>Ga0070686_100001780_pt1 | contig 12025 bp, 1 predicted proteins | sample KBSS23LmetaG_FD_65654 | JGI IMG/M metagenome (GOLD analysis project Ga0070686, IMG submission 65654) | Switchgrass rhizosphere microbial communities from Kellogg Biological Station, Michigan, USA - KBS S2-3L metaG | ecosystem: Host-associated > Plants > Roots > Rhizosphere ...
TGACGTTCGCGGACGAGTTGCCCGCGGGCGAGGCGCGCGTGCGGATCGTCTATCGCGGGGCGTTCAGCCCGGGACTGCGCGGGCTGTACCGGGCGGGAAGCCTCGCGGTCACGCAGTTCGAGGCGGCGGACGCGCGGCGGCTGTTCCCCTGCTTCGACGAGCCGGCGTTCAAGGCGGTGTGGCGGCTGCGCGTCGAGGGCGTGCCCAACCAGGCGGTCGCGATCTCCAACGGCAAGGTGATCCGCGACGACAACGACGGGCGCGGCGGGCGGCGGCTGACGTTCGCCCCGACGCCGCCGCTGTCGTCGTACCTGGTGGCGCTGATCGTCGGGCCGTTGTCGGCGAGCCCGATCGAGGTCGCGCGCGACGTGCCCATCACGACGTGGACGACGCCCGAGAAGAAGGCGCTGACCGCGTTCGCGCAGACGATCGCGACAGCGGTGCTGCCGCGGCTGGAGGACTATTTCGGGTTGCCGTATGCGTTCGGCAAGCTGGATCAGATCGGCGTGCCCGACTTCGAGGCGGGCGCGATGGAGAACGCGGGCGCGGTGACGTTCCGGGAGGTGGCGCTGCTCGCCGATCCGGCGACGGCGCCGCTGGCCGTGCAAAAGCGGGTCGCCGAGGTGATCACGCACGAGCTCGCCCACCAGTGGTTCGGCAACCTGGTGACGATGGTGTGGTGGGACGACCTGTGGCTGAACGAGGCGTTCGCCACGTGGATGGCCTACAAGATCGTCGACGACTGGCGCCCGTCGTGGCGCATCTGGATGGACTTCGAGGCCGGCAAGGGCGCGGCCCTGGCGCTGGACGCGATGGTGTCGGCGCACCCGATCCGCGCGGACATCAACAACGCCGAGGAAGCCGGCGAATCGTTCGACGCGATCACCTACGAGAAGGGCGGCGCCGTTCTGCGCATGCTCGAAGGGTTTCTGGGGGCGGATCGGTTCCGGGACGGGATCCGGCTGTACATGCGGCGGCACCGCGATGCGAACGCCACGGCGGACGATCTTTGGGGCGCGCTGGGCGAGGCGTCGGGACTGCCGATCCAGGAGATCTCGGACAGCTGGATTCGCAAGACCGGGTACCCGCTGGTCGACCTGGCCCTGTCGGCGGATGCCGGCGGCGCCACCGTCGAACTGAAACAGCGCCGCTTCTTCGCCGACCCGAACGCGGCCGCGGCGGTTGGCGACGGGGCGAACACGAAGTGGCCGGTCCCGATGGTGCTGCGCTTCAAGGACGCGAAGGGCGTGAAGGAGCAGCCCGTCCTCCTGCGCGAGCCGTCCGCGCGCATGCCGCTGAACGCGGAGGGCGCGGTCGCGTGGTGCATCGGCAACGCCGACTCGCGCGGCTTCTATCGGACGAACTACGACGACGCGACGCTGGGGAAGTTATTGCCGGCCGTCGGCGAGCTGCGGCCCGCCGAGCGGATCGCGCTGATCTCGGACCAGTGGGCGCTGGTGCGCGCCGACCAGGCGCCCATTGAACGGTTCCTGGACCTGGTGTTCAGCCTGCGCGACGAGGAAGACCACGTCGTGCTCGACGAGATCGTGGGGCGGCTGGCGCTGATCGAGCACCGGTTCCTCGCCGACGAAGACCGTGGCGCCTTCGGCAAGCTGGTGACGGACATGTACGGCCAGCGCGCCGCCAAGCTCGGCTGGTCGCCCGCCCCGAACGAAGACGACGAGATCCGACTGCGCCGCGCGGTGCTGCTGCGCGCGCTGGTCGTCACCGCGCGCGACGCGAACGCGGTGGCCGAAGCCGATAAGCGGCTGCCCGCGGCGGGCAGCACCGGCGACGTCGACCCGAACCTGCTCGACCTGGTCGTGACGGCCGCGGCACGCCGCGCCGACGAAGCGCGGTTCGAAGATCTGCGGGCGCGCGCGAAGACGGAGACCGATCCCGCCAGCAAGCGCCGCTACCTGCACGCCCTCGCGCGCGTCGAGGAGGACGCCCTCCCCGCCCGCGCCGTCGACCTCGCGCTCAGCGACGACGTTCCGATGCAGGACTTCTCGTCGTTCGTGAGCGTGCTGCTCGGCAACCGCGCCACGCGCGAGGCGACGTTCGCGATGATCCGCGACCGCTGGACCGAGACGCGCGCAAAAGCGGACTCGCCGATGATCCTGCGGCGGCTGGTCGAGGCGCTCGCCGGACTCCCCGAGCGCCGTCACTACGACGCCGTACGGACCTTTCTGGACGCCCACCCAATCGACGGCGCCAAGCAAGCAATCGCGCAGACGCTCGAGCGGATGCAGATGGACGCGGCGCTGCGGGACCGGATCTTGCCGCGGGTCGGGGCGTGGTTACGCGCGCGCCACCACGCGACGTGACGGTCAACCGCTAGCTGCGTCCAGAGTTGAGACGGCTGCCTGCAGGCAGGGTTGCTGACTCGACTAGGGCGCCACTCACTGACACTTCGGCCGGGCGCTCTCCGTGTCACACGCACGTCTGTAGGACTGCGTTCCCTCTTCGATCAGATAGTCGCATGTGAAATCGAAGGCGGACGATTGTTCTCCCTTCTTTGGGGTTATCAGTTGACTGACCGGTGTCGTCGCTCCTGGGCCGTTGCATCCAGAATTGAGCGCCGCGGTCTTTAGGGATGCGGCCAATTCTCGTCGAAGGGCCTTCGCTTCGTCGTCGGCACGAAGGTGTTTGAATCCACACAACGCATAGAGCTGCGCACCTGTCGCCGGAGACTTTGCGAGGACTCGAAGTCCATCGAGATCACGCGCTCGATAGAGGACCAAGAATGCGTCGGCCGAGGGCGTAAGACATCCCGATACGCCAACCAAGGTCGAGAACACCGACGCATTAGCAAGCGACTTGGTGATGCCGGGGCAACGTTGCGCAGGCCCCGACGCTGCTTCCGACGCCCTTCCCGGCACCGCGGCATCCGGCTTCTTGGTCACCGCGGATACGATCGACCTGCCGGCAAACAATCCCAGCAGAAAGACGACAGACGCAAACACCAAGGACGCTTTCACCTGCGCGGCCCTCCTGAGAACGGTATCAATACTTTACCCGATCGTTTGAATCCCCCAGAGCGTTCATGATCGGATTCTCGGACCTATTCACAGTGTACATGATGAAGTTTGGGTTCCCTTCCTCTGAAGGCGTTCCCAATGCGACATGGCCGAGCTCGTGCGCAAAGATTCTCTCGTATGTGAATTTTCCCCCGGGAACTTTGGAGACATACGTGCCGCCAATGTCATGGTTCACGTCTATGACAATCTGGTTGGCGCTCGGCGTCGAGTAGCTGTTGTATGCCTGCACCAGAACGACTTCTAGTGGCCTGCCGTCCTTGACCAGGGCCTGCCCAATTTCCTTCGCGACGTCTCCGCCCTTGTAGAGATCCCGCTTGAGCGCCGTGTAAGCCTTTTTTCTCTCCGCGGTGGATTCGCCGTAGATCTCGACAGAGATGTCACCGATTTTTTCCTTGGTGACCAAGTTGTTGTCGATCGCGAGCTTCTTCACGTACGCCGTGTGCTCAGCCCTTTTCTTCTCGAATTCCGAAGTATCTTGGAGCCCCGCTTGCTTCCCCTCGACCTCCGCCTCTGAGGCCTGCGAGAGGGGTCTTGAACGAATTCCGGCGGCGACGCCGGCCGAAGCGGCCCCGGAGATCGCGGCGACCAGCAACTGATCGCCGCCGAGGCTGTGACCGAACGCGACCGAACTCATCTCCGCGGACATCATCCCTGCAACCGCCCCGCCCACGATCTGGACGCCGATCGGTGCAGTGGGCCCGACGACGGCGCCAACCACGGCGCCTGCACCTATACCCGCCATCAAGCCTATCGCCTCGGTGGCGACGATCTGATCGAACGAAGCTCCGGCCGCCGCCATACTACTGACGCTGTACGCGACCGCGAAGAGCTCGAAGACGACACAACCGGCGCCGTCGCTGACGGCGCAGACCGCGGCCACGGCGACCGCCAGCGCGACGCCGAAGATCGCCTGCGCGGTGCTGTCGCTCATGTACCCCGTGGGATCCGTGTAGCGCAGCGGATTGTTGAGGACGTAGCTGTAACGGTTGTAACTCTGCATGTCGCCGACAAACTGAACGTTCGGATCGGGCGACAGGAAACGCCCCAGCGACGGGTCGTAGACGCGACCGTTCATGTTCACGAGGCCGACGCCGGGAATCGTCTCGTGGCCGGTGAATTCTCGATGTCCCGGCAGCGGCTGGAACGATGCGGGATCGGCTGGGCGGCCGTCCGGGGCGCGCCGAGCGCCCCAGGGATCGTAGCTGGCGACCGTGGCGGCCGCGCCGCCCGACTCCCCCGTCACGACACGCCCCTGCTCGTCGCTGACGGCGGTCACCGAGCCGAGGTGGTCGAGGTGATTGAAGGACATGGTCACCGCCGGCTCCGCCGCGGGTGTCTCGCGCACGATCTTGAGTGCGAAAGCATTCCCGTTATGGTCGGTCCCTGAGTAGAGGAAGTGCGTATGGTCGACGGTCCCGTTCCGTGTCGTGCGTTCGTACAGGCTCCTGCCCGTCGCGCCGAGCCCGACGTACACCGTTCTTGCGGTGGCGTTCGCGTCGACGGCTTCCTGGACGACGCGGTTATCGTCCGCACCGTACATGAAGTCCACGCCGGTCGAACCATTCGCGACGTGAACGACCTTGTTCGCGAGGTTGTAGCGGAGGCTCCGCATCCCGTCGCTCAGCAGGTTCCCGTTGGGGTCGTAATCGTAGGGCGCACTCCCGTCGACCGTGCACACCGCGTGAGGTCCTGCCGTGCAGCCCCCGTCCGTCCCGTAGGTGTACGGTTTGCCGCCTTTCTTCGTCAGATTGCCGAAGCCGTCGATGTCGTAGCTCTCGAAATACTGGCTCGTTCCAACGTTCACCGTCGACGTCCGCAGGCGATTGAGGGAGTCGTAGCCGAAGATCTCCTCCGACCCGGATGCATTGACGTCATCCGCCCGCAACCTGCGGCGAAGGTTCCCGGCTTCGTCGAATTGATAGCCCCAGTTCTGGATCAGCTTGTCGCCATCCGCCTTAGAGACGCTCCGCGATGCCATCAGCCAGCCGGTCGCTTGATTTCGTGTCGACGTGGTCTCGACGCCGTTGCGGGTGTACTCGGACTTCACCCGGCCCGAAGCGTCCCGCGCCGTCGCAGCCCAGTACAATGAGCCGTCCGTCGCGTCGTCGACGTAGTGGAGGAAGCCGAGCCTCGTGTAGTTGTACCGCACGGCGAGCCGACTCCCGCCGACCTGCGGGTAAGTCATCACGCTTTCGCGGCCCAGAGTGTCATACGCGTGGCTGGTGACGAAGGTGTCCCCATCCGTGCAATCGACCGTGTCCTGGAGCTCGCCGAACGGCGTGTACGTGAACGAACGCACCGCGCGCTTCTCGCCGCTGGGAAGACCGTAGGGGGCATCGCAGTTGCCCCGCAGACGGTCATCCGGCTCGCTGACCATCGCTGACAGCTTCCCGACCCCGGCCTGACCCTTGTCGTAGACCCAGCGCGCCTCCTGGCCGCTGTCGACATCCCGCCGGATCGTCATCCGACCGATCTTGTCGTAAGTCATCCTGAGCTGTTTCAGCTTGGCGTCGGTCTGCGTCTGCAGATTGCCGAAGCCGTCATACGTGTACTCCCAATGACCGAGGTCGGGATCGTCGACTGACTTCCGCCGGCCGCGGTTGTCGTACTCGATGTGAATGGTGCTCCGACCATCGAACGTGTCGGTCAAATTGCCGTCGGCGTCGTAGGAGTAAATCATCAGCCCGTTGCTCGCGTCCTGCACGGTCTGCACCTTCCCGAGCACGTTCTTCGTCTCCACGCGCGGCTGCAGGTGAAGGTGACCTTCATCCTCACCGTCGAGGTTGTGTTCCGTGCGCACCGACAGGCCGTGGTAACTGAACGTTTGGATCGCTCGCCGCCAGATACCGGTGCTGTCGATGGATCCGATGTCGCGCGATACGGTCTTCACGCGGTCGAGCTCGTCGAAGTACGTCGTCGTTGCGAACACCGGCTCGTTGCTTGCGGACTTGCGAGGCATCGATTGCTGGAAGGTCCGCCCCCAGTTGTCGTACTTCGTGAAGCTTTCGGAGAAGCCCCCATCGAAGGTCCGCCCGCGCACGAACACCGTCCTGCCGAACGCGTCCGAGTAGGTCCAGTTTGCAACGCGGTCCGGAGCGCGCGTCCTGGTTACGAACCTTCCGAACGGATCAGAGGTCGGGATATAACGATCGGTCTCCGTCGTCACCTCATGGTCGGTGCCACAGCGCTCCGTCTGCGAGCGCTGGAACCCGAGGCCATCGTACATCGTGCACGTGTGGATGCCGTTCGGCGCCGTTCTCTGGGTGACCAGACCGACGAACGGATCATAGGCCGTATATTCGACGTGCCCTTCCGCGTTCGTGGTCCTGACGGGGAAGCGGCCATCCCCGTAGCCGAGCTGGGTGACGCGTCCCCCGGGCGGCGGCGTAAACGTGGCCGTGTCGAAGCTGACGGTGGTCTTTCGGTGTTCCGGGACCGTTGTGCCGGGCACGCAGAACGAAAGCTGGGTCGCGCACTCGACCGTCGCGATGACGTTGCCGAAAGCGTCGTGGGAGTATGCATTGACGACTTCCAGCGGCGTGTCGGGCTCCACACGACTCTTGACGAGCCTGATGCCGAGACTCGTGCTCGATTGCCCGTCCGAGAATACCGATGGAGTAGTGTTGTAGATGAACGTCGTCGTGTGGGTTTTCGCATCGCCGGTCGTAGCGTTGCCGTCAGAGGTCACGACGGTTCGACTCGGCTTCCCGACGCGGCGGAGCTCGGCGGGAGGCAGCGATCCCGGAACAGTTTCGTAGTAATTCGTGATGGTCCTCGTGTGCTGCACACACGTGTCGAACGGATGACATGTGTTGTCGACGAGCTGGGTCGTCACCGTCGTCGTGATCGGGTTGCCGTCCGAGTCGTAACGATAGTCGGTCGTCCTCGCCATCCGGAATGGGGACACCAGGCTGCTGTTTATGTCGCCGTCATACAGGTACGAGACGTCCGTTATCGTGATCGGGTAAACGAACTTCGACGTTTCCGGAGGGTACGCACTGGGAGCGAGTGCACACGACGGAGAAATCTGCGGATCGGGATTCGTTGCGTCGCAATACCTCGTGTCGGTCCTCGACCTTGTCACGTGGCTGTTGGATGCGGGACCGACGCCAAATGAATCGTACTTCTCCACCCTCGTCGGCATGCCGGTGTACGGGTAGAACTGCGCGTACGTGGTCTCGGTGATCTTCTTCTCGATCGGGTAGACGTTGAACTGTCGAGAGTCGATGACTCTGACCTTCGCGAAGCCCTGCGGTCCGCGGCCCCACCGGCTTCCCCGCATCGATTCGTACTGATACTGCGTCGTGAACATGGTCCCGCTGGCCGTTCCGTCTTCGGACAACGTGGACGCGACAACACGAAGCGGCGTGATGAAGTAAGTCATGCCCACGTCGGGTTGCGTCGACAGGTCGGTGTACGTTCGAATCGCCTGCGGGCTCGTGGTCTGCGCGCCCGCCTTCGTGATGACGTCGTAGGTCACCTCGGTGGGCCGAGCGAGTCCGTTCGGGAACTTCTTGATCGTGGGCGGTTTAAACCGATTCAACCAGGCGGCACTCTGCAATCCGGAAGACGTCATCTTCGCCTGGACCAGGTCGGTCACGCCGTCGCCGTCGAGGTCGATGAACGCGCCACCCTCGGACGGGAAGTCTTTGTCCTCCGTCGGGACCATTGGCACGCGCCGCCCCACCACAGAGCTCGGAGTCGTCTGCCAGTTCTGCGCGCCCTCCAGGTCGTCGAACCCGCTGCCGTTGTTCACGAGCAGCCGCCCCCAGCCCCGTTGCTGATCGTGCGCGTCCGCGTAGTTCAGGATGAAGTCGGCCAGGCCGTCGGCGTTGAGGTCCGCCATGTTGAAGACGTAGTCCTCGCGCCGTTGCGGCGGCACCCACGGATCACTCGGGTGCGGCTTGAACGCCGTCAAACTGGTCTGGAAGCCGCTGGTGCCGTTCGCCGTCCAGCTGTTACCGGTCGCGAAGGTTATCTGCGGGTCGGCCGTCGAGAAGACGCCGTCACAGATGCACACGCAAGAGTCACCCTCGCACGTGCCGTCACCAGCTGGGCCGCACTGGTCGGGACAAATGCATAACGCATCGACGCATTGGTAGGTCGGGGTGGCGTAGGCTATTTGCGTCCTGTACCACGACACCACGTCGCGGAATCCATCGCCGCCCAGATCGCCGACCACCCGCTTGTCGACGGGCACGTCGCTCAAACCGGAGCAGTTCGGCGTCTCCTGCACCGGGTCCCAGACCCTGGGAAGCGTCCCCGAGTTCCTGCCTGTGTTGATGCCGATGAAATGATCGCCGCACAGCGAATGGGCCAGGCCCCACACCATGTCAGGCAGGCCGTCGCGGTTGACGTCCTCGAGCTTCATCTTGGTGATGCGGACCGACGGGTCGTAGCTGGCGATCGTCTCGACGCTGTAGTTCTCCTCGGGAACGACCCACCCGAAGCCGTTGCTGTAGCGAACCTGCACCTCGTAATCACCTGGCCCGAAGCGAACCCAATCGGCTTTCCCGTCGCCGTTCATGTCCGCCAGCCTGTCGACCGTTCTCAAGTTGATCGGATCGCCGTGGATCGTCGGTCCGTCGAATTCGTCGTGGTACTCCCAGGCGTCTCCCGTGCCCCTCCGGGTCCTGTTCAGCCAGACGGCCGCGTGCGGGAGACAGATGGAGCCTCGGCCGCATTGCTCAGTCTTGGCCGTGATGAAATCCGGCAGCCCGTCTCCGTCGATGTCCGCGAAGGTCGCCCCCGTCCGGTGGCCTCCACCGTCGACCAACGGCATGGGCAACGCCCACTGATCCGTCGGCACCCAGCGTTGCCCGTCGTTCCTCCATGCGTGCGAAGTGAGAGGTACGCTGGGAGGCAACCCCTGGCTCTGCACGAAGTCCAGGCGGCCGTCGCCGTCGAGATCGACGAACTGCGTTCCGTGCGTCAGGTCCCGGCTGTCACCCGCACGCTCGATCCCCGCCGGTGGCGCGAACCCGGGCGCCGGGTCCCAGTGATAGCCGCCGCCTTCCCACTCGAACACGAGCGGCTGCATGCAACGAATGAACGGTAACGTCCCGGGAACGACCGGCTTGTCGATCGTGCAATAACCGATGCTCGACAAGCGTGTTGGCAGCATCGGATCGTTGGTCAAGGAATACGGCGTGCCCGGCACGTAGTCGGGTTCGTAGGTCAAGTCGTAACGGCCAGCCAGGGTTTCCGCGCCATTGACGTCGAGGGTCGACGTGATGGTCTTCAGGCGCCTGTTTCGCGGCAGCGTCGCAGCGCTGACTTGCGCGGCACGCGTTTCATGCCGCGGATCGTAGTCGAACGTCACGTGGGCAAACGGGGCCACCGCTCCGCCGTTGTTCGCGCCGGTCGGCACGTGGCCCGTGTAATCGATCGACGACACGAGAAGCCCTTCACTGCCGAATTTGGACGCATCGTCCTTGTTGTAGTGAACGTCGAAATAGTTCCCCCAGACGTCCATGACCCGCTCCAACGCCCATACCGAAATCGCCGTTTGCCCCGGAAGCACGACGCGCGTACGGGAGCTCTTCCCGTAGTACCTCGTCTCCCCGGTCTTCGTGACGATCTTGAACCAGGCGTCGTTTAGATCGCCGGGCTGGCTGATGACGTGGGGCGGGTTATTGAAGAACTTCGTGATCGTGCTGTGGTCGTCTTGCTCTAACGTGTAGGTCACGGACCCGTCTAACTGCGACTGCGCGCCTTGAAACATGCGCTTCCCGTCCAGGCAGACGCCCGCATCGAAGTCGAGCGGGTCGGCCGTGACGGGGTGCCCGAAGCCGTCCTGGGTCTTCGTCTTGGAGCACCGGTGAATCACTGACAGCCCGGTGAGCTCCCACCCGCGACCGGCAATTCCGTCGACGGACTGGCTGTTGTAGACGAGGTTGAGGTTCGGCGCCATTCCGGCGACTCCTGGCGGAATCGCGATCGGGACGGTGTACGTCGCGGCGCCGTTCGAGCTGACCGCAAACTCACCTTTCAGGACGCCGTTGAAGGGATCGCCGGGCTGTGGTTCGTTTTCCGCTGCCGGCTCGGTCGTGGGCGGCGTCGCGTACGGCCCCAGATCCGCTCGGAGCACGATCGTGTCGCCGTCGATCACCACGCCGAGGCCGCTGGTGCCGATCACGATCGGTTGTAAGTGGCGGCTCGTTTCGGCAGACGCCGTGACGGTTTCGCCGTTAACGGTCCATGTGATCGTGTGGCCGGCCTCGAACTTTGGCAGATAGCCGCCGGGGTGGTTGCCAGACAGGAGGAATGGGGGCGGAGGCGGCTGCACGTTCGGGTACGGACCACCGTCGAGGCCGACCTGGTTGACGTTCGGACGCACGCTGCTCGACGCCGGGTTGTCGAAGCCGAACACCGCCACGAACTTCCCGCCGCCGATGTCGACGACGCCGTCCGAGTAGAGGCAGATCCCGTCGCCGTCGCCGCCACCACAGATGTTGCGAGCCCCGCAGGTCGCATCGTGTCCCGACGGCAACTGGACGCGATACGGCGCGGTGATGCCGCCGTGCGCCCCGGGGCCGACGATCATCCCCGCGTCGTTGATCGACGTGGCGATCCGGAGGTCCCAGCCCAGCGACGGATCGACGATCTCGTTCAACCGCTTGAAGCCGAGTTGATCGGTGTAGACGTAGGCGGCGAACTGCGTGCCGGCGGCATCGAGAGCGCCCCAGCCGACGACGTCGCCCGATCGGTTGACGTCGTTGCCGTACAGGAAGCCCGCCCATCCGCCGGAGATCGGCTCGATGTAATGGTTCGAGATGCGGTAGCGGAACGGGAGCAACTTGCCGTTGAGGTCACCGGTTCCGACGATGTAGTCGCCGGCGATGTCGATGGCCTGGATCAGCGTCCACCCCAGCAGCGGGTCGATGAGATCGTTCATGTCGACGAGCCCGGCGATCGGGTTCTCGAACATCACCGCGTGACCGAGCCGGCGAATGTTGTTTTCCTGCGGCGTCCCCGCCACCCATGAGCTGCCGACCACAGTGCCGTTGTCGTCGATTCCCCAACCGTAGGTGAGGCCGCCCTCGAGCGTGCCGATGTCTTCGAAGGTTCCGCCTCCGAACCCGTCGCTGTAGCGGAAGCCGTAAATGCCTCCCTGGTTGGTGTAGTTGCCAACCACCTGGCCGACGTTGTTGAGCTCGCGGCCGAACGAACCCTGGAACGGAAAGCCGAGATCCCAGGTGGAGACCGAGCCGTCTCCGACGAGGCCGAGATCTTGGATCTCGCTGAAGCCGGGCAAGTAGCGGAACGCGTGCCAGCCGCCCGGCGCCTGCATCGACCCGGCGATGTCGCCCCTGTCGTTGATCCCGCTCGCACCGCCCGGATACGGGAGGCCCAAATCGCCGATCGCCCCTTCGACCGACCAGCGGAAGGCGTGCGACTCGCCCGACGCGACGGTGGAGCTCCCCACCACGACGCCCGCGTTGTTGATGTCCTGCGCGGAGGCATAGCCGCCACCCAGATTGCCCAGGTCGGCGACGGGGAGATTCAAGATCGTCGGCGGTGCGCCCGCGGGCGCCTGACAGCTTCCGGCCTGGCACGTCTCGCCCTGCGTGCATTGCTGGCCGTCGCTGCAGATCGCGCCATCGGACTTGGCCGGCGCCTCGACACAGCCCGCCCACCATACGCAGGTGCCGGGCTCGTGGCACGAGTCCGGCGCGGTGCAAACGACCGGCTGACCGCCGCCGCATGTTCCGGAGCTGCACGTGTCGCCCTGCGAGCAATGGCTGTAGAGGCAGGCTTCGCCGTCGGGATGATGCGCGTGCGGACACGGATCTGCGGCCGCGTAGTACGACCAGATCTCCTCGGGCGACAGCGCGCGACCGTAGAGCATCGCCTCGTCGACGGTGCCCTTGAAGTGCTTGATGTGCTCGTCGCCGCTCCAGTAGTAGGAGGTCATGCAGCCGATGGTGAACTGCGGATCCCAGTCGCTGTTGTCGGGCGGACCCTCGACCACATTGAAGAGC
>Ga0070686_100001781_pt1 | contig 12024 bp, 8 predicted proteins | sample KBSS23LmetaG_FD_65654 | JGI IMG/M metagenome (GOLD analysis project Ga0070686, IMG submission 65654) | Switchgrass rhizosphere microbial communities from Kellogg Biological Station, Michigan, USA - KBS S2-3L metaG | ecosystem: Host-associated > Plants > Roots > Rhizosphere ...
CGTGAAGGCTCTCAAAAATTCACATTCAATCCCGCGGCAATCGCAAGGTCGCGTTGTTTGCGGTCGAAGGTTACAAAATCTTTGAACCCCAGGTCCAAGGCTGCGGCGACGTGGAAAAGATCCGAGGATCGGTTGCCGACGGCTTCGTTGTGGAGAGAACCGATTTTATCGGCGCGACGATACACATCGATGTAGTTCAACGGCGCATAAAGAAGGAAGACCTCCGCATCGAGGTCGTCCTCAATTTCACGAAAGGCGCGTGTCCGATCGGAGGCCGTGATGCGTTTGGACCAAACAAGCAATCGGATGGCGTTTCGAACTTCAAGCCTGTGTTGCGGCGTGAAAGGCAAGGCTTCGCGATGTCGTTCCATGAAGGCGATGGCCCGTTCCGTTTGCCGCGGTTCAGGAATGTAGAGGTTAACGATGAAACTGGAGTCGGCGTAGGCGTGCATCGATCAGTATTTGCTGCGCATCGCTTCGTGCAGCCATTCCGAATCTGCAGCCGTTAACGCGCGATCTCCAAAACGGGCCCTGATCCGCTGGCGAAAGTCGGGCACTTTGACCTTTTGCCCCTTTTTCCTCGGCGGGATTCGAAGAAAGGCGACGACCTCGCCGCGATTGGTAATTGGAACTTCGCTTCCGGCATGCTCCTGCAAGACCCGCGTCCAATTCTTTGAAATTTCCCGCACCGGCACCGACTTCATGTCGGACAATTTGCCGGACAAAGGCTTCTTTCGCAACCCTGAACTGCGATCGAATTGTGTCTCGCTCATCGCATTGATCTTTTGGGGATCGCTATTTCGCCGTCTCGACGGGTTCGAGTTTGGCGAAGGATTCCTCGATGAAGGTGGTGTTTTGGATGCGCGCGAGTTTGGCGTAGAGGCCGTCGGCGGCGAGGAGTTGTTCGTGGTTGCCGCGTTCGATGATCTGGCCCTGGCGCAAGACGAGAATCTGATTCGCGCGGCGAATGGTGCTGAGACGGTGCGCAATGATGAAGCTGGTGCGATTGGCCATCAGGCGTTCGAGCGCTTCCTGGATCAATTTTTCGGTCGCGGTATCGACGCTCGCGGTCGCTTCGTCGAGAATGAGGATGGGCGAATTTTTGAGCAAGGCGCGCGCGATCGAGACGCGTTGTTTCTCGCCGACACTCAATTTCACGCCCCGTTCGCCGACACGCGAATCGTATCCTTGCGGCAGGCGCGCGATAAATTCATGGCAATTGGCCGCCTTGGCCGCGGCGATCATTTCGTCATCGGTCGCGGTGAGATCGCCGTAAAGAATGTTCTCGCGAATCGTGCCGTTGAAAAGGAACGCTTCCTGGCTAACGACGCTGACCTGGGCGCGCAAGATATCCAGGGGCATTTCGCGAATGTCGTGGCCATCGATCGTGATGCGACCTTCGGTAATTTCGTAGAACGCTGGCAACAGGTTGACGATGGTCGATTTGCCCGCGCCAGTTGGGCCGACGAGCGCGATCATTTCGCCGGGCCGCGCATGCAGATTGATGTCGTGGAGAATCGGTTTCGCCGTGTCGTAATGAAAATTTACTTTCTCATAAACCACGTCGCCGCGGAAAAACTTCGGCCAATCGCGTTGCACGTCCTGGTCGATTTGGGCGGCGCGTTCAACCGGGAAATCGAGGATGTCGAACACGCGTTCGGCGGCCGCCCGCGCGGATTGGAGCATTTGATTCAAGCCATGCAACTTGCCGATCGGCTCGTAAAAAAGCTGGAGGTAAAGAATGAAGCTGAGCAATTCGCCATGCGTCATCCGCCCCGCGAGCACGTGCCGCCCGCCGACCCAGAGCACGCACGCAAACCCGAGATACGCCGCGAAATTCATGGCCGGACTGTAAACGGCCCAGACGCGCATGATGCCCAGAGTGCCTTCGCGCAACTCATCGGCGCGCGCGGCGAAGCGTTCGTCCTCGTGCGGTTCGCGTCCGAAAATCTTGATTTGCCGCACGCCCTGAAGATTATCCATGAGCAGCGAATTCATCGCGCTGGAGGCTTCGCGTTGTTTGCGATAACGCCGATGCGCGGTCGAAGTGTACCAAAGCGCGCCGCCCGCCAGCAGCGGCAACGGCGCCAATGCGACCCACGCCAGCGTCGCATTTTGCGAAAATAAAATGCACAACACACCGACGATGCTCAGCAGCGCGATCGTGCCTTGCTCCGTGCCATCGATCAGCAAACGTTCCACCGAATTCACGTCCTCGATCACGCGCGTCATCAAATCGCCCGAAGCGCGTTGATCGAAGAAACCGACCGGCAGCCGCTGGATTTTTCCATAAACTTCGCGCCGCATATCGAACATCACATTTTGTTCGAACGTGTTATTGACCAGGATGCGCAGCGAATTAAACAAATCGCGCAAAAAGAAAACCGCGATCAAACCGACTGCGATGGGCGTCAAGATTTCCTCGCGCGTTTTGTTCAAGACCTGGTCCACGAGCACGCCGATCAACTTCGGAAACGCAAACGCGAAGACCAGCGAAAGGATGGCGCAGCCCAGGGTCGCCGCGAACATCAATTTGTAAGGACGCAAATAAACTGCGACGCGGCGAACCACTTCCATGGTTGGCCGCGATTTCGATTTGATCGATGAGTCCTCCGAGAGGCGCCCGTGATGCGACATGTCCCATCATTCTGCCAGAGGTCCGCCCGCGCGCAAATCAAAGCTCTAGGGGACTGAGCGCTCGCAGCCGGCGCATCAATGCCAACGACTCCAAGAGTTCGCGCCGTGGATCCGCGCTGGATGGCGCTGGGGTGAATATCGATCGCTCCGCAATGGCGCCAGGTTGTGGGCGATACGCGCTCCGCGCCGCTCGGTGAGAATCGTTGGGTTCCTGGCGTAGCGCGATTTAATACCCATCAATTCGGAAGCCTACGGGATAAAGCGATGCGCGTGGGCCCGCAGGAGTTTGGTCCGATTTTCGGGCGTTCGTTTTTTCCTTGCGATACATTGCACTGCAATGTATATGAACCTCAATGAAGCTTGATAAAGAGTTGGTGGCGGCTTCGTCGGTTCCGCTGGTCTTGTCGATCCTGGCGGAGGGCGAGAGTTACGGTTACGCGATCATTCAACGAGTGCGCGAGCTTTCGAAGGATGAAATCGAATGGACGGATGGAATGCTCTATCCGGTGTTGCATTGGCTGGAGGAGAAAGGCCAGATTCGCGGGCGCTGGGCCAAAGCGGACAGCGGACGCGAGCGGCGTTATTATTCGATCCAAAAAAAAGGATTGAAAACGCTGGAACAACAAAAGAAGCAATGGACGGTCGTCTCCGCCGCGCTCCAACAACTGTGGAGGCCGCGCCATGCATAATCTTGAACAACAAATTGCGGAGTGGCGGAAAGCGAATGCGCCCGTCATCGGCCGTGAGCGAATCGGCGAACTCGAAAATCACCTGCGTGAAGCCCTGGGCGAATTGATCCAATCGGGAGTTCCCGCGGGCGAAGCCTGGGCGACGGCGCTGGCTCGGCTTGGAGACGCCAATGCGCTGGCCGCCGAATTCAGAAAGGTCGAGCCCGGAACTTATTGGCCGCTGAGAATTGGATTCGCCGGCTGGATCGTGTGCGGAATGGCGCTTCTGTTTTTTGTGAAGGCGCGCATCGCTGGCCAAATCGCGGAAAACATTTTGGCCGTTCACGCCTTCACCATTACGATGGGGTATTCGGCCAGTCTTATCGTGGGCGCCGTCGGGATTTGCTCCATTGGCCAGGGGTTCTTCGCGCCGCTTTCGCCCTCGGAGTCGCAAAGGCTGGTTCGCCCACTTTTCAATTTTAGCGTCATGGCATGGGTCCTCAGCTTGCTTGGCGTTATTCTTGGAATGGTGTGGGCGAGTATTGCGTGGGGTCGCGCATGGGGGTGGGACGCCAAGGAATGCGGTGGGCTCGCGGTCCTGGTTTGGCAGGTCGCCTACATCTGCTTTCAACGCTCCAAAGCCGCGAAAGCTCAGATCACGCTGCTGCTCGGACTGGTCGGCAACTTCATCGTCACTTGCGCCTGGTTCGCGCCAATGAATTCGGGTGGCGCAGCGACGTTTAGCCGGCCAGTCATCCTGATTTCGGGCGCCACCTATTTGGCGTTGCTGATCCTGGGATTCTTGTCCATGAAACGCAGGGCAATTGGAAACCTGCCATGAAGCCCCAATGCGGAATCGCCGGACGTTCGATTCAAAATAGGCGCCCGGCGAAGAGGCCCGCCAAAATGCCGTCCAGATCGGGACGAATAAGTTTCAAATTCATTGGATTCGCAAATTGGACGGCAAATCCGCTCCTTTGCCGTGGTTTTGCTTCTGTAAGGAAGAGCATTGTAGTAATGCATGGCAATCAACGTCGTTCCAATTTGTCCGAAGTGCGGGCGCACGCTTTCCGCGCGCGTGGCGCATGGACTTTGCCCGAATTGTCTGGCGGATCGGCTGTTGGAGCCGGAGTTGGAATCGATCGCGCCGCTCGATCTGGGGCGGGGGCGGCGGTTTGGGGATTATGAGTTGATCGAGGAAATCGCGCGCGGCGGGATGGGCGTGATTTATCGGGCGCGCCAATTGAGTTTGAATCGTTTGGTGGCGTTGAAGTTCGTCGCGATGGGGAGCGCGTCGTCGGATTTTCTGGAGCGGTTCGAAATCGAGGCGGAGGCTTCGGCCAGTTTGAATCATCCGAATATCGTGCCGATTTATGAGTTCGGGGAGCATGGCGGGCAACCGTTCTTCAGCATGCGTCCGCTGCACGAAAGTCTGGACCAAAAAATCGCGCGCGCGCCGCTCGATTTGAAGGGCGCGGTGGAGCTGATGATCAAGGTCGCGCGGGCGGCGCATTTCGCGCATCAACGGGGGATCATTCATCGGGATATCAAGCCGAGCAATATTTTGCTGGATGAGAAAGGGGAACCTTTTTTGGCGGATTTCGGTTTGGCGAAATTGATCGAGCGGGACAGCGCGTTGACGCGAACGCTCGCGATGCTCGGGACGCCGAGTTACATCTCGCCGGAGCAGGCTCTCGGGAAAACAGCGGAGATTACGACGGCGGCGGATGTTTATAGTCTGGGCGCGGTTTTATACGAATTGATCGCGGGCCAACCTCCGTTTGCCGGGGGCACGACGCTGGACACGGTGCGGCAGGTGATCGACAAGGAGCCGCGCACGCCTTCGATGCTCAATGCGCGGATCGATCCGGACCTGGATACGATTTGCCTGCATTGTCTCGAGAAAAATCCGCAGGGTCGTTATGCCTCGGCGGAAGCGTTGGCGGATGATTTGGAGCGGCGTCGCAAGTGGCTGCCGATCGAAGCGCGTCCAATTACGGCCTGGGAACGGGGGGCCAAATGGGTGCGACGGCATCCGGCGTGGACGTTCGCTTTGGTCGTCTCGGTCGGCGCGTTGCTGGCGATTTCCATTGTCTCGACGGTGGCGAAACAGAAGTTGACGCAGATGAGCGAAGAGCGGCGCGCGCAATTGGTGCGTCTGAATCTCGCGACGTCCGAGCGCCTCGTGGAGAGCGGCGATATTTCGAGCGCGTTGCATTGGCATTTGCAGGCGATGCAATTGGAGACGGATCGCGCGGAGCTGGATTTGCAACGCGTGGGGATGGGCGCATTGTTGCGGATGGCTCCGCAGGTGGAAGCGATGTTTTTTCACGGGGGCCCGGTGACGTATTCGACGTTCAGTCCGGATGGGCGGCGAATCGTGACGTGCAGCGACGACCAGACCGCTTGTATTTGGGATGCGGCGACGGGGAAGCGGCTGGTCGATCCGTTGCGCCACAATGCCGCCGTTTATTTTGCGGTGTTCAGTCAGGATGGGAAACTGCTGGTGACGTGCGCGGACGATGGGACGGCGCAGGTTTGGAACGGCAGCACGGGCAAGCCGTTAGGCAAAGCGTTGCAATGCACGTCGGCGTGGTATCGGCGGCCGATGGTGACGGGCGTCGATTTTCAAAAGGATGGGCGCGCCATTTTGACGAGGGCAGGGCAGGCCGCGCAGATGTGGGATCCGCAAACGGGCGAAAAAATGGGCGATCCGTTTCAACACACCGGCGTCGTGACCCAAGCCACGTTCAGCCCCGATGGCCAACTCGTTTTGACTGCGTCCGGCGATTCGACCGCGCGCATTTGGCATGTTACGAATCACGCCACGGCGCGGATTATTTTGCCGCACCGAACGAGCGTCGAAGGCGCGACGTTCAGTCCCGACGGCAAGCGCGTGGCGACCTATGAGAATTGGGGCGGCGTGGCCTACATCTGGAACGCCGCCACTGGCGAACCGATTGCGTTGCCGTTGAAAAGCGAGAAGGATCGGCGGCTGGTCCAATGTGTTTTCAGCCCGGATGGCTCGAAGCTTTTGACCGTTGGCTTCGATAATTATGTGCGGCTTTGGAACGGCGAAACGGGCCAGCGAATTTGGGAGGAACCGATCGATGTCGGCGTTTCGATGGCGGCGTTTAGTCCGGACAGCAGGAATTTGGTGGCGGCGGGATTCGATCTGACGGCGCGCGTTTTCGATGTGGCCACGGGCAAGTTGGCGTGGCCCATTTTGCGACATGGCGCGCTGGTGTTCACCGCGTTCTTCGACGGCTCCGGGGATCGCGTGATGACGGCGACGGAGAATGGCGTGGCGCAATTATGGCATTGGTCGAAGGAACAATCTTCCGCCTTCAGTCTCGAACATGGCTCGGCGATTAACGGCGCGAGCATCGATCCCACCGCCCAACGGCTTGTCACCGCCGGCGCGACGGATGGCGTCAAAGTTTGGGATTTGGCGAGTGGCCGGATCGAACGAAGTCTTCCGCAGCAAAGGCGGGTGACGCAAAACTTCTTCAGCGCCGATGGCGCCGCTTTTGTTACTTTGACCGACGATGGCGTCGCGAATTTTTGGCCGATGCGCGACGGCGCACCCGCGACCGATCTCCGGCTGAATGAGGCGGTGAAACAAGTGGCGTTGAACCGCGATCAAACGCGTTTGCTGGCGACCAGCGACCAGGGCGCGACTCTTTGGGACCCGGCGCAACGCCGGCAAATTGGAACGGTCCTCGATCCAGAACGGTCGATTCGCTTTGGGGGCTTTAGTCCTGATGGAAAATTTTTTGTCACCGGCGCGGCGGACGGGACCGCGCAAATTCGCGAATCGGCCGAAGGCAAAACGATCGGCAAAATGATCCAACAAAAAGGCCGCGTCGATGGAGCCGCATTCAGCCCCGACGGCAAACGCATGATCACGGCGTCCGTCGATAATTCGTATTCGCCGCTCGGCGCTTCGATTTGGGAAGTTGCCACCGGACGATTGCTGGCGGGCCCGTTGATGCACCGTGATGGAGTGCTCATGGTGGAATTCAGTCCCGACGGCCGGCTCGTCGCCACGGCGGGCGAAGATGCGATCGTGCGAGTTTGGGATGCGGCGACCGGGCGACCGATGGCTCCTCCGATCGTCCAGGCCACGCGCGTCACCGCCTTTGCGTTTAGCGCTGACAGCCGGATGCTGGCGACCGGAACTTTCGGCGGCGTGGCCCGCGTTTGGAGCGCCGATTCTGGAAAACCGCTGACCCCGCCCTTGACTCACGCCGACCGGGTTGTCCTTGTTCATTTTTTGCCGGACGAAAAAGGGGTGCTCATCGTCAGTTCCGATGGCAAAGCCCGCATCTGGAACCTCGTCCGAAACGAAGACTCCATCGAACGCCTGACCGATCGCGCCCGCATTCTCTCTTCCCATCGCTTCGATCTCGAAGCCGGTCTGATCCCTCTCGACCGCGCTTCTCTCTCTAACAACTGGAGTCGGTTCCGCTCGAACTAAACCTTCTTTTGGCGGCTCACGATGGCGTTGATCCAGATGGGGGCGAAGGGCGAGGTGCAACCCTTGGAGACGGGATAGTCGCGGTAAATGCCCAGTTTTTCGCCGATGGCGAGAGCGCGGGCGCGGTGTTTTGGGAAATGGATGCCGATTTGCCCGAGAGTCATGTTCATCGTCCATTGAATTTCGGGCGCGGCCTTCGCCATTTCCGACTCGATCCGATCGAGCAGCGCGGGGAGATCGAGGCCGTCGGGACTCTTCACAACTTTATCCGCGGTGAGGCTCCAGCCGGCGCGAGCGGCCATGGGGTGGACGGCGGCCATCCATTTTTGGCGAAGAGACTCCCTCTCGGGATGCGGTTCGACGACATAGGAAATGAACCAATCGGCGACTTGCGCGAAGGTGACCGAGCGCAGCAGGCGATCGATCTGGCTGGCGGAAAGGAGCTGTGGCTTGATCACCAGTGCGGCTAGAAGTTGCGCATCGACATTGCCGGTTTGCCAGAGGGCGAGCGCCAATTCGTGGTCGGACTTGATCGTATCCGCCAGCTTCCGAATGTCGCCTCGCTTGACGCCGAACTGATTGGCGCCGGCGCCGCATTTGGCGTTATGCGCGCGCATTGTCTCGTTGCTCAGAGACTCGAGCTTTTTCATCGTTGCCGCGAGAGTCATGTCGGTGATTGTAACGGGGGTGCTCCGATTGCGTAAAGATCATCGCGTAAGGCAGGTCAAACCACCGCGCCCTTGGATCCGCCTCCTCATAGTCCCAAAGGGACGGCTGAAGCCTCTTCCGAATCGAGAGGAGATTTGAATTCACCCGTTGCTCCACGGGACGAAAACCTCGAATTCAGCCTGGTTTTTCTGTCCCCAAAACTTTTTTTGCAAAGGTCCGCTCCTTTTTTGTTTTTTTGCTTCTTTACCTCTCTGAGACCGCTTAACCGGACCAAAACGTGAAAACCATTTTGAACCAATTTCTTCAAGCGCGCGGCGGTTTTTGGCGCCAACTCATTTTAGGCGCGCTGTTCCTGGCCGCGGCCACGCCCGCCCGCGCGCAATGGATGACGCAGAATATTTCGCTGCATCCGGGCTGGAACGCGGTTTATCTGCATGTCACGGCCACGCAGGATACGCTGGAAAATCTGGTCGGCGCCGGGAGTCCGATTTCGGAAATCTGGCTGTGGGTCCCGAGTTCGTCGGATGCGCATTTTATCGCCAATCCGTTGCAGCCGGTTTCGGGCAGCGATTGGAAGCAATGGACCAAGGCGCAGGGGCCGGCAAATGCGTTCGCGCTGCGCGGAAATGGCGCGTATCTCATTCGCAATTCCAGCGCGCAGAATTATGCGTGGAGCATCAAGGGCCAGCCTGCTCCGCCCTCGAATCAATGGACGGCCAGCGGCTTGAATTTTCTCGGTTTTTCGACGCGTCCGGACGGCGCGCCCTTGTTTGCGAATTTCCTCGCGCCCGCTCCGGCCTCGGGAAGTCCGTTGAGGAATGCGGACATTTTCTATTATCCGGGTGGTGAAGCGGCGGGCGCGCCCCCGGTCACCGCGCAAATTTTTACCGTGAACACCATGCCGGTGACGCGCGGTCAGGCGTTCTGGATTCGCAAGCAGGACAATTCGGACAATCGCTATTTCGGTCCGTTCGATGTCGTGCTCAAGGATTATCGCGGGCTCATGTTTTCGGATTCGTTGGGCACGCACTCGTTTCGGCTGCGCAATCAAATTGCCGCCACGAACAGAGTCACGATCGGTTTGTTGGCGTCTGAATCGTCGCCGACGGGGCAAACGATCGCGCCCCCGCCGTTGCTGCTGCGCACCACGCGCGACCTTGCGACGTTGAAATATGGTTTTACAAATCTGCCGGTCAACGAGACGCGCACATTTGTGCTCGCGCCGGTCGGGATGCCGGGTTCGGAAATCGAAGTGGTCGTCGGGCTGGATCGTTCGAAGATGACGGGCAACAAGGGCGATTTCTTTGCGGGGATTTTGCGGTTGCAGGACACGACGCTCGGGCAGTTGCAATTGAATTTGCCGGTGACCGCGACGCAGGCTTCGACGGATGGGCTTTGGATTGGGAACGCTTCGATCACGCAAGTGGGCAATTATTTGAAGACGTATGCGAAAGCGACCAACGCGGTTGATTTCGCCCATCAATCCGCGCAATTCGACGCGCTCAACGAAGCGAATAAATCGGTCGATCTCGCGGGCGGCGCGTGGAGCCCGTCGGACATCGCGGCCACGGGCGCGAATCGCAATTGGCAGGCGCTCGCTTCCTCCGCGAATGGAATAAACGTCGTTGCCGCCGCATCGGGCGGACAGATTTATACCTCGACCGACGCGGGAGCCAACTGGACCGCGCAAGCGGGCGCGCCGACGGCGAATTGGGGCGGTTTGGCTTCGTCGGCCGATGGAACGAACCTCGCGGCGATCGTCAATGGCGGCAAAATTTATGTTTCGACGGATGCGGGCCTCACGTGGGCGGCGCGCGAAAATAATCGCGCGTGGTCGTCGATTGCGTCATCCGCGAATGGCCTCGTCCTCGCGGCCTGCGTCGATGGCGGCGATCTTTTCACATCCACGGATGGCGGCGTTATTTGGAATCAACGCGCGCCGGTCGCGAGTCAAAGTTGGAAATCGATTACGGTGTCGGCGGACGGCAAAAAACTGGCCGCAGTCATTAACGGCGGGTTGCCGTATGCTTCGCGCGACGGCGGCGTAACCTGGGTTCCGCTGGCCGGCGCTCCGGTCGCGCCGTGGCAGGCCATTGCGTCGTCGGCGGATGGCCGCAAGCTGGTGGCGGTGGCGAATCCCGGCCGGATTTACACCTCGACCGACGGCGGCGTCGATTGGGAACCGCGCGCGAATGCTCCGTCCGCCAATTGGCTGACGGTCGCTTCATCGAGCAACGGAAATATCCTCGTCGCCGCGGCGGCCGATGGACCGATCTATACTTCGACCGACTCGGGCCTCAATTGGACGGCGCGCGACTCGAACCGCAATTGGTCGCAAGTGGCGTCCGCGTCGGATGCCTCCCGAATTTTCGCGGTCGAAGCGAACGGCCGATTCTACTCCGTGGTCGGGACTCCGATCGCGCCGACGCTTTCGTACGACGTCAATTCCCAACAAATTCTCGTGGACAATTCGAAATATCTTGTCGCCTCGTTCGATAGCGAATTGGGCGCGGTCCCGAATCCGTTTCCATTGCGCCTGATTGTCCATCGCGGTTCGAACGGAGTGACCCGGCTTCTCCAACGCGTCTTTGTTGGCGCGGACAAAGCGACGACCAACTCGATCGTCACGCGCCAGGAATCCGATTTGCATCCCGCGTATCTCTCGCAGGCGCGCCGCGTCAGCGCGGTTCACCTGCCGCTGACTTCGGAAGGATGGGCGTTGAAAGGCGCGTTCGCGGCCGGCGGCATCATGAACGCGGTGCTCAACGATTCCTTTAATGACCAGGCGTCGAATCCCTTTTTGCACACGTATCATCCGGACCACGACAACCTGGACGCGTTCTTCAAACCGATTTCCAAACCGGGCGTCGAATCGTATGACATCAACCGGCAGATCACGCTCTCGTTCACGCCGCCGGACGATGATGATTTCAACAGCCGCACGGTCGGGGCCGCGAACATGCAAGGCGTTTACCTGGAGAACATCGTTCTCAAAGGGAGCGACAGCCAATCCCGCACCATTGTCACCAAAGGAACGTTCGTCCTAAACCGCGTTAGCAGCATCGCCACCCTCCAATGAAAGCCGTTCGATTTTTATCCCCAATCACTCTTATGAACATGATCCGTCCAATCCAATCAATCCTGTGGGCCGCGTGCACGGCGCTTCTCCTCGCCTGGGCCGCGCCGGAAACGGTCGCGCAAACCGCCAAGCCGTCCGGCAAAATGGCGTTCCAGGGATTCCTGACCGACAGCGCCGGCGTGGCGCGCGGGCAGTCCGCGCCCCAAAATTTCACGGTCACGTTCCGCCTTTATAAGACGCCGATTGGCGCGGCGACGACGGCGATCTGGGCGGAGTCGCAGGTTGTGACCGTGGACAAAGGTCACTTCAGCGTAATTCTCGGCGAAGGCACCAGCGTCCCGGGAATCACCGGCGGCGCCGATCTGTCGGGCTTCTTTATTGGGGCGGACGCGTCGGATCGTTATCTCGGGGTGCAAGTGGGCGCGGAAACGGAAATCGCGCCGCGCATCCAATTTTTGCCCGCGCCGTACTCGCAGCTCGCGCGTTACGCG
>Ga0070686_100001782_pt1 | contig 12018 bp, 8 predicted proteins | sample KBSS23LmetaG_FD_65654 | JGI IMG/M metagenome (GOLD analysis project Ga0070686, IMG submission 65654) | Switchgrass rhizosphere microbial communities from Kellogg Biological Station, Michigan, USA - KBS S2-3L metaG | ecosystem: Host-associated > Plants > Roots > Rhizosphere ...
GGCTGGCGCGCCAGGTGAAGGCCTGGCTCGATCGCCCGTTCCAGGTCGAGAGCCGGGGCCGGCCGCTGCGGCCCGAGGACATCCTGATCCTCGTGCGCCGGCGGGGCGAGCTCGCTTCCCTGCTCGTCGCGCGGCTCCACGCCGAGGGCGTGCCGGTCGCTGGCGTCGACCGGCTGCTGCTGTCCGCGCCTTTGGCGGTGCAGGATCTGCTCGCGGCGGCGCGCTTCGCCGCCCAGCCGCTCGACGATCTCAATCTCGCCGCCCTGCTCGTCTCGCCCCTGTTCGGCTGGAGCCAGGACCAATTGTTCGCGGCGGCGCACGGCCGGCAGGGCGCGCTCTGGCCGCATCTCCGCGCGCATGCGCCCGAAGGGCTGAACGCGATCCTCGCCATGGCCGATTATGCGACGCCCCACCTCTTCTTCGAGACCATCCTCTCGGGCCCGCTGGGCGGGCGGCGCAAGCTGATGGAGCGGCTCGGCGCCGAAGCGCGCGACCCGATCGAGGAATTGCTCTCCTCGGCGCTCGCCTTCGAGAGCGAGGGGGCGGCCTCGCTCCAGGCCTTCCTCGACTGGTTCGCGCGCGGCGAGGTCGAGATCGTCCGCGATCCTTCGGCGCCGCTCGACGCGGTGCGGGTGATGACCGTGCACGGCGCCAAGGGCCTGCAATCGCCGGTGGTGATCCTCGCCGACGCCTGCGCCGATCCGGACAATGCCGGTCCCGGCGGCAGGACGGCCAGCTTGAGGCTCGAAGAGGGGGCGCCGGCCATTCCCGCCTTCCGCCCGCGCAAGGACGAGCTTGCCGAGCCGATCAGGAGCCAGATCGAGGCGCAGGACCGGCGCGACCGGGAGGAGCATTGGCGCCTGCTCTACGTCGCCCTGACCCGGGCCGAGGAACGGCTCTATGTCGGCGGCGCGCTCGGCGCGCGCGACCGGGAGGGGCCGGCGGAGGCGAGCTGGTTCCGGGCGGTCGAGACGGCGGTGGCCGAGCTCGGCGGCGATTGGCAGGAGGCGGCTTTGTGGGGCCGCGAAATGCGCTTCGGCCTGCTCGAAGCGCCTGCGAGGAGGCAGGCAAAGGCCGTTGAAAGATCAGCCTTTCTCCCCGAATGGATCGGGCTCGCGGCGCCCGTCGAGCTGCGTCCGCCGCGCCCGCTCGCGCCCTCCTCGATCGGCGCGGACGACGTCGCCGATCCGCCGCCCGGGCCGGAGCTGCGCGAGGCGGCCGCGCGCGGGCGCCTGCTCCACGCTTTGTTCGAGCGCCTGCCCGGAGTCGCCCCGGGAGAGCGCCGGGCGCGGGCCGATTCATGGCTCGAGCGCGCGGCGGGGGTGACCGACGAGGCGCGGCGCGCGGCGCTGGCCCGCGACGCCTGCCGCATCATCGACGATCCGGCCTTCGCGGACCTGTTCGGCCCCGAGGCGCTCGCCGAGGCGCCGGTCGCGGCCGTGATCCAGGGCGGCATCGTCGTCGCGGGCACGGTCGACCGGCTGCTGGTCCGCGGCGACCGCATCCTGATCGCCGATTTCAAGACCGGCCGCCGTGCCCCCGCCCGGCCCGAGGACATTCCGCCTGCGCACCTGCGCCAGATGGCCGCCTATCGCGCCGCCCTGCGCGTGATCTTCCCCGATCGGCCGGTCGAGGCGGCCTTGCTCTACACCGCCGCGCCGGTCCTGCATCCGCTCCCCGATGCCTTGCTCGACGCTTATGCACCAACGGGTGGTTGAGCGGCGCCGCGCGCCACCCTACATGAGCGCGACAGCGATTCAGGAGATTGTCATGGCCACCACGTCCGTCACCGATTCCTCCTTCCAGGCCGACGTGCTCGAAGCGGAAAAGCCGGTTCTCGTCGATTTCTGGGCGGAATGGTGCGGCCCCTGCCGGATGATCGGCCCGTCGCTCGAGGAATTGAGCGAGGAGCTCGGCGAGCGCGTGAGCATCGTCAAGCTGAACATCGACGAGAATCCCGAGGCGCCCGGCAAATATGGCGTGCGCGGCATCCCGACCATGATCCTGTTCAGGAACGGCGCGCCCGCCGCGACCAAGGTCGGCGCCGAGCCGAAGAGCCGGATCCAGGCCTGGCTCGAAGGCGCGCTCGGCACGGAAGACACCGTTCCCGCGCAGGCCAGGAGCGCGGGCCAGTAGCGGACCGCCCGGTCGCCGGGCAGGGCCTCTCATGGGCGCGGGCTTCGTCCGGATCTGCACGGATGCCAGCTTCGAGCGGGACGTGCTGCGCTCCGGCCGGACCGTGCTCGTCGCCTTCGGCGCCTCCTGGTGCGGGCCCTGCAACCTGATGTCCCCGGGGCTGCGCGCGCTTGCGTCCATCCGCAAGGATGAGCTGATGGTGGCCAAGCTCGACGCCGAGAAGAATCCCGTGACCGCCGACCGCTACCGCGTGGAGACCTACCCCATTTGCATCCTGTTCAAGGCCGGCGAGCCGGTCGAGCGGCTCGACGGCTACATGCCTTTGCGCAAGCTCGAGGCCTTGATCGGCCCGCATCTCGAGCCGGCCTGACCAGGTTCCGGTCTCAATCAAAAGGCCGCCGTCGCCTGGGGCAAACAAGGAGTCATCCCGGACTTGCCTGCCCCGGCGAAGGCCGGGGATCCGGGATCCATGAACTCGGAACATGAATTTGGGCGAAAGCGGCGGCTATCCCACCAGAATCGGTGTTCATGGATCCCGGCTTCCGCCGGGATGACTCTGAAATGAAATCGAAATCCTGCAGTCTCGAACTCTGTCGCATGGAGCCTTGAGCGATTTCCGGTCAGATCGATGATCAGGCCGGCGGCGCCGCCCCCTCCAGCCCGCGCGTGACGCCGCGGCGGTTCGCACGGTAAGAGGGTGAAGCGCCGCCGCGCGGGGGAGGGGATCATGCCGCACGAACCCAGCAAGCCGATTCGCTCCACGCCCGGCGCCTACCTCGCCCGGATCGAAGCGCTCGGCAGCGGGATCGTCGGCGTCGCGACCGCGCTGCCCGTGTTTATCGGCTATACCCAATTCGCCGGCGATCCGGCGACGGGCGAGCCGCTCTACCTGAAGCCGGTGGCGGTCGCCTCGCTGGGGGAATTCACCGCCCGTTTCGGCGGGCCGGCGGTGCCGCATTACGCCGTCGCGCCGGTCGCCCCGCCGGCGACGCCCGACTTCACGGCCTTGTTCACGACGGCGGGGCCGGACTTTGAGGTCGAGTACGGCGGTTTCACGCTGGCGCCCGCCGGCGGCGAGGAGCCCGCCCGGTTCAACCTCTATTGGCAGCTCTGCCTGTTCTTCGCCAACGGCGGGGGCTCCTGCGTCGTGGTCTCGGTCGGCAGTTATTGGGCGGACCGGTTTCCGACCGAGGCGCCCGGCATCGTCCCCGGCGACTGGGTGCCGGGCGCGATCCGCGCGGGGAGCGCCGCGCCGATGGCGGGCCTGCTCGGCGGGCTCGCGGCCGCGGGCGAGGCGGTGGGGCCGACGATAATCGTCATCCCGGAAGCCTGCCAGCTCGGCCCCGGCGATTATGCGAGCGTGGCCGCCGCGATGCTCGAGCAGGCCGGCACGCTCGCCGACCGCGTCGCGATCCTCGATCTGCCGGATTGCATGGCCGCCACCACGATCGATGCGTTGCGGGCGGCGCAGGAGGCCCTGTGGACGGCGATCGCCCTGGCCGCTTCCCACCTCAGCTATGGCGTCGCTTATGCGCCGGCGCTCCAGGCCGCGATCGTCGCGGACGAGGACGTTCTCTACACGTCCCTGGTCGCCGGCGCCGAGGGCGACAACGGAATGGTCAACGACCTGCTGACCACGCAGGCGGTCCAGTCCTACCAGGGCGAAGGGCTTGCCTCGGTCCAGGCCGCGATTGCCGCCGCCTTTCCGCTCGATGCCTCGTTCGGGACCGGCAACGGTCCTCGCTACTCGCTCGACGCCTCGGCCTATCCGCCGTTCGACCCGGCCAGGGAGACGCTCCAGGCCTGGCAGGGCGCGCTCAACCGCACGCTGCTGGACGCGCTGCCTTTGCTCGGCACCGTCCTGCGCCTGGTCGCCGCCGCGATGAACGTCGCACCGCCGAGCGGGGCGCTGGCGGGGGTCTGGGCCGCCTGCGATGCGGAGGCCGGCCTGTGGTCGGCGCCCGCCAACATCGCGCTCGCGCAGGTCTCGGCGCCGATCTGCCTCGTCAACGACGACCAGCAGCCCGGCTTCACTACCCCGCTCAACGGCATGGCGATCGACATCATCCGGGCCCAGATGGGCCGCGGCGCGGTCGTATGGGGGGCGCGCACGCTCGACGGCAACAGCGACGACTATCGCTACATCCAGGTGCGCCGCACGATAATCTACGTCCGGCAGTCGATCGCGACCGCGCTGCGCGCCTATGCCGACGCCCCGAACGACCGGGCGACCTGGGCGGCCGTCACCGCCGCGATTTCGGACTTCCTGACGACGTTCTGGCAGCAGGGCGGCCTGGTCGGGACCACGGCCAGCGAGGCCTTCACGGTGAGCTGCGGCCTTGGCTTGACGATGACGCCGGACGATCTGCTGGAGGGCCGGATGACCGTCGCGGTGAACCTCGCCATAAGCCACCCCGCCGAATATATCATGCTGAGCGTCGTCCAGAGCATGACGGGTTAAGGTCCGTACTCAATTGGAGGACCGCTTTCGCCAGCGAAAAACAAGGAGTCATCCCGGACTTGATCCGGGATCCATGAACTCGGAGCAAGAATATGGACGAAAGCGATGGTGCTCTTGCGAGAGAAACGCTGTTCATGGATCCCGGCCTTCGCCGGGATGACTCTGAAATAAAAGCTGAATCCCCGCCACCTTCAAACCGGGCAATTGAGTCCGGACCTTGTGGCGTCGCGCATCGAACCTAGCCCACTCATCCTGAGTAGCCCCTTCGACTGCCTGCAAGGCAGGCGCTCAGGGTAAACTCTAAGCTTGTCGAAACGGCGTATCGAAGGACTGTCCTTCTCCAGGGCTCAGGTCGTGGGCGGCGCCGCCCCCTCCAGCCCGCGCGTGTCCGGCCGGAACCGCGCGTGCCGCGGCAAATCGTCCGCGGTCTCGAACCACGCCACCTTGCTCGCGCGGAAGATATGGAAGCCCGGCGCCACCGCGTCCGGCGCGTCGAGCGACCCCACGGTGAAGTCGATCGTCTCCGGCTGGTAATCGACCGCGATGGTGAGCGGCGTGCCGCAGCGCGTGCAGAAGCGGCGCCGGCCGAAATCGGTAAACCGCGCCGTTCCGATCGCCTCCTCCCCCGCGGTCACCACGAAATCGCCCGCCGGCACCGTCGAGAAGACCAAGGCAGGAGCGCCCGAAATGCGCCGGCAGATCGTGCAATGGCACCAGCCCGTGTCATACGGTTCGCTCGCCAGCCGGTAGCGCACCGTGCCGCAGGCGCAGCCGCCCTCGCGTTCTTTATCCATCTGATCTCGCTGCCTTTTGACGGTGGGCCTATCAGCTCGTTCGCCCACATTGAAGCCCGAACGAACCTGCAGCTTAGGCTGCATCGACATTCAACTCGGGCACCGACTGGCCCTCTCCCTAGGGGGGAGAGGGTTGGGTGAGGGGGTTCTGAGTCCGGGATTCGGCTTCCAGCCCCGAGCCTCTCAGCGGTCCTTTGAATCGCGTTGCAGCTTGGCGCCCGCGCAGCCGGCCCATCCCGCCGCCGCCTCGGCTTGCCACGGACCCGATGCCGATCTATCCCTCCCATCCACAGCCTCGGGTTCCGGTCCCGCGGACACAGAGCGATTTCTAGTCTGATGATATCGTCTGACGGCTCGGAAATCGCGCCAGATAAAAACGTAGACCGAAGACCCAGTGTTTCGCTCGAGGCCCGTTCCCGCCACGCCTTTCGTCGAGCGGCTCCGCAGCGGAGCCGGGCGCCGCGCGCTCGGCCTCGGCTTGGCCGTGGTCATCGAGGTGCTGCTGGTGCTGATGCTGCTCACCATGGTCCAGGTGAGCCGGTCCGGGGTCGAGAAGGAACCCGCCTCGATGGTCGTCCTCAATGCCCGCGAGGTCTCTGAGGAAGCGCCCGAGGCGCGCAGGCCCGAGCCCGAGCAGCGGGCGCAGGCGCGGCCCGAACCGCAGCGGCCGCAGCCCGACCAGCCGCGCCCGCCTTCACCCGCGCCGCCGGCCACCGCGCCGGCGCCCCCGGCGCCGGTCGCGATCGTCCCGATGCGATGGTCGCTGGCGCCGGGGGCGCCCCGGGAGGCGGCGCCGCCCAGGCCGCCGACGCGCGTCGTCTCCGTCTACGGCGATTCGGAGCGGATCGGGACGGCGCCCAATGGCGAGCCGCTCTACGCGGCCGAATGGTATCGCCACCCGGACCGCCGCATGCTTGGCGACTATCTGTCCACCGCGCACGGCCCGGGCTGGGGCCTGATCGCCTGCCGCACGGCGCCGGAATATCGCGTCGAGGATTGCGTCCCGCTCGAGGAATATCCGCAAGGCTCGCAGATCAACCGCTCGGTGCTCGCCGCGGCGTGGGAATTCAGGGTGCGGCCGCCCCGGAGGGGAGGAATGCCGCTGGTGGGGTCATGGGTGAGGATCAGGATCGATTACGATCTCGAGCGGCGTTAGTTCGCCAATATGGCTGGAGTTCACGATTGTCCGGTATTGGCCGCCAGCGGACAGGCTGCTTGCTGCCGATTTCGAGTCATTGCGGACATCCGTGCGGCAAGTTAAGTTTCGCGTCGTGGAAGCTTTGCATCGAAGTTTGGCCGGCGCCCTCTTCGCAGGTGCCGGCGGTCACTTCGGGCCCCAGAGAATTCGAGGCACTCGGCAAGCAACGCACTGATACTTGCTTCATTCGGCTCGAAGCAGTCGACGACCGATAGCGGCGACGGGATAGACGCCAGCGCCTAAATGGTTAAGTTCCCGTAGAGGGCCTGCAAAATGTTTAAATGCCGAGCGGAGGTGCGAATGCCCAGCATTCTACGTGCAAGCAGATGCCCATCCGATTGCTTGTCAATAGTGCCATATCAAGGTGAATGCTCCATGGCAAAGCCTCTTACCATTAATGACCTAATCGACGCGGAAGACTTGGCTGAGCAGAGGGCAGAGGGGGCCGCGCGCAAGCTGACGGCGTTCTTCGATAACAGCTTCAAAGCCTTTCATATCTCGTTCGAGGCCAACAAGACGCCAACGCCACTCCTAAAGGGGAACGCGGCCAGCAGTCATATTGGCGCAGTCGTGGCCGACCTCATACAATCGTGCGATCGATCGTCCTGCTCGGTGGATAATGGGCTCCGTGACTGCATCGATGCAATGCGGACTGCCTATCGAGAAAGGAACCCAACACTAATCCTGCCACACGGCAGTTTCGGAGTATTGCCACCATTCTCGACATCATTCCTCGTGGAGTTCATGGCCGGAGACGCCGCATCCGCGGATTCAATTGCCGTCGCAATTGGTACTCGTCGGCTCCTTTTCCTGGTTCAGGAGCGGCTGAGCGGGGAGGCGCTGGCGACAGATCCTCTTCACCCGTATCTTCTTTATCGCCTCGCTAAAGCCTTCAAAACCCTGGAGAATACCGCCAAGGGCAACGAGCACCTTTTCTCCAACCTTGCGACAAAAATGGTTCGCACTGAGGTGGAAAAGAATCTGCCCAGTCACGATGGTGATAAAGCAGAAATGCGTGAGAAATTAGGCTTTGGAAACACCGCAATTGAAAAGGAGGCGAAAAATTTTAGCCTGGCACTTATCCAGAAGGCGTTGCGTAAGATTGAGCAAGCATCTTTTTCGAGCGCCTCGGCCGCCCTGGCTTGGCAGGCGACCCCACGTAAAGACCGTGGCGACCCTACATATCTTCTCTTTGCCGTGGCGTCGTTAGATTGCATTGATTCCGAGCGACATGACGCGCTTATCACGGGGACGTTACGGCTGATATCGGATCAGTTTACGGGCGGGACACTATTAGCGCGGCGCCCATTTAAGGTGGATGACAAGGGTCGCGCCCTTTTTGTCGCGTCTCTCGAGTGCGCCAGTGCTTTCATGCAAATCGCGCTCGGGAAGATGAGCAAGCTCCGCCACGATGACCTCTCAAGGCTTCTCCGCGCAGGCGGCGAACTGGAGACGGAAGTGGAGGAGCAGCTCAATCGGGTAACCATAGAAGCAGCAAGTAACGTTAGCCGCGAAGGTTGGTGCTCAGATCGTGCGTTTACACCCTCGCGGATAGATTCTTGGGTAACGGTTGAGGCTTATGCCTTCTTTCAACGCCGTGCCGTCGCCTTACGTCTTTCAAAGAGGGCGGCGATCCTCGCGCAATATAGCACCAAGCCCCCTGCCAAGTGTCAGCCAAAATGGGAGAGTCTCGTTGATGCGGAGCTCGATGGCGGCCTGCCGAAGACGTTAGATAAGATAGAACGCATTACCGCCCCTGATTCGGGAGAAGCCGCCTCCTTTCTCCTTTTTGGCCCTCCCGGGACGGGAAAGACCACGTTGGCTGAGTCATTGGCTGAAAAGAAAGGTTGGGACTTGGTAACCCTGTCACCATCGGATTTTGTCGTTGATAGCCTGGACCACATCGAACGCCGATCGCGTGAGATTTTTGACCATATGACCAATCTCGACCGAACGGTTCTTCTCTTTGACGAGATGGATACGCTTTTGCGAGATCGCGAGGCCCTTGGGGTGCAGAGCGCTGGAATGATGATCGAGTTTGTCGTCCCCGCGCTGCTGCCGAAACTCCAGTCGTTCAGGGACCATCTCATTGGGGGTAGCGCCGCGGCGTTTTTCGTAACCAACTTTTACGAACGCCTGGACGCAGCGATTATTCGCAGCGGCCGGCTCGATCACCACTTGCTCGTACTACCATATAGTGAGGAAGCGCGCCTGAAAGTCGTGGAGCAGGTCCTAGACAAAATGGACGGAGACAACTCATCGCAACGGGCCGAAGTCGAGGGGTATCTAGCCGCACTGCCCTGCAACCTCGCGTTTCGTGACCTCGTCGAAATATGTGACGCGGTTGTTGCGGGCGGAGACAAACGCGCGTCGCTTGATTTTCGAAAGGACAAGCTGGGAATTCCGCCCCAAGTATACTCGCCAAAGACACGCCCTCGTTCCTTTGGGGAGCTACTCGCTTTTATGGAGCGTTACGATAAGCTTCCCGTAAAAACCGATCCGCGTGATGCATCTCCGGCGGAGGCCACGGCTCGCTTCGCCGCTCTTGCAGATGCTCATCCCGACAATCGCGACTTTTTTGAGCAATGGGCAAAGGCCACCGCCAACGACCCGTTAGCATGGTAGCAACTTCCCGCAGCATGATCGCGCATTCGACCACCGATAGCCGCCGAGGCCTAATCTCGGTGCACATCCTTCCGTATCTTTTTGAATAGACGCGCGCGTACGGAAGCAGTTGAGAACGATCTTCGACGAGCATCGTGATCGAGCTCGGTTCGACTGCGCGAACCTGATGGAGCTCTCCTGCTGTGATGGAATAGGTTTGACCGGCATAGATCCGCTGGATGCCGTAGGAAGCAAGTTGGTCTTCACCTGAATAATGGAGGCGGTACGGTTCAGCGTCTTCCGCGGGGTAATAATCGAAGCGGGACTTAAGTTTCCCGGACGGATGACAACGCCAGAATCGGTGCTCCAGCGCGCCAAAGAGTACGCAGGAATGAAACGAAAAGCGGTGATCGTGAATGTTCTCGGTCCGAAGAGTGCGGTTACAAGTCTGCCAGATGTGAAGGCGAACGGAAGCGGTCGGGCAGACCCTCAGCGGTATTTTTGCAAAACCGTTCTCGTGGAACGTCGAGCGCTGGGCCACGGCGGTCAGCAGCATCTCGTCAGACAGAGTGGTATCGATCAATCGCCTGGCGAGTGACCTCGAAGGTCTCGGGATGTGCGTACAAGCAAATACGCTTCTGGAAAGCGCCCCATCATGGGCGCCATCCGACGAATTCGCACGGTCACAGTCCAGCTCTCCAACGGTCTTCAAGCCAAGTCCTCCTCGAACGGAAAGAAATTCTCTGTCGGGCGCTGCCGAATCGATCTGTCAATCTCAAACAGCAGGAGGCCAGCCACCGGTAGCTCGCTAGGGAAATTTGACAATAGCACCCTCGACGTCACTTCAAGAACAAGCTTACGTGGCTTGCCGCGGCCGAATGCCGGCGCCACGTAAGTTGACGACCCAAGGCAATCCAAACCCACTCGTGCAAGCTGTGACCTTACATGGAGCAAACCAAAGACGTTATCAGGTAAGCAAATCGCTTCCACCGTTGGGAAGAGGTACAGCCTGCCCGGCCGCAGAGCATCTGCGCGTAGATCAACTGACTCGCGGAACTGTACCGAACGAGCAAGATCAACAGCCTCAGGGAGAATTTTGCCAGCTGGATTCAGTCGGAGGCCTATCTTTATTCCGTCAAGAAACCGGCAGTCCTTGTGGGAAATTGAACCCATTTTAACTAATTCCGTAAATTGGATTTCGTCTATGATCCTCATAGCGGAATAAAAACCGTGCGATTCATCATGTTAATTACATCATTTACACCCGCAAACAGATAACTGGTGCTAGAGAAATGCTCGTTGCGGAGAGGCTCAATGGCGAAGGTGGCCCCGTCAACGCAGGCCGTGATCCCAGGCGGCCCTTCAACCGCAGAACCAAGGATCAGTAGAGGCATTTCCATTGAGCGGGCTGTGCTCACAACCAATTCCTCGGCATGCTGTGGAAACGTGAACACAACTTGCCAGTCTCCCCAGAAAGAAAACAGCGCCCACGGATTGATCGCGGATGACCGCCCTGCCCGCTGCACCTCTTCCGTGATCATGTCCTTGCAAAGAGTGAGGGAGAAATGACAATTCGATTTTCGAGATATGTTCGAGATCGCCGCCAGCAATCCGTCGGAAGCATCCGACGCGGCACTTATATCGATCACTGATCTAAGTGTCCGGATCTCGCGCATGCGTGGACTCGGACGCGTGAGCACCTCCACGATATCATCCGATAGATCGGCCCGCGGCGTCCGCACAGCATCAAGAAAGGCGGCAGCGAACGCACCGCAGTGACCGACACAGGCTATTCGATGCCCAGGCTTACAGCCCCCGCGGCCAATTGAATGGCCCGCGGGAACACTTCCAACTGCTGTACAGATTGAGCGGAAGCTAGAGGCGGAATTCAAGTCTCCTCCAGCATGGGTGAAGCCGAACACCTCAAGCGCACGTCGAAAGCCGGAGAAGTACCTTTCCAAAGCGCTCGCCGGCATATCAGCGGGTGCTAAAACGCAATTCGTCATGAAAAGGGGCGTCGCGCCGACAGTGGCAAGGTCACTCGCACTGGCCAGGGCGGCATACCAACCCCACACCTCCATGTCGTCCCAATCCCGACCCAGCAGACGCGTGAGTGGTGCCGGTCCAGGGTCAGCGGTTATCGCAAGTAGGGTATCACCGATGGGGAAGTGAAAACAGTCGTCACCCAGCTCGCGGCCAGAGGACCCGAGCAACCGATCTAATATGGCGAACTCGCCAAGATCCTGCAGTGTTGCAGCCATCAACGCCGCCTCCACGACCCCCTCGTCTGCGCCGAGCCCGTGCGTTGGATATAGGCCTTCTTCACGGAAGAGAAATCCTGTCTCGGCTCACAATCGGTTCAAGTGGGACCAGCCGGGCTTAGCGGATGGCCCGGCCCACCCCTTGGAGCGGACGGGTGGAGTTGGCAGCTGCACTTGTAGTGCTCAGGCAGGCGACACGTCACTTTATCCGAACCAGACTGAGTCGTTTGAACATTGCCGTACGCTCGCGAGGCACCTCGTTGGCCCTAATTTGGCTAGGCGCAAGAGAAAACGGCCTATCTGCTGAAGGGATCACGGCCGTCGCGCCATTGCAATATGCACGTCTGAAAAGGCCCTCCGAAGCCTCGGCGACATGGGGACCAGCTTTGCGTTCCGATCGATTGCCACGGCCCCGCAATGGCTTTTCGGTAGGGAAAGGTCATGCTTTTGGCCTAAGCATTAATGTATACAAGCTCGCGTCCGGGCGGCCAGCTGTCGAATGACTGTTGTGGTATGAGGAGTTCGTCACTGAACGGCGTGAATGGGCGCAAAGCAGCCTCGGTC
>Ga0070686_100001788_pt1 | contig 11989 bp, 7 predicted proteins | sample KBSS23LmetaG_FD_65654 | JGI IMG/M metagenome (GOLD analysis project Ga0070686, IMG submission 65654) | Switchgrass rhizosphere microbial communities from Kellogg Biological Station, Michigan, USA - KBS S2-3L metaG | ecosystem: Host-associated > Plants > Roots > Rhizosphere ...
TCGGCGCGCGCACGTGATAGCGGACTTCGAACGAGGCGCCGATCATGATGCCGCCCATCCGCTCGGTGCGGACGGCGACGCGGTCGGGCGTGGCGTCCTCTTTGATCACGATCCGCGGCAGCAGCTCGCGCGCCGCGGCGTCGGTGGCGCCCTTCGCAATCCGTTCGGCCCGGACTTCGACGGTCGCCGCGTCGGTGCCCTCGACCTCAATCTTGCCGTTGGTATTTTCGATCTGGATTTCGCCGCCGGGCTTCAACGGGTAGGTGTGGGTCCACTCGTCGGTCGCGCGCGCCGACAAATTGCCGACGTGAACGTCGCAGCCGGCGACCAGCACCACCACCGGCAGCAACAGAAGACGGTTGCGCAGACCTGCATGCATCGGGAACCCCCACACGGGATATTACGCCGCGGCGGGGCGGTCAGTTCAACTGGACGGAAATCAGCTTCGACACACCGGGCTCCTCCATGGTCACCCCGTAAAGGCGATCGGCAATCTCCATCGTCTTGCGGCTGTGGGTGATGATGATGAACTGGGTTTGCTGCTGCATACCGCGGAGCATCTCGACGAAGCGGCCGATGTTGGCATCGTCGAGCGGCGCGTCGATTTCGTCGAGCAGGCAGAACGGGCTCGGCTTGAACTTGAACATGCCGAACATCAGCGCGATCGCGGTCAGCGCCTTCTCGCCGCCCGAGAGCAGCTGGACGCTCTGCAGCCGCTTGCCCGGCGGCTGCGCGATGATCTCGATCCCGCTCTCGAGCGGGTCGTTCTCGTCGAGCAGCGTCAGGCCGGCGCGGCCGCCGCCGAAAAGGGTGCTGAACGTCAGCTGGAAGTTGCGGTTGATCGCCGCGAACGCCTCCGTGAAGCGCTCGCGCGTCGTCTCGTCGATGCGCTTGATCGCTTCGCTGGTCTGGGCGATCGATTCGACCAGGTCCTTGCGCTGCGTGGTCAGGAAGGCATAGCGCGATTCGAGCTCTTCGTGCTGCTCGATGGCCATCATGTTGACCGGGCCGAGGCGTTCGATCTTGCCGCGCAGCGCCGCGATCGCTTCCTCGGCTGACAGCGCGCGCTGCTCCGCCGCGACGACTGCCGCGTCGGGCAGCGAGAGATCGACCGCCGGCGGCGCCGGCGCGTCGACGTCGTCTTCGTCGGGCTCCTCTGCCGTCACTGCCGCGGCATCGGGGACGGCGTGGCCTTCGCGCTCGAGCTGATCGATCTCGGTGATCACCTCGTCGAGCGACGCGTTGACTGCGTCCTCGCAGGTGTGCGCGAGGTGCGAGAGATCGGCTTCGGCCGTCGCGCGGGCGACGTCGAGCTCGGCGACGATGGCGCGGATTGCGTCGAGCGCGCCGCGCGCGTCCTTGATCGCTGCTTCGTGCTCGTCGGTGCGCGCGCGCAGCGCAGCGACGGTTTCTTCGGTTGCCATCACGGTCTGGCGCAGTCGATCGAGGTCGAGCACGTCGGCGTCGAGCTGCACGTCGCCGGCGGCGATCGCGTCGCGCAGCTCGGCGGCGCGGCGCCGGGCGCGATCGAGTTCGGCGGCAAGGGCCGCGGCGCGTTCTTCGAGCTCAGCGCCGGCTTCCTCCAGCCGGCGGACTTCGCCGCCGAGCGCGCTGGCGCGTTCGACGAGCGCGGCGTGCGCCGCGCCGCTGTCGGCGGCGCGACGACTCAGATCCTCGAGCATCTCGCGCGCTTCGAACAGCCGCCGCTGCGCGACGGTGAGGCGATCGTCGGCGTCCCGCTGCGCGGTTTCGAGCTGCGCAATCGAGACCCGGGCTTCCTCCTGGCGGCGATCGAGCGCGTCGCGCTCGTCCTCGGCCTGACGCTTCTCGCGGGCGAGCTGCTCGGCTTTCTGCGTCAACCGCGCCGCTTCTTCGGTGACATGGGTCAGCTGCGCATCGTGCGCGACGGCGGCTTTCTCCTGGCGGTGGTATTCGGCGTTCAACGCGGCGATCGCGGTCGAGGCGTGCGCGATCGTCATTTCCAGCTCGGAGGTCTCCTCTGAGAGGCGGACCAGCACCCCGCGCTCGGATCCGATCCGGTCGCGCAGCTCGCGGATCTCACGCTTGGTCGCGAGAATGCCGCGCGCTTCGGCCTGGCTGCCGCCGCTGACCAGATGCGGTCCGTGGAACACGTCGCCTTCGCTGCTGACGACCGGCATCGATGTCAGCCGGCTGGCTTGCGCCGCACCATCGTACGAGCGCGCGATCACCGCGTCGCCGATGGCCTGGCGGATCGCCGCGGCGTACGGGCCGTTGACGCGAACCACCGACGAGAGCGCGATCATCCCCTCGGGCAGGGTTCGCGATGGCGTCGCCGACGAAGCGATGTAGGAGACATCGCCGGTGACGCTCATCGCCGCGTGGAAGCTCCCAGCCACAGACGGCATGTCGACGGCAGACGTGATCAGAAATCCGCAGCGTCCGGCATCCGCTTCGCGCACCAGCTGGAATCCGGCCGCCGCATGCTCCGGCCGTTCGACGACGACGTGCTCGAGCAGATCGCCGAGGCAGGCTTCGACGGCGCGCTCGTAGCCCGGTTCGACGTCGAGGTAGTCGGCAATCGCCCCCTGCTGGTTGACCTTGCCGTTGGCCTGAACGAGGACGGCGCGCGCGGCGTCGCCGTACCCGGCACGGGAGGCGTCGAGTTCCTCGAGCGACTTCAATCGCGCTTCGAGGCCGGCCAGCTCGTGCTCGCGCGAACGGACCGAACGCGCTCGCCACTCGTGTTCGATGCGCGCGCTCGCCAGCTCCGACTCGCGCGCGGTGCGCGCAATCCTCGTCGCCTCGATTCCGTCGTGCGCACGGCGGAGCGCCTCGGCGGCTGTGGCGCGATCGGCGGCGGCGCGCTCGGCCTGGATGCGGACGTCGTGGGTTTCGACGTCGAGCTTACCGAGCGTTTCGCCGACGCGCTCGCGGGCTGCCGCCGCGTGTTCCACAGCGTGGCGAAGCGCCGTCGCCGAGTTGACGACGGAGAACACTTCGCTGCGCGCGGCCTCGACGTCGGCTTCGAACCCTTCGATTTCGCGATGGGCCGCGTCGTAGGCGTCGGCGGCCGCGGCGAGCGTTGCCGCCGCGCGATCGCGCTCGGCGTTGGCCTCGGCGGCCGCGTCGCGTCTCGAGGCGAGCGCGATCCGCGCCGGCTCGCGGCGCGCCTCGAGCGTCGCCAGTTCGGCGGCGACCGTCGTCGTGCGCGCCTCGAGTGCCGCCACCTGCTCACGGTCGAACTCGAGCTGCTGCTGCTGGCGATTGATGGCCAGCTCGCGCGCGTGCGCCGCTTCGCGCGACGAGGTCGCGCGCGCCTCCGCCTCGACCAGCTCGATGCGCAGGCGACCGAGATCCGATTCCACCTCGGCGACCCGCGCCGCCGCCACCGATTCGCGCTCGCGGGCCTCGCCGAGCCGGGCCCGCGCCGACTCGATGGTTTCGGCGAGCTGGCGGTACTTCCGCGCGAACAGCACCTTTTCCCAGCGGCGCAGCTCGTCGCGCAGCCGCTTGTAGCGCCGCGCCTTCCCGGCCTGGCGCTTCAGCGTGCCGCGCTGCTTCTCGACCTCGAAGACGATGTCGTCGACGCGGGTGAGATTCTGCTGCGCCGCTTCGAGCTTCAACTCCGCGGCGCGGCGCCGCGCCTTGTACTTCGTGACCCCGGCGGCTTCTTCGATCAGCTGGCGGCGGTCGGTCGGCCGCGTGCTGAGGATCATGCCGATCTTGCCCTGCTCGATGATCGCGTAGTGCTTCGCGCCGAGCCCGGTGTCCATCAACAGGTCGTGAACGTCGCGGAGGCGGCACACCTGGCCGTCGATCAGGTACTCGCTTTCGCCGGAACGATACAGCCGGCGGGTGACCTCGACCTCGCGCGCCACCGACTGGATGATTGCCTCAGCTTCGCTCCGCGTCAGCGCGTTGCCGCCGGCCAGCAGGTCGCCGACGGCGGTGGTGTCGTCAGCCGGCGCGAGCTCGACGTGATGGCCATGGCCGTTGCCGTTTCCGTTGCCATTTCCGTTTCCGTTCGGGGGTCGGGAACCGTTCGGGGGTCGGGAACCGTTTTCCACGTACGCAGTTTCGGAAAACGGTTCCCGACCCCCTGCAGTTTCGGAAAACGGTTCCCGACCCCCTGTGGGTGTGGAAAACGCCGGGCCACTGATGGTCTTGACGAACCCACTGAAGCGCAGACGCACCTCGGCGGCCGCCGTCGGCTTCCGCGCGTCGCTGCCGTTGAAGATGACGTCTTCCATCTTGTCGCCGCGGAGGCTCTTGGCGCTCTGCTCGCCCATCACCCAGGTGATCGCGTCGGCGACGTTGCTCTTGCCGCACCCGTTCGGGCCGACGATTGCCGTCACGCCCTTGTCAAAGGCGAGTTCGGAGCGATCGGAGAACGATTTGAAGCCGTTGATCTCAAGGCGCTCTAAACGCATGGAGGAACCCCGTCCATTGCCGAATGCAGACAGCTGATAGCTGATGTATCGGCAATTGCGCAATCGCGCAATAAATCAGCAATCGGCAGTCGGCACTCAGCAATGAGTGCGATAGCACTGTGGTTGGCTGGGATGCGACCTGGCAATTGACCGTTCGCCGGCCCTCTTTCGCTCTCGTGAGGATCGAGAGCGGCCCCGGGGCCGAAACGGCGGTCAGTGTAACACGACTAGTTATGGGGGCAAGCGCTTACAGCAGCCCTATCTGTAGCGGTCGCTTGCCCCAATCACGACGCCGGCCGAACTCGACCGTTAGTGCGCCTTCGTTCGAGCGCCTTTGCTCATCTCGGTGAGCTTCTGCGCCTCACCGAAATTCTGCAGAGCCGCCTGCGCCTGCGGATCGACGGAGATCAAATGACGCCGCGCGTCGGCGATGCCGAACACCGCGTTGTCGATCTCGAAACGGATCATCGCCTTGATGAAGTCGAGTTCCTTGGCGAACGCGTCCTCGTCGATCTTGACCTTCTCGCCCTTGAGGAACTCTTTGTAGTCGGCGACCATGGCGGCGTCGACCGTGAAGTTCGGCTTCACCGTGGTGCGGCCGCTCGAACGCTGCGTGATGCGCGTGTCGCCTTCCGCGGTGTACTTCTGCGCGTAGTTGGCGAACGTCGAGCGCGCGTAAAGCGCGCGGCCGAAGCGGCCCGGGTTGAATCCTTCGATCGGCCCGGAGACACGCTTGTCCGGCTCGATGCCGCCGCCGCTGTAGACGTTGCGGCCGGCGTCGGTATGCTTCAAGTCCGACGCGTTGTGCGGCTTGTTCGCATCCTGATCGCGCAGCGAGTAGCTGAGATACTCGTCGAAGCTCGCGTCCCACGGCCGCTGAATCAGGCGGCCGCTCGGCGTGTAGTAGTGCGCCGTGGTCAGCGCCAGGCCGGCGCCGCCGCTGATCCGATAAACCGACTGCACGAGCGCCTTGCCGAAGGTCGTCTCCCCGACCACGTAGGCGCGATCGTGATCCTGCAGCGCGCCGGTAACGATCTCCGACGCGCTCGCGCTGTTGCGGTTGGCGAGCAGCACGATCGGAATCTCGGTGAACTCGCCGCCTTCGCGGTCGACGTGGTAGTCCTGATCGGAATTGGCGACGCGGCCGCGTGTGTAGACGACCATCTGACCGGCGGTGAGGAATTCGCTCGCGACTTTGATCGCCTGGTCGAGCGGGCCCCCGGGATTGCCGCGCAGATCGAACAGCAGGCGCTTCATGCCCTTCTGTGTGAGGTCGCGCAGCGCGTGCTTCACGTCGCGATCGGTGTTCTCGCCGAAGTCCTGCATCCGGATGTAGCCGGTCGTCGCGTCGAGCATGAAGTACGCGGGGACGGTCGGAATGTAGACCTCGTCGCGGGTCAGCGCGAACTTGATCAGCTCGTCGTAGCCGCGCCGCTTGACGCCCACGTTGACGTTGGTCCCTTTCGGGCCGCGCAGCTTACGCATCGCCTGATCGGTCGTCCACCCTTTGGTGTCTTCGCCTTCGACGTTGGCGAGGACGTCGCCGCGGCGGATGCCCTTCTTGTACGCGGGCGACCCCTCGAAGACGCTCATCGCGGTGATGTCGCCGTCCTGCGAAACGATCGTGACGCCGATGCCGTAGTAGCGGCCTTCCTGCCGCTCGCGCATCTGCGCGTACTCTTTCGGGCTGAAGAAACTGGAGTGCGGATCGAGCGTGCCGAGCATCCCGCGCACGGCGCCGTAGACGAGATTGTCGGAATCGACCTTGTCGATGTAGTTCGCTTCGATCGCGCTGAGCGCCGCCGAGAAGGCTCGGTAGTGCTCCGGCACCTTGTCGTCGGTTGCGAGCGCGCTCCGTCCGAAGAAGCCGCCGACCAGCGCCGACACGAGAATCGCGAACACGACAGCGGGCAGAGGACGGTAGCGTCGCATGATTGGCATCGTAGCAGACAAGTTCCTTACGGGCAAAGACTTCTGGACGCCTTCGGGGCGCGAATTCCTTGTATAATTGACGTCCGTCTGCGCGACACGGTCTTAGACAGAGAAGGCGGGGGTCTTTATGTTTGGTTCCATCGGGATGCCAGAGCTGATCATCATTTTTGTGATCGCTCTCATTATTTTTGGGCCGCGAAAGCTGCCTGAGCTGGGCCGGTCTCTGGGCAAGAGCCTCGCGGAGTTCAAACGGGCGTCCAACGAGCTGAAGAGCACCCTCGAGGAGGAGATCCGGCTCGAAGAACAGCGGTCGGTGCTCGAGGAGAAGAAGGCGGCGTCGGCCGCCCAAACCGCCACTGCGGCGCCAGCCACCCCCACCGCGGTCGAGGAACCGGTGGTCGCGCGCAAGGTCGATCACAGCGCGTAAGCGCCGCACGTCATGGCCCTCGTGCCTTTCCCGAGCTCCCAGGCGGGGGCCCCGTACCAGCTGCCGCCGGACGAAGACGACGACACATCAGCCGCAGGGAAGATGTCGTTTCTGGAGCACCTCGACGAGCTCCGGAAACGCATCGTCCGCTCGTGTCTCGCCATCGCCTTCGGCATCCTGGCGACGTTCTACTGGATCGAGCCGATCTTCAACTTCATCCTCGCCCCGACGCGCCGCGCCCTGCCGCCCGGCGTCAAGCTGATTTACACGCAGCCGGGCGAAGCGTTCTCGCTCTATATCACCGTCGCGCTGATCGCCGGCGCCGTCGTCGCCGCGCCGGTCATCATGTGGCAGGTCTGGATGTTCATCGCGCCGGGCCTCTACTCGAACGAGAAGCGCCTCGCGATTCCGTTCGTCTTCTTCACGACGGTTGGCTTCCTCGCCGGCGCGGCGTTCAACCACTACGTCTCGTTTCCGTTCATGATGGCGTTCTTCGCCAGCTTCAACACGCCGGATCTCGCCTTCATGCCGAAGCTCGAAGACGTCTTCGGGCTGTATTCGAAGATGCTGATCGGCATGGGCATCGTGTTCCAGATGCCCACGGTGGTGTTCTTCCTGGCGAAGATGAAGCTGGTCACCGCGCGGTTCCTGATCGCGCAGTTCAAGTACGCGTTCCTCATCATCTTCGTCGTCGCCGCGGTGATCACGCCGACGGGCGACATGATGACGCAGGCGATCTTCGCGGCGCCGATGGTCGGCCTCTACTTGCTGAGCATCGTCATCGCGTGGGTGGTCGGTCCGAAGCGCCTGCGCGGCGCGACGGACGAAGTCAATTAGCGGCCTAATAGGCCTTCGCGAACCAGGCCTGGAATTTCGCGGGGTTGTCGCAGCGGACGCAGGTGCCTGACACCGCGGCGCCGGTCATCGGCATGTTGCGGATCGTCGCCTGCGTGTCGGTCTTGATCTGCGCTTCGCACTCGGCCGAGCCGCACCACGGCGAGATCACGAAGCCGGGACGGCCTTCCATGATCTGCTTGAACTCGTCGTAGTTGTCCGCGCTCTGCGTGTGCTCGTCGCGGAACTGGCGGGCGCGCTCGAACAGGCTCGTCTGTATCTCGTCGAGCAGTTGCGCGATGCGCTGCGGCAGACCATCCATCGAGAAGCTCTGCTTCTCGCGCGTATCGCGGCGCGCGACGAGGACAGCGGACTTCTCGATGTCCTTCGGGCCGATCTCGAGGCGCAGCGGCACGCCGCGCAACTCCCACTCGGCGAATTTCCAGCCGGGCCGCTCGTCGCGCTCGTCGAGCGTCACGCGGATGCCGGCGGCCATCAACTCGCGCTGAATCTCCTGCGCCTTGGGCAATACCGTCTCGCGCCAGTTTTCGCGGCCGATCGGCACGATCACGACCTGGTATGGCGCGACCTTCGGCGGCAGCACGAGGCCGCTGTCGTCTCCGTGCGTCATGATGACGCCGCCGACCAGACGCGTCGAGACGCCCCACGACGTGCCCCACACGTGCTGCACCGATTTATCGCGCGCCTGGAAGGTGATTTCGAACGCCTTCGCGAAGTTCTGCCCGAGATTGTGCGATGTGCCGGCCTGCAGCGCGCGGCCATCGCCCATCAGCGCCTCGATCGAATAGGTGCGCAGCGCGCCGGCAAACTTTTCGCTCTCGCTCTTCTGCCCCTTCACCACCGGCATCGCCATTACTTCCTCGGCGACGCGGGCGTAGAGATCGAGAATCATCAACGTTTCGGCTTCGGCTTCGTCGTGCGTCTCGTGCGCGGTGTGCCCCTCCTGCCACAGGAACTCGGTGGTGCGGAGGAACGGACGCGTCACCTTCTCCCAGCGGACGACGTTCGCCCACTGGTTGATCAGGATCGGCAGATCGCGCCACGACTGCACCCACTTCGCGTACATGGTGCCGATGATCGCTTCCGACGTCGGCCGGACGACGAGCTTCTCCTCGAGCTCCTCGCCGCCGCCGTGGGTCACATAGGCGACCTGCGGCGCGAACCCTTCGACGTGTTCGGCTTCCTTGTTCAGCAGGCTCTCGGGGATGAACAGCGGGAAGTAAGCGTTGACGTGCCCGGTCTTCTTGAACTCGCGGTCGAACGCCTGCTGAATCAGCTCCCAGATCGCGTAGCCGTACGGCCGGATGACCATGCACCCTTTGACCGGCGAGTAGTCGGCGAGCTCGGCGCGGCGCACGACGTCGAGATACCAGCGCGAGAAATCCTGCGAGCGCGGCGTGATCTCGGTGACGAACGCGTCTTTGCCGTCTTTGGGTTTCTTGCCGTCTTTAGCCTGGGTGTTGGTCGACATAATGGACGGTCCAGTGTAGATCGTCGCGCGCCGGATAATCACTTCGATAGTGGCCGCCGCGGCTCTCTTCGCGCCGCAACGCCGCGCCGGCGATCAGCCGTCCGACGACGGCAAGGTTCCGTTGCCGGGCGCCTTCCGCCGTCGGCGCATGCGGCGCACCGGCGGCCGCGTCGAGCGCCGCCACAGCGCGCGACAGACCGTCGCGGTCGCGAAACAATCCGACCGACTGCCACATCAAGTCGCGGATCGCTGCCACCTGCAGGGGCTGCGGGCTTGGGGCTGGCTGTCCGGCGTTGTTGCGTTTGAGATCAGCTAGCCCCAAGGCCCCAGCGCCGACACGATCCTCTTTCTGCGGCGCCGCGCGCGGCGGCTCGGTCATCGCATCGGCGGCACGCGCGCCGAAGACGAGCCCTTCGAGCAGCGAGTTGCTCGCGAGGCGATTCGCGCCGTGAAGGCCGGTGCACGCGACCTCTCCCGCCGCGAACAGCGCCGGCAGCGACGTCCGGCCGCAGACGTCGGTGTCGACGCCGCCCATGATGTAATGCGCCGCCGGTCCGACCGGAATTGGATCGGTGGCGAGATCGAGGCCGATGTCGCGCAGCATCGACGCGATCGTCGGAAACCGGCCGCGCACGTAGGTCGCGTTGAGGTGGGCGAGCGTCAGGAACACCTCGCCGCCGGCCTCCGCGGCCTCGCGGACGATGCTGCGCGCGACGACGTCTCGCGGCGCCAGATCCCCGTCGGCGTGATACCGGGTCATGAACGGCTCGCCGCGGCTGTTGACGAGCCGGGCGCCTTCGCCGCGCAGCGCTTCCGAGATCAAGAACCGCGGCGCTCCAGCCCGCTTCAGCGCCGTCGGATGAAATTGCACGAACTCGAGATCGGCAACCCGTGCGCCGGCCTGGAACGCGAGCGCGATCCCGTCGCCGGTCGCGACCGCCGGATTCGTCGTCTCGCGGAACACCTGGCCGGCGCCGCCGGTGGCGAGCAGCGTCGCGCCGGTCCGCACCTCCTGCGCCGCTCCACCGCGATCGACATAGCGGACGCCGCAGGCGCGGCCGTTGTCGACGACGACGCCGATCACCAGCGCGTGATCGATCGTCTTCACCGCGGCCAGCGTGCGAACGCGCTCCCACAGCACGCGGCCGATCTCGCGGCCGGTCGCGTCGCCGGCGTGAAGCACGCGCCTGACGCTATGCGCCGCCTCGCGCCCAAGTGCGGGCCGTCCGTCCGGATCGCGATCGAAGCGTGCCCCCCACTCGATCAGCTCACGAACGTAGCGCGGTCCTTCGCCGACGCAGACACCGACTGCTTCTTCGTCGCACAATCCGTCGCCGGCGCGGATCGTGTCGGCGGCGTGGAGTGCCGGGCTGTCGTCGTCGCCCATCGCTGCGGCGATGCCGCCCTGCGCGTAGCCGGTGTTGCTCTCGGCGGGTTCGGCTTTGGTGAGCACCAGGACGCGGCCGACGCCGGCGAGGCCGATCGCGGCGCGCAGTCCGGCGACACCGCCGCCGACGATCACGAAGTCGAACGCGCCGGTCGATCGCATCGCGGTGCTATCCTATCAAACGCATTTTCATGACCGTCGTCAGCATGCAGACGATCGATGTACCGGTGCCGTCGCGCACCTACACGGTGACGATCGGCGATGGCGCGCTCGACGGGATCGTGCGGCTGCTCGATCAGTCGCGCGCGCCGGCGCGGCGCTTCGTCGTCTCGAGCCCGCTGGTGTGGCGGCTGCACGGCCCGCAGCTCGCCCGCGCGCTGCGCGGCGCCGAGCCGATCCTCGTGCCCGACGGCGAACGCTTCAAGCAGCTCGCCACGGTGACGCGCATCTACGACGCGCTGGTGCGCGCCAATGCCGATCGCGCGACCACCATCCTCACCTTCGGCGGCGGCGTGATCGGCGACATGGCCGGCTTTGCCGCGGCGACCTATCTTCGCGGCATTGCAGTGGTGCACGTGCCGACGACGCTGCTGGCGCAGGTCGACAGCGCGATCGGCGGCAAGGTCGGCGTCAACCATCCGCAGGGCAAGAACCTGATCGGCGCCTTTCACCAGCCGCACGCCGTGGTCGTCGACCCGCTGGTGCTCGCGACATTGCCGCGGCGCGAGTTCCGCGCCGGCCTCTACGAGATCATCAAGTACGGGATGACCTCGAGCGCGACGCTGTTCGACAGGCTGGCGAAGGAACGAAAGCCGATCTTCGCGCGCACGCCGGACGTGCTGACGTCGATCATCGCCGAATCGTGCCGGATCAAAGCCGACGTCGTCGTCAAGGACGAGCGTGAAGCGGGCCTGCGGCGGATCCTGAACTTTGGGCACACCGCCGGCCACGCCATCGAGGCGGTCACGAAGTACCGCCGCTTCCGCCACGGCGAGGCCGTCGGTTACGGGATGCTCGTCGCCGCGGAGCTGGCCCGCGCCCGCGGCGCGCTGGCGGAAACGGATCGCAAGGCGCTGGCCGATCTGATCGCCAGCCTCGGGCCGCTGCCGCCTGTCGCCGATCTCTCGTCGGCGCAGATGCTCGAAGCAATGCAGCACGACAAGAAGGTGGTTGCCGGACGGCTCCACTTCGTCTTGCCGACAACGGTCGGCGCGACCACCATCGTCGACGACGTCACGGAGAAGGAACTTCGCGCGGCGCTGAAACAGGTCGGGTTCGCGAAGTGAATTAGGAATTTGGCATGTGGAATTTGGAATTCGTGTCACGTTGCCGGTTGGTGCGGGTCGTGATCAGCATTCCAAATTCCAAATTCAGAATTCTTAATTCTCGAGGTTGTGTTCGCGCAGCTTGGCGGTGAAGGTCTTGTAGCTCACCTGGAGGATCTCGGCGGCGCGGCCCCTGTTACCGGCCGCTTCCTTGAGCGCCTGCTCGATTTTGCGGCGCTC
>Ga0070686_100001805_pt1 | contig 11944 bp, 13 predicted proteins | sample KBSS23LmetaG_FD_65654 | JGI IMG/M metagenome (GOLD analysis project Ga0070686, IMG submission 65654) | Switchgrass rhizosphere microbial communities from Kellogg Biological Station, Michigan, USA - KBS S2-3L metaG | ecosystem: Host-associated > Plants > Roots > Rhizosphere ...
CGCGCGAATGGCAGAACCCGCGCCTTCGATCATGTTTGCGAGAGCACACGCGAGCTTCCGAACAACGCGTGATTAAGAGGAGGTCGAATGACACTCTCTCCGTTCAGCAACCAGGGGATTGGTACATTTCCAGGACAGGGAATCGGCCCTTGGCAATTGCACGGGTCGCCGCTGCAGCAGATTCTCCAGTCCCTGCACAACGTCCCGTATCAGCTCCAGCAACTGCAACAGCAACTGCTGCAGTTGCAGCAATTGCAGCATCTGAATCACCAGCAGGTGCAGCAGCTGCTCCAGATCGTTCCCGCGCAACTTCAGCAGCTCCAACAGGTGCTTCAGTTCATTCCTCAACAGATTCAACAACTGCAGCCACAGGCATTCGGGTCGCCGTTCGCGCTCAGCGGCGGCAGCGCGTTTCCGGCCTCAACGCTCAACCCGTTCGCGGTTCAGTCAGGCCCCGTGATGTAAGACGGCGAAGCCAGTAAAGGTCTGCGGTCGATCGGCGATCGGCCGCAGGCCGCGCCGGCCATCGATGCGACCTTCAAAGGAGAAAAATCGATGCATGAGTCACTTTTCGGATCGGCACCCCCAATGTGGACCGGGTCACCAACACCTGGATTCGGATGGCCTGCGCCGGGCCCACTTTCTGCGGCCGGTCGCACGGGGCCTGCCGCAGGTTTCAACTCGCCACAGTTTCCGCAAACGGGGGCGACAGTTGCCGGTATGCCGCTTCCGCAAGCACCTAATGGCTTCTCTCCCGAGCTATTCCCCGCACAGACGCCTTTCGCAACCTCGGGCGCCTTTCCGACGTTTGTGAACCCGGAGGTTGCGGCGGCGATTTATGGCATTCCGGGTTTGCTGGCCGCCGTCGCCATACGACGTGGGCAGCCAATGGGGCCGACAAACGATCAGGAGTGTGAGGATTTCCTGTACGACGCGCTGGAGTTGATCCCGGGGACAAGCGAAGTGGAAGTGCGCTGCGACAACGGGCGTGCCACGCTTACGGGCAGCGTGCAGCACAAACGGCTGAAGCGGGATCTCGGGGAGATCGCCTGGACGATTCCCGCGCTCAACGATGTGCAGAACAACATCACGATTGCGACGAAGCGCCGGTCGCGCGCCGGCGGGCGTGAGACGGAATCGCAAACGTCAGCGAGCGGCCGGAAGCAGGGCTGAATAGGAGGAGCGCGCTCGACGCGGCTTATTGCGGGATCGCCCGCACCGCTCGTTGGGTCGCTCGGGCGTCGATCCATTCCTCGACCGGGTCCACGACATACCAGCCGTGTTCCTGGTCGTAGTGGATCGTGCCAGACAGGATGATGCGCGCCCCGACTGGCGGCGGCGGCAGAGGCTTCGAAGGATGAATCTCGGCCGCCGCGAGCGCGCCGCCGGTGTCGGCCAGTCGCACGCGCCACCCGCCGCCGCGGCGAGCTCGCACGCGGACGACCCGGCCTGCAACGCTGATGTGCATTCGCCAAGCGGACATAGGGCTCAGTCTCGACCGACGCGCGTATCAGCTATAGCGATGGCAGAGTACCACCGCCGAGATCTTCGTACAAGCGGTTCGAGCTCGAATCGCGCGAGAGAAATACGGAGGTGAACGGATAAGCAGCATGCAAGAGCAATGCTGCGCTGACGCGGTTGGCACACTCGAATACAGGCCGGAATTCGTTCCGGTCAGGCCGGACGGCAGGCGCGCGTCCGCAGTGTCTCGGCGAAGGGCGTCATTAGTCTGCCTTTTTCGAGATCTGCGCAAGCGACCGACGGCGCCGCCGGCGCGCAGGGCTGACGAGCGACGCGCGCGTCGAGCCCCTATTCGAGCAGGAGCGGCTCGACATCGCGCTCGACGCCCGGGGCGAGCTGCGCGTTGCTCATGATCAGCCGCGCGCACGCATTCCAGCGCAGAATCGCGTCGTCGTTGCCGCCGGGTCGTATCGCTTCGGCGCGCTCGTAGCACTCCATCGCCTGCCGCAGCCAGTCGTAGACGAGCGGTCCGCTGCCCGGCGATTCGTGCTGCAAGTGTGCCTTCGCCCGTCGTTCGTGGATGAGACCGGTGTAGTACTCGCGCTCGTAGCTGTCCTCGAGCCGGGCGACGGTCTGCCATGCTTTCGTCACCGGCGTCCGCCCGTCGTTGGTGAACTGATCGGTCAGCGCCAGCAGCAGCGTCGTCAACACCGGCTGGTTGGACGGATCGACGGCGAGCGCGTCGAGGCAGATGCTTTCGGCCTCGCTCGGCTCGTTGAGCAGCCGGTAGCGTTCCGCCTTGGCGAGCGCGCGGGGAACCGCGTCGATCGACAGCACTTTCAGCTCGAACTGCATGGCGACCTCCAGGGGATCAGGACGGCGACGCGCGGTGGTTCGACAAGACCCGGAACAGTTTCGCGACCGGGTCGTAGAGCTGATCGATGACGCGCTCTTTCAGCGGAATCGCGGCGTTGTCGGTGATCGCGATGTCCTCGGGGCACACCTTCGTGCAGCACTTGGTGATGTTGCAGAAGCCGATGCCGTGACGCGCCTTCAGGTCGCGGGCACGGCTCTCGGCGTCGATCGGGTTCATCTCCAGCGCCGCCGCGTAGACGAGATGCCGCGGCCCGACGAACTGATCGAACATCCGGTGCTCGCGCAGCACGTGGCAGACGTCCTGGCACAGGAAGCACTCGATGCACTTGCGGAATTCCTGGACCCGCTCGGCGTCGACCTGCGCCATCCGCCAGGTGCCGTCGCCGTTGGCCGGCACCGGCTTGAACGGCTTGATGCTCTTCTTCGCGGCGAAGTTCCACGAGACGTCGGTGACGAGGTCGCGGAGATGCGGAAAGGTGCGCATCGGCTCGATCGTCACCGGCACGGTGAGGTCGAGCTGGTTGAGCCGCGTCATGCACATCAGCCGCGGATGGCCGTTCACTTCGGCCGAACACGATCCGCACTTGCCGGCCTTGCAGTTCCAGCGCACGGCGAGATCGTTGGCCTGCTCCGCCTGAATCTGATGGACGGCGTCGAGCACCACCATCCCCTCGGTTACGTCCGTCCGGAAGTCGGCGAACCGGCCGTCGTTTCGCTCGCCGCGCCAGACGCGGAACGTTGCGCTTGTCGCCATGGCTCCTCGATGACTACTTGATCGTCTCGATGATCGTTTTCAGCTCGTCGCGCATCGGCGGAATCGGCGCGCGCGAGACCTCCATGCCGCCGTCGCGGGTCTTGCGGACAATCAGGTTGAACGCGCCAAACTGCGGATCCTTGTCGGGATAGTCTTCGCGGAAGTGGCCGCCGCGGCTCTCGCGGCGCTCGATCGCCGAACGCGTCACCGCTTCGGATACGGTCAGCAGACTGTGCAGGTCGAGCGCCGCATGCCAGCCGGGGTTGTACTCGCGATGCCCGCCGACGCCGACGCGCCGGGCGCGCTCGCGGAACTGCTCGAGGCAGTCGAGCGCCCGCCGCATGTCGGCGTCGTTGCGGACGATGCCGACCATGTTCTGCATCAGTTCCTGCAGCGCGTACTGCACCTGATATGGACCCTCTCCACCGGCGCCGCGCTCGAACGGCGCGAGCGCCTCGGTTGCCGCGCGATCGACTTCACGGTCGTCGATCGCGCCCTTCGGCGCCTGGCGGGCGAACGCCGCCGCGAACTCGCCGGCCCGTTTGCCGAACACGAGCAGATCCGACAGCGAGTTGCCGCCAAGCCGATTCGCCCCGTTGATGCCGGCGGCACATTCACCTGCTGCGAACAGCCCCGGCACGGTCGACATCTGCGTCTCCGCATCGACCCGCACGCCGCCCATCACGTAGTGCGTCGTCGGTCCCACTTCCATCGGCTCGCGGGTGATGTCGATGTCGGCCAGCTGCTTGAACTGGTGGTACATGCTCGGCAGCTTCTTCTTGATGTGCTCGGCCGCGTGCGGCAACCGCTCCTTGATCCACGAGATGTCGAGGAACACGCCGCCGTGCGGGCTGCCGCGCCCTTCCTTGATCTCGCGGACGATGCAGCGGCTGACGTGATCGCGGGTGAGCAACTCGGGCGGGCGGCGCGCCGTCTTGTCGCCCTGGGTATATCGCCACCCCTCTTCTTCGTTGTCCGCCGTCTGGGCGCGATAGTTGTCGGGGATGTCGTCGAACATGAAGCGGCGGCCGGCGGCGTTCCTCAACACGCCGCCTTCGCCGCGCACGCCTTCGGTGACGAGAATGCCGCGCACGCTCGGCGGCCAGATCATCCCCGTCGGATGGAACTGCACGAACTCCATGTCCATCAGGTCGGCGCCGGCGTCGTAGGCGAGGGTGTGGCCGTCGCCGGTGTACTCCCAGCTGTTGCTGGTGATCTTGAACGCGCGTCCGATGCCGCCGGTGGCCAGTACCAGCGCGCGCGCCCGGAACAACTTGAACCGCCCGCGCTCGCGCTCGTAGCCAAACGCGCCGACCACGCGGCCGTCGTCGACGAGCAGCTGGACGATGGTGCACTCCATGTGCACCTCGATGCCCTGGTGGATGCCGTGGTCCTGCAGCGTGCGGATCATCTCGAGGCCGGTCCGATCGCCGACGTGCGCGAGCCGCGGATAGCGGTGGCCGCCGAAGTTGCGCTGCAGGATGCGGCCGTCCTTCGTGCGATCGAACATCGCGCCCCACGCTTCGAGCTCGCGAACGCGGTCGGGGGCTTCCTTCGCGTGCAACTCCGCCATCCGCCAGTTGTTGACGTACTGGCCGCCGCGCATGGTGTCGGCGAAGTGCACCTGCCAGCTGTCGCGGTCGTCGACGTTGGCGAGCGCCGCCGCGATGCCGCCTTCGGCCATCACCGTGTGGGCCTTGCCGAGCAGCGACTTGCACACCAGGCCGACCGACACGCCGCCCGCCGACGCCTCGATCGCCGCGCGCAGGCCGGCGCCCCCCGCGCCGATGACCAGGACGTCGTGATCGTGCGTCTGATACTCCATTCAGCAGTCCACGGAACCACGAAGAGCACGAAGATCCACGAAGGACACGAAGCCGGCCGACGTGCGACGCGCGCGCATCTCGGCTGTCTCCGCGTGCTCGGCGGTTAATGCCGCCTCGCGCATCACAGGATCCGGAAGTCAGTCCAGACGCCCATCGAGCAGAGGCGCACGTACAAATCCGAGAAACCGACGACGAACAGGCTGGACCACGCCCACAGCATGTGCCGCCGGTTGAGGCAGCTGACGCATTCGTAGGCGCGCGTGCCGAGCGGGGCGCGCGACAGGTAATCGACGCAGCCGCCGGTGACGTGCCGCATCGAGTGGCAGCCGAACAGATAGCCGCCGAGCAGCACGACATTGGCGGTCAGGACAATCGTGCCGACGCCGATCCCGAATCGCACCGCCCCGGTCGCCGCATCGGTGAACCACATCGCCTGCCACGCGTCGATCGCGAGAATCATCAGGACGAACACCGAGATGAACAGCATGTAGCGGTGGATGTTCTGCAGGATCAGCGGAAACGAGTTCTCTCCGCGGTACGTGCCTCGCGGTTCACCCACCGTGCACGACGGCGGATCGGCCCAGAACGCCTTGTAGTAGGCGCCGCGGTAGTAGTAGCACGTGAAGCGGAACAGCGCCGGTATCGGCAGGATCAGCAGCGCCGGCGAGAACGGCAGCCACGCCGGCCACGCCGCCGGCTGCGCGCCGAACCACGCGTGCGGCGACGGCCCGAACAGCTCCGGCGAGTAGAACGGCGAGATGTACGGACCGAAGGTGTAGTGGGTCCCCTGGAACGCCGCCCACGTCGAGTAGACGACGAACGTCGACAGGCCGAGGAACACCACCAACGGCTGGATCCACCAGGCGTCGCGGCGCGCCGTGTGTCCGAACCGCGACGAAACCAGCGGCAGAGAGACGGCGGGCGAATCGGGCATCGACTGATCCTCCACTCACTGCGTGGACGCGACGCCGACGACGAGCAACCGACTGTTCGAAAAAGTGCCGCTACGATACCGGGACCGGGCCGAAGATTTCAAGCGCTCTCGCGCCGGCGCGTGCCGCGCGATCGCTTAGTGACGATGTGCGTCCGGCATGCCAAGCCGGTTGACGGTGTCGCCTTCGAAATCGAACTCGATCAGGACGACCGGCTCCTTGCCCACCACCCATCCGTCGTGGCCAGGTTCGATGGCGACGATCTGCGGCGCCTTGTGTTCCACGACACAGCCATCGGCGTACTCGATGTGGATTTCGCCGCGGGCCAGGAAGCCGACGTGGGCATGCATGCACAGGTCGGTGCCGACGACCGGCTTCATGTCGGTCGACCAGCGGAATCCCGCCGGATAAATCATCCGTTTGACGCGCGCCGCGCCGGCGCGTCCGACGTCCAGTCGCACGTGCCCGACGTAGCGGTGCGTCGCCCCCCTCACGGCGGCGACCAGCGCATCGGTGGCCGTCTGGCGTTTCCGCGTCGCCTTCGCCGTGCCGGTCTTTCTCTTCCCGGCGGCTCGCTGCTTTTTTGCCACGGAGCCTCGCTTTCACGCGGATTCTCTCATGGAGCGTTGGGAGGCGATCGCGTATCCTCACGAGATTCGACACGACCGACTCAGGAGGTGCTGGAATGGTGGCCGTCAACAGCCGCGTCCCGTTCTGGATCGTCGCCGGCGTGTGCGCGGCAGGCCTGCTCGTCGGCGTGGGTCGACCGCGCGCGGCGGGCTGCGATCCGGCCGGCAGCGTGCACTTCATCTGTGATCAGCTCGCGCCCGAGGATCTGGTGCTGGTGCCCGGCGGCGAGTGGGTAATCGCATCGGGGATGGCGGCCAACGGCGCGATTCGCGCGATCAGCGTTCGCGATCGCGCCACGACCGTGCTCTTCCCGGCTGTTGCGGCAAAGATGCGGCCCGACACGAAGACCTATCCATCCTGTCCAGGACCGCTCGATCCCGCCGCCGAAAAAGACAAATTCAGAGCCCACGGCCTCTACATTCGCGGCGGACGGAACGCCGTCCACACGATGTGGATGGTTCACCACGGCGAGCGCGAATCGATCGAGGTCTTCGAGCTCGACGCGCGCGCGCGGCCGCCGGTGCTCACCTGGACCGGGTGTGCCGTTGCGCCCGATCCGATCGGCCTCAACTCCGTCGTCGGCCTGGCCGATGGCGGCTTCGTGACGACGAACTTCTCGCCGCGCGGCCAGGACGCCGCCGCTCGTACCAAGATGATGGCAGGCGAGAACAACGGCGAGCTGTGGGAATGGCACACCGCCGGCGGGTGGCAGAAGGTGCCGGGCAGCGAGTCGGCGGGCGCCAACGGTCTGGAGATCTCGAACGACGGCAAGTGGCTCTACATCGGCGGCTGGGGAAGTCAATCGGTGATCCGCCTGTCGCGCGGGCAGACGCCGGTCAAACGGGACTCGGTCCCCGCCGGATTTCGCGTCGACAACGTCCGGATCACGCCCGATGGATCGATCCTGGCCGCCGGCCAGGGCGGCGCGGCGCCGGCGCAGTTCTCGCATGTCGGCAGGTGGAATCCGAAGACGATGAAGTTCGAGCCGCTGATTCGCTATCCGTACGGTGACGCGTTCAGCTTCGGAACCGTCGCCATCCAGGTGGGGAAGGAGATCTGGGTCGGCGCCGTCCGCGGCGATCGCATCGCGGTCTTCCCGGCGACACAGCAGCAGTCACAGTAGCGGCAGCACGCGCGGTTCGTCGAACGTTCAGCGCGGCGCGTCTGCGGCAGCGGCGCGCGGCGGCGCGATGGTCCCGTAGTCCCAGTGCTCGTCCGCCTTGCCGTCCTTGATCCGCCACATGTCGAACCACGTCGTCGTGTAGGTCTTGCCCGGCGTTCGCGGATCGGGAAGCTCGCGCACGATTGCGACCACCACACGATCGCCTTCGGCGGTGACCGCGACGATCTTCGTCCGCCAGCTGTTCCGGTCGGGAATCGGTTGCGCCGCCCGGCCGCCGAAAAATTTCATCACCGGGTCGAGACCCGACGCGACGTTCGGGTTGTGCTGGATGTACTCCTTCGTGAGGTACTTCGGCGCGTCGTTCCAGTGGTTGGCTTCGAGCAGATCGCGCATGATGTGCAGCACGACCTGCTTGTTGGCGTTGAGTTTCGGATCGGGGCTCGTGAAGAGCGACTCCGGATCGCGCGATCCGACGACCGGCGCCTGCGCAAAGGCCTGGGCGGCGGCGAGCGGCATCAGGAGCGTCGCCGCGAGGACGAGGCGAATGCAATGGTGTTTCACGGCGCTCTCCATCGTCTGATCAGCGGCCCGGGATCATGATGTGGGCGGTCGACGTGCCCGCGTTCATGATCCACACGCCGTTGTCGCGGCGTTGTTCGGGAAGGCCGAGCGAGGCCTGGGTCGCCCCCGGAACCGCGATCGTGACCTCGTGAGCGGAGACATGATCCTTGTCGGCGCCCGACATGTGGTACCACACCGAGCCGAACTCCGGCTTCGCGCGCGTGCCGTTCTGTTCCATCTCCTTGAGCATCGCTTCCGACTTCGCGCGATCGCCGGTCGCTTCGGCCTTGAGGTTCTGAGCCTCGCGCGGCAGATTGCCGAGGCTGGTGCACTGGACGGCAAACGCCTGCTGCAGCGGCATCCCGGAACGGTCGTAGCACACCAGGCCGTTGGTGCCTTTCCGCAACGTGTCGTAGGTGAAGTCCGATTTCCACTTGATGACGGTCGTCTGCGAGCGCTGCCCTTCCGGCAGCGCGGCGAGCGCCTTGTCGACGTCGGCCTGGGACGCGCCCGGTTCCAACGGCGCCGGCGGCGCCGGCGGCGCGCCACGACGTCCCTGCGCGAACCCGGCGATCGACGCGGCCAGAGCGATAAGCAAGATCGGAAGGATGCGTTTCATGTGATCACCTCGCGTTTCGGGTTCGGGGTTCGGGGTTCGGCGTTCGGGGTTCTAGGTTCTAGGTTCTAGGTTCTAGGTTCTAGGTTCTAGGTTCTAGGTTCTTGGTTCTGGGTTCTGGGTTCTTGGTTCGCCGAACCGCTACTGCCCTCCCGGCCGCTGGTCGACCTGGTAATAGTGCACCTGGCCTTCCTTGCTCCGCGGCGTCATCGCCATCCGGATGCTCTTGCCGGTGTTCGCGCAGCTGGTGGCCCGGTGCCACCGTTCTTCGTTGGCGTTGATCACGTCGCCGAGTTCGCCCTGCACGAGCCCGACGCCGGAGATCAGCGCACACACGTTGCCGTAGACGTTGACCCAGAGCTCCACCATGTTGGCGTGCCAGTGGCCCCAGTTGGTCACCGGCGGCAGCTCCGTCAGGCTCGTGCCGATGTTCAAGTTGGAGGACGTGTGGCCGTCATACAGGAACCGGTCACCGGTCCGCTTCGAATCGCCATACTCCGTCACGTTGAAGAACGGCACGTTGAACGAGTCGTAGCCGCCGGTCGAGGTGATCTTGGTCTTGACGTACTTGTAGCCGGGTATCGGCGTCGGCGTTTCGTTCTCCGGATACGACGGCACCTGCCCGGCCGGCGTGTTGCGGTAGTAGACAACCGGCTCGGTCCCAGCCGTCTCCATGCAGTACGACAGGCGTGGCGCCACGTTGAACGCCCATCCCTTCGACACGACTTTCGGTTCCTGGCCGTCGATGGTCATCTTCACGGCGCCGCTGTACACCCAGCCGAAGACGCGGTCGTCCGCATAAAACATGCACTTGGCCTTGTCGCCGGGCGCCATCTGGACGTAGCGGCCGTCGAAGTCGCGCGTCAGGACAACTTTCTCTTCCCAGCGCGCCTCGCCGTGATGCGCTTTGAGAATGTCGGCGATGTGCCAGATCGGTTTGTTGACGCCGGTGTAGGGTGTCTCCGGCGTCTTCTGCGCCGCCCAGACGACGCGTTCCGGGCCGTTTTCGCCACCGGGCTGCGACCACCAGTTCGTCTGCGGCCCGCGCGCGGGTGCGGCTGGCGCGGCAGCAGAAGCCGGCGTCTGCGCCGCGGCTGGTCCCGCGGCGCACGCCATGGCAAGTGCGATCCACGTGGTGAGCGATTTCACGGGCGCCTCCCGTCGTTTCGTTGTGTCCGGCTTCAGCCGGACCATTGACACTGAGAAAAACGGGACTGATGTTACGCCGTTCGGGGATAATCTTGCCCCCGAAAACGGGCGCACCATGAAATCGCACCGGTCGTCAACGGCAGCCGCCGTCGCGTGCCTTGTCGCCGTTGCCTGGCTCGCCGCTCGCGCGGCACCGCCGGGCACCGACGACTACTTCGTGTACGTCGGCAGCTACACGGATGCGCCGTCGACATCGCAGGGCATCTACGGCTGGCGGTTCTCGCCGGCGAACGGCCGCGTCGCTCCGCTCGGCCTCGTCGCCACAACCGTGAACCCGGCCTACGTGCACGCCACCCCCGACGGGAAGTTTCTGTTTGCCACCAACTGGCAGACCGCCGCGGCGGAAAAGGCGGACACGGTGAGCGCCTACGCGATCGATGCGAGGACCGGCGCGCTGACGCCGCTGAACAAGGCGAGCGCCGGCGGCGGTCTGCCCAATCAGGTCGTCGTCGATCCGCGCGGCACGATCGCGGCGGTGACGAACTACGGCTTCCGCACCACAGATCCCGATCGCAACAACTCGTCGTTCGCCGCGCTCAAGATCCGTCCGGATGGCACGCTCGACGATCCGCTGTACGTCGATCATCATGTCGGGCCGGCGTTGAGCCCGCGCCAGACGAGCGGCGCGCACACGCACGGCGTGGTGTTCACGAAGGACGACCGTTTCGCGTTCGTCGCCGAGCTTGGCCTCGATCGCATCTACATCTACCGCGTCGATCCAGCGACGCCTGCGCTTATCCCTTCGACTCCGCCATATGTCGCGGTGAGCGCCGGCGCGGGCCCGCGTCGGCTGGTGTTGAGCCCGGACGAGCGGTTTCTCTACGTGAACCACGAAACCGATTCGAAGGTGAGCGTGTTCAGCAGAGACGAAGGGCGGCTCACCGCGATTCAGCAGATATCGACGCTGCCGCCCGCCTTCACCGGACGGAACACGACTGCAGAAATCCAGATCGACACGTCGGGACGGTTTCTCTACGTGTCGAACCGCGGCGCCGATACGATCGCCATGTTCGCCGTCGACGCGACGACCGGCACGTTGACGCCACGCGAGTTCGTGCCGGCCCTGGGCCGTACGCCTCGCAACATCACCATCGACCCGAGCGGACGGTACCTGTTCGTCTCGAACCAGGGCTCGAACAACGTCGTCGTCTTTGCCATCGATGCCGCGACCGGCAGGCTGACGTCGACCGGGACGGAGTTGAAGATCGATCAACCGGCGTCGGTGTTCTTCGTCAAGGCGGCCGCGGCCGCGCCGCGCCAGATCACGTGGACCTTCGATCGGCTGGACGCGATCGGCGGCGTGAAGACGACCGTCGAAGGCCATCCCCGGGTCGTCGACAGTCCCGTGGGCAAGGCGGTGGAGTTCGACGGCGTCGGCGATTCGCTGCTCATCGAACAGCATCCCCTCGCCGGCGCCGAGACGTTCACGTTCGAGGCGATCTTCAGACCCGATGGCGGCGCGAACCAGCAGCGATGGTTCCACCTCGCGGAGATCGATCCGAAGACCGGTCTGGCGACGAGCGTGGAGAAGACAACCAGCGAAACGAATTCGCGGTTCCTGTTCGAGATTCGCGTCGTCGACGGGAACCAGTGGTATCTGGACGCGTTCATCAATGGCCCCGGCTACAACAAAGCGCTGATGTTTGCCGACAAGCGCCACCCGGTCGGCCGCTGGTATCACGTCGCGCAGGTCTACGACGGCCGGTGGTACCGCAGTTACGTCGACGGCGAACTGCAGGGAGAAGCGGAAGTCGCGTTCACGCCGCAGGGTCCGGGACGAGCCTCGGTCGGCGTCCGGATGAACAAGGTGAACTACTTCCACGGCGCGGTCGCGAAAGCGCGATTCACATCCGCTGCGCTGCCGGTGTCGGAGTTCATGACGATGTCGGGGAAATAAGATGCTGCGCCTGCGTTTCAACAGAGCCGTAGCGCAGCCCTTCAGGGCTGCCCGGCGTC
>Ga0070686_100001808_pt1 | contig 11935 bp, 7 predicted proteins | sample KBSS23LmetaG_FD_65654 | JGI IMG/M metagenome (GOLD analysis project Ga0070686, IMG submission 65654) | Switchgrass rhizosphere microbial communities from Kellogg Biological Station, Michigan, USA - KBS S2-3L metaG | ecosystem: Host-associated > Plants > Roots > Rhizosphere ...
CCAACGATTTCCCGGCGCGTGAAGGACTGGATAGATCACCGGCGGGCCAGCCCGCGGGCGCCCAATCGGCGCCTCCCGCCCACCCCTGAGCGCGCATAACTGACCTGCGTTACACTGCTTTGCGTCCGAACAACAGCGACACCACGAACAACACCAGGAACACGGCGAACAAAATCTTCGCGAACCCGGCGGCCATCCCTGCAATCCCCGAGAACCCCAGCAGCGCCGCAATCAGCGCGATAATCAAAAACGTGATAGACCAGCTTAACATATCCTTCTCCTTTTTTTACCGCCGGCGCCGACTTCACTGTCACGGTTCCTGCGGGCGAGAGAATCTAGTCTGCCCCTCTCCCTGATGCATGGGGTAGGGCCCTGAAAATGGGGTGAAATAAATTGGAGACTGAGCGTGCGAGTTGCTACGGGGCGGCGGCGGGTACGCCTATTAGATGGCTGGGACTGGCACCGACCCCAGGAGCCGATTCAAAACCGCCTCCGATTCCGACGCTGTATTCGCCACCCCGCGCCGGATAATGAATCGATGCGGCAATACATACCGAGCGCTCACTTTAATATCGTCCGGCAAAACATAATCGCGGCCTTTGCTCAGCGCGACGGCCTGGCTGATGGCCTGCAAATCCAAACTTCCGCGCGGGCTCGCGCCATACTCGACCGAATCCGAAGTCCGCGTCGCCTGGATCAAATCGACAATGTAACCCAACAACGAATCCTCCACCCGCACCTGCCGCACCCGCTGTTGCAGCGATTGCAACGTCGTTAAATCCATCACTTTCGCCACCGGCGCCAGCGCCGACCCCGCCCGCTGCAAACGCAACATCTCCATCTCCGCATCCCGATGCATATAACCGATCGACAACCGGCACATAAATCGATCCATCTGCGCGAAGGGCAGGGGATACGTCCCTTCCAATTCCACCGGATTCTGCGTCGCAATCACGAAGAATGGTGTCGGCAACGAATAGGGCACCCCGTCCACGGTCACATTCCCTTCCTCCATTGCTTCCAATAAACTCGATTGCGTGCGCGGGTTCGACCGGTTGATTTCGTCGCACAACAAAATATTCGAGAAAATCGGACCGGGCCGAAACACGAAGTCATGCCGCTCTTGATTGAACGTCGTCACCCCGATCACATCCGAGGGCAACAAATCCGCCGTGAATTGAATCCGTTTAAAATCCCCGGAAATCGATTTCGCCAACGCCCGCGCCAGCAACGTCTTCCCCACCCCGGGGACGTCTTCGAGCAAAGCATGTCCGCCCGCGATCAACGTCAATACCGCGCGGTGCACCACCTCGTCCTTCCCCACAAACGCCTTCCCAATATTGGCGATCAACTGCCCTACCAACTCCGCCGCGCGTCCAATCTCAATCTCGGTCGGTCTCATATTCGAATCATACACCTATCGGCAAATTGGCTCTGCAATTTACAACCGCGAGCCTCCACCCCTGGCAGACGATGCGGGAAGGCTCCAGCTGTTACCGCGAATTTTTCGAAGGCGGGGCTGGTGAGCGAACGGACGGGTCGGCCAGGAACCATCGTCCCCACGTCACCCAATCGTCCGCGACGGCGGCTTTTTCCAATTGCTCGCGAATTTTGGAAATGGTCTGCGCAGGATTCATGCGGGCGGATTCCATTTCGAGTTGGTCGTTGATCAATTCGCCGGCGATCGCTTCGGCCAGCGGCGCGAGCCAATCCGGGACTGGCCCGCGCATCGAGGGCATCTGGGTGAGATAAACTTTTTTATCCCCCGCGATGGAGACAGCGAGTTCTCGTCCGTCCGCGCTAAATTTGGCGGAGGTGATGGGCTGATCGTATTTGATGGGCTCCGACAAAGGGAAGCCGGTGCGCGAATCCCACACCTGGACGTGGTGATTGGTGGACGCAGTGACAACAAGGTGGCCGTCGGGGCTGAAATGAGCGGAGAGCGCTTCGCGTCCGAACCGAATGCGATTGGCCACCGTCTCGTTGCTGCGCACATCCCAGGATTTCATTTCCCACAGATGCGTGTAGGCATCCTCGGAACACTCAAAAATGAAATTTCCATCGGCGCTGAATTGAGCTTCCTGAATGGAGCCTTCCCCGCGCAACGGCTTGCTCAGGCGCTGACCGGTTTGGGCGTCCCACAGGAGCAACGTGTCGCCCCCCACGGTGAGCGCGCGTTTGCCATCCGGGCTCAGGCGCGCGAAGGAGACTCCGAACTCCTGCGTCATGGGCTGGGCCAGGGGTTTGCCGCTTTGCGTGTCCCAGACGCGAGCCTCGCGATTGGTGGAAATGGTGAGCATCCATTTCCCGTCGCGGCTGAACGAACCGGAATTCACTCCGCTGATCTGGCGTTCGCGCTCGTTCAAATCTCGAACCGGTTGCGCATCCCAAAGCTCCACGGGGCGATCCGTGGGGACCGACCCAACCGCCTTAGGGAAGCCTCCTTGCTGCATATCCCAAATGGCCGCGGTTCGGTCCCAGGAAGCGGTGGCTACTTTTTTTCCGTCCGGACTGAACTGGGCGCGGTGCACGCTGTTACGGTGATGAAGCGGTTCGGAAATCGGGTTGCCGGTGCGGGCGTCCCAGACCTGCGCGGATTCATCGGACGAAGCGGTAACGACCCGCAGGCCATCGGCGCTGAACTCAGCGAATAAGACAACGTCCCGGTGTTTCAAGGGCGGAGTCACTTGTGCGCCAGTTTGAGTGTCCCAGAGGCGAGCGGTTCGGTCCTGTGATGCCGTCAACAGCAATTTGCCATCCGGACTAAACGCGACGCTGGAAACCGGACCATCATGTTTTAGGGGCGGGCTGATCGGTTGCCTGGTGGCGGCGTCCCAAAGGCGGGCGGTCGAATCCTCGGAACCGGTGGCGATTCGTTTCCCATCGGCGCTCAGTCGAGCCGTGGTGAAACCTTGTTTCCTTCCAAATTGCTCCGCCACGGCTCCGAGCTCGTTCCCATTTTGCGCGTCGAAAAAATAAATTCGACCGTCGGTAAAAGAGGTCGCCAGAATGCGATTCCCATCGCCACTGAATTCCGCAAAGGAAGCGCCGCCATTCAATTTCATCGTGGGAATGACCGGCTGCGCGGTTTGGGCGTCCCACAAATAGGCGCCGTCCGACGAGGTGGTAAGAATGCGTTTTCCATCACGGCTAAACCTGGCTGAATACACGCGGTTCGCATGCTTCATCGGCGGCGTCAGCGGCAACCCGGTGGTCGCGTTCCAAATGCGCGCCGTTTCATCGGAGGAGGCGGTCACCAGGCGTTCGCCGTCTGGGCTGAATTCGGCGGCGCGCACCCGGTCGCCGTGCCGAATGACGACGGTCGGGGCGAGCCACGAATGGTAAGTCAACAAGGTCCACAATCGGACGGCGACCGCGTCGTTGGTCGGATTCAACCGCAAGCTCCGCGCGAGATAAGCCAGGGCGTCATCGGGATTGCCCTCGGCAATCATCCGAACGGCGTCGTCGAAATCGGAGGCGGCCAGCGTCGCGGATAACTTGGCGGATGCGGTTTGGGCGGCGCCCGCAAATTCTTTGGCCAGACCGGTTTGTATTTCGGCGTTTTTGGCATCCCGTTTGGCGAGCTTCGATTGGTGCAGCGCGAATCCCGCCAGCGCCGCCATCAACGCCACGACTCCGACGCCGACCGCGACAGCGCGCATGACGCCTTTGCGGTACGCGGCGCGAAGTTTGGCCTTCAGCTCCGCCTCATTGCGCTCCAACTCCAATTGCCTGTCGGGAAGTTTGCGCAATTGTTGCGCCAGGTCCTGCGCGGCCGGGAATCGATCCTGGGGATTGCCCGCCAGACATTTCGTCAGGTCTTCTTTCAGGAGGGGATTTTCAATGTCCCGGGCCCAGTCCGTAACGGCGGGCCGCGTCATGTCGCCAACTAAAAACTGATAAAGAACGACGCCCAAAGAATAAATGTCCGAGCGGGTCGAAGCCGGTTTGCCGCCCAGAAGTTCGGGAGCCATGTAGAGCGGCGTGCCGGTGTCCGAACCGGTGATGGTCATGGTAAAACCACCGCGCGTCATCCCGGTCAGCAAATCCTGCGACACCAATTGGCCGATGCCAAAATCGGTCAAGCGCACGCGCAACGTCCCCGGTTGTGTCCCGGAAACGATGATGTTCGATGGCTTCACATCGCGATGGATAATGCCCGCTTCATGCGCGGCCTGCAGGGCGTCCGCCACCTGCGCGACAATCTCCAGACGGGATTCAAGCGGCACCTTCTGCGCGCCGCCCTGGGCCTCGATCCAGTGCGTCAGGTCTTTGCCCTCCGCGTAATCCATGACGATGTAGAACGGCGGTTCGTCGAAATAAACATCCTGGATGCCGACGATGTTGGGATGCGCGCCCACGCGCTCCTTTAACAGGCGGAACAGCGTCACCTCGCGTTTGAGCGAGCGCACGCGTTCCGCGTGAAAGCAAAACTTGAACACGCGGCGTTCCTTGAGCTTTTCGTGGCGGGCCAGCCACACTTCGCCGAAACCGCCTTCGCCCAGCTTGCGTTCGAGCAACCATTGACTGTTGGGGACCGCCTGTTCGACGGCGGGGCGCCAGCCGAGGACGGGTTCGCCGCCCGCCGCGATGTGCCGTTGTGCTTTATCCGAATCGGCTGGGCGGGCCAAAGGCGCCACGCCGATTTCGCCGACCTCGCAAATCTCCAACGGCTCCTCGACTCCCTTCAGTAAGTAGGAACCGTGGTTCAGCCAGGAGAGCGCGGCGAGACTCCCGAACTCTTCGCCTTTCAGGAGTTGCCGGGCGTTGTCGAAGACGAAGCGGGTCATCAGGATCTGGCTGGGCTGCGCGAGCGACATCACCCGCGCGCTGCTGTCCACCTGGATGCCAAACAAATCCATCGGCTTGCGCGAGTCGGCGCGTTCCTCGACCAGCACTTCGCCCGCGTGAATGCCGATTCGATCCGCGATGGGATAACCGATATCGAGGGCCATGCGCCGAACGGCCGCCTGCGTCAGGAGGGCGAATTTCACGGCGTCGGACGGTTTGACGAAGGCGATGAAAAATCCGTCGCCCGCGGTGTCGATCTCCTTGCTCTCCGTGAAGGCCGACAGCAATTGCCGCAACAACGCGTGATGTTGCCGGATGACCGCCACTCCTTTTTGATCGCCCAGATCCTGCTTGATGCGCGTGGACGCAATCATGTCTGTGAAGAGCAGGACGAGAATGCCGGTGCGCTGCTGGCGCCGGAACTCCTCGACCTTGGCATGATGCTCGGGAGAAAGGGCCAGGTTCACGCGCGATGGTTTAACAGAGCCAAACTGGCCGGCAAAGTTCTTTCACGCGCAGGTTCCATGGACAGACCTGGATCCGGAACAATCGGAGTCAGGAGCTGAGAACCTCATGCCCCCAAAAAAACTGCGAACTGAAACTCCCCAGAGACGCTCCCTCCACCAAAGAATCCCGCCGCATGACCAACCGTTGGGATTTCCTAAAGGCGCCATAAGCGTTTTCGAAATGCATTAGCCTCGCCGAACGGTTCTTCCGCTTGACAACCACTGGGTAGGCTCAACACTCATTGATACACACACGATTCCAAAGTTTATGGGCAAATGCAGTCGAGTCCTCTGCCTCGCGCTTTTCGCAATGATTGCAGCGCAGCGGACTGACGCTCAAAATTTCGTCCGGGTCCACCTGACCATCGAGCAATACTCCGCAGCGGGCGGGGTTGAGCGCTTGAATTCCTTTCCGGTGACCTGCGTGTTTGGATTGAACGAGTGGTCGATCGAGTCGTCGTTCCTCCAGAACGCCAGGGAATTTTATTTTTGCGACGGCACAAATGTGTTCCGCCAGGTCCAGCTCCACAATACGAATGCAGTCGATTCGCCAAACCCGCCCCGGCTGGAGATCGTTTCGTCCCCGAAGGACCCTCAAATCATGGTAACGCCGGGGCGCAACCCTGCGGGTAATCGCGGCGTGAATCTCCCCTGGCTTGCGTTCTGTTCAGCCTCCTATCTGTCGTCCGGCGAAGTGTTGCCGCTTCCCGGCGATGAGGTTCGCCATTTCGTTCAGAACTTTGGCTACAAGGCGGAAATCTCTCAGTTCAAGGACCGGCTCGGGCTGCCGAAACGAATCGAGTTTCGCGCGGATTCCGAAACGCTCAAAAAGAACTCTCATCATCCCCTCGTTTTCCGCAGCCCGGACCGCCCGGAAGCGGGAAACCGAAAAGCTATCGATCAACTTGAATCGGACGGAATGGTCAAAGCGATCTACGCCGTGAGTCTGGTCACCAATTTCCATGGGCTTTCAATTCCGCTCGAGTTTACCTATACCGAATTCTCGGAGAGGAACCCGAATACGCGAGTTCTCGAACGCGTGGCAACCGGCAGAGTGAGTGAAATTGCGGAAGCGAATCCACCACAGCCCTTGCTTCGCGACGGGGAGCGATTCCAGATTTCGGATGGACGATCCCGGCATAAAGCGAATTTTCGAAAAAGAGTCGCTGCGTTACCCAGTCGATTCAAGCCGCGCTGACCGCGGCGTGGATTCCAACCGGCCTGCGCCCTAATCGGGAAGTTGTGCTTGAGAAAGTGCGTGTTTTTGCTGAAGGCCGGGCGCACTCTTTTCCGAAACAGGGTTTCGCGGGATGGGAAGTTTCTATACCAGTTTCGTTTTGAAAGGCGCGTCCGCCGAGGCGGCGCAGAGAGCTTTGGCGGGGAGAAAGACGGTGGTTGCCAGGGACAAGAGCGGGTTTATCGTGGTCTTCGATGAAGAAGCGGAGGATCAAAATGACAAGTTGCTGGATGATCTGGCGGCTTTCCTTTCGCAGGAGTTGCAGTGCGTGGTCATCGCCTTTTTGAATCACGACGATTCGATTCTGATCTACACGCTCTACGACCAGGGCCTTCGCAAAGATTCGTACAATTCGAATCCCGGCTATTTTGGCGATGCGGACCAAGATGACGAGGAAGAGGGCGGCGGTGAAGATGATGATCCGCATCCTCTGGAGCCGCCCGGTGGCCATGCCGCCACGCTGTGCGCGGTCTTGCCATGCCCGAGCGCGGATCAATCAGCGTTGGAAAGAATTTTAACGGCCTCCTCCGGCGACGAGTATGTTTTCGAGAGCGAACGGCACGCGGACCTCGCCCGCGTCCTTGGACTCCCGGAACAGCTCGTTGGTTTTGGTTACACGCAAATTGCGAGCGGCGAAATGCCGGATGAACCCGAGGGAATCGAGCTGCTCTGGTCGAAGGATGTTGCGCCGAACGCAGACGCCAGGCCGGGTTATTACAAGGTCGTTGTGCCCCACCCGACGCCGGGCGAAGAACCCATATCCATGCCGGTTGGATGGTTGCCCGCGACATGGGAAAAAATGCGGGCGGCGGAATCCGACGTCTCGGAGCGCTCTCGTCGAGCCACGGCGGCGATTCGTGAATCCATGGAAGCGCTCGGATTCAAACCCATTGCTTTTCACAAATTCGTGGACGTGCTGAATCCGAATTTGGTGGATGGGGCGGGCGCGTTTTACGTCGATGAAGCACGGCAAATCTTCGGACAAATCATTTACCACATCTATGCCGGCGCCTCCGGGGAGATCGAAAGCATGGTGTGCTTGTTTCGGGCGACCTTCCCCAACGAGACCCTCGTTTGTTCCAATCAAAAGCCATCGCCCCTGGCCAGCCCTCCAAATTTCACGATCGTCCGCGAAGACACGCCGGATCCGCTCGTGATTTTCAACCGCTTTATGGAGGAATTCCGCACGCGTTCCGAAGCGCCTGAAAAATTCGCTACCGAAGAATTGATCGGGACCCAATTCGACCTCGAAGCAAAAATCGTCCTTGAGGAGCGCGTGCGGAAAGGTCAATACGTTCTCATGAATCCGTTTGAAGTCTGGCGCGCAAAACAGGTCCGAGCTCACTGCGGCCCTCGCACTTGATTTTTCAATTCCACCTCGCTACCCGGACGCAGTCGGCCTCAATTCCACATCTGGTTTCCACTTTGCGATCTTCGCGGTCTTCGCGTTTAATTTCCCTGTGCCCGATGTGATCGCCATCGATGCCCGGCCTGCCATGGAAAAGGTTCTCGTCGGCATCATCAACCATCCCCGCGACCTGATCCTGGCTCGCGAGCAGCGCTGGTATCGCATCCCGGTGAGCAGCGCGCGCAAATGGCTGGCCCGCCATTGGCCCCCCAAATGGATCGCGTTTTACCAGACCAAAATTTTCCGCGAACATGCCTTCACCATCCGACACTTCGCCGAAATCCTGAACATCCGCACGGCCACCCGCGCGCAGCTTCTCCCCGCCGAGCCCCGCCATCCGCGCGCGAGCGAACTCTATTACCAGATCGACCTCGGCCCGCTCCACGACCTCCCCGCGCCGATCGTCAGCCGCCGCTGGCGCCGGATCGTTTTTATCCCGACCAACTGGCGCAAATTCGTTTCGGCCAAAGAAATCAACGACCTGTACGACGAAAGCCCGCTCGAAGACCTGCTCTGGGACGAACTCCGTCGGCTCAACCAAAGTCCGTCCCGGTTGCACTTGCCCGAGCGCCAGGAATTCATCACCGCCAATGGCAACGAATACGCGCTCGACTTCGCTTTCTACTGCGAGAAAGGAAAGATGGCGGTCGAAACCGACGGTGACACCTGGCACTCCGATCCCGTCCGGATTCCGGAAGACAGTTGCGAATTTACGACGCCGCTGGCAACGCGATCACAGCGCTGATCGATTCCACCGCGTCGGGTGAAACCACGACGCAGAACTTCACGGCGGGGCACTGGTATTCGATCGCCGTTTCTGGTTTTCATCTCGCAATTGGCAACTACACGCTGAAGGTGAATGGCCCGAGCCTTCCGCGGCCGTCCATCGCGACTCCGGTGCCAACTTTTAGCGGGTCGGCCAACGGCTCTCTGGACTACGGCGCGGATCTAGACTATTGGCAAGTGACCGCGCCGGACACCGCCTCGACGCTCAATTTGACAGTGGCGCCGGTCGCGGGTTTGGACACGTTCATCGAAATTTACGACAGCACCGGCAATTTCTTGCGGTCCTTCGACAACGCCGGGTCTGGCGGCGCCGACACGCTGAATAACTATCCGGTTACTGGCGGCGCAACGTATTTCATCGGTGTGTCCTCCGGATATAGGAGCCATACCGGAAACTATGTTGTGACCGCCGATTTTAACCCGGACCATGTTCCCCCCGCCCCCGATCTGGTTTCCGTGTCCGGGATTCCATCGGCACCGATCCCCGGCCAGCCTTTCTTAGTGACGATCAAGGCCAAATGCATCTCGGGAGTTGGCGGCCAGTTTTCTGCGATCAACGCCTCCGTTCGTTATGGCGACGGTTCGGACGATGTAATCATCGGTTCCGTAGGCGCATCTTGGGCTGATGCAATCTACAATTATCCGCCCGGCACGACGATCTACGGCAACGATTGCAATCCCTTCCCGTCCGTTGACCATCTCATCGAAGCGGTGGACAACGCCTGGGCGGCTGGGGAGGAACACATCCTCACCTTTTCGATCACGCCTTTGAAACCAGGATCTCTCCAAATTCGCGCGCGCGTCACTTTTCATGATGGGGATTCCGGATGCACGTACATCAACAATGCGTCCGTCAGCGGGGGCGTGGCCGCAGTCGATCAACAGCATTGGCAGGTCGCTCAATTCGTGACGACAGTGGCCCAGCCGAACGGCCTTACGATTGTTCCGCGGTTTGATGCGTCGATTGCGAATCATCCGAAAGCTGCAGCCATTATGGCGACAATCAATTCCGCAATCGCGACGTACCAGGCAGCGTTTCGCGATCCGCTGGTCGTTTCCATTACCTTCAAGACGATGGGGTCCGGGCTCGGACGGAGCACCACTCAGCAGTCGACTATTCCGTACGCGGATTACCGCGCGGCTCTCGCAGCTCACGCGACGAATCCGGATGACGCCACGGCGTTGGCCCATTTGCCGAGCACTACGGGAAATCCTGTCAACGGTCATTCGCAAATGGTCTTGGATACGGCACTTGCGAGAGCACTTGGATTTAATGCCACGCCTCAGATGGGATTACCCGATGGTATCATCGAACTGAACATTGATTTGACCAACGTTTCGTCGTCCGAGACAGACCAGCAAAGGTATTCGCTGCTCGCTGTCGTGTGCCACGAAATTGACGAAGTCCTCGGGACCGGGTCCGCTCTGGACAATTCGAAGAACGGTGATCCGTCTCCTTCCGGTTCCGTCACGCCCGAGGATCTGTTTCGTTACACAGACGAAGCAGGCGTCCGGAGTTTTTCGACATCCAGTAGCGCACGGGCGTATTTTTCTCTGGACGGCAAAAGCCTTTTGGCGCGGTTTAATCAAACTGAAGGCGGCGATTTTGGCGACTGGTACAGCTCGGGCGGCCAAACGCCGCAGGTGCAGGATGCATTTTCAACCCCCGGTGTGACTCCGACGCTTGGGATTGAGCTCCGGGTTTTGGATGCCCTTGGCTACAATCGCGTGGTTCCCACGTTTACCATCAACTCGTCTGCTGGATCGGGCGGAGCGATTGATCCGCCCGGGAATATTACGGTCAAGCTCGGAGCCGACCAGGTTTATAATGCGATCCCGTCCTCGGCAGATTACGTCATTGACGGTTGGTATCTCGACGGCACGCGGGTGAAGTCGGGAGGCTCCCAATACAAGTTGGAAAGCATCCAAGCGCCCCACGCTGTGCGGGTAACCTTTGTATTCGCGCCGACCAAGGCGGACCAAACGATCACCTTCGCGCCGATCGCGAATAAGTCCTATGGCGACGGTCCTTTTATGTTGAACGCGAATGCAAGTTCCGGTCTCACTGTGGACTTGCGCGTGGTGTCAGGTCCCGCCGCGCTTTCAGGCAATGAACTGACCATCACCGCCGCTGGCGTCGTCGTCGTGCGTGCTTCACAAGGCGGAAACGCTTCTTATAATGCGGCGCCCGATGCGGATCGCACCTTCGCGATTGCGAAGGCAGACCAAGTCATTTCGATCGGACCGTTGCCGAATCGCTCGGTCTCCGAACCCGCGTTCGCGTTGTCGGCGTCCGCGAATTCCGGGTTGCCGGTCAGTTTCTCGTTAATATCCGGGCCCGGGACTCTGGCCGGAAACACAATTCAAACGACCGGCATTGGTGAAATCCGGATTCGGGCTTTTCAACCTGGGAACGAAAACTACAACTCCAGTGAGAAGGTCGGAGCTTTCGGAATTTACCCTGCACCGACACTTCGGTTGGTTCAACAGGCGGACCAAATCACGTTGAGTTGGCCGAAGGACGTTCCTGGGTATTTAGTCGAATCGAGGTCGCTGCTTCAGGCAGGAGGTGCTTGGCTTGAGGTGAATGAGGGGCCGATCGTTGTCGAGAATGAATTTCGGCTGACCTTAAAAATCTCCCTCAATCCAACCTTTTATCGATTGAAAAAGAATTAATTCCAGGTGTGTAGAAATCCGTAGGACGTTGGGAAATCGCCCCGCCTTCGCGAAAGCGAGGCGGGTTTGATTTTTCTATTGGTGCCAATTTCGTTGCAGGCATGCAAAGTTCCGTTCTATTCGCGCGAGTTCCGGCCTGAAATTCCGGAAACGCCAACGCTGGGAGAATCGATCGGATCATCTCAATCATCCGGCAATCAGCGGAATCCCCGAACGATCTCGGGTTCCACGGCAGGATTTTTTGGGATTGTCCGTAAGGGGGCGGTTGGGCGAGGCTGAAGGACGTGAAAATTGCAGAATGCGGATTTCGGATTGCAGATTTTGGATCCACCTGATCGCTGGATTTAAGGAGACCCTAGAATACGGGCCGTCGGTTTTATTTATCCGTATCGACACCTGCCGGTCGTGTTCTGGTTCCGGTGATTTTTAATTACGAGTCGCCGAGGTCGTGGCGGATTGGTTCCGCCAAGGCGCTGAGGCGAGTGACAATTTCCGGGTGTTGCGCGGCGAGGTTTTTGGTTTCGCCTGGAT
>Ga0070686_100001813_pt1 | contig 11914 bp, 31 predicted proteins | sample KBSS23LmetaG_FD_65654 | JGI IMG/M metagenome (GOLD analysis project Ga0070686, IMG submission 65654) | Switchgrass rhizosphere microbial communities from Kellogg Biological Station, Michigan, USA - KBS S2-3L metaG | ecosystem: Host-associated > Plants > Roots > Rhizosphere ...
CGCGCTGACGCCTGGTCGCTCTGTCCGGCCCCTGTTTCTGGCGCGTCGTCCGTCCACGTCCCGCTGCCGTGCTTCCGGCCGAACTTCGCCAGCTGCTCGGCGAGTCGCTTCGTCTCCTGCCGCACGTAGCTCATGGTCTTGTAGGTTTCCCCCAACGGGCCTTGCTTCATGATCCGTTGGTGCGCGGCCCACTCGGCGGCGCCGTTCTTCTTCAGCAGGTAGACGGCCTTGAGCGTGGCCTCCATCAGCGGCATGAGGTCGCCAGCATGGCCGGTGTCGAAGCCGAAGCCCCACGCCTCCATGTCGCGCGGGCCGAGCACCTCGGGCATCGGCCCGCCGTAGGTCAGCCCGCCGTGCACGTCGATCAGCGCGTCCGGTCGGTGATCACAGCTCCAGCTCGGCTCGGCCATCGCAGCGCGCAGCCGCGAGCCGGGTGGCGGCATGTGCGGCCACGCGTCGAAGTCCACCGGCGGATTCGGGTCGCATGGCGGGACCGCAACGCACTCGCCGTAGTTCTTCCCCCACCACGGATGCTCCGGCCGAATCGCGACGTAGCCGTTGAGCGAGCCCGTCACCCACGTGTTGCGGAAGACGTAGCACTGCAGGCCGGCGTGGACGAACTGCGCGCCGTCGGGCTCCTTTTGCCACGGGCCCGGTCCCCACTGCTTTTTGGGGATCGGGGGCTTCACACCGTCTCGACCTTTCGACGCAGCCACGTCCGCGCGCGCAGCTCCTCCGTCTGGCGCCGCACGACGGCGAGAGCCTGCGTCTGCACGTCCGCGGGCAGGAGCGGGGTAACGGCGCCGAGCAGTTTCATCAGCTCGCGGTTGTGTTCAATGACGAGCCGCGTCATCTGGCGCATCTCATGCCCGGTCCACAGCAGCCCGCCCAACGAGGCCCAAAACAGGAGCGTCACGATCCACCACATCAGCCGTTCTCCTTCTTACCGGGCCCGAAGTCGATGACGTGCACGTTGTCGGGCAGGCCGGCGACGAGGGGCCGCACCTCGTCCCACGTCCGCTGGCCGTTGCCGCAGCCGGGGCGCGGCAATACGTAGATCGAGGACGCCAGGAGCTGGCGCGCCAGTTCGGCGGTCGACTGCTCGATGAGCGCGAGGTCGGCGGGGTCGTGCCAGTCGTGCTTCACCGGGAACGTGAACAGCCCGAGGCGGTCGCCCAGCTCCTGGTCTGAGAAGAAGTGAACGTGGTTGCCACGTGCGCGCAGGCGCTCGCCCAGCAGCCGCGAGAGCGTCGGATAGCGGAGCGTCGCCTCGCGCGCGCAGCCGCGCCCCATGACGGCGCACCCGTTCGCCTTCACGGTGCCGTTGGTCGTGATGACCCGGAAGTCCGCCGGGTAGGACCAGAGGTTACCGACGACTTCGATCATCAGTCGTCGTCCTCCGGCAGCGGGGTTGCCTGCAGCTCCAACGCGCGCACGCGCGCCTCGACGCGGAGGACCACCACCGCGAGCACCACCGTGCCCACCACGTGTGCGAGGTCGGTCAATGCGTTCCAGTTCATAGGCTGAACCCGTATCCCTTCTCGCGCCGCGCCTCTTTCGGCGACAGGCCGGGGCTATACGCCATGATTTTCTTGCGCGTGCCGCACTGCGGACAGCGGGCCGCTTTGAGCCCCGCCACGTACACGCTCAGCGGGCACGGGACGGAGACGCCCAGCCGGAAATCGACATCGCACTTCTGGCAGTGGGCCCAGCACTCGCGCGAGACGACGTCGCCGACGTACCGCTTGGCCATCAGCGGCGCATCTCGCTATGGAACTCGTGACACGCGCCGCAGTAGCGCTCGGCGATGTCGTGCGGGTTGTAGGACCGCATTCCGCACTGCGGGCAGACGATGGACGGATGGCCGCGCGCCTGCAGCACCTCGTCGATCGCGCGCTGCCGAATGGGGTCGTTTGGGAAATGCGCCTTGAGGATGGCCAGCGACTCGTCGTCGAGCCCTTCGTAGGCGCGCTTGGTTTCGGCGAGCATGAAGGCCGAGATGTCATTCATGGCGTCCTCCGTAGTCGCTCAATCTCCTCGACGAAGCTCTCCAGCAGCCGATAGGCGGCGTAGGTGTCAGAGCCGTAGATCGTGCCGCCGAGTGTTTGCTGGAACACCTCGCGCGACTCCGGGTCGATCTTGGGGATCAGCTCTTGGAGCTGCGTGTCGAGCGTTGCCTTGCCTTTCGCGAGAATCTCCTTCGCGCGGACCAGGTCCTCTTCGATCGTTGGGTAGTAGCTCATCGCGCCTGCCGCTCCCGGTAGCGGTCCGTCACCCGAATCTCGACGTCATAGCCCAACAGCACCAACCACCCCATGAGGCGCTCGGCCGAGATGCCCTGCAGGTCGTAATTCCGCAGCTGGGAGACGCGCGGTTGTGGGACGCCGAGCAGCGCCGCCGCTTCGGCTTGTGTCCGATTGACGAGGGCGCGATTCAGCTCCCGCGCGAGCTGCTCCCGCCACGGCGTCACTCGTCCTCGCGCAGCTGCTCCCGCGTCAGCGGCTCCACCACCACGCGACTGTTCCGGACGATCTCCCGCCACGTGCCGTCCTCCTCCTGCAACAAGGGCAACATCCCCAGCGCGTAGCCATCGCCGACCGGCAACGCGCCATCGTAGAGCACCGCAATCGAGCGCCCGTTCTCGGACGCGAGAGCGACGAAGGCGCGGAGCGTGACGCCGGCACTCGTGACCCGAACGAAGTCGCCCCGCTGCAACTTCACTGCATCACGCGGTCGCACAGCGCGCACGCCCCGTCGCGGATCCACTCGCCGCAGTCGTGCGTCGCGCCCTTGGCGATCTGCGCTCTCGCGTCGCGCACCATCCGCTCGAACTTCTCAGTGCCGGTCGCGCTGGCGAGGCCCGAGTCGCGCGGAGCGACCTTCGCGTCGTCCTGAACGGTCATCCCGGTCACGAACTCGGTCTGCGCGACGACCGGCTCCGTGCGGATGGTCTCGGCGACAATCTCGCGCGCGAACGTCACGCACTGCCGCGCCCAGTCCTTGAACTGGGCATCGTGGAGCGGGTGTCGCTGCGCCAGGCCGCTGGCGATGTTGCCGGCGATGCGCGCGACCGAGCTGTCGTATCGGCGTTTGTCCATTTACGATTTCTTCCCTTCTGCGAATGGGCCGCTGGCGCGGATCTCGCGCGCCACCCGCTCCAAGATGTCGGGCAGCATGACGGTGGTGACGAGGTCAGCCTGACAGGAAAAGCCGTCGCCCCGCTGCCCGCCGAGGACAATCAACAGGACCGCGCGTGCCCCCGTCGAGGTCCGGATCTGTGTGCATTCGGCGTCGTAGGCGCCTGGTCCTGCCGGCATCAGAGCCTCCGCCCGGCGAGAAACTGCGCGCGCTGCTTCGCCGCCATGTTGGACGCGATCCGGAGCTTAAGAAAGTCCGACGCGGTGATCACGCGAATCTCCACGAACATCGGGTAGCCGTTGATCGCGCGGCTCGTCGTCTGGTCGGTGCCGAGAATGCCGTAGACGTGCGCGATCTTCTGCTTCTTCCACCGTCGCACGAGCGCCGCGTCGGCGAACATCAGTGGCATGAAGATCAACTTCCACTCCTGTTTCGGCGTATTCCAGGTGCCGACGACGCGGCCATCAACCGCCTGCAGCGCCAGCTCGCGAATCTCGAGATCGGTCATACGTTCGGGCTCTTGAGAACGTGTTCGCACGCTAACTCCACAAGCCGGTCACTCCCTTGGATGTCGTCGTTGAAGATGTCGCGCTCGTCGAGATAGCGGCGAATCGTCCAACACTCGCCCTTCTCGTCGTCGCGGACTGCGGTGAGGATGGCCGTCACCGCGGCCCTCAGCTTGTCGCGTTCGGCTTCGGCCGCGCAGCGCAGCGCCTTCTCCCGTTTGTAGCCGGGATACTCGCGCTCCCGCGAGACGATCAGCGCCTCCGCCACAGCATCCGGCCAGTCGCACTGGTGCTCCTGCCACGGGACGCCGCATTGGTCGCCGGCCAGGCGCTCGCGTTCGTCCTGTGCGGCCATCGCGCCTTTGAGGGTCGCGACCTCCGCCTTGAGACTGTTGATGACTTCCCCGGCGCGGAGCGCATCATCGGCCCGCACTTCCGCGACGTGATTGATCTCGACCGCCAGCACCTCGTAGACGTGCCGCTTGTCGAACGCGACCATCTCGCCGCTGGCGGTCTTCCGCATTCGCTCCAGCAGCGCGTCGCGGAGCTGCGCCGCCATGTCAGGTGCGGTCACGTTGACTCCTTCGCTCGATGCCGACAAGGGCGGCGTCGGCTTTTTGGCACATCAAACAGCGGTTGTCGAAGCCGGTTTTCCAGATCGTGCATTGTCGGTGGTCGCGCTCACGATACTGCATCAGCGCCGCGCGCAACCGGTCTTGCACCGATTCGGCCGCGCGGAGTTCGGTGTCCAGGCGCAGCCGGTAATGGCGCACCACACCGAGCAGGTAGTGCGCGCGGCGCTTCCAACGGTCCCGTGACGCGCGCAGCTCCAGCAGGAAGTCGGCGCGTTCGAGCCAGTCGCGCAGCGACTCCGGGTCGTTACTCATGGCGCTTCCGCTCGTTGAGCATCCCGCGTCGCTGCTTGTGGCGGACGCTGCCGGTCCGGCCGGCGGTCAGCCGGTGCCGGGGCGTGCCCGCCTTCGCTTGCCGCCGGTGCCGCCGCTTGAGCGCCTTGCTGAGGCCCACGGCCACGGGTCATGCGCTGTCGCCGCTGCGCCGGTGGCCGTAGACCGCGAACGGCGCGTCGGGCAGGTCGACGTGCAGCGGTAGGCCTTCCCACCACGTGCGGTCGCCGGCCTTCACCGCCGCCCGATAGTGCTCGTAGAGCCAGGTGAGAAATGGCTCGTACATCGGGCAGACCCATATCTTGTGTTTGTTCAGGTCGGCCGATGCGAGCCCCCCCAACCGGAACACGGCGCCCTCGCCGGTCTGCAGGTCGAGCACGAGGTAGGCGTTGTCGCCCCAGCCGATGGCCTGCAGGAGCGGGGCGCGCGATTCCGTATCCACCTCGGAGCGGCGGAACCGTTCGTCGGTGAAGTCGCCAATGAGGAACTTGCCCCAATTGCGCTCGCCGTTGGTCACTTCGATAATTCGGGTTCTCATTCGTCTAGCTCCGCGTACGCGCGAATCTCGGAGTCGCTGTGGAAGTTGAAGACCACCGCCGGTTCATCGGCGACTTCGACGCGCGCCCACCAGTGGCCGGTGTCCATGCGCTCGATCCGGACGAGCGTCGGCGTGCGGATGACGACGTCGTCCAGCTGGCCCTTGTCGTCTGGACGCAGCTCCACGGTCGGCGCGCCGGTCCGGTCGGTCTTAGGCTGGTCGCTCACCGGTCACCTCCCATGCCCATCAGTGCGGCGTCGCCTCCTGCACCAGGGCCGCGAGGAACGGCCCGACTAGGTCCTTGCGCTGCGCGGCGAACATCGCCACCTCCTCGATGCCGATCGTTTTCTCGTAGAACAGTTCGCGCGGCCGGCGGAACAGCCGCACGATGCCCTCCGGCTTGCCCGCGATGAGCGACACCTCGGCGTCGATCTTCTCGGCCTCGTTGCGGAGCACCCACGCCACGCGCTCGGTGCCCTCCGCCCACGGGATCGGCTTCTGTAACAGCATCGCGGCGGCGTCGACGAGCCGGTCGGCGAAGCGCACCTTGATCCCGAGCTTCGCTTCGACCGCGTCCAGCTCGGCCTCCGCCTCGGCCCCCCGCGTCATCCAGAAATCGCCGAACGTCGATTCGTCGGTGACGAGCGAGTCCGGATGGCCCAGCGCATCGAGAATCTGTGCGATGCCCTCGGCGTACTCGTCCACGCGGTCCTGCGGCGCCATCACGACCGTTTTGCCCTTGAACGGGCCCTCCGTTAACGGCCCGCCCGACAGGATGCGCCCGTGGCGTCCGAGGATCGCGGCCTTGTCCTCGTCGGACAGGTCCTCGTCGGCGAGGATGTCGTCGTCCGAGATCCGGTTGATCTCCATGCCCTCCGGCAACGGCAGGTCCGGATTCGCCGCGAACGCCTGGATCATCTCGAACGCCTTGACGAACTCCCGGACGTCGTTGCTTTCGGCGTCGATCGGGATGTTCATGTGGCGCGTCTCCAGCAAGTGATCGACCACGGCCTCGGCCGTGGCGAACTCGGCGTGGCATTCTCCACACACCAGCGTGAAGGGCTTCTCCATTTAGTCATCCTCGATCTTGGTGCGTCGGAGCAGCTTGCTGCGCGCCCGCTTCCAGCGGCGCTTCGCAATGCGGACGCCTTGGTCCGTGTTCATACCCAGGTGGGCGTCGTGCGGGAAGCAGCGTCGCATCATCAGCATCGACTCGTTCGGGGTTTTCGGCCGGACGCGCTTGCTCACAGCCAGCCCTCCGTTTTCAACCCCTCGCATTCGCTACACAGATCGCGCGGCGGGAACAGGTACGTCTCCGGCTTGAGGTCGGCGAGCGCGCCGCAGCTGTGGCAGTAGAAGTACATCTTCGACCCGGCATGGAGCGACGAGTTGTCGACCGGCACCGGCCGGTTCGCGCGCCGCTCGGCGAGCTGGCGGAGCGCCGTCTCCTTGACGATCTCGATCGTGCGCGCGGCCTGCATCACGAGCCTCCCACGACGGACCCGGACGCGTGCCACTGCTGGGATTTCCCGTCGCGCTCGACGCGCCACGGCACGAAACACGACGGGCATCCGCCGTGCCGGAAGAGCGGCCCGCGGCCCTCATACGTCAGCTTCGGCCACGGCGCCCCGCACTGCCGGCAGAAGGACCGGGTCCGGTCGTCCTCCTTGCCGCAGCCGAAGCAGGTCCGGTGCTCCGTGACGCGGTTCCAGAGCGGCCCGCCGTAACGCTGCTCTAGTTCGAGCTGGTGCTTCCACGGCATCCATTCCCACGTGTGTGGAATCCCCTCCCGGCCCTTGCACCAGTCGCGGCGGTTCTTGGTGCTGCGGTGCGCCGGACGGCATTCCCCCTGGTTCACGCACGCGCGATGCGCGTCGCCATCGGTCAGGTTCGGTCGCGCCATGACGATCCTCTTTTAGGGCGTGCGGTACTGCGCCATCTCCTCTTCGGTGAGCACCAGCACGTCCCCCACGATCGTATCGTGGTCAGGCCAGAAGAGCTGGGTGGCCTTCGCGTTGATCGGCTTGCCCTTGTACTTGCCATCCTCGTCGACGATCAGGTACCGCCCGTCGCGCGTGGCAACCTGCTGGATGTAGCCGCCGACGATGGTCTGCATCGCCTGCAGGCTCAGCTTCCCCTCCACCTCGCGCTCGGTCCCGTCGGCCTTGATGCACAGCGGCATGGAGGTCCTAGTTCTCCCCGTCCCTGAAGTCGTCGTCCTCGCCGATCGGCGAGTCCTGGATCGCGGCCACGGTGTAGGCCGAGTTGGTCGCGGTGAACTGGTGCTTCCAGCTCCAGTCGTCCATCACGTACGCCGAGAACTCCGACTGCGTCAGCTCGATCTGCGGCTCGACGCTCATCTCCAGCATCTTGATGACGCGGTCATACTCGCGCGTCTGATCGATCGGCGTCGGCAGATTGACGCGCACGTTAAGGCGCCGGCCGGCGCGGGCGTCGGCGAGCCGCTGTTCCAAGATGTCAATGACCTTGGCGCGGAAGCCCTTCAGCGCGTCGAGAAAAATCTCCCGGTGCTTGTCGCGGTTGCCCTTCACGATGGTCAACAGCGCGTCGCGCTCCACCTTGACGATGTTCATGCCCACTCCGCCTGCGGCCATGCCGCCTCCTCTCAATGCCGGGCTCCCGGCATGACGCCGCGTTTCTTGTTCCGCCGCGCCAGGTGCTCCGAGCAGTTGCCGGCGGCGTGTTGAAAGTGCATCTGCGAAAACTGTTCGTTGTCGGGCATTTCGTGGACCGCGCCGCAGCCCCAACACTGCACGAAGATCAGGTGACGGTCGCGGTCACGGGTCGCACGGGCCCATCCAAAGTCGATCGTGTCGCCGTCGGCGTCGCTGTAGATGTTGACGGTGTCCACCGTCGGCGCGTCGTGCGGCTCCCACTGGTGCGCGCGTGTGTAGCGATAGAGCTGGCCGCAGCTTTCGCAGCGGTGCCCCTCGTCGAGCCGGTTCGGCCGGCCCGCGGTCCGGAGGTTCCGATTGGCGAAACTCCGGAAGCAGCAGGTCTTCATGCGTCGCCTTTGTCGGAGGCGTAGCGCTTCCGCACGACCAGTGTCCGCGTCGTCGTGGGGTTGTCCCAATTGACGTACCGGTCCCGCCGGACTTGCAGCGCGAAGCCGGCGCCGCGAATGGCCGTCCTCGCGCCGCACACGGTACAGACGCCCTCCACGGGCAGCACGTTGGGCTCCGGGGCGATCTCCCGGTGCCCACACGTGCCGCAGTCGAACTTGTACCAAACGCGCGCGAGGTCTGGCCCGCCCCGGAGATCGATCGCCTGTTTCGCCAGGCGCTCGATCTCCGCGCGCGGTTTGTTCGACGGTCGCTTGAGCATTTACGCGGGCACCAGCTCCCGTTCCTCCTCGCGCACCGACGGGGCGAGGTCGGTCTTCACCGGCACCGGCGGCGGGGTCGTCATCCACTCCGCGTAGGCGCTGTCCATGTACGCCTTCATCTTGACGATGTCGATCGGCACCGCGTGGACGTACTGGACGTAGATCGGCTTCGCCGCCGGGACGATGGTGGTGGACAGGCGGTCCAGCTCCCGCAGTCCGCACGCCTCCAACAACGGCCCGCGCAGCCGCGACCCGAAGGGGCTGTCGGCGGCGTTGACCACCATCGACAGGTCGAACTCGCTGAGGCCCATCTCCTCTCCGGCGGCGGTGAAGCACCGGTGGACGCCGGTGCGGGCGAAGTACATCGCCTCAATCACGCACAACCCCGTCCGCTGGGAGCGCACGGTGCCGTTGTACAAGTGCCATTCGCTCTGCGTGGCCCGACAATACTGCAACACGTCTTCGATCGTCATGCTGTCCCCCTTCGTCTGCCTACCGAGGGTTCGGGGAGCGACGTCCGGCGGTGGCCGGTGGTAAACAATCAACAATCAACGACAGGGACAATCAACAACCCACGACCAACGACCAACAAGGTCCTGCTTACAAGGCAGTTGGGTGCAACCCCGGTTGGAAGCTCCGTAGGATTTATCGTGGCGCGAGCGCCGCCACTAGACCACCCGTTCGTCCAAACGCCTCTCCCCGTCACGGGACGAGCCTACAGCTCGCCCAACACCGCGTCGTCCTTCTGATACCCGGTGACCTTCGTCGTGGCGTTCGTCACCTTAATCGCTTGCTCCAGATGCTGGACCTCGCGCGCCACGCGCGTCACCAGCTTGTCGAGCATCTTGACGTCGTAAACCGGCTCGCGCACGGTCTCTTTATCGCCGCCCACGCCGAAATGCCGGCGCGTCGTCGCGCTATTTTCATTGCGCAGTTGCACCAGCTCGGTGTGCCGCTCGCGCAGCGTCTTGAGCCAGGTCAGCGCCTCATTGATCGTAATCTCCACGCGCCCTCCTTATTCCGGATTCCCGACCTTCAGCCACCCGTACTGTTTCGCGATCCGCGGCAGGTCATACGCCGCGAGCCCGTGGAGCGCGATGTAATGGCGCGGCACCAGCCACGTCCCGTCGGGCGTGGTGATCCGCACCAACTCGCCCAGGTCGTCGACCAACCGCTGCACCTTCGCCTGAACCCTCGGGTCGCGATAGTGCAGCGGTTGGCCGCACGCACAGCGGTGGTCACTCAGCGGGCGGGGAGGCATCGGAGGGCACGGTGGGCACGTCGACCAGTTCCACGTCCTGCCACGCGGCGGGCGCGAAGGCCCGCACGAGGAGCCCCGGCCCGAAGTAGTCGTCGGGTGCGACTTCGCGATTGAAGAACTCCAGCACGCCGCTGCTGGATTCGCAGGAGTGGGCGGTCACGGTGGCGTCGCCGCCATTGGCCATGACAATATGCCAGGCCCGCAGGGTGGGAGTCGGAGGTCGTGGCGGGCGGATGGCCCGCGCCGCCGGTCGCTTCACACGTTGCTTCGTCATGCTGTCTCGCTCACTTTCAATCGCCTTTGTGTGGGGAGGCTGGCGACGGCCTCCAATGACGCATCAGTCGTCGAGCGGGTCCACGCGAAAAGCCCGCACAATGTTCGCAGCGACGCGTCGAGTAATCCCCGGATTCGTGCGCTCGCGATTGCCGGCGATGTTCAACACCCCGATGCGGTTCACGAGCACGTAGCGTCGTAACTCCTCGGGTAACGGATTCTCGATATAGGGCTTCCGAAATCGTCGGCACAACCCAATCGTCAGCGTGCAGCCCGGCGACGACAACCGTCCGAACAGCGCGGTCGCGTCGCTGTCGAGCACGTTGCAGCGCGTCCGCGGCGGATACGCGGCCGAGGGGTGCTCGACCAACCCGAACGCGCGTAAGACCTCCGGCTGCGGCCCGGCGTCGGTGCGATACCCCTTCGGCGCGGTGCCGCCGGTGGGAATACCGACCCGCCGTGCGCCGACCAAGCCCCCGAGGTCGGCGCCCGTTTGCCCGCCGGAGATGATCTTGCGGGGCCGCATCTGCCTAATGCGGACGGCGCCGCCGCCGCAGATCCTCCGAGAGGCGATCGACCGTGTGTTGCTGCTCGCCGTTCGCCAGATCGACGATCGTCATCTTGTCGTCAACGGCCATGCCCAGGCGCTCGCACAGCTTGTTCGCGACGCGCGCCAGCGACGGCAAATGCGTGACCGGCAGCGTGAACGTCAGGGGGTCGTGCCTGTCGCACTCCAACACGATCGTGTACCAGTCTCCAGTGTCGTCGCTACTCACAGTCACCAACGTCTCATGCTGTGGCGTCACGCAAGCCCTTTCTCGTGCCGTCGCAATCGACCATGTCCCAGCCATAGAAGATCGCGTGTCCTCGCATCACCGACGGACGGAAGCCGCCATGCAACGCGAGGTAATGCACTGGCACGCGCCAGGTCCCCTCTGTCGTCTGGATCACCATCGCGGTCCCGAAGCGGTGGATCTGGCGCCGAACGAAACGCTCGATGGCCGTATCGGGATAATGCAGGACGGCACCGCAGGGACACCGGCGAGGCGACGACGCGCGCGCGACCGACCGGTGCATGGGCCCCCTCTTGCTGAGTACCGCGCAAAAGCGCTTGCGGCGGAACTCCAGTTCTACACCCGCGGCACGCGGTGCGCAACTGTAATCTACGTTACAATTTGTTTGCTGTTAAAAAGCCGCAAACGCATTCCGCGAATATTCGCGGGCGCGTCGCGGGTGGGCGCCCTATAATCTGTCGGTCTCCGTCCTACACGTATGAACTCGGTACGAGGGAGCGCGCATGAAACTCGGACCACATCCGTCCCACCAGACGCGCTTCTCGGACGCGTCCACTTTCGACGAAATCTGCGAAATCTGTGGCGCGCACGATGAGGTGCCCGGCGGCTGGGGCAAGCTCGCGGATCCGTGTCCGGGACCGCTTACCCCAGCCGATGCGCTCGACCGTGGCCACGCGATCCGACTCGGCCCGGACGCCGCGCCCAACGACAGGCCGGTTACCAAAGTCCTCGCGAATCGCGCGTCCGCGCATGACGTCCTCGCGGCCGGGCCGGTGATTCGCGTGTGGCGCTTCGGCGACGCGCCGCAGATATTCCAGGCGCTCTCGCCGCATGGCGGTGATGAGGATTGGGTGGCGCTGGTGCCGGCGGCGCTGACGGAGGCCTACATCCCGTGGCTCGACTTTATGGACACGATGCGGGATCCGTCGCGCCATCAACTCGAAGACGGCTCGGTCGTGGTGATTGGATCGCACGCATGAAGGAACGCTATCGCATCCGTCACGGAGGCCTGATGCGCTGTTGTCTGCTCGCGCTCGACGACGCGATGGTGAAGGCCACCGAACCGCCGAAGGAAGGCGACCGCGTCGCGTGCCCGTACTGTCATGACGAGTACGGAATGATCTTCACCAACGGGGCGTGGCAATGGGCGAAA
>Ga0070686_100001814_pt1 | contig 11907 bp, 14 predicted proteins | sample KBSS23LmetaG_FD_65654 | JGI IMG/M metagenome (GOLD analysis project Ga0070686, IMG submission 65654) | Switchgrass rhizosphere microbial communities from Kellogg Biological Station, Michigan, USA - KBS S2-3L metaG | ecosystem: Host-associated > Plants > Roots > Rhizosphere ...
AACGGCCTCGACGCGCTGCCAAGGGGAAGGAGGATCAATAGCGTGGGTCTAAACATGAAACAGCGTGTCGCGATCTTCGCGGGCCTTTTAGTCGAGGCGGCAATGTTGCTCTATCCGCCGTGGAAGGTTCCGGGATGGTCGGATGATACCTATAGGTTCTTTTCCTCGCCGCCCCGGTGGACTATGCCTGACGCATGGTACGGCGGCTCTAAGCTGTACGGGCACGAAGTAGTAGGAAGAATCGACACGCAACGCTTGGGACTTCAATGCCTAATCGTGGCGGCCATTGTGATGGGACTCGTTGTGTTATTGGGAGCGAGAAAGTCTAAGGAATCAAACTAAAGGGCAGCGAGTCCCGCAAAGAATCTCGCCGCCCAAGTTTTGATGAACATTTGTCGCTGGCAGCAATCTAGCACGACAGGAGATAGCCAGCAATGGATAACAGCCTAGAACAAGTGGAGCGTACAGCAAAGCAGATAACAGAACTGATCGAGCCGCTCGGCGACCTGGAGCAGCACGCAGCGTTACAGATGGCGGAAACGATTAGAGCTTACCAACAGGTTAGTAGGACGTGTCGTCCTCATCAGGGGGAGGCTCTTCGCCCAGCAAGCGATAGAGGAGCGCTGTCTGCCGATCAAGCTTCTGCGTAACAGAGTCGAGCGAACGGCGCAGACTGCTAATGGTTCCATCAAGCTTGTCGAGACGCTCAACGGCTGATCTAAGGTTGCTGTTGATACCGATCAGTTGAGGATCGCTTCCGAATTGGGGCATAAAGTTTCCTTTCTTTAGGCGACTTTCAGTTTCGCTGGTTCAGCAGTTAGTTTTTCAAACGTCAGCGGATCGGCAGTGACCATGTATCGCAAAGTGTCAATAAATAAGTCCGAGCGTTTGCGACGCGAGAACCGGAATGACATTTCATCGCAGTATGCTTGCAAGTGTTTTGCGCTGATGCTGTGCCACGTCCCAACAATGCCACGCTTGAGCAATGAGAACGCTGATTCGATAGTATTTGTATGAACGTCACCTTGAACATAAACGCGGCGACTATGGTTAACGGTCTTGTGCTTCGAGACGGGCATGTTCACCGCGACCGCGCCTTGATACGCGGAGTAATCGTCCGTCATAAAAACTTCGATGTTCCGGCTCACGTTCTCTCGAATGTATTTCGCCAACGTGCCAGACGTAACGTCTTGAGCGTGGAACAATCGCAATTCGCCGCCACGTTGCCGGATGCCGATTACGATCTCTTTGTCGGCTCTTGGCGCACGCCCCGGATAGTTGCGTCGTTTCCCACCGATCCACGTTTCGTCCATTTCGATTTTGCCGTCCAGCAATTCAGCGTTGATCGCTTTCATCGCGTGGCGGATGCGGTGACAGAGATACCAAGCCGTCTTGTAGGACACGCCAAGCATTCTCTTAATCTGGTTCGCGCTCATGCCCTTGCGCGACTCGCAGAGCAGATACACGCAAGTAAACCACTTGATAAGGGCCAAGTGAGAATCATGGAACACGGTTCCCGAAGTTGCGGTAAACTGGTAGTCGCAGTCTTTGCAGTACAGCAGGTCTTTACCAGTATTCAGCGGCTTGGCTTTGGCCTTGCATCGTGGGCACTCCGGGCCGTTAGGCCAGCGAAGTCTTTTGAGCAATTCGCGGCATTTAGCATCGCTTGAGAACATTTCATGGACATCAATAAGAGTCATAAGAAATCCCTTCCAAAGTCACCGCGCCGAGCGCGAGCCAGCAAGCCCCTTGATCGCGTGTCTACCCGCGACCTGCTCCGATCTATCAAGCAAGACATTAAGTCCAGAATCGAACAAGTTGAACCCGCCAAACCGGAGAGCAAATCCAAGACTAAGAATGGTTAGCGACCTCATGGCTAAGGATTCTATAGAAGTAGCCGACTTTTGTCAAGTATATAATCATGAGTCACGGCAGCTAAGTGTAAGTATTGACACGCGAAACGGCCTAGCAGTAACATGTCGGCTCGCCGGGCTCCTGGCAAACCTGCCATTAGTCAACTTTTCGGTTCCGCCCGCTGAGGCAGGCGGTTCTGAGACTAGTTCCCGAACATCGAACCCTTCGCCCGCGTAGGCGGGCCACCCGGAAAACTTCGTAGATTCGCGTTGGAAAGTTGGATCATGGGCCGTTTCGCCGTAGCCATTCCTGAAAAACTCTTCTTCAAGATCGGCGAAGTTTGCGAACTCGCGGGCGTGCAGGCGCACGTGCTGCGTTATTGGGAGTCGGAATTTCCGATGCTGGCGCCGCAGAAAAATCGCGCCGGGCAGCGCGTTTACCGCAAACGCGACGTCGAAATCGCGCTGCGAATCAAGGAACTGCTGTACGAGGACCAGTACACGATCGCGGGAGCCAAAAAGCGACTGGCAAACGACTTACGCGCCGGCGGCAAACTCCGAGTGGTGTCGTCGGACGACGGCGAAGAAGATTCTGAAAACAGCATCTTTCAAGATCAAATTCAGACTCCGACCCACGATTCGATTTCGGGAGAAGTTTCCGAACCGTCTGCGGCTGCGAGTTCCGGAATAACTGCGGAACAGCGGCAAGCAGTGCGCGGAGTCGCGAAGGAGTTGCGCGAGATTCTGGCGTTGCTTGATTCACCCACCAAAAATCACTGAGTTGCATTACGCGTTTTTTGCGGGGATACTAGGAGCGACTTTTCGGGACGTGGCGCAGCCTGGTAGCGCGCACCCTTGGGGTGGGTGAGGCCCCGAGTTCGAATCTCGGCGTCCCGACCAGATTGGGCTTTCAATCGACGAAGATTGGAAGCCCTTTGTGTTTTCAGTCTTTCAAGTCCGCCACCACAATCGGCGACGTCAGTGTTTTATGGACCGGACACTTGTGCGCGATTTCCTGAAGTCTGGCGCGTTGTTCCTCGCTCAAGTTTCCTTCAAAAGTCACTGCACGCTCGATGCGATGCACATAGCCTTCAGTCAAGTTGACGCACTCCGCGCAGTCCTTCGCATGAATTCGGTTTTGGCGCAGTCGCACGGTCACGCGTTCCAGCGGCCACTCTTTCCGGCGCGCGTAGAGTCGCACCGTCATCGCGATGCAACTGCCGAGCGCCGCAAGCAGCAACGTGTAAGGATCGGGACCAGCGTCATCACCGCCGACCTCGAGCGGTTCGTCGGTGATGAACGTATGGTCCGCACCATGGCGAACTTCGTTCTGCAAGTTTGAGAGAGACGTGACGACTACTTCGCTCATTTGTTGAACCTCCGCGCGGTCTCAGAGTGAATAAGTCATTCTGCGCCTACTCGTCGCTTGCAGTCATCTCTTTTGTACCGCTAAACTCCATGCGCTCTAATCAAACAAACTCAAACCAGCGATTCGCAAATCGAAGCTGCGATCGCCGAAGCTATCGATTGAGGCCATAAATGAAGATTCACGAGTATCAAGGTAAGGACCTCTTGAGGAAATATGGCGTGCCGGTGCCGCGCGGCATTGTCGCGCGCTCGCCCGAAGAGGCTTATCAGGCGGCGAAGGAATTGGCGACGGATATCGTTGTTGTCAAAGCACAAATCCACGCGGGCGGACGCGGCAAAGGCGGCGGCGTGAAACTCGCGAAGAGTCCCGAAGAAGCGCGCGAGATTGCGCGACAGATGTTGGGCATGAAACTGGTTACGCATCAGACGGGGCCGGAAGGTCGCGAGGTGCGCGTGCTGCTGATCGAAGAAGGCCTGCCGATCGACAAGGAATTTTATCTGGGCATCGTGTTGGACCGCGCGTCGGGCCGGCCCGTGTTTATGGCGTCGGAAGCCGGCGGTATGGACATTGAAGAAGTTGCGGCAAACACGCCCGAAAAGATTTTGAAAGAGACGATTGATCCGGCAGTCGGTTTTCGCAGTTTTCAGGCGCGAAAACTCGCGTTTGGCCTCGGGATCGGTTCCGAGCTGATCGGCCAGGCGGTGAAGTTTATGCAGTCGCTCTACAGCGCGAACGAGCAGATGGACGCGTCGCTGCTGGAGATCAATCCGTTCCTGCTCACGAAAGACAATCGCCTGATCGCGCTCGATGCGAAGGTCAACTTCGACGACAACGCGATGTTTCGTCACAAAGAATTTTTGGATTTGCGCGACTTGAACGAAGAGGAACCGCTCGAGATCGAAGCCTCGAAGTTTGACCTGAACTACATCAAGCTCGACGGCAACATTGCCTGCATGGTTAACGGCGCGGGCCTCGCGATGGCGACGATGGACATCATCAAACTCGCGGGCGGCGAGCCGGCAAACTTTCTCGACGTCGGCGGCGGCGCGTCGCAGGAACGCGTCGAGGCAGCGTTTCGAATTCTGCTGGCCGACAAAAACGTCAAGGCAGTTTTGATAAACATCTTCGGCGGCATCGTGCGCTGCGACATGGTTGCGCGCGGTGTGGTCGAAGCCGCGAAGAAGTTGAACATTGAAGTGCCGGTGGTCGTGCGGCTGGAAGGCACGAACGTCGAAGAAGGGCAGCGCGTGATTCGCGAGTCAGGTATGAATTTCACAGTTGCCGACGGGATGAAAGACGCGGCGGAGAAAGTGGTCGGGCTGGCGGCGTAAGCAAGGGATGAAGGATGAGGGATGAAGTTTTTGATGAAGCTTCATCCAACTCGAAATGAAGTACAGCAAGGTATTCCGAATCATCGTTCAGGTTTGCCGCTTCGGTATCGCGGCGCTTTTCCTGGTGACCGCTGGCGCGAAGCTCTGGATCGTGAAAGACTTCGCGTCGAACGTTGCTGAGCTGTTGGCGGCGAGCGGCTTAAATCCAATGCGCTGGATGTGGCGGGTGACGATCGGAGTGATTGCCGTCGAGATCGTTACCACGATTTTTCTTTTGTGGCCGCGGACGGTTCGCGCCGGGGCGCTGCTGGCCGCCGCGCTATTGATCGGATTTTCCGGGTTCGCGCTCTACTACGTTTACGTCCTGCATGGCGAACCGCTTGAGTGTGGCTGCTTCGGCAGAATAATCGGCAGCCAGTTGGGACTTTCGACCGCGCTGCGCAATCTCGCGTTGCTGGTGCCGACGTTCATCGTGTTCTTTGGTTATCGATGCCGCGGGGGACTGACGACCGACGATAGCCGAGTTGAACTTCCGTCCGGCGCGATTGCAGAGTGAGCGAGGTAACGCAAACTGTTTAGTTTGCGGTTTTCGACTTTAACGTACGTACATGCCGCAAACTAACAGTTTGCGTTACAAAGAACGCAGTTCGCGTTACAAGAACAAATCATGAGCATTCTGGTTAACAAAGACACGCGCCTCGTGGTGCAGGGCATCACCGGCAAAGAAGGCACTTTTCATACGAAGCAGATGGTTGAGTATGGAACGAATGTGGTTGGCGGTGTGACGCCCGGCAAAGGCGGCACGACGCACGAAGGCATTCCCGTCTTCAACACCGTCGCCGACGCCGTCAAGCAAGCAGGCGCAAACGCGTCCGTGATTTATGTGCCGCCGGCCTTTGCCGGTGACGCGGTGATGGAAGCCGCGAACGCGGGCATCCCGGTCGTCGTTTGCATCACCGAGGGAATTCCGACGCTGGACATGGTGAAGGTGAAGGAATATTTGCGCGACAAACCGACGCGCCTGATTGGGCCAAACTGTCCCGGGATCATCAGTCCCGGCCGCTGCAAAATCGGAATCATGCCTGGTCACATTCATCGCGAGGGAAGCATCGGTGTGGTCTCGCGTTCAGGCACGCTGACTTATGAAGCGGTGGGCCAACTGACTGCGCTCGGGATGGGCCAGTCAAGCGCGATCGGCATCGGCGGCGATCCGATTGTCGGCACAACGCACGTGGACGCGCTGCGTCTGTTTCAAGAGGACGACGAGACGGAAGGCATCGTGATGATCGGCGAAATCGGCGGCACGGCCGAAGAAGAAGCGGCCGCGTTCGCGAAGGCAAATGTCACCAAACCAATCGTCGCGTTCATCGCCGGACAGACCGCGCCGCCGGGACGCCGCATGGGCCACGCGGGTGCGATCATCGCCGGGGGCAAAGGCACCGCGGCTGAGAAGATGAAGGCGCTTGAGGATGCAGGGATTCATGTCGTCAGATCGCCGGCGGATATTGGGACGGGGATGCAGGCGGCCCTGGGCCGCTGAGCTTTGGACTTAGGACTTAGGTCTTTGGGCTTAGGGCTTAGGGCTTGGGACTTAGGTCTTTGGTTTTGTTTTTCTGAGATTGGTTTTGTTCTTCTCAGATTGGGCTTGTTTTCCGAGATCTGAGATCTGAAATTTGAGATCTCAAATAAAGCCAAACCCAAGACCAAAGACCCAAGACCAAAGACCAAAGACCAAAGTCCAAAGTCCAAAGACCAAGGTACAAAGACCTAAGTACCAAGTCCAAAGTACAAAGTTCTAAATTCAAACCATCAATATCAAAATCGGAAGGGACACCAAGAGTTTGAGTAATCTGACATTCGGAATCATCAAGCCCGACGCCGTGCGCGCGGGACACACGGGAAACATTATTCAGCGCATCACCGACGCCGGCTTCCGGCTGCGCGCGATGAAAATGCTGCACATGAGTTTGAGGGAAGCGGAAGGTTTTTACGCGGTGCATCGCGAGCGACCGTTCTTTGGCGGTTTGACGGAATTCATGTCGAGCAGTCCGTGCCTAGTCATGGTTTTGGAAAAGGAAAACGCGGTGAAGGCGTGGCGCGATCTGATGGGCGCGACCGATCCGGCGAAGGCCGACGAAAACACGCTGCGGAAAGTTTTTGGCGGCTCGCTTGGCGAAAACGCCGTTCACGGTTCCGACTCTGACGAGAACGCGGCGATCGAGATCGCTTACTTCTTTAGTCAACTTGAACTCGTATAACGCGACAGTTCTACTCGTGCCGAACGATAATCCATAGACGTCCGCACGCGATCTGCCGGCGCGTCTCAGCAGCGTTTGTTCTCAAGAACAGTTTGGGATGAAGTTTCGTTTTCACGTCTCGTTGGCACTGCTGCTGGTCTCGTCGCTGCTTGCGAGTTGTTCGTTTTTGACCAACAGAGCCGTAGCTTTTGACGGCAATTCGATGCTGCCGACCATCAAGGACGGTCAAAGGCTGCACACGGAAAGGCTGGACGCCAAGTCGAAAGCCAACTTGGCGAGGGGCGAGATTATTATTTTTAAGTATCCGAAGGATCCGGCGAAGGGTTACATAAAACGCTTGATTGGCTTGCCGGGCGATACTGTCGAGATTCGAGACGGCGAGGTGTGGCTCAACGGCAGCAAGTTGTCGGAGCCATACATTGACTCAAAGCTGAACCTGGCTCCAATCTCGAGGCCGGCCGAGACTGTGCCGGCAAAATCGTATTACGTGTTGGGAGACAATCGCGACAGTTCTTTTGATTCGCGGAGCTGGGGATTCGTCCCGGAAGATTTGGTGTTCGCCAAAGTAGTTAACCAGTAAATTCGTTAGTCGGATGAAAAACCCATGAAGCGCTGCCCCCGATGCAATCAGGAATTCACCGACGAGTGGCTGACTTTCTGCACTCAAGACGGCACGTCGCTGGTTGACGTTCCGGTTTCGCCGGACGAGCCGCCGCCGACGGTGTTCCAACCGCCGTCGATGCCGCCGAGCGTCAGCCCGACCGAACAACCCACGCTCGACATGCCCGGTCGTTTCGTGCCGCCACCGCCGCCGTCGTACCTGCCGCCACCCGCGCCGGTCCAGTCTGGCTGGTCGCCGCCATCGTCGCAGTCAGGTTGGGCGGCGCCGCCTCCGCCGCCGTATCCGGTCGCGCCGCAAACAAGCCTGGCGGTCACGTCGATGATCCTGGGGATTACCAGCATCACCCTCGGTTTTTGTTGTTACTTCGGTGTGCTGACCGCGCCGGTCGCCGTCGCGCTGGGAATCGCTTCGCTGGTGCAAATCAAAAACAATCCGAACCGCTACGGCGGCAGGGGCATGGCGATTAGCGGCATCATCATGGGCGCGCTCTACTTTGTGCTTATCGTGTTGATAATGATGCTCTACGGACTTGGCTTGCTCATGGGCGGGTTGCAGTAGCAGCGCGTCGAGGTCGCACGCGAAGCGCCAACCGCGATAGAATCGGAAGCGTTCCATCAGTACTTAGGACTCGAAGGCACGAACCAGTCGCCGCGAAGTAGAAAGAGAAATTGACTGTGAAGCGCTGTCCGACCTGCAAACAAACTTTTACCGAAGACCATCTGACCTTCTGCATCGACGACGGCACGCCGCTCGTGCCGGTCGACGCCGACGCCTGGGGTGACTCGGGCACGGAGGAAGCGACGGTGGTGCGGTCCGCTGCTTCATCTGGCAGCGGTTCGTCGTCAACGTCATCCGATTCTTCTAGCCGCGCCTCGGCGTCGTCAGTTCCGCCTTATCAACGGCCCGGCGCTTACGTTCCGCCTGACTACAGCGGGCAATCGGGCAAGCGCCGCGCGTGGCCCTGGGTTTTGGGTTGTGCGGTTGTGCTGGTGGTGTCGTTGGTCGCGTTGGGGATAACTGCGAAGATATTGTTTCCGACGTTCAGGAGTCAGCTCGCAAACGCGAACAGGAACTACAACGCGAATGTGAACCTGAACCAGTCGAACTCCAATTCGACTTCGAATTCATCCGACTGGAACGAGAATCTGAACTCGAATTCCGCCGGCAATGACACGCCGGCGCCGACGGATGAGGCGCAAGTGCTTGCCGACCTGACCGCGCTGGAACACGAATGGACCGTGGCGAATATCAACGCGGACAAGAAGAAACTGAACCACATCCTGGCTGACGATTACGTCGCCACGTTGCCGAACGGGAACCTTCAGGGCAAAGCGGAATATTTGCGGACCGCAGAGCGCGATGACGCGACGCAGAAGTGGGACTTTCAGGATCTGAAAGTAACTTTGCGCGGCGATCGTGCGACGCTGACGGGCGTGCTGCAGTTCGAAGTTCGGAATCAGCGCGGCCAGATCCAGAATCTTGCGTTTCGGTTTATTGATAAGTTTGTCTGGCGCGACGGACGCTGGCAGGCGACTGCGTCGGAGGTTCAGCCGGTGAAGGCAGAAGGAGTTGCTGCGTAAGAAAAACGGTCTTGGGACTTTGGTTTTTGGTCTTGGGTCTTTGGTCTTGGGTCTTTGTAATTTGTTCTTTGTACTTCGAGCTTTGTTCTCTTGAAACTTCGGCTCGGCGTTTTGTAACAGCAAGGACCAAAAACCAAAGACCAAAGACCAAAGACCAAAGACCAGAACACAAAGCTTAAGCTCAAAGTTCTAAGCTCGGGGATTTTCAGATATGTCAATAATTACCGACGTGATCGATTCAACCAGGGCCATCATTCAGGGAATGGGTGTGACCTTGTCGTACATTCCCAAACGGAAGTGGACGGTGCAATATCCCGAGGACCCGGTCACCGTGCAGCCGCGCTATCGTGGACAGCACCTGTTGCACGTCGACGAACTCGGCCGCGAAAAATGTGTAGCGTGTTTCCTGTGCGCCGCCGCCTGTCCGTCCGATTGCATTTACATCGTCGCGAAAGACGATCCGCGTCCGGCGGAAGAACGCACCGGCGTCGACGAGCGCTTTGCGGAGGTTTACAACATCGACTACGGCCGCTGCATCTTCTGCGGCTATTGCGTCGAGGCGTGTCCGAAGGACGCGATCACTCACGGCTACAATTTCGAACTCTCGGTCTACAACCGCGCCGACCTGCTGAAGACGAAAGATGATCTGCTGATCACCAAACAGATCCAATCGCGCAACTACCGCGTCGCGTCGTCGACGGAAGATGTCGATTCTGAGTACAAGGAAGTGTGACGAATCCGAAGACAGGAGTCAGAATCCGGGAGTCAGAAGAAGGCGCACTCCAAAGAGTTGCGTCACCTTTGAACTCTATTCTGTCTTCTGACTCCTGAATTCTGTCTCCTGTCTCATGCCCCGCGAAATCCACTACCACTGGGAATACGATCTGCAGGCGAGTCCGGAAAAGTTGTGGCCTTTTGTCGCGGACACAAATCGCTTCAATCGCGATACCGGTGTGCCTTCAGTGGCGCCCGCAAAAACGGCGCGCGAGCGGCTGCGAAACGCGCGGCGGCGTTTGCGGCTTTCGTTGTACGGGATGGCGGTCGAATGGGAAGAGCAGCCGTTTGAGTGGATCAAGCCCGCGCGCTTCGGCGTCAGCCGCACTTACAGCAAAGGCCCGATCACGGAAATGCGCGCGCTGGCCGAACTCACACCGCGCGCGGACGGCGGCACGAAACTCAGTTACGACGTGCGCGTGCGACCGCGATCTTTGCTGGGCGCGGTGCTGGTTTCGTTGCAGTTGAAGTTTACGAGCGGACCTCGTTTTGCGAGTGCGTTCAGAAAATATGACGAGATTGCCGCGAGCGAAACGACGATGCCGGTCGAGTCGGAAGTGGAACTCGACGCCGCGACCGTCGATCGCCTCGCGGTCATCAGCGAGAAGTTGATCGCTGCCGGCGCGGACGCGGAGGTGGTCGATCGGCTCGTAAAATTCATCGGCGCCGCTGACGATTTCGCGTTGGCGCGCATTCGTCCTTACGCGCTGGCGGACGAGTGGAAACTGCCGCGGCGCGCGGTGTTGGAAGCGTGTCTGCGCTCGACGCGTTTCGGTTTGCTCGATTTGCAATGGGAACTGCTTTGTCCGCTTTGTCGCGGCGCGGGCGAGACCGGCAAGTCGCTGAGCGACATCAGTTCGCAAGTCCACTGCGAAGTTTGCCGCATCGATTTCACAGTTAACTTCGATCGCTTCGTCGAAGTGACTTTTCGGCCCAACGCTTTGCTGCGGCAAATTCCATCACAGAATTTTTGCATGGGCAGCCCGCAGAAAACGCCGCACATCGTGGCGCAACAGTTGTTGCCGGTGCGTTCCGAGCGCGTGCTTTCGCTGCCGCTCGAACCGGGACGTTATCGTCTCCGCGCGCTCGAACTTTCCGGCGGTCAGGACGTGACGGTGACTGAAGACGGCCAGGCTGCGGCCCACGTCAAAATCGCGGACGCGGGTTGGCCAGATCACGAACTCAAACTCGCGACTGAGTCGTCTTTGAAACTGGAAAACGCGACCGGCGCCGAGCAACTTTTGATACTCGAACGTTTGGCGTGGAGCGATCAATCGGCGACGGCGGCGGAAGTGACGGCGTTACAAATGTTCCGCGATCTATTTGCCAGCGAAGCGCTGCGGCCCGGCGAACAGATCTCCGTCGGCACCTTGACAGTTTTGTTCACCGACCTGCGAAACTCGACGCAGCTCTATCGCGAGATTGGCGACGCCACCGCGTTCGGGCGCGTGATGAATCATTTCGACGTGCTCAAAAAGGTGATCGCGGAAGAAGACGGCGCGTTGGTGAAAACAATTGGCGACGCGGTGATGGCGGTGTTTCGCCGGCCGTCGTCCGCGTTGAAAGCGATGTTGAGCGCGCAGGAAATGCTCGCCGCGCCGCCGCCGGGAAACGAGCCGTTGACTTTGAAAGCGGGGGTCCACACCGGGCCGTGCATCGCGGTGACGTTGAACGATCGGCTCGACTATTTTGGTTCGACAGTAAACATGGCTGCGCGTTTGGAAAGTTTATCAACCGGCAACGACGTGATCATTTCACACGCGCTGCATGACGACCCGGAAGTGCGGGCGTTTTTGGCGAGTGAAAACCTTCAGGCGGAACCGTTTGAGATGATGTTGAAGGGGTTCAAGGAAGAACGGTTTGAATTGTGGCGGATTAGCAGGACCGTGGAACAAGTGGCCGCGGATGCGCGGGGATAAAAAGTCGGTCTTAGGTCTTTGGGCTTTGGTCTTTGGCTTTCGTTTTTGAGCTGAGTTGCGGACTTCACGTCGAGGCGGCAGCGCACAAACACAAAGCAAGAACACAAAGCACGAAATCCAAAGACCAAAGACCAAAGTCCGAATCCAAAGACCAATACGTTTTTGATTGATGTCACTACTGGAAGCACGCGAAGTTTCAAA
>Ga0070686_100001816_pt1 | contig 11896 bp, 8 predicted proteins | sample KBSS23LmetaG_FD_65654 | JGI IMG/M metagenome (GOLD analysis project Ga0070686, IMG submission 65654) | Switchgrass rhizosphere microbial communities from Kellogg Biological Station, Michigan, USA - KBS S2-3L metaG | ecosystem: Host-associated > Plants > Roots > Rhizosphere ...
CCGCCGAGCCGCATGAAGTCGCGCTCCTGGATCACGCGCAGCAGCTTGGCCTGGGTTTCGAGCGGCACGTTGCCGATCTCGTCGAAGAAGATGCTGCCCTTGTCGGCGAGGTCGAACATCCCCTTCTTCGGGTAGACCGCGCCGGTGAACGCGCCCTTGACGTGGCCGAACAGCGTCGACTCGAGCAGGTCGGGCGGCAGGTTGCCGGAATTGACGGTGACGAACGAGCGCTCCGATCGCGAGGAGTTGGCATGGATCGCCCGCGCGACGAGCTCCTTGCCGGTGCCGCTCTCACCCTGGATCAGGATCGTCGAGCGGCTCGGCGCCGCCTGGATGATCAGGTCGAAGACCTGGCGCATCCGCGGGCTGCGGCCAATGATGTTCGCGAACTTGTGGTAGCGCTCCTGGATGTTCTGGCGCAGGTTGCGGTTCTCGTTGACCAGACGCCGCCGCTCCATCGCGTTGCGGACGACAACCAGGACCTCGTCGTTCTTGAACGGCTTGGTGACGTAGTCGAAGGCGCCGGCCTTCATCGCCGAGATCGCGCTCTCGACCGAGGCATAGGCGGTGATGATGATCACCGCAAGGTCCTCGTCGATGCGCTTCAGCTCGTCGAGCGTCGCGATGCCGTCCAGCCCCGGCATCATGATGTCGACGATCGCGGCGTCGAACGGCAGCGCGCGCGCCATCTCGAGCCCCTCGGTCCCGGACGAGGCGACGCGCACGTCGTACCCTTCCCGCGTCAGCAGGGTCTCGAGAATCTCGCGCATGATCTCTTCGTCGTCGACGACGAGGATCGTGCCGTGGCGTGAAGTAGCCATACCTTTACTGCGCCCGCGCCGCGCGCTCGGCCATCACCGCCGCCGGCAGCATCAGCGTGAAGCGGGTGCCCTGTCCAACCGCGCTGTCGCATCGGATCATCCCGTCGTGCTCGTGGACGATCCCGTAGGTGATCGACAGGCCGAGGCCGGTGCCGCGGCCGATCGCCTTGGTGGTGAAGAACGGATCGTAGATGCGCGCCAACTGCTCTGGCGGGATCCCCGATCCGGTGTCGGCAATCTCGGCGACCGCCTGGCCGTTGACAACGCGCGTCGCCACCGACAGCCAGCCGCCCTTCGGCATCGCGTCGCGCGCGTTGAGGAACAGGTTGAGAAACACCTGCTGCAACTGGTGCTCGATGCCGCGGACGACGACCGGCGCGGCCGACAGATCGCGCCGCACCTTGATCTTCCCGACCTCGAACTGATGTTCGAGCAGCGAGAAGACGTCGGTGATGACGGCGTTCAAATCGATCTCTATCCGATCATTGGACGCCGATCCGGGCCGTGAGAGGTTCAACAGGCCGTTGACGATCTTCGCCGCCCGGAAGGTCTGCCGTTCGATCTTCTCGAGGAGGACGGTGCGCGGGTCGGCGGGATCGGCGCCGTCGAGCAGCATCTGCGTGAAGCTCGAGATGCCGGTAAGCGGCGTGTTGACTTCGTGGGCGACACCGGCGGCCAGCAGGCCGATCGACGCCATCTTCTCGGAGATCTGCAGCTGCTCTTCCAGTCGAACGCGATCGGTGATGTCCTCGAGGAGCAGCAGCGTGCCGACGACTTCGTCGTCCCCGGCGGCGTTCTGCAGCGGCACTTCCGTGGCGTTGACCAGCAATCGCTGCGGCGTCGCTTCCCGCGACGACAGCGGTACGCGGTAGAGCGTCGCGCCGTAGGGGTGCTCCTGACGCGCGGCGCGAAGCGCCTCGACGAAATGGGCGTCGAAAATCTCAGCGAGCGCCCGCCCGATCGCCGCGTCGCGCTCGATGCCATAGAAGCCCTCGAGCGCCCGGTTCCAGCGAACGATCCGTTCGTCGCTGTCGAACACGACCAGGCCGTCGTCGAGCGACTCGAGAATGTTCTCGTTGAACTCGCGCATCCGGCCGACCTCTTCGGCCTTCAGGCGCAGCTGGCGGTAGAGGCGTCCGTTCTCGATCGCGGTCGCGACCTGTCCGGCGACCGCGGTGAGCAGGCCGAGATCCTCGCTGTTGAACGGCTCGTCGGTTTCCTTGCGCCCGAGCGCCAGCACGGCGATGGTCCGGCCCTCGAACACGCACGGGACGAAATAGTACGTGCCGGCGTCACGCCAGAACTCGACCTCTTCGGCGACGAAGCGCGCCGCCGCGATCGGATCGTCGAGGGCGACGGTATGGCCGCCGTCGAGCCGCGTCATCATCGACGTGCTGCGCGGCAGCCGCGGTACCGGCTGCGCGAAACCGTAGTCGCCAATCGAAGCGAAGTCGCCGGACTGCTCGTTGGCGAGCATCAGCGCCATGCGGTCGACGACCAGCGTCTCGACGATGCGCGCGACCAGCCGCTGGCTGAGACGAACGACGTCCAGGTCGCTGTTGAGATCGCGGGCGAAGGCGACCAGCGCGCGCCGGTAGTCGTAGCGATCGCGGTAGAACACGCGGTCGAGCGCGTTCTGCATCGCGTCCTTGACCGGCCGCGCCAGCAGCACGATCACCAGCGTCGCCAGCGCGGCAATGATCCAGTTGTGATCGTCGGCGTCGTTGACGAACACGAACCCGGTGATCTTGCGCATCCCGGCGTAGAGCGCCAGGCTCGCCGCGCCGAACGCGGTGTAGCCGAGGCCGCGCTTGATGATCACTTCGACGTCGCGCAGCCGGTAACGCACGATCGCCGACGCGAAGGTGAGCGGGACGAGGCCGAGCGGCACGGCGGTCAGCTGCAGTGCGATCGGCGGATCGGCGCCGAAGGCCCACGGCAGCGCGTACCCGAACGTGAACGGTCCGACGCCAAGCGCGGTGCCCCACGCAATCCATCGCAGCTGGCGCTGCGCCGTCACCGACGTGATCTCCTGGAACGCGCGGACGACGACGCCGAGCGCCGCCCCGGCGCACACGAACAGGTAGACCGGTTCGGCGCGATCGAGCCACTCGAGCGTGCGCGAGAACATCGGACCTGACAGGCTGCCGTTGCCGGCGCGGGCGATCGCGATCACGCGCGCGGCTGCCAGCAGCAGGGCCGGCGCATACATCAGCGCCACCAGCCAGGAGACCGGTTCCCCGTTCGGCGTTCGGCGTTCCGCGTTCTGGGGCTGCGCGATGACCGGGTTCGGTCGCTGCGGGAACACCATCGTGAAGTGAAGCAGCAACGGCGGCAGCAGCGCGAAGGCGATCGCGTCGCCCCAGTAGAAGATCCAGTCGAGCCGGTCGAAGGGGCCGTTGAACGAGAAGGTGAAGACGCCGAAGAACGCGACGCACAGCCAGAAGAAATGCAGCGTCGCCTGATCGCGCGGGCGACGCAGGCGGACCGACGCGCCGACGAGCAGCGTGAACAGGCCGACGGCCGCGAGCACGAAATACAGCGAGCCACCGCGCGGCGCCGGCGCCAGCGACACCTCTAGGCCCTGGCGTGTGCCAAGCCGCACCAACGTGTAAGCGAGTCGCGTCCCGGCGTGGCTGCGATGCTGGTATTCGATGACGTCGGCCGGCGACATCACCGGGGCGCCATTGACGGCGAGGAGCACGTCGCCGCGCTGGATGCCAGCGGCGGCGGCGGCTGACCCGGGCACCACCTCGGTCGCGGTAACGCCTTCCGCGCGCGCGCTCCACAGCACGCCGTCTTCGACCTCATGCCAGCGCGAGTACATCGCGACGTTCGCGATGCCGAGCATCACCAGAACGATGACGACGGCCACGGCGAAGAGCGAACGTCCCCACGCGAGCCAGCGGGCTTCATCGGGTTCGGCGTACGGAAGGAGAGAATCGATCATGGACTGCTGATCGACGCGTCCGGAGACACTTCGACGGCCGTCGAGGTAGCAAACGTCATACCCTGCACGCCCGATGCGTTCCATGATCTAAATCACTGAAATATTAGAACTTACGTAACGAACGCGCGAGCCGATCGACGGCGAACTCCGACTTTCAGGAAACTGCGTTCAATATTATGGATCGATCCGAGCGGGCTGATGAGCGGCGGCGCTAAAACTTCAGCGTCAAGCCGCCGACGATGCGCTTCGGCGGACGAACGACGAGGAGCTCGTCATAGACGGATTGATCGGCGGCGGTCTCGCGGAAGAAATTGCGGACGGCGACCAGCATCTCCCATTTCGCGCTGCTGAAGTCCATGAACGGCAGCGACTGACGAACCTGCACGTCGAAGCGCGTGTCGATCGACGGCGCCTGCACGCCGGTCGGCAACGGTGCGTGCGCGAACGCATTGCTCATCCGGTAGAGGACGATCACGCGCGTCGAGGTTTCCGGCACGTCGGTCTCGATCGTCGTCGCAACGTCGTGGATCCGTTCCGCGCCAGGCCGGACCGCCGACGGTGCGAAGACGAGCAGGTAGGCGAGGTTGTCGTTGTCCGGCGCGGTCAGCCGCGCCTGCGTCAGCGTGTACTCGACCGATCCGTGGACGCGGTTCGCGAGCGCGGCACGCACGCCAGCGCTGATTCCCGATGCGTCGACCGCTCCGACGTTGGTCAGGTAGTAGTGACCGATCGCCGGCGGCATGCCCGTCATGTTGATGCCGAACAGCGTCGCCAACTGGTCGTCGACATGCTGCCGGAACGCGCGCATCGTCACCGTTGCCGACGCGATATCGCGCTCCATCTCGACTTCGGCGTGCGCCGTGCGCTCCGCCTCGAACGGCTGGCCGGCGACGAGCGAGGAGAACGTGCGCTGCGGCGGCAGCCAGATCCCGTTTTCGATCCGCGGCATGAACTCTTCGGCGCCGGGCGCGGTCGCGCGGCTCGACAACATCGTGCTCACGCGGAAGTGATTGGCCGGGGAGATCGTCAACGCCACGCGCGGGCTCACCAGGCTCGACCCGTCGAGATAGTCGTAGCGCGCGTAGCGCGTGCCATACGTGAGAGTCAGCGACGGCGCGACGGAGAACGTGTCGAATGCGTAGATGGCGCCGGCGTTGCGGCTGCCGTCGGTGACGTCGTGGAGGGTTGCGAAGTTGCCGCCTTCGTAACGCTGCGTGCTGTAGGACAGGCCGATGTCGTAGCGATGCCGAGCGGGAGCGCGGGTCGTGTATTCGCCGGCGACCATCCACGACGACAGGTCGCCTTGCGAGAGCGCGGCGCGCGCCGTCCAGTCGGCGTGCTCGCCGACCGGCGCGCCAAGCGCGAGATACGTCGTGCTGCGCGAGAAATTGTCGCCGGAAAAGAGCTGCTGGGGCGAATCGAACGTGCCGGTCGTGAGCAGATTCACCTGACCGGAGAATGGCGTGCCGGCGAAGAAGTCGGCGGCGAGACGCGCCGACGATTCCGAAGCCCGCCCGAAGATCGTCGCCGCGCCGGATCCCGACGGTGGGTCCGCCGGATCGTCGTCGAGCACACCGGGCGGCAGCGTCGCGTCTTTCAACACGCCGCGTCGCGCGTGGCGCAGACGCCAGGCGATGTCGCCGTGATTGTCGCCGCCGGCATTTGCGGCCGGCGATGGTGACGCTGCCGCGTCGGTCGGCGCCGGCGGCGCTTCCGGCACTTCGCCAAAACCAGCAGCCATGACGGGATACGGTGGCGGCGAGCCGCCGCTCGCATGGCGCAGCGCGATCGCCGACGACGCGCGGGCGCTCGGCCGGACGTCGACGACCTGGCCACGCGACGCGACAAAGCCGCTGAGGTGCGCGCGAACGAGATACGGCCCCGGCGACAGCGTCCGCATTTCGAAGCGGCCGACGCGATCGCTGACGGCGAAGGCCGGCGTTGCGCCGAGCGCCGACACGGCCGCACCGGCCACGGGAGCGCCATGCTCGTCCTGCACGACACCCTGAATCGATCCCGACGCGACCGACGCGATGTGCGTCACCGGACGCAACTCGACGCCGGATTGCGCCGCGACAGGCATTACGGAGACACAGAGGAGCCCCAGACCGCCGACGACCGCCGACGCCGTCATCCTGGTTGCCTTCCTCATCTGCACTCCGCGCGAACGCGCCCGCTGCTTACGACGGCGTAACCGTGAAGTTCACTTCGCGCGTCAGCGTCTTGTTCGCGATCTTGTCGGTGATCTTGATCTCGAGCCGGTAGTCGCCTTCCGGGAACGATGCCAGCGGGACCGCTTGCCCGCTCTGGAGCTGGTGGCCGGCTGCCAAATCGAACTGCGGCGGCAGCGTCTGCGCGTTCAGATTCTGCGGGTTCGTCTTGTTGAAGAACTTCTCCGGCTGGCCGGCGGGCTTCTGGTAGAAGTTGTACTCCACGCTGACGTCCGGCTTGTTCTGCGCGTCGACCTTCGGGTTGTAGATCAACATGAAGGTCGAAAGCTCCGATTTCTTCGTGAATTTTGACTCGAAGGTCGGGACGATTTCCATCTGCCCAAGGGCATAGGGACGGTCGGCCTGCTGCTGCGGCGTGAGCGGCGTGGCCAGCGGATCGATGCGCTGCGCGATGATCACCGAGCTGGTCGCCAGGTCGCCGTTCCAGAAGTCCGGCACGTTGACCGTCTGCTTGATCATCGACATCTTCGGCGGCGGCGCGTTCTTCGGCGGCTTTTCCGGGGTCGGTTCCTTGGCGACGATAAAGACGTCGTAGGCACCAGCCGGCACCGTGAACGAGCGCGAGATGCGCATCGGGTTCTGACCGGCGACGAGCGGGACGAAGCTGATGTCCTCGTAGGCGTAGTCGGTCTTCTTGCCCTTGTCCTTGTCGTCCTTCTTTTTGTCGTCTTTCTTCGCGCCGGGCGGCGGCTCCGCGGCTGGCGGGGCACCGTTCTTCGCCACGACCCGCCAGTAGAACGCGATCTTGTCGCCCGTCACCTTCGAGGGATCGACGCTGACGGTGAAGGGCACGTATTCCTTGTTGCCCTGCGCCTTCAGCACGTCCTCCCGCAGCCAGGTGAGCGACAGGTCATTGGCCGCCGCCTGGCCGGCCGTCGCGGCGTCGTCCACCAGCTTGACGATGTTCTGGATTTCCTTCTTCTGTGCGTCGTCCCGCTTCTTGTCGTCTTTGTTCTGCGCGAACAGGCCGATCGACGACATCAAGACGATCGACACGAAAAGCGCGAACACGCCACGCCGCTGTTTCATAAGGCCTTGTCTCCCAAACTCAAACCATCACGAACAGCCAATCATAGGCGTCGCTTCCGGGCCAAGTCAAACCCTTCTCCCGCCAGCACTTCACCGGGCTCTGCACGTTTTGGCGCTGTGCTATCATCGGCGTTTTTCGCCGGTCCGGACGGCCACGGACCGGCTCCGGTGTTCATGAAGCTCATCGACGTTTCGGTCCCCCTCGACACCGCGCTGCCGTCGTATCCGAACAACCTCCCGTTCAGCTTGGAGCCAGTGAAGCGGCTGGCGCGGGGCGACAGTTCGAACGTGTCGGCGTTGCACATGAGCGCGCACAGCGGGACGCACGTCGATGCACCGCGCCACTTCTTCGATGAAGGCAGCGGCACCGAAGCGTTGCCGCTCGAGATGCTGATCGGGCGCGCGCGCGTCATCGAGGTGCGGCCGCGCGGCGGCATCACCGCCGAGGATCTGACCGGCGTCGATCTGTCGGAAGACGTACGGGTCCTGATCAAGACGCCGAATTCTCGGCTGTGGGGCAACCCCGAGTTCCACAAGGAATACATCGGCATCGCCGAATCGGGCGCGCGCTTTCTGGTCGATCACGGCATCAAGGTGGTCGGCGTCGACTACCTGTCGGTGGAAGTGTTCAAGACGCCCGGCGCGCCGGCGCATCACGTGCTGCTCGGCGGCGGCACGATCGTGATCGAAGGGCTCAATCTTCGCGACGTCGATCCCGGGGTCTACGAGATGTACTGCCTGCCGCTGCGGATCGTCGGTTCCGACGGCGCGCCGGCACGAGTGGTGTTGCGCAAGAGCTGACCTCCCCATGGCGGCGCTCCTCGACGACACGCTCGTGATCGTCCTCGCCGGCGGCGCGGGCGAGCGGCTGTATCCGCTCACCAAGGAGCGTGCCAAGCCGGCCGTCTACTTCGGCGGCCCGTACCGGATTATCGACTTCGCGCTCAGCAACTGCATCAATTCCGGGCTGCGGCGCATCTTCATCGCGACTCAGTACAAATCGCTGTCGCTCAATCGCCACGTCCGCATGGGCTGGACGATCGTCTCGGAGGAACTCGGCGAGTTCGTCGAGATCCTGCCGCCGCAGAAGCGGGTCAGCGAGCATTGGTACCAAGGGACCGCCGACGCCGTGTACCAGAACCTGTACTCGATCATGCGCGAGAACCCTCGCCATCTGGTCGTGCTCTCCGGCGATCACGTGTACAAGATGGACTACTCGCGCATGCTGCGGTTCCACGAGGAGAAAGGCGCCGCGGTGACGCTGGCAACGATCGAGGTGCCGCTCGGCGACGCTGCCCGTTTCGGGATCATCGCCGTCGACGAGACCGAGCGGGTCACCGGCTTTCAGGAAAAGCCCAAGCAGGCGACGCCGATTCCGAACTCCGCCGAGTTCGCGCTCGCCTCGATGGGCGTCTACATTTTCGACACCGATGTCCTGGTCCGCGCGCTCGAAGCCGACGCCAACCAGCCGACCAACCACGATTTCGGCAAGGACATCATCCCCGCGCTGATCCACCACGCGCCGGTATACGCCTACCGGTTCTACGACGAGAACAAGAAAGCGGCGAAGTACTGGCGCGACATCGGGACGCTCGACGCCTACTTCGAAGCGAACATGGATCTCTGCCAGGTGAACCCGGAGTTCAACCTGTACGATCCGGAGTGGCCGCTGCGCACCTACCAGCCGCAGGCGCCGCCGGCCAAGTTCGTGTTCGCCGAGCAGGGCAGCCGCTGCGGCCAGGCGCTCGACTCGGTGATCTCCCCGGGCTGCATCGTCAGCGGCAGCACGATCTCGGGCAGCGTGCTCTGCCCCAACGTGCGCGTGCACAGCTTCTGCCGGATCGAAGACTGCATCCTGATGCCCGGCGTGCGCGTCGGGCGCCACGCGCGCATCCGCCGCGCGATCATCGACCGCGACGTGCTCATCCCGCGCGGCGCGCTCATCGGCTTCAACCTCGAGGAAGACCGCCGCCGCCACACCGTCACCGACTCCGGGGTTGTCGTGGTCACGATCGACGACGAGCCGCTGATCGGCCCGCTCAGCGAAGAGGCGTTGCGCTTCGAAGCCGAAGCCGATCGTCGTGGGGGAGGCGGGTAACGGCAATGCGGATTGCGGAATGCGGAATGCGGAATCCAGTGGTGAATAGATGAAGATCGCGAAGGTGCATGGGCGCGAGATCCTCGACTCGCGCGGCAATCCGACGGTGGAAGTGGACGTCACGCTGGCCGATGGCGGCTTCGGCCGCGCGGCCGTGCCGTCGGGTGCCTCGACGGGCGAGCGTGAAGCGCTCGAACTTCGCGATGGCGACAAGGCGCGCTACGGCGGCAAAGGCGTGCGCAAAGCGGTGGCCAACGTGAACGGTGAAATCGCCCGGGCGATTACCGGCGCCGACTTCGATCAGCGCAGCCTCGACGCCGGGATGATCGCGCTCGACGGCACGCCGACGAAGAGCCGCCTCGGCGCCAACGCCCTGCTCGGCGTCTCGATGGCCGTGGCGCGGGCGGAAGCGGCGTCGAAACGGGTGCCGCTCTACCGGCATCTCGGCACCCTCTACGGCAACCATCAGTTCACGCTGCCGGTGCCGATGATGAACATCCTCAATGGCGGCGCGCACGCCGATTCGAGCGTCGACTTCCAGGAGTTCATGGTGATGCCGCTGAACGCGCCGTCGTTCAGCGAGGCGCTGCGCTGGGGCGCCGAAATCTTTCACGCGCTCCGCGGCAGCCTCAGGAAGCGCGGTCAGTCGACCGGCGTCGGCGACGAGGGCGGCTTCGCGCCGAACCTGAAGTCGAACCGTGAAGCGGTCGACGTGGTGCTCGAAGCGATCGCGAGCACCGGCCTGACGCCGGGCGCCGACGTGTCGCTCGCGCTCGACGTCGCGTCGAGCGAGTTGTGGGCGGGCGGCGGTAAGTACACGTTCAAGAAGTCGGGCGAGCCCGAACGCACCTCGGAGCAGATGGTCCGCCTCTACGAAGACTGGGTACGGCAGTATCCGATCGTGTCGATCGAGGACGGCGTCGCCGAGGGTGACTGGGAGGGATGGCGGCAGTTGACCGCGGCGCTCGGCAACCGCGTGCAACTGGTCGGCGACGACGTGTTCGTCACCAATCCGGAGATTCTTCGCAAAGGCATTGCCGACGGCGTCGGCAACGCGCTGCTCGTCAAGCTGAATCAGATCGGCACGGTGACCGAGACGCTCGACGCGGTGCGAATGGCCGCCGACGCGCGCTACGCGACGATCATCTCGCATCGCTCGGGAGAAACCGAGGATTCGACCATCGCCGATCTTGCGGTCGGCACCGCCGCCGGCCAGATCAAAACCGGATCAGCCAGCCGCACCGATCGGGTGGGCAAATACAATCAGCTGCTGCGCATCGAAGAGGAACTCGGCGCGACTGCGCGGTTCGCAGGAAGGGCGGCGCTGCGTGCATAAACTGGTGCTTCTCCGTCACGGCGAGTCGACCTGGAACAGGGAGAATCGCTTCACCGGGTGGACCGATGTCGATCTGTCCGACCGTGGCCGTGAAGAAGCGACCGCCGCCGGACAACTGCTCAAGGAAGGCGGCTACGCCTTCGACATCGCCTACACCTCGGTGCTGACGCGCGCGATCCGCACGCTGTGGATCGCGCAGGACGCGCTGGACCTCTTGTGGATCCCGGTGATCAAGAGCTGGCGCCTCAACGAGCGGCACTACGGCGCGCTGCAGGGATTGAACAAGGCCGAGACGGCGGCGAAACACGGCGAGGCGCAGACGAAAATCTGGCGGCGCAGCTATGACATCCCGCCGCCGCCGCTGACGCGCGACGATCCGCGCCACCCGGCGAACGATCCGCGCTATCGCAATCTGCCGCCGGCCGATCTGCCGCTGACCGAATCGCTCAAGGATACCGTCGCGCGCTTCCTGCCCTACTGGCACGAGACGATCGCGCCGTCGATCCGCTCCGGATCACGCGTGGTGATCGCCGCGCACGGCAACAGCCTGCGCGCCCTCGTCAAATATCTCGACAACATCGACGAGCAGACGATCGTCGAACTGAACATCCCGACCGGCATCCCGCTGGTCTACGAACTCGACGACGACCTCAAACCGATTCGGCACTACTACCTCGGCGATCCGAAAGCCGCCGCGGAAGCCGCCGCGCGGGTGGCGTCGCAAACCGCGCAGAAGTAAGCGCCATGTCGGGGCTCGGCGCTAGCGGAAATAAAAAAGGCCGGCGTGCATTGGCGCGCCGGCCTTCTTAATTGCGAATTCCTAATTCTTAATTCTATTCGACCGGTTCCGCGGTTTCATCGGCGGCGATGCGCAGCGAGCGGAGGAAGCGGCGGTCGTTGGCCGTGACCTCGAAGGTGCGGCGCGGCTGCACGACGCGGGCGGGCGCGGCGACCTTGGTCAGCGCGGCGGTCTGCTGCGAGCGGCTCACGAAGCCGACGACCGCCTCGAGGGTGACCTTCATTTCGAAACCGGCGGCGCGCGCTTTCTCGCGGCAGGCCTCGACCTGCGAATTTTCGGCGACCGCCGCGGCGATCGCGTCGGCCAGCTCTCGTGCGAACCGGTTGACGACGTCTTCCATGTCTGGTTCCTCCTACGCCGCCGGCCGCCAATCCGGGGCACCTCCCGCTCGGTCTGCCTACACCTACACCAAGGCGGTGAACAGGGACCGGGCGCCTGATGCTACCTTTCTCGGATTGAACTGTCGGTCACTTGAGTCTACGGGCCAGTACCCGTTCTGTCAAGGACTTACGGGGGGTACCGGGGTTACAATCGGGCCGTGCAGCACGTGCGGACGGCGGCCGACCTGGTGAATTGGAACCCGACGGCCGAGCTCGGCTACCCGGGCGAGTTCCCCTTCACGCGGGGCATTC
>Ga0070686_100001819_pt1 | contig 11889 bp, 22 predicted proteins | sample KBSS23LmetaG_FD_65654 | JGI IMG/M metagenome (GOLD analysis project Ga0070686, IMG submission 65654) | Switchgrass rhizosphere microbial communities from Kellogg Biological Station, Michigan, USA - KBS S2-3L metaG | ecosystem: Host-associated > Plants > Roots > Rhizosphere ...
CCATCGTGTTGTTAGGCATCTTCCAGCACCACCTTTCCGGCTTCAAAATATTCGACAGCCAGGGCAATCACGCGCTGGTTGTAAACTTTCTTCTGCTCCGGGTCGGTCACGTCGGATAGTCCCTTGTAAACTTCTTCGGGGATGCCGCCGTCTACGGCCTTGACTGCTTCTTCGGCCCGGACGATGACGAGCTTGAGCAGCTCGCCCGTCCGGTGCTGTGCGTCCTCGGCGCTGATGTTGGTTGGCCAGGGCTGCGTGTCGAGTTTGAGCTTGTCCGCGCTCTGGTACAGCCGGGTCCATGATGCGCGCAGTGCATCGCTGGGCGGTTCAGATTTGCCGTTGGATTTCTTCGGCGGTTCAGGGGTTGTCAGTTTGGGGGCTGGGGCCTCCACCTTGGGCGCAGCAGGTTGATGCGATTCAGGGGGCATGCCGGTGGGCTCGGTCACGGCATCGCCGCTGTTGAGCCAGTCGGTTAAGGTCGACCAGAATTTGAGGCCAGGCTTCATCTCGACTTTGTCGGCCAGGGCGCTGCACCGGCTCTTCGAGATAACGATTTGGTGATCCAGGTTCATGTCGCCGAGCACGGTAAACTCGTATTCCATGCCGGCGCGTTGGATAGGCGCCATGCCGATCTTGCGCGGCACTTGCTTGCCATTCGAGCTAGTCTCGATGATGTACTCCGTCTTGGAGCGCATCGTTGCCACGATATGGCATGGGCTCTGAAGCATTGCGTCGACCAGTTTGCGGTGCACCGGAGTCACATCGCGCCAGGCGAAGTATGAGTTTTTCGACTGCGACTTCGCGGCGATGTTATCCACCATCTCCAAAGCGCCGCCCTCGCCCTCCCAGGCGTGAGACAGTGAGTCGATGACGATGACGGCATAGCCGCCTGCCTCAGCTGCCTCAATGGCCTGAACGTAATTCGCCGGATTGAAATTGTGTAATGCCAGCGCATCGAATTCCATGCGCTGGGTGGTGCCGGGGATTAGTTCGCCGGCGTAGAGCGAGGCCGACTCTCGCTCGGTATCGATGACGGCAATTTTGCCGCCGTTGGCCAAAGCGATGGCGACGATCAGCGCCGTGTACGTCTTGCCGGCGCCGCTTGGGCCATCGAGGGCCACGCGCGCTTTGGCGCGCTTCTTGGTGGCCTTGGTGAATTGAAATTGGGTCATAGAGTTCTCCTTCGCGTCTTTCTTGGAATGATTTGAACTAACAGTTTTGGCGCATCGCCGGCGGCAGATTGTTTGGCTCGCTCTACCGTTGGCGTTGTGCGCTCCCACTCACATAGATGGCAGTGGCCAACGGGCAGCAGAGAGTTCAATTCGTCTAAGACGATTTCGCATCGAGGGCAGCGCTGACCTGGTCTGAGACTGCCGGGTGTTTGTGATCGACGTGATATTGCATCTTGGATTCGGCGATTGGCTTGCTGCATATCGGACAGGGTATCTTGGCAAACTTGCCTTTGCCGGTCTTCCCTTTTGGGCTACCACCCTTCCGCACCCCCCCCCTAAAATTTTTGGGCGAAATATCAACGCTCGACTCGTCGCCGTCAAAGGCGCCGTGTACGGCCGCCTTCAACCGGCTGGTGATCAGCGTTGGGTCGGCGATCGCAGCAATCGCTTCGTCGTGAGTGATAGTGAGGGTGTATGCCTTCACCGTAGTGGATTGGATGTTCATAGATTCTCCTGAATAACATTGAGCGATGATTCGGTCATACGATTCGATGCGTTAGGGTTGCAGAGAGGGCACAGGCGTGGGCTGCTCTTACGGTTATGCAACCTGCGTTCGAAGTTTCGATCGGTGTCTGGCCAGACTCGCACCAGCTTGAAGCCGATGCCGCGCTGTTTGGCCACCTCGAGCAGCCGCGCACCCTTTCCGGCTCGGTGATCCTCTAACCGGCTCGGCACGTCAGCCGAGAAGCCCAGGTAGTGCTTTGCGGCCCGGGGTATACCGGTGCGTGGGTCGGGGCCTTGCGATATTGGTTCGTCGAGGTGGAGCAGGTAGCAGCACATGGTTACGCGCCTTGACGTTCGACTGGAACGCTAACGAGTTCGCGCGCCTTTATCATCGCGTCGTATAGTGGGCCGCCGCCAAGTTCGGCGTACACGGCCCAGGCGTCATAGGCTGAAACGAATGCAACCAACGGAGCAATCTCTGTTTCGATGATGTGTCGGGCCAAGGATTGTTCCCACGGCTCGAGCCCGATGTGTTGGTGCATTTCCTTAACGGCACTGGCGGCCAGGGTTGGGGCGCTCATGATTTCACCTGCCCTTCGGCCTTAGCAATGGCGGCGTCGTGCTCGGCTTTGTCAGCCCGTTCGCATTCCAATTCAAGCTTGACGATAAGGACTCCAAGTTCGTAATCGTTTCGATGCTTGCCTAATCGCCTAGCCTTGAATCTGGCGTCGGCAATCAGGTGTCTGGTCCTGGCGTTCACTATCCACTTATTGGTTTTTCCGCTCATGACTGCCCCTCCTCATCCAACATCTGACCGACCTGGTCATCGCTCAAGTTGTCGTGATAGTTGTCGAGCTCACGCTGCGCTTCGTCGGGCACGGCGTTGGTTCGGCGGATAATGATTGGCTTGCGATAGATTGTCTCGGCGAAGGCTGTCGCCTTGGCCAGGGCGGGGATGTCGATAACACAGCCCAGGCCGCGCAGGTCGGCTGCGCGCAGCAGCGCTTCAATCTCGTCGGCGCGTTGCTCAATAGGGTCGGCAATCGCCGGGATGATGATGACGGGTGAGATAGGGGTGACTGTATCTAAAGGCATATCTTCCTTCCTTGGCCTGGTGCCGTATAATTAGCGGTGAAGGCAATCGCCTTCCTGGCCGCCGCCGTGCCCTCTGCAAAGGGCGCGGCCTTTTTTTTATTGCGCTGCTTTCGTCTCCTGCGCCATCAGCCACATTTCGAACAAGAAGTTCGCCACGCGCTCAGGGTCAGGCTTGTTGGCAGCTCGGCGAGTCATTTCAACATGTCGGTGTCGAACAGAACTCTCAGCAACTCCAATACCTTGCTCTCGCGCAGTGCTTCGATAACCATTCGCGGCGATAACTGATGGGTTGAGTCCAGAAGGTCGCGCAGTGCCTGGGTGTTGAGTCGCGCCACATTCTCTAGCCCCTGTTGAGCAGAGAGGCGAACTTCCTGAGACCAGGGTTGAGCAGATTTCAATAGATGGCTGGCGATCTGCTTTTCGAGTTCGGCGACTCGGGCTTGAAGTGTGTCTTGCTTGTACTGTGCTCTGAGTTCGCGCCATACGACGAGTCCTCCGGCTACCGCCCCTGCGATAGCAGCGCCAGCAATCCACACGTAATTGATGTTAGGCATAGAACGGCTCCCACGATTACAAAGGGTCGTTTAGATAAGAGCTGGATGAGAGGATGTTGCATTTCAAAATTCCACAATTAGGGTTAGTTCAATGCGTCCGACCGACCGGCGATTAAGACTGGGACGAATTGCAGGAACCGGTGCAGCGTGTTCAGCGCGCTAACGACGACTTTGGCGTACGTCTCGGTGAACATACAGCCCAGGATTGCTTCGTTCTCTTTGATGAGCCACGTCTTGCTAGCAGGGTTGTACTCATGGGCGTAGCGAGGTTCGGGGCAGGTTCTATTGGCAGCGAAATTGATGGTGAACATGACGATTGCTCCTGAATAAATAGATAAATAAATCCGGTGTTTCTGGTGGCTGCCGGTGTGTGTGCACCCACACAGGCCTGCCGCTAACGATGGGGCCGATTAGCCAATGAGTGCAGCGAATTCGCTGTACCCTTGCCACAGAACATAACAAGCGACCAAAATAACGGCGATGGTGAAGACGGTTTTAGCGAGTTTCATGTTATTCACCTCCTTTCTGTTAGATTTTTTCGTCTCGTTCCAAATGTACAGTTTGGCCTGCCAATGACAGGCTAGAGAATTTGGTAAAGATGCAATGCGGGTCACCAATCGGATTGACGTGTCCATGACCTACTCCTGCCCAAATACAGTTCCCGGTCGGTGCGAGATGGCCCGTTCAAATGGATTCTGTCGAGCAAAGTTTTCAATCATGCGCCGGGTTGAGAGTTCAGCGCGCTGTTGCTGTTCGCTGATTGGTTCGGTGGGCTGTTCGGTTGTGCTGTTCTGTTCAGTGTTCATGATGACTACCTCCCTATAATGAAAGTTTGAATGAATGCAGCCAGCGCCCCGAGTAGGGCGCAGCTGAGAATGGTGAGCAGGACATTTCGGATGGTGGGCATGGGGTTGCTAGGCGACGAATGAATGAGCAGCCGCTTCGCGTAGTGCCGCCAGCGTGGCACGGTAACGGGCCACATAAATGTCTTCGGCCAGTTGGCTAACCCAATCTCGCTTGTCCATGAGCATTGTTTTGAGTAGATCTTCGGAAGGAGAAGCAACTCCGTCTTCCCACTGCTTGACGGAGTTATGGCTGACGCCCAAGGTTGACCCGAATTCGCGGAGGGCCATATGTTGGGACTGCCGGGCGGTGGCGATGAGTTGGGGTACGGTGAGGGCAGTTTTTCCTGACACGGAACTTGTAATTCCTTTCTTGATACAGCCTGCACCAAATATATAACAGTATGTATCAATTTGTCAATACCCTAGTTACAAAACGGAGCAAATACGGTAAGATGGCTTTCGTGGTGTCGAATAAGTCTGAATTTTCCGAGCTTTTAGAGCGGAAATATCAAGAGTGGCGTGCCGTTCAAACTGCCCGAAAAGCAGGAATAACCCAATTTGCTGAGTCTCTTGGCCTTGAGCGCGAAGTTTTAAGCAGTTACATGAATCGAGGCAGCAAGCCACAGGGAGAGAATTTAAGTAAGTTGGTAGAGAAATTGGGCCCGGAGGTTTATGATTCGCTCGGCTTATTGCGACCAGAAATGCAGAAGTTAGTGGAGGTTGCTGGAGAGTTGCCAGAAAATAATCAAGAAAAGGTATTGCAATTCGCTTTGTTGCTGCGGTCAAATGGCGAGTTGGGTAAAGAAGATAAAGAAGTTGTACTTAGGGCAATAGAAAAAATTATCAAAGAGGAGCAGGGGAGTGGGGGCGAAGACAGTTAGTGGTTTAGATACATTAGGTTACGATTGGTCGCGGTTTAGCTTTCAAAGCTTCACCGCCTTTGTAGGCCGGCAAAAAAATCTCAGCATCATCCTTTGCCCTCAGCAGCTTTCCCCAAGCGTCTTCGGCATTTGGTTTCCCTATTGCGGTCGACATTATCTCTGTTACGACGATGCGCCGCCCGTTATGTGGGCCCTGGTAAATGGTCTGCACGAACTGGGCCACGTTGCGCTTGACCATACCCCGAGAGACATCACCGAAACATTGAAAGCACTCCGCCAAAATGTTGTGGCTGGCATTGCGCCCGACGGGCCGGTGTTGGGCTTGTGTAAGGCGATGGGCTATGAGGACGATCAGGAAAAAGCCGCTGAGGATTGGGCGCTTGAAGTCATCCTGAAACTCCAGCGCAACAAGTACCCACTTAAACTCCAGAGCGGTGTAGATCAAATCGATATACTCCCCGGAACCGGCATCGCATGACGAGCGAAAACGCGATCGACGCGATCGAGATTGTCCTGCTACTCCTCGCCGGCATCTACCATTTCAGGAAGATTGACTTCAAAAGCGCTACTGCCAAATATTCGGTGGCGGTTGCGTTGGCCTTGCCTACCATTGGCATTACCCGCAGTCAGGAATTCAAACTCTTTGTCGATACATCCGCCAGACTTCCCAACTTGGGCTATTTGCTGGAATACATTTTCTGCATGGTCCTCTGCCTCTCATGGACTATCATCTGCCTTTACACTGCCGGCGAACTGACTGAGAAACGAGAGCGGCTCATGCTGTTGTCCGGCCTGGCGGTCTATGTGGCTATGCTGGCCGTTTGGGTCGGCGAGGTGCGCAGCGGAGAGGCGGTCAGCCGCTATTACTACGACAGCACTTATTACTGGGTGCTAAAGCTGATCCCGAATATGTTTTTCCTGGGCGCTGTTACGGCGGTTACCATCCCGGCGACTTTCCGTAAGTTTAGTGGACGCAAGGCGAATATCCAACGGATTAGGCTAGTGAGCTTGGTGACACTGCAATCTGAACTTGCAATCTATGTGTTGTTCACAATTAGCATGGCACTGCTCAAGCTGGGCAATCAAATCCCGGACGACTACGACTCGCCTGCCCGGAATACCTTGCACATCTTGATGATTTTGACTTATATCGCATCTATCCTATCTGACGATTTCTACTTGAGACTCATCGATTCTCTGGATGGCATCGCCGACCCCAAGCGGGTCAAGCGCCTGCAGCTGGTCGACGCTCATGTTGCCGGCTTACTCGAAAAAAAGCCGCAGGTCGTCGCCTATCCGGCCGACCCGGAGCGCACCGTCACCGAGGGCTTCCTCAAGATAATCAACTTGCGCCGGCTCTTAACTCTGCACCCAAGCTTCGACGCGCAGCTGACCGGGCACAAAATAGAGACGTTGTGCGCTGAGCATTCAGACCACCTAAAGATCATCGACGAGCTGGCCAAGTGGATCAAGCGAACAACCAAAAAATGATTCCACCTATCTCATTCGCCGATGCGTATCTAGCCGCGCGCACTTACCTGTTCGCGCGCTCTAGAAAATTTCCCAAACTGTCTAAGTTATTATCGGAAGAGAACCGCCAGGTGTTGACCATTGCCTATGCTTTTTTTCGAATCGCCGATGATATGGTCGACGAGGAGCACGTCACTCTTGAGCAGTTTCAGGTCTGGCGCACCCAGACACGCCGACCACCTGAGGAGCAATCTGATCCAATCCTGGCAGCCTGGGCCTATATGCACGGCAAGTTAAATCAACGATATGCCGAAAATATCCTCGACGGCATCGAGATGGACATCTACAAAAGCAGATACGATTCGTTCGACGAACTGCTGCGCTACAACTACCTGGTCAGCTGCAGCGTGGGGCTGATGGGCTTGCCTTATATTGGGGTACGACCTGGACAGCACGAGCAGGCTGCGCCTTATATTGAGAAAATGACGATGGCGCTGCAAATGACTAACCTGCTACGCGATGTGGGCGCCGACCTAAAGGACGGCCGCATCTACCTGCCGGCAGACAAACTGGCCCAGTTCGGGCTCACCTATGCCGACATCGAAGCGCTGCGCTGCGATGCTCGCTTCAAAAATCTTATGCGTCACCTAATTAGCATCACTCGCCAGATGTTTGTCGATGCCTGGCCCTGCCTGAGTTACCTGACGCCGATCGGCCGCTTGTTCTGCGGGCTGGGCATTGCGACTTGGGATGTGCTGCTGAATGAAATAGAGCGAATTGATTATGACGTGTTCTCTACGCGCATCCGGCTGCCGGGCAAGAAAATGGCCTGGCTGATGTTGACGCGCTGGCCAGAGTTTGTGTGGCCCAGAGTGGGGCCCACCGAGGAAACTAAAACAGTCGAGGTAGGGGGATGAGGGGAGACCATGAAAAAAATATCTTTAGTTTTTGCTTTGCTGATGTTTGCTTCTTTGGCTTGCGGGGCGCTTGACCAGGCTGGAACACAAGTGGCTCTGACTACTACGGCAAGGACACAAAGCAATGTGCCGGTTACCGGGGTGACTTCAACCAGTGGCGAAGCATCAACTGCTGAGCCTGTGGCGACTGCTAAGCCTGTAGATACCGAGGTGCCGCCTACCGAAACGACGGCGCCCGCCGGCCAATCGCGTGACAATCCTATAAGCGTTGGTGTTGCCGGCGACATTGGCAGCGATATGAATTTGACCATCGTCGATATCGTGCGCCCGGCTGACGCCGTGGTGAAAAAGGGGAATCAGTTCAACAAGAAGCCGGAAGCCGGCCAGGAATATCTACAAGCGAACATTGAAATTTCTTGTGGCAAGGGAAGCAGCGACAAATGCTCGTTTCTCACACTCTCCTTGAAGGCTGTCGGTGACGACGGGAATGTTTTGACGCCGGAGTTTGTATCCGGCATAGACGGCCAACTCGAAACCGGCGAGTTCTTTGGTGGAGCAACGAAAAAGGGCAGCCTATTCTATCTTGTAGCCAAAGACGACTCTAAAGTTGTTTTGTTCTACGACCCAATATTCGGCGACCAGGTTTATTTCTCTGTTGCGAAATAGTCTATGCCCGTGCGAAAACTAATAAGCCTCACCCTGGCACTGCTTTTCGCGTCACTCGTTGCGCTGACTGTTCAAGCCAGCCCATCAGTGCTCATTACGACTACACCCACAGCGGCCACCACCAGGCCGCCCACGCGCACCCCAACGCCCACTAAAACACTCCGGCCGACCAAAACCGTAACCAGCACTCGAACGATAACGGCGACGCGCTTGCCAACCAAGACTCGAGCCCCGACGCGCATACCCAGGCCGACGGCGACGCCGGCGAGCAGTGGGGGTGGGGCAAGTGTGCGCATTGGTGCAATCTGCAACGATGGGAGCAGCAGTAACGCAACCGGGCGCGGCGCCTGTTCGCGCCATGGCGGAGTCAATCACTGGCTTTACAGTAACCCTTAATATGAGCGTTAACATTTGCCCCATTGAACCTGGCTCTATTGTCGGTGGCTATTTCCGTGACAGTGGCGGACCCGAACAAGAGAAGAGCGTTGATCAGCAGCTGGCCGAGGCGCGCCGGTATTGTGAGCGCCATCAGTTGCGTTTCGATGAGTCGCTGGTTTTTATAGACCGCGCGCGAAGTGGCAAGAACACTGATGAGCGCGACGATTTCTTTCGCATGATTGCTGCACTCGATAAGAAGCCTCGTCCCTGCGATGGGATGTTGCTTTGGTCAAGCGCTCGCTTTGCTCGCAACCAGCTCGACTCCCAATATTACAAAGCCATGCTCCGCCGGCAGGGATACACACTGATATTTCTCTCTGGTGACGTGCCAGATGCTGGGCCGCTCACGCCTATCTTTGAAGCCGCAGTCGATTGGAAGAATGAGCAATATCTCACCGACATGCGGCGCGAGATCAAGCGCGGCATCCATTGGGTGCAAGGGGAGGGGGCTTTCGTCGGTGGCACGCCGACCGGCTTCAAACGCATCAAGACCAGTTTGGGTGTAAAACGCAATGGTAAGCCGAGGTTGGTTTCCAAGTTGGAGGTAGACGAGGCGCTAACACCGCTTATCCGCCAGGCGTTCGAGATGCGGGCGAAGGGTTGCACACTCATGGAGATTCACGAAGCCACCGGACTATTTCATTGCAAGCAGCCGGCGTATAACTACTCTAGGATGCTTCGGAACCCTATCTACATAGGCCGGTTTGGGGCTATCGAAAATTATGTCACCCCGATTGTTTCCCTAGAGATCTGGGAGCGTGCGCAAGAGGTTTCGCGTCAGGCATGTGAGCAGAAGGGTGTCTATCACCGACGGCGATCGGCCGGCGATCTATATTGTTTGAGCGGGCTGGCCAGGTGCGCTTATTGCGGTGATGGCATGTACATTCACACGGTGCGAGGCAGGTGGCGCGGAGTTAAAAAAGAACGTGAATATCTGTATCGCTATTATGATTGCTGCAACAAACGCTACGGCACCTGTCCGGATGGATTGCGCGTATACGCGTCTCGGATAGAGCGTGCCGTGCTCGCACAGGTCGAAGAAGATTGTTTGAGTGATGCAGGAATGGCGCGGTTGAATGAGCGTATGGCCGAGCGACGTGGCCAGGCGGCCGAGTCACGCGAAGCGCAATCAGCGAGCCACAAAACCAAACTCGCCCAGATCGAGCGTGAGGTGAATAACCTGGCTCAGTCGGCGGCCTCGGCGCCGCTCTCTAAGGCGCTGGCTCAGCTGCTCGAGGAGCGCGAAGCCGAGGCCGAGCGCCTGCGCGCCAAGATTGCTGATATCTTATCCGCACCGGTAACTAAAAGGGCTTTCGACCTACAAGTCGCAACTGAAGAGATTCGCGCAGCGATAGATAGCGGCGAGCCGCGCCGGCTGCGCCGGGCGCTGGCCGCTCTCATCGACTTCGTCGAGGTCAAGCGGAATGAAGTGACAGTGCATTATCTGGCCGAGGTGGGGGGCTAATTTTTTGTGCTTATTTCACCGTAAGTCCATTTATGATTTCTTATACACAAAAGCAAGAAACGGGCGGAATTTTGCCTACTTGACGAGAAATGCTATACTTCAGGCAATGCCAGCAGATCCCACCGGTACTCAATCGCAAGCACCCACGGTGTCCAGACGGAGCCGCGTCGACGCGATTGTGGGCTGGCTCGAACAGCATCGGGAAGAGCTGGAGCAGAAGGACAAGCTCACGCTTACCTTTCACTGTGGCCTGATGGACGTGCAAGCCGAGCTGGTTGAGAAACACAAGATACCCATAGCGGCTTAAGCACTTTCGCAAATCATATACTTGGCGTTGGCATGACAGCGCGCCGATCTCCTAATCGAGATCGGCGCGTTTTTATTTTCACCAAAGGAGAAACCATGACTGCAACCGAACTTTCCGCACTCGCTGGGGTGGCGCTGTCTTTGCTGTTCACCTATACCCCAGGCCTCAGGACAAAATTTGAGCCACTGAGTGCCGAGCGCAAAAGCCTAATCATGCTTGTCTTGATTGTGATCGTCGCCGTGTCGGTTTACAGCGCGTCATGCGCCGGCTTGTCATTGCCATTCGTGACAGGAGAGGTAGCCTGCGACCTGGTCGGAGCCAGGGGCCTGATAAGCAATGTTCTCTATGCGTTGGTTACCAATCAAGCCACGTTCCTGATTAGCCCGAAGGCTGAAACAAAAAGCACCTAACCCATGCCACCTGATAGACCATTCGACCGAAACGAGAATATATCCGCCGAGGTTAAGGCTTTGGTGCAGGCCATCGCTTCACAGACTCAGGCCATCGGCTCGTTAGTGACTGTGCTTACCTCACAAAACCAGGTAACCAATGCACTGGTTGAAATTATCCGCACCTCACATACCGACCATGAGATGAGAATTCGCGCGGTCGAAGTTTCAACTATCCAGCTAAAAGAACGCATGACGGTTTGGCAAATCGTCCAGGCGTCATATAGCACTTTGGCTGCTGCCGGCGCAGCGCTCGCAGCATTTCTCAGAGGGCCTTAGATAAATGGCAGAACTCATACTCGCATACGGGCGGGCAATTGGATATGCGCTGGCCGCTTTGTTTTTGGGTTTATTCGTTGCAATTCAAAAAGAAACGTCGCGCAAAATGAAAAACCTGGCTCTGGCGATGTTCTTCATCATCGCGGCATTTGGCATCATCATGCGATTTGCAGTTGGCCCACAGGCGCAGGTGTTTATTAACGATTGGTTTGGTACGCCCGCCTTTGTGTTCTTTCTCTTTGCGCTGGTGCGTGACTTCTGGCGCGCCGGGCGCAATGGGCATAGCAAGAATGGGAACGGTGGCAGCCCATGAACACCCTCGCCGCCCTTTTCCTAGCCCTAGTCACTTGGTCAGCGCCGCAAGTGGTTTGCGGCGTCCGCATTGACCCCAGCCGCTCAGTGCCAGTCGTTGATTATGTGATGCCGTTTAGCGCGGCCCGCACCTGGCGCGGCCTCGGCGATCGCGACCTGTTGGCGCGCACCATCTTGAGCGAGCAGGGTGGCCTGGTGCTCCATCCAGAATATCAAATTGACTCGGTGGGGGTGGCCTGGGTGGTGCTCAATCGCACTCGTGGGCTCTCGCCGGCGTTTGATTACGGCCGAGGTGACTTGTATGCCGTCATCACTTCGCCCATGCAGTTCTCGGGCATGGAGCAGATCGGCAATGCCTCACGTGCTGCGGACCCGGAGCGCTTCTGGCACTGGTACGGCACAACGCCCAGCGCAGGCAGGCTGTCCTATTGGACGGCTTACGCGATCGCCGGGTGTGTTATTCGTGGCGAGATATCTGACCCAACGCGAGGCGCTTTATTTTTTGCTCACGCCTATTGGCGGCTTGATGCAAGCG
>Ga0070686_100001820_pt1 | contig 11885 bp, 19 predicted proteins | sample KBSS23LmetaG_FD_65654 | JGI IMG/M metagenome (GOLD analysis project Ga0070686, IMG submission 65654) | Switchgrass rhizosphere microbial communities from Kellogg Biological Station, Michigan, USA - KBS S2-3L metaG | ecosystem: Host-associated > Plants > Roots > Rhizosphere ...
GGCGTCTCGCAGTGCGTACGGATTGGAATGATTCTTAGGTGCCGGGTGTAGCGCCGAAACTTCCCGAGCAGCGCCGGCGCAGGAATGCGCCCGAGCGTGGCGAATGGGTCGACCTCGAGCCGCTCGAGGAGCCTGTTCTCGGCCCGTTCAACCGCGAGTGGATGACGTGCCGCGAACGGACGTGGAATGCGTGGCGGAGTTCGCCCGTGACGTCGCAGTACGGGCCCGAGGACATCGACGCAATCGAGGATCTGGCCCGCGAGTGGGCGGAGATGACCTACGCGGATCGTGACCGGCGCCTCGACAAGCTCGGTCTCACACCGAAGGGCAAGCGGGACCTGCGCTGGCGGACGCCGAACGAGGTGAAGACGATCAAGAAGCAGGCGGCGAAGGCGAACGTGGCGAAGCTGCACGCCGTGGGGAAGAAGTGAGCGTCACCTTCCAGGACTCCCGGCTGCTGGACCCGACCGTGCAGGGCATGCTTCTGGACCGCATCAAGCGGATGCACGGCAAGGGCCTGCAGCAGGACATCAGCTTCGGTGACGTGTGGAACGCCCAGCAGGGTCGCTATGACTTCTCCAAGTACGACGCGCTCGTAAACGCCGCCCGGGCGAAGGGTTTGAAGGACCTCACCTTCCGGCTATTCGGGACGCCGGTGTACCAGGAGAAGAACAATCCGGCGGCGTCGGCGCTTTTGTCGGCGAACCATCCGAACGCGGCGGCGGCCGGCAAGTTCGCGGAGGCGGTCGCCCAGCACTTCGCGGGGCGCGTGGACCGCTACGGCGTGTGGAACGAGCCGAACGTCCCGTCGTTCCTGAACAAGGACATCGAGACGGCCGCCGTCAACTATCGGCTGCTGTACCAGAAGATGCGTTCCGCCATCAAGGGCGTGCGCCCCGCCGCGCAGGTCGGCTTCGGTGAGATCACGTCGCAGGCGCCGAACACACCGGGGACCGCCAGCACCATCGGCTTCCTCAAGGCCGTCCTCGCCCACGGCAGCAAGCCGATCGTCGCGGACTACATGGGGATCCATCCCTACCAGTGGTCGAACCCGAACTCGAAGCCGGGGAACGCTTGGTACGGCGGCATCTCGAACCTGCAGGCGGTGCAGGCGGAGCTCGCGAAGCAGGCCAAGGCGGGGAAACTAATCACTCACTCAGGTCACCGGGTACCATTGGCCATCACCGAATTCGGCTACAAGCACGACGCAATTCGCAATTCGGCGACGAGGGCGGCCTACATGCACCGGGCGATGGAGCTTGCGCGGCAGGCGGGGGTGAAGGACGTGAACCTGTATCAGCTTCTGCCGTCCAAGAAGGGCGACTACTGGGACTCGAGCATCCTGGGCCCGCAGGGCCAGATCCCGGCCGCCTACCGGAACCTCACATGACCGTCGCCCAGTACTACGCCTACCTGAACTCGACGTACGCAAACGACGCGGCCACGCGCGGGATGCTCGCGGGCGTGGCGTACCGCTTCGGCCAGTACGCCGGCGAGGGCTTCAACGCGACGGTCGCCCGCAACCAGGGCAAGCATGACCCGAGGAAGGCCGCCCTGCTCACCGCGAAGGGCGAGGACACCAACTACGGAGGGCTGACGTGATCTTCTCCATTGAGATCGAGGACGCGATGGTCGACGCTCTCCGGCGCGAAAAGGACTCGATTCGTTACGCCCGCGCCCAGGCCGCGCTGCTCGCGGCGGTCGACCACGAGATCGAGGATTTGCGCCGTGCCGTCCAAGACCATGTTCTCGGCAACGTGAAGGAGCCCGCATGACCGCAGCAGAGTTCGAGCAGAAGTGGACGAGCTACCCCAACGGCAGGCTCGCCGACCGTCAGGAGCGTTTCAACGTCGCCCGCGTGGCCCACGCGCTGCGCGACCGGCTGAACGAGGGCCGCGACCCGGAGGAGGCGCGTAACCGGGTGATGCGCGAGCCGTACTACCGCGAGGACCTCGCCTCGGCGTTCGACCCGCTGGTCGGCGGTGAGGAGCTGCTGGACGACTTCAACTCGATCGACGCGGCGGCGTGACGCTCGCGTTCTACGGCCTGCTGACGTTCTCGGCGTTCTGCGCCGGCATGACCGTCCTCGGGGCGTGGATCGCCCACGTCATGAACAAGAACCGGGAGGCGTTCCGCTAGATGGCCCGAGTCATCCCCGGAAACGCGCCGCTCGAACTCGTCGGCTACGGGACCGTCGTGAACTCGGGGCCCGGGACCGTCTACTACGGCGACGACCAATACGTCAGCGCCAGCGCCAACGACGGGCAGCTCACCGCCGGGCAGACCACCGCCATCTCGGGGGCCATGTGGTTCGTCTCGGATGCCACCGGCGCCGAGATCGGGATTGTCACGTCGCCCACACTCGTCGGCGTGGTCGGGGGCGGGACGCAGACCGCGACGTCCGTCGGGGCGCTCCCGCTCTCCGAGCTTCATCGCAAGCTGTGGGCGCCCTCCGGCCTGCTGAACCCGGCCGGGACCGCGGTCGGGGACATCCTCGACATCTCGATCCCCGACCGGCTCGCCGGTGGCGCTTCGCGCACCCCGACGGCTGGGCAGTTGCTGACCGTGGGCGGCATGGTCATCCCGGCCGGGCGGACCGCGCACGGCGCCGGGTTCCACACCGCGGGCTCGGCGGGCACCGGCTCGAACGTGTGGTCGCTGCACCTCTTCCACGCGGTCACGGGGGCGAAGCTCGCCTCCACTCCCGACTCCGCCGCCGCGGCGGTCGCCGCGTCCACGGACCGCTCCGAGCTGTTCTCGACGCCGTACACCGCCCAAGTTGACACCCCCGTCATCCTCGGGCTGTTGTGGAACGGCGGCACCGCGTTCAACGTCGCAGGCATCACGACGAACGTCCACGTTCATGCGATCGGTACCGGGCCCGTGGAGAACGGCACCGCCGGGTCCGGCTACGCGAACGCCGCTGCCGTCCCCGGCACACTGCCGGCTGTCACACAGGCTGCGAACAAGGTCTGCATGTGGCTCACCACCAAGGACGCCGCGCCCGCAGCGGACGTCAGCGAGGGTCTCGACACCACCGTCGTCATCGGGACCGTCTCCGCGACCAAGACCGTCCTCATCAAGCCCGTCCAGTTCCCGATCACCGTCCGCGGCGTCAGCCTCGTCCTCGACAACACCGCCGTCGCTACCTCCGACACCGACTTCTGGACGGTGGACGTCGGGCGCATCCCGTCCCTGTCGAGCACGTTCGGCAGCATCATGGCGACCAAGACGACCCAGGTGACCGGCGGGGTCGCGTTCCTGACCAACCAGGCGTGGACGTTCGACGCTGTCACGTTCACCGCGGCGAATCAGACGCTGGTGAAGGACGACATCCTCGCGATCCGCTGTACGAAGACGGGTGCGCCGACGAATCTGCAGGGCATGGTCGCCTCCGTCCGCTGGCAGGTCGCGTAGTGGGCAACCGTATCTTCGCCCCGCCCATGAACAGGACGCTCATGTTCATCGGCGACACGCACGTCGGCGACAACCCGCGGGCGCGCTGGACGAAGTTCGCGGACGCTTTTCTCGCCGACACCGCCAACCGGCCCGCCGGCATCGTCCACATCGGCGACCTGACCGACCAGTCAGATGCGCCGTCCATCGCCCTCGCCAAGCAGTGGTGGGCCCGCTTCCCGGACCCGAAGTGCATGACCAACGGCGACCATGACCTCCTCAACGGCATGACGCTCGCCCAGTGGCAGCTTGACTACGCCACCCAGGAGTTCAAGACCGTCGACTTCGGGTTCGTCGCCGTCATCACCACCAACTTCGCCATCACCTCCACGCGGCGCGACGAGATCATCGCCGCCGCCGCCGCTGTCGCGCCCAAGCCGGTGTACCTGTGCATCCACCGGCCGCTGCGGGACTCCACCACGGCCGGCACCGCGCCGCACGACAACCTGTCCGCCAGCGCCCCCGGCTACGCCTTCGCCCAGAGCGCGGCCGAGGACCCGCTGACGCGCGCGGCGGTGAACGGCTCGAGCAACATCGTCGGGGTCTTCAGCGGCCATAGCCATGCGTGGCTGGACGACCCGGGCGCGGCCATCACGCAGAGCATGGGAACCCGCGTGGTCCCGGTCATCAACACGTCGGCCATCACCTACGTCGGCGGGGTCAAGCAGTTCTTCACCGACCCGATCGTCGCGCTGTTCGTGACCCTTCTGCCGGACAACAAGACGCTCGAGGTGCGCTACCGCGACTACGGCGCGAACGGCGTGTGGACCGCGTGGGACATGAACCGCGGCCGGGTCACGACCCTGGTGGCCGCATGAGGGAGTGGCTGAACACAGAGGTTCTGGTGCCGCGGCGCGTACTCATCGGGACGGCCACGATGAACTTCGTCGCGGTGGTCCTGTTCATCGTGTGGCTGGCCGCCACGCCGGCGCTCGCCGCCAAGAACGGCAAGTACCTCCAGAACTGCCCGCTCGCGAACACCGGCCAGGTGGATCCGATGGTCAGCCCGGGCGGTGTCGCGGATCACTTCCACGCCGAGTTCGGGGCCAAGGCATGGTCAGCCACGAGCACCACGGCTGATCTCCTGAACGGCCCGACGACGTGTTTCATCCCCGGCAACCATGCCGCGTACTGGGTCTCGTGCTTCGATGACACGGACGGCACACCGATCTGCCCGACCTCAGCGTCCGGCTACTACGGCGCGTTCGGCGCTGCGGACACCGAACAGGTGCAGCCGTTCCCCGTCGGCGTCCGGTTCCTCGTCGGTGACAGCCATAGCACCACGCTCCAGTCCTCAGCGGTCGTGTTCTGGCGCTGCGACGCGGCCGGGCAGCCCACGCTCTCCGCGCCGCCGCAGACGTGCCCTGCGGGTGTGGGCGTCAGCCTCGCGTTCAACGGTCCCCGCTACTGGGACGGGATGCGGCTCGTGGCGCCGGACTTCCACGCGAACATGAGCTACACCAAGGACGCCGGCCATCAGATCCGCATCCCGCAGATCCAGTGGGAGTTCCACTTCCCACCAGCCGCGGTCGGCAAGTTCCTGGACTCCGACCACGGCATCGCGCCGAAGGGCCGCACCGCCCACATGGACTTGTGGGAGGCGCAGGACCCGATCATGCAGGCGGAGCTCACGAAGTGCCTCAACGACCCGGCCCGTAGCCTGCCCTCGAGCCCGCTGTGCGGCGTGTTCACGACGAGCACTGCGCCGTGGATCAAGCCGCTGGTCGACTGGACCGACCACGTCAGCTATGTCAAGCCGGACGGAACCGCAGGGGTGAGCCCGTGACCGCCGTCTACACCAGCAAGGACCTCGGCATCCGGGTGGAACTCGGCGAGCAGGACCCGTGCATCCTGTTCAGCGCCGACTACGGCACTTCCTGGCGGGTCCTCAGCATCCACGAGACCCGCGACCTCGCGCGCGGGCTCTGCCTCGCCGCCGAGCGCGCCGAGGACGAGGACACCGAAAGGTTTCACGCCGCCTGATGCCGTGGCGCGGCCCCGACCCCGAGTACCCGGACGAGGTCCCCACCCTCGGCAACGTCGTGGCCGAATGGATCGTCAACTACTGCGTCATCCCCGACCGCGAACAGCGCGGCCAGCCGTTTGTCCTCACCGAGGAACAGCACTGGCATCTCATCTGGCACTACGCCCTCACCCCCGAAGGCAAGTGGATGTACCCCCGCGGCAGCCAGCTCGTCCGCCCGCAGAAGTGGGGGAAGGGCCCGTTCGGCGCCGCGATGGTCTGCGTCGAAGCCGTCGGGCCCGTCGTCTTCGACGGCTGGGACGCACAGGGCGAGCCGGTCGGCAAGCCGTGGGCGACGCCGCACATCCAGGTCACCGCCTGCTCGGAGGAGCAGACCGACAACACCTGGCGCGCCCTGCAGCCCATGATGGAACTCGGGCCGCTGCGGGACTTCGTCCCCGACACGGGGCTCACCCGCATCAACCTCCCCGGCGGGGGGCTCGTCGAGCCCGTCACCGCCTCCGCCCGCTCCCGTCTCGGGCAGCGCGTCACGTTCATCGTCCAGGACCAGACTGAGTCGTGGAACCGCGCCAACCACGGCATCGCCCTCGCCGACAACCAGCGCCGCGGCCTCGCCGGCATGGGCGGGCGGTTCCTCGAAACCGCCAACGCCCCCGACCCCGTCGAAGGCAGCGTGGCTAGCCGCACCCCGCAGGGCGCCAGCGGCGTCTACATCAACGACGTCGACGGCGGCCCCGGGTCGGTGCGCAACAAGCAGGAGCGGCGCAAGGTCCTCAAGAAGGTCTACGGCGACAGCATCATCGAGCGTGGCGGATGGATCGACCTCGACCGCATCGACGCCGAGATCGAGGCCCTCCTCGCCCACGACGCCGCGCAGGCCGAGCGCTGGTTCCTCAACCGCAAGGTCGCCCAGGAGGGCGCCGCGTTCGACATCGAGAAGGTCAAGAGCCTCATCAAGCCGCAGAAACTGACGGAAGGGTCAGTAATCTGTCTCGGTGTGGACGGAGCCCGCCACGACGACTCGCTCGCCGTCGTCGCCACCGACGTCAAGACCGGCTACCAATGGCTCGTCGCCATCGAGGAGCGCCCGCAGCACGCGCCCGAGGACTACGAGCACGACCTCCGTCACATCCACGGCGCCGTGTCCGAGCTGATCGAAGGCGACAAGTACGTCGTGTGGCGCGCCTACTGCGACGATCAGCACATCCGCCACCTTCTCGACTCGTGGCAGAACCGCTTCGGCGAGAAGCGCTTCGTCACCTGGCACACCAACCGCGACAAGCAGATGGCGTGGGCGACCCGCCGCTACGAGGAAGCCATCGACGCCGGCGATGTCACCTTTGACGGCAACCCGACCTTCATGACCCATCTGCGCCAGGCGCGCAAGCGGATGGTGACCGCGCTCGACGACAAGGACCGTCCCATGCACGTCCTGTCCAAGAGCAGCAGCCGCAGCCCCATGAAGATCGACGCGGCGGCCGCCGCCGTCCTGTCCTGGGAGGCGCGCTCGGACGCCCTGGCCTCCGGCGCCATCGACCTCGACGAACGAGCCCCCGAGCCGGAGTCGGAGCCGCCCCGCGGATACGAGTACGGCCGGGCGCCGGTCCTGTCCGCGCTCGGGACGAGCTGGAACAGCGTCGGCGGAAGCGACATGGAATGAAGCCGCACATCTTCAAGACTCGCGGCCATTGGGCCGTGGAGTACGAGCCCTATCCGCCGCTTCTCGGGTGGGGGGAGCCCAACGTCGCCGTGAGGCACATGGACAACTTCAGGCAGGCGTGTGCCTACGCCTATCTGCAGCATCGGCCGAACGCCTACGACGAACCTCGCATCATCCACATCACCACCAAGGAGGCCCTCTGATGGCCGGAAGCAGCAGCACGAGCAGCGGCGGCAAGGCCTCCGCGCAGAGCAAGACCGACAAGGCGCTCGACAATGAGCGCAACCTCGACGAAGGCGTCGAGATCACCGACGAAGGCGTCGCCTACCCGACGTCGCAGGCCCCGCCGCCCAAGCAGGAGACCCCCGACAAGGTCACCTACCGCGACCCGCGCCCGCTCGACTGGCCCCAGAAGGCCGACCGCAGCGTCTACATCGGCACCGTCCACAGCGTCGACGCCGACGACGACGGCAGCGAGAAGAAGGGCTACGTGTACGCCGGCAAGGTCCGCGAGGACGAGGAACTCGAACTCGGCGGCACCGCCGTCGAGACCGCGCAGGTGGTGTCCGGCAGCGGGCAGCTCATCCTCATCCTCGACGGCAAGCCGTACAACCTCACCGGCCTCGGCGGCGTGATCCAGTCCGATCTCGCCAAGGGCCTCGAGTACAACGTCAACAGCTAGATGCCGACCGTCACCGAGATCCAGGTCGACGGCTACGTCTCCTGCATCGACCCGCGCTGCCCCGGGTACGAGCAGCGGCCCGTCAGGGTCGTCGAGCGAACGGTCTCGTTCACCTACCAGGACAACGGGGGGGACGGCGCGATCCCCCAGACCGCCATCGAACGGGCCACCGTCGACATCGTCCAGACCGACGCGACGTGCGAGCACTGCGGCAAGCCGGTCATCTTCGCCGCCGTGGAACGCCCCGAGTACGCGCCCGTCAGCGGACAGGACCCGCTCGAGATCCTGTCCATCAACCAGCAGACGCAGATCCGCGACGTGCAGACCAAGAACCTGCAGACCGCCGTCGAGGCCGCGGAGCTGAGGGCCCAGCTCGCCGAGCAGGGCAAGCTGCTCGCGGAGATGCAGGCGGAGATGCAGCGCCGGCGCGGCGGACGCCCGCGCAAGGAGGACGGCGAGGAGTGATCGAACTGGCGGTCATCTGCGGGCTGCTCGTCGCGCTCCAGGCGTGGACGACAGTCGACCGCCAGAAGGAGCGGCGGGAGGTCGCGGCCGAGCGCCGTGACCTCCTGCTGCGCATCCAGGCCCCCGAGGTTGTCATTACCCAGGCCGCCAACGAGGCGGCCGAACCCGGACCCGCGGCCATCGACATGAGCGACGGGCCGAACGCCGACGACGACTACTGGGCCGCCCGCGAGGAGACCGTCGAGGAGATGGCCGAGCGTCTCATGATGGAGGAGACGCGGCGTGCCTGATATGGGCCTGTGCGAACGCCCCATCTTCGACTCGGGTCGCGTCGATCTCGGACTGATCGACGTGCTCACCGTCCTGCGAGGACTCATTGAGGAGATGCGCCGCGACGGACGCGAGGTTTCGCGGTACGGGCTGGAGGCAGCGATCTCGCTCGTCGTGAAGTCCAACCTCACCGACTGGACCGTGACCATCGACGGCGAGACCCACGAGGTCATTGCCTTCAACCGCGCGACGATGACCATCGAGGTTGCGCGTGGCTGACACCACGCACATCGGCAGCTACGGCGACGTCGACGCCCCCACCGGGGCGCCCAAGCTCGAAATGCCCGGCGACATCGAACGCGCCGTCAACCGCGCCTACCTCACCATGAAGCGCGACGCCGCCAAGCGCCGTTTCTGCATCCGGCTCGAGCGTGGCGACAGCTTTAGCTACCTCGACTACGACGGCTCGCTGCAGCAGATGGCGACCGCCACCAACCCGCGCGGCGGCGGCAAGCCCCCTCATCGCATCCGCCGGCGCTTCAACTTCGTGCGGCCCATCATCGAGGACAAGGTCTCGGCCGCCACGCAGCGCGTCCCCTCCTACGAGGTCGACCCCTCCACCGCCGACCCCGAGGACGCCGGCGCCGCCAAGCTCGCCGAGAAGGTCGCCATCTACGGCTACGACCAGTGGCGCATCCGCAAGGCCACCGTCGACGCCGTCAAGACCGCCATCGGCCTCGGCGGAGCGGCGTACGCGCTGCCGTACTTCGAGCCCAACGTGGGGCCGTACACCGAAGTGGACGGGGAATGGATCGGCCAGGGCGACATCCGCATCAAGGTCTTCGGCGGCAACGAGGTCGGCTGGGAGCCCGGCACCGACTTCGAGTACAGCCCCTACTGGTGCACCTGGCAGGCGCTCCCCATCGACCAGATCAAGGAGATCCCCGGGTTCACCGGCGGAAAGCTCGTCCCTGACGCCTCGTCCTCGGACATCCCCAACGACATGAAGCCCGACGCCAACATGGCGATCGTGTGCGACTACTACGAGCGCCCGTGCCCGAAGTGGCCGCGCGGGCGCTGGGTCACCCGGTGCAACGGCCGGGTCATCGTCGACGCCCGGCTCATCGACCCGACCGCCGAGTACTTCTGGCAGGACTATCCGCTGCGCGACGTTGACGGCGAGGTCATCGACGAATGCCTGCTGCACCGCCTCGTCTACAGCCACGACCCCGACGACGACGACGACCTCGGGCTCACCTGGCAGATCGCGGACTTCGAGCTCGCCGCCCAGGACTGCATCAACAAGATGCTCGAGTACAAGAACCGCGGGCTCAACCTGCAGATGCTCGCGCCGTCCGGGTCGATCATCACCAAGCCCGACGACGTCCCCGGAGCCATCCGCTACTACAAGCGCTCCCCCAACGGCGAGAAGCCCGAGTGGGAGGACCCGCCGAGCGCGCAGATCCTCAACGCGCTCCTGCAGATCTTCAACCTGATTCTCGAGCAGATGCAGGCGGTCGCCGCCTTCCAGGACATCCAGGCCGACCCGAACGTGGCGGCCAAGACCGGCCAGCTTGCGATCGAGCAGGCGCGCGCGCGCTGGCAGGCGTTCATCGGCGACCTCGCCGAATGGCACTCGCGGCTCATGCGCCACTGCCTCGTCCTCGTTGCCCGCTACTACAACGAGCCCCGCATGCTGAAGATCCGGGGACGGATGGGCTGGGAGAGCATCGAGGACTTCAAGGGCGCGCAGCTCATGGGCCAGACGAACGTGCGCGTCTTCCCCGGCTCGCTCGAGTACCTCTCCAAGAGCGCGGTCATGAACAAGGTGCAGTTCTACGCGCAGATGCAGTGGATCACCGGCCAGCAAGCCATGGCCGCCATCGAGCGTGGCCAGGCCGACGCGCTCACGCAGGGCTACGACCTCGACGTCGCGCGCATCAACCGCATCATCCAGCGCATCAAGGACGGGTCGGTCATGGACATGCCGACCAAGCCGATGAAGGTCCCGGCCATCGACCCGATGACCGGCGCCCCCGCGATCGGACCGGACGGGCAGCAGCTCACCATCGAGCAGGACATCCCCGGCTGGATGCCCGACGAGTGGGACGACGTGCCCGTGTGGAAGGAGAACCTCGCCATCTGGCTGAAGTCGGACGACTACGAGCGCTCCGACCCGATGGCGCAGGAGCAGGGCCGCCTCATGTGGCAGGCCCTCGGCGACCTCGAGGCCAAGCACGCCGCCGAGCAGGCGGCGCAGACGCAGGCGCTCGCGAACGCCCAGGGCATGGCGAACGCCGCCGCCCCGCAGGGCCCGCCCGCGTTGCCGTCGGGGCCGAACATCACGGCGGATCAGCCACCGGCGCCCGCCGACCAGGGTGGTGCGCAGTGAAGCTCACCTGCACCGAGGTGTTCAAGTTCCGGCCGGTCGAGTGGCCCAAGCCGATCCCCGGAATCACAATCTTCAAGCCGTCGGACACTCCGGAAACGGACCCGACTCCATCGCCGGACACTCCCCCACGGGGGACCCGGCCCAACCAGAAGGAGATCGCATGAGCGATCAGCAGGCCCCCCAGAACGGGGACACGCCTGCGGTTGCCGGCCCCACCGAGGCGCCCGGCACCCAGGAGCAGCAGCAGGTAACGGCTGACCCGTACGAGAAGCGCTACAACGACCTGCGCCCGGAATTCGACCGGGCCACGGCCGAACGCGCCGAACTCGCACAGTGGAAGGAGTGGGCCCAGCTCGCTCTCACCACCGAGGACGCGGACACTCAGCGACAGGCCCTGCAGCGCCTGGGCTTCGACGTCCCCGACGAAGAGGTCGAGGACTTCGAGCCCACCGAGTACGAGGACGAACAGGTCCACGACCCGCGGCTCGACGAGCTGTGGAAGTGGAGGGAGGAGCAGCAGCGGCAGGCCCAGGAGGCCGCCGGCTTCGAGTTCCTCACCGGGCACATCAACAGCGAGGTCGAACGCCTCGGGATGACGGACCTCGACGACGCGACCCGGCAATGGGTCCTGTCCCGAGCGCTCGCCAATCCCGGCATCCCGGCACCCCCGGGATCACCGCACGACGAGCTTCCCAACGTCGAAGCTGCCCTCCAGGAGTTCCGGCAGTGGGAGCTCGACAGGCAGAAGCAGTGGGCCAAGACCAAGCAGAACGCTCCGTACGTCCCCTCCGGTGGGCTTCCCGCCAACGAGGTGCCCGATCCTGGCACCGGCCACAACAGCCGCATGAACCGCGCCATGCGCGCGCTTCAGGAGCAGCAGGAGTAGCCGGAGTGCCGGGAGGGGCCGACAACAAGGAGACCCCGTGAGCACAAGTGCTCTCACCATTTCCGGCGCGCTGAAGCAGGCGTGGACGGA
>Ga0070686_100001822_pt1 | contig 11882 bp, 13 predicted proteins | sample KBSS23LmetaG_FD_65654 | JGI IMG/M metagenome (GOLD analysis project Ga0070686, IMG submission 65654) | Switchgrass rhizosphere microbial communities from Kellogg Biological Station, Michigan, USA - KBS S2-3L metaG | ecosystem: Host-associated > Plants > Roots > Rhizosphere ...
CTACGTTAGCCGCCCGCTAACGCAGGCGGTTCTGACAGAGCTCAAGCAGCGGCGGTCGCTTCGGCTTCGAGACTTCTGGCCAGCGAGGTGCGCCAGGCGTTTTCCAGTTCACTGACTTTTGCTGAGATCGCTTCCGTATCGTCGAGAGTGATTCGCAAACGATCGCCGCCGACCTGGCCAAGCACCGCAAACGAACACTGCTCGCGTTCCGCCAGCGCTTCGATCGCGGCGCGCGACGACTCCGGAAAACTGATGACGATCCGCGAAGGCGATTCACCGAAGAGCGCAGCGGCGACGGACAGCGACGCCTCGGTTCCATCAGCGTCTGCGTTTGTGATTTTGAGCTCAGCGCCAATTCCGGGCCGATTTAACGAGGAAAAACAGCATTCCGCGAGCGCGACGGCCAGTCCGCCGTCCGAACAATCGTGCGCCGACGCAAGCAGTCCGGCCTCCGCCGCTTCCAGACAAACGTTCTGCACCGCGCGCTCGGTTACCAGATCAAGTTTCGGGACGACTCCGGCGGCAATCATCTCCGCGGTGGTCCGTCTTTCGATAGTCGCCGCATATTCGCTCAACGCCAGATCGTCGGCGGTTGTGCCCAGCAAAGCGATCACGTCGCCGTCGTGTTTGAAACCGGGGTGGACCACCCGCCGCACATCTTCCACCAAGCCAATCATTCCGATCACCGGCGTCGGCAGAATGCCGCGGCCTTCGGTCTCGTTATAAAAAGAGACGTTGCCGGAAACGACGGGCGTGTTGAAGACGCGACAAGCTTCGGCCATGCCGTCGATAACTTCTGAAAACGACCACATCACCTCGGGGCGTTCGGGCGAAGCGAAGTTGAGACAATTTGTGATCGCCAACGGACGCGCCCCGACGCAGACGACGTTGCGCGCCGCTTCGGCAACGATCAGCTTGGCGCCTTCGCGCGGGTTTGCCGCGCAGTAACGACCGTTGCCGTCGAGCGACATCGCGAGCGCGCGGCGAGTTTCCTTGATGCGCACGACGGCTGCATCCGCGCCGGGCAGGACGGCGGTGTTGGTCCGCACCATGTGATCGTATTGGCGATAGACGAATTGTTTGGAAGACAGATTCGGTGACGCGAGAAGCTTCACCAGCGAGTCGTTGTGGTTTTGGTCTTCGAGCTTCGTGCTTTGATCGTTGGTCTTCGGACTTTGGTCCTCGGACTTTGGACTGCGTGCCATCGGCCGTTCATACAGCGGCGCCTCATCTGTTAGAGACGAAACCGGAATGTCGGCAACGGTCTCGCCTTCGTGGACCACGCGCATGTTGTGGCCTTCGCGCACGCGACCGATCACGACCGCGTCCAGGTCCCACTTGCGAAAGATGTCGATCACTTCGCGCTCGCGTCCCGAGTGGGCCACGATCAGCATCCGCTCCTGCGACTCTGACAACAGCATCTCGTAAGCAGTCATGCCTTGTTCGCGTTGCGGCACGAGCGAGAGATCGATCTCGACGCCGGTGCCCGCGCGCGAGGCCATTTCGCAGGTCGAGGAGGTCAAGCCCGCCGCGCCCATGTCCTGAATTCCCGCGACCGATCCGCTGCGCATCGCTTCCAGGCAAGCTTCGAGCAACAATTTTTCGAGAAACGGATCGCCAACCTGCACCGTCGGGCGTTTGGCCAGCGCCGCATCGTCAAACTCCGCCGAGGCCATCGTCGCGCCGTGAATGCCGTCGCGCCCGGTTCTAGCGCCGACGTAGAGAATCGGATTGCCGACGCCGGTCGCTTTGCCGAAAAAGATCTGATCGCGTTTGACGAGTCCGAGTGCAAAGGCGTTTACGAGCGGATTGAGCGAGTAAGCATCGTCAAATGCAACCTCGCCGCCGATAGTCGGCACGCCGAACGCGTTGCCGTAGTGAGCGATTCCGCCGACAACGCCGGCCAGCAGCGAACGATTGCGGCGCCCGTGTTTCGGGTGGTCCAACGAACCGAAGCGCAGACTGTTCATCGCCGCGATTGGTCGCGCGCCCATCGTAAAAACGTCGCGCAGAATGCCGCCGACGCCCGTCGCGGCGCCCTGAAAAGGTTCGATAAAAGAAGGATGATTGTGCGACTCGATCTTGAACGCCGCGCACCAGCCGTCGCCGACGTCCACGATGCCGGCGTTCTCGCCGGGCGGCACGATGATGCGTTCGCCGGTCGTCGGCAGCCGCCGCAAATGGACGCGAGAAGATTTATAGGAGCAGTGCTCGGACCACATCACCGAGAAAATGCCGAGCTCGACAAACGTCGGCTCGCGGCCCATCAGCGACTTGATGCGTGCAAACTCTTCCGGAGTGAGATTGTGGGCGGAGACGATGTCGGGAGTGATTTCCATAAACGAAGTGATGAGTGATGAGTAATGAGTAATGAGTTAAGAGCGACGGACGACCGCCGAGCGACGACGATCCAACGGACATGTCTTACGGTCGGCAGTCTACGGTCGCCGGTCGTCTTAACTCATGACTCATCACTCATGACTCTTCACTGCTTTCCGCTTACTAATTTTTCGATCGCGGCGCGCAGTTCCACCGCCTTGATGCGCCCAAAGTGTTTGTAGACCACCTGTCCGTTTTTGTCGTAGAGAAACGTCGCCGGCAGCGCGCCGCTCCAGGCGCTGTCCACCGAGTTGATCGCCGGCTCGGGGTCCGCCACATTCAACAGATAGACCGGCATCTTCGCTTTCATCGTACCGAGAAACTTCGGCACCGCAGTTTTCAGGTCTGCGAAATCGTCGAGCGAGATTGCGATGAAGTCGAGACCTTTCGGTCGATAGCGCGTGTCGATCTGCACCAGCTCGGGAAACTCGTCGCGACAGGGATCGCACCAGGTGGCCCAGAAGTTAACTAGCAGCGGGCGGTTGCCGTCGCGCTTCAACAGGCTCTGCAGCTCTTCGCTGTTGATTGCGCGCGGCGCCGGCGTGGATTTTGTGGCCGGCTTCGCGCGAGCTGTACGAGAGCTGCGAGTTTGCGCCGTCGCCGGGAGGTTCAGAAATAAACTGCCGGCAAGGACCAGAGCTGTCGCAGTCGTAGCGAGCCAAAGTTTTCTTGCGTGTGTCATCGAGACTACTTTCATCTACCACTCAACTCTCTGTGCACCCTCTGTGTTCTTTGTGTCTCTGTGGTGAGTGTTCGCTGACCAAATCCACCACAGAGGCACAGAGATCACAGAGGTTGCACAGAGAAAGCAATTAGCCGTTTAGAGAGCGCCTAGCCACGTTTGATCGAGCAGCCGAAAGCGTTCGCGGTTGATTTCGCCACCGGTTTGCCGGCCAGCGTCTCGTCGATCGCTTCGCGCAATTCGCTGGAGACGACCTGCGTTTCGTCGCGGCTGTTGTCGATGCGGCCGTGATAGACGAGTTTGTTTTTGCCGTCCAGAAAATATGCTTCCGGCGTTCGCGTCGCGCCCAGCGCGTCTGCGATCTTGTTGCCGTTGTCCTTGAGAATTGGGAAGCTCAGGTGCTTCTCAGCCGCGTGGGTCTTCACGTCCGCGGCCGACTCAGTGGAGTTCGCGTTGATGCCGACGACGTTGATGCCGCGCGCTTTGTATTCCGTCGCGAGTTTTTCCATCCGCTCGTTGTAAGCGTTGGAAACCGGACACTGCGTGGCGATGAAGATCAGCACCGTGCCGCTCTTGCCGGCGAGCGACGCGAGCGAATGATTCGTGCCGTTGGCGTCGGGGAGTGTGAAGTCGACGATGGTCGCGCCAATTGCCGGCGGCGCGGGAATGTCGAAGTCAACGGCGCGCGCGTTTCCGCCGGCGGTAAACGCCGCGACCGCGAACACGACGGCAATCATCAGCGAGACAGCATGCAGCTTTTTCATGACAGTAGCTCCTTCAAAAACGATGAAAATGAAATCAATGGGGAACGGAAACAAAAGGTTAGCAGTCTGCGACGAGGCGTGGCAAGCGAGCCACGAAAACGGATGAACCGCCAAGACGCCAAGAACGCCAAGAAAGATTTAGTCAGCTATTGAGAATTTGGCTTGGCGCTCTTGGCGCCTTGGCGGTTAGTTGTACCGCGGCTTGGCGGCGATGATGACGAGAACAGTCAAGATTGTGGTGACGAGCGCTGACAGCAGGCAGAACTGGCAAAAGTGTTTGATGACGAACGCTTGCAGGTAAAGCAGCCAAAGCGTCGTCAAAAACATTGCGCCGACGAGCGGCGTCAGTAGTTTTCCCGCGCCGCGATAACCAAACGCCGCCAGCGTCGCGAGACTGAAGACTGTGAAGTAGGCGGCGACGCCAAATCCTGCAAGCGGATAGCCGCCCACCGAAGCGTAGGGACTTGAGAGCACTTCCGAACAACTGGAGATCATGCAACGCACGCTGCGACCGGCCAGGTGTTCGACGGTGAGATAGATGGAGTCTGCGAGCCCGACAAGCGAAAGCAACGCGATGGCGCCGTAGAGCATGACAGCCCGGCGCGAGACGCTTGCTTGATCGGTTTCGGTTTGGCTGGACACGCTTTGCTGTGGAGCTGGGAGCGCGGGCATCCCGCCCGCTTCTTGGTTGGTTATGCGGGCAAGATGCCCGCGCTCCCGGGCTTTCTATTGGCCGAGTTCGCTTCTGATAATTGCTTTCAGTTTATCCGGAGCCAGCAATTGAAACGGCAACTCGCGGCCGTTCATAAAAACTGTCGGCGTGCCTTTGACGCCCAGCGACGTCGCGCGTTTGCCGTCCGCAGTGACGCGGCGGCTGACGATGTCGCTGGTCAAATCGCGCTTGTACTGTTCCACGTCCAGCCCGACCGTTTTTGCGTATTCTTCAAAAATTGGCCGCGAATCAAAAGCCTTTTCCCAGTCCGCCTGGTGTTCATAAAGGATGTCGTGCATTTCCCAAAACTTGCCCTGCAGCCCGGCAGCCTCGGCGGCGTACGCGGCCGCGAGCGCATGCGTGTGCGCGGGCAGCGGAAACTCACGAAAGATTACCTGCACCTTCTCCGGGCCAAACTCCGCTTCCAAATTCTTCAGCACCGGATGCAGCGCGCCGCAAGGCGGACACTGGAAATCGCCAAACTCCTCGAGCTTGATGGGCGCGTTGGCGCCGCCCGCGACGTGCGCCGGCTCCGCGCCCGCGTCGGGCGCCGGCGCTGGTGTGCTGGCGGTGTTAGTCGCAGTCGCGGTGTTTGTTGGCGGCGCTGGCGCTGGTGTCGGTGTTGGGGTCTCGGTAGTTGAACGCTGGAAATACATGGCCGTCGCCACGCCGCCCAGCAACACTGCGGCAATGATCACAAAAGGAAGAGTTCGTTTCATAGTTTTTGGAGCTTAATAAGAGTCGCTGGATAAACTCAAGCGCCGACGCGCACGGTGCGTCGACTGATGTTGTCAGAACCACCGGCGTGAACGGGTGGCCTACTCTTCATTCACTCGGAGGCGTGCTCAACCAGTAAGCAAGGCCACCCGATGACGCCGGTGGTTCTGAGGTGGTTCTGACAAGCGAGCAGAACTCAATCGACGGTAAAGTTAACTGTCTTTTCCGTCTTGCCGTTGATCTGGGCTTCGACTTTGTATTTGCCGCTGTCCCATTCGCCGCTGTTCGAGAGATTGCCATACACAACTTTCACGTTGTCGGATTCCGTCGTGTAGTCGAGTTCTTTTAGTTTCTCGTCCTTGTGGCTGCCGGCATCCACGGCCCACCAAACAAAGGTCACCTTGGTGCCTTCCTTCGGGTCCTTGAGCGTCACGAGGCAATGCAGCTTGTGATCGTTTGGGTGAAACGTGTTGGTTTCGTCTCCCGGTTCGCCACCCTTGTCCCGGGCCATGGTGATTTTGGAGATGGGACCGGAGGAATTCGTTCCGGCGGAAAAGTTACAAGCGATTACGGCAAAGACTAAAAGACCGGCGGCGAGCCAGGCTGAATGTTGTTTCATTCGAGTTTTCTCCACGGCAATTTGGAAGTTTGAAAACAAAGGCGATCAGAAATCGGGAGCGCGCTCCCAGCAACTCTCTCACGCAACAGCGGCCAAGGTGGCTGCCAGTGAACGAAAAATATCGCGCCCGTCGCTTGAACCCAACAGATCTTCGCAGGCGCGTTCCGGATGCGGCATCAGTCCGAGCACGTTGCGCGCACGATTGCAGATGCCGGCGATGTTATCGCGCGAGCCGTTTGGATTAGACTTTTCGTTCGGGTCGCCATTTTTGTCGCAGTAACGAAAAATGATGCGATCTTCGTGCTGCAACTCGCGCAAAGTTACATCGTCGCAAACGTAGTTTCCTTCGGCATGCGCGATCGGAATTCGGAGCACTGAACCCGCGGTCATTTCGTTGGTGAACGGCGTGTCGGCAGTTTCCACGCGCACGGTCACGTGTTCACAGATGAAATGCAAATCGCGATTGCGAATCAACGCGCCCGGCAATAGACCGGCTTCGCAAAGGATCTGAAAACCGTTGCAAATTCCGAGTACGAAACGGCCTGACAACGCAAACTTCTTCACCGATTCCATCACCGGCGAAAACCGCGCGAGCGCGCCGGCGCGCAGATAGTCGCCGTAGGAAAAGCCGCCGGGAATAATCACCGCGTCATAAGAATTCAAATCCGTTTCGCGATGCCAGATGAAATCGACCGGCTGGCCGACGTGCTTCGAGATCACGTGATAAGCATCGTGATCGCAGTTAGAGCCGGGAAAAACTATGATGCCAAACTTCACCCTTCGATCTCCACGCGATAGTCTTCGATGATTGGATTTGAAAGGACCTCGCGCGCCATCCGCGCCACCGATTCGCGCGCCTGTTCCTCGTCGGCGGAATCCTGCAACGCGATCTCGAAATATTTACCCTGGCGCACGTCTGTGATGCCCGTGAAGCCAAGCAGTTCGACCGAGTGTTGGATGGCTTTGCCCTGCGGATCGAGTACGCCGGACTTCAAACTAACGAAGACTTTCGCTTTCATATCGTGGCAAACTCCCGAGCTGACGTAACGCAAACGGCGAGTTTGCGTGCTTGCCGTAACTCAATTGCGCGGATTGCGACGTGACCTGCGTTCTCGTTGCGCCGTTTATAGTAGGACATAATATTGCTTCATGTGTAGCGAATAGCATACTATCTCGGCCCGCAGGTTCGTATTCAGGATTAAAGTTTCGGACAACTAAAAATCAGGAGAACTCGAATAATGCAAAACCCGCCCCCCGTACCAGTCGCCAAATCGAGCACTGGCCTTGACGAAAACATCGCGGCGCTACTGGCCTACATTGCCGGCTGGGTCTCCGGCCTGGTCTTTTTCCTGATCGAAAAAGACAGCAAGCTGGTCCGCTTTCACGCGGTGCAGTCGCTCATCCTGAGTGTTTGCGCAATCGTCGTCGGCATCGTTCTTTGGGTCGTCTGGATTGTGTTGGCGATCGTCGCGAGTCAAATCGCAGACGCCATGGGATCGATCGTTACGCTTCTGTTCGGGCTGCTGTGGCTCGTCTTGTCAGTTTGCTTTCTGGCCGGCTGGGTGTTGTGCCTGGTGCGCGCGTATCAGGGCCAGTACTTCAAATTGCCCGTCATCGGCAACCTGGCCGAGAAGTTCGCGAACAAATAAGAGACGACCTGTCAGAACTACCTGCGTCAGCGGGTGGCCGGGTGCAGTCATCCGCGAAGTTGGTGGAAGCAGATCGGCCACCCGCTGACGCAGGTGGTTCTGACAAACCGCCTACTACTCACCAAACACTCTTTCAAAGATCGTGTCGACATTTCGCAGGTAAGTGTCGAACGTGAACGCGCTTGCAATCTCCGCAGTTGAGAGATGCGACGTGATGTCGCTGTCTCGACTGAGCAGTTCCTGAAAGTTTTCGTCTCCGTCCCAAACCTTCATCGCGTTTCGTTGGATCCACTCGTAAGCCGCTTCGCGCGAAACGCCTTTCTGCGTCAGCGCCAGCAGCAGTTGGCCGCTGAAGATCAACCCGCGCGTCAATTGCAGATTCCGCAGCATGCGCTCCGGGTAAACCACGAGCCCGTCAAGCAGCGACGTCGCTTTGTGCAGCAGATAATCCAAACCAATGCTCGAATCGGGCAGCACCACGCGTTCAGCGGACGAATGTGAAATGTCGCGTTCGTGCCAAAGCGCGACGTTTTCGAGTCCGACCAAACTGTTCGCCCGCACCACGCGCGCCAGCCCGCAAATGCGTTCGGACGTGATCGGATTTCGTTTGTGCGGCATCGCGCTCGAACCTTTTTGTCCCGCGCCAAAACGTTCCTGCGCTTCGTTGACTTCGGTGCGCTGCCAATGGCGCACGTTCAACGCAAACTTGTCGAGCGACGAAGCAACGATCCCGAGCGTGCACAAGTATTCCGCGTAGCGATCGCGCTGAATGATTTGCGTGGAAACTGCCGCAGCCTTCAAACCCAACCGCGCGCAAACTTTTTCTTCGACGGCCGGATCGAGCAGCGCAAACGTGCCGACGGCGCCGCTGATTTTCCCCACCGCCACCGCTTCGCGCGCGCGCCCGAGGCGTTCGCGATTGCGTTGCATCTCGGAATACCAAAGCGCGAACGTCAGGCCGAAGGAAGTTGGCTCGGCGTGGATGCCGTGCGTGCGTCCGATTTGCGGTGTGTGCTTAAACTCAAACGCGCGACGCTTGAGGACGTCGAGCAGTTTGTCGATTTTCGCGAGCAACAGATCGCAGGCGTCGCGCAACAGCAACGCGTTGGCGGTGTCGACGACGTCGGAAGAAGTCAGGCCGTAGTGAACAAAACGCGCCGCGTCGCCAATGTTTTCCGCGAGGTTTTCGGTAAACGCGATGACGTCGTGGTTGGTTCTTTCTTCGATTTCACTGATTCGTTCAACGGAAAACTTCGCGCGCGATTTGATCTGCTCGAGCGCGTCGGCGGGGATCGTGCCCATTTCCGCGTGCACTTCGCAGACGGCGATCTCCACGTCCAGCCACTTCTGGAACTTGCTCCGCTCGCTCCAGAGCGCGCCCATTTCCGGTAATGTGTAGCGATCGATCATTCTCTAGATTTAGTTTCGCGTTTCTCGAAACCCAAAACTCGAAACGTCTTATTTCAGCGCCGTTGAATTCACAAAATATCGCGCGAGCTGCCAGTGGCCGGCGCGTTCCACCAAGGTGAACGTCTCCATGCCTTCGGCGTTTTGAAACTTCGTCCGGTAAGTCACGATGTAAGCCCGGCCGGCCAACGGCCCGCTGGAATTCTGTTGTTCAACTGCGGACCGCAACATGCGAGTCTCAACTGTGCCGAGCTTTGCGCGGACCGTTTTGAACGACGCTGCGGACTGCTCGATCGTCGCGTCCTGCCGAAAAAGTTCCGACGCCTCGTTGTAGATTTTGTCGTAACGTTCCGCCGCGATCTCGTCGCTTAAAGTGTTAATCGTCGATTCCACTTCCGGCGGAATGCTTTGACTGCCACGATTCGTCGCGCACGCAAGACTTAGAACCGCTATCAACAGAACCAGCGCACTCCAAAGCGTGGTCGCGGCCGTCGGCTTGCCTTCATCCCTCATCCCTCCGCCTTCATCCCTTCCGGTCACACCTCGATCCACGGAGTTGGCTCCTTCGGAAACGAAAGGCTTACCTGCGTGTCGCCATGGAAGAGCGGATAGCGTTCCTGAAGCGCGACCTCGGCGCAAATCTTCGCGAGATACGGATTGTTGGCGCGCTGCGAGAGATGGGCCAGCACGAGAAACCGCGCCTGCCCGTCAAAGCCATCGCGAATCCAATCCGCCACGTCTTCGTTCGAAAGATGCCCGAGGCGCGAAAGAATTCGCTGCTTCAGTTCCCACGGATACGAATCGCACGCCTTCAACATGTCGCGGCTGTGGTTCGACTCCATGACGACCGCGGCGCAACCGCGCAAGCGCTCGCTGACGAGCGTCGTGATGTGGCCGAAGTCCATCAGCGTCGCGATTTTCACGCCCTGATGAGTTGCGGTGAACCCGAAATTGTCGACCGCGTCGTGGGGAATCGTGAACGGATGAAAGTCGATCTCGCCGATGCGAAAGTCGCGGCTCGACTCGATCTGTTCGACGCGACCAGCGAGCGCTCGCGCGCGTTTGCGCGCCTCGTCGTTCGCGACGTTTAGGCGTTCGCCGACGTAAGCGTCGTGCGTTTTGGCGGAAATGTAGACGGGGCAGTCGACGGTCCGCAGCAACACGCGCAAGCCGCCGGCGTGGTCGCCGTGTTCGTGCGTGACGAGCACGGCGTCGAGCTTGCGCACGTCTTCGCCGACCAGCGCGAGCCGGCGCGCGATCTCCTTGGCGCTCAGACCGGCGTCGACCAGAACGCGAGTTTCGCCGGCAACGATCAAAACCGCATTGCCAGTTGAGCCGCTGCCGAGAACGGTAAGTTTCATGTTAAGGAATTAGAACTACGAACCGTGCAACTAAGAAAGGTGTAGAAGGAAAACTTTAGCATTTAATGAAGGAAACGGCTACCGAGGTTCCGCTTTAATTGGACGACCTGTGAGGTGGTTCACGGCGAGAGATAATCACCTAGCCGTTGCAACAAACGTTTATGCCGCTCAGAAGAAATCGAACCAATTGAGCCCGCGATCTTAGCCTGTGGGATTACCACCAGGAAGCCGAGCCTGACTAGAGATTCTTCTATCAATCCACTTGGCGCGAAATCCGGGTCACTCGGAGAAATCACTTCGTCGAAATCTCTCGCCGCTTGACGCAACTGTGTGCTCACACCACAAACAAGGACGTCCTGGAATGGAGGCATCGCTCGCAGGACAATGGCGGGACGATTCTTGATCCGGCCATCAGCTTGCGGCAGCGGCACTATAACTACGTCACCCTCCTTCATATGCCGGGTTCGCCTCTTTGATTAGGTCGAGTGAATAATCAGGCTCGGTGTCGCTGTAGGCCCGTGCCAAAGTCTCCACCGAAAGTCGCGCCCAGTCGTCGCGTTCGGTGTCGGAAGATTTTGGTAACACGGTGACGATTAGCTCGGCATCCGGCTCAAGCTCGAATGGTTCGTCCAGCAGAATCTGGCTGCCGTCAAAATGTGCGCGCAGAGTTTTTGTTTCCATCAGCATCCATCTCCAACCCGGATTCTACCGGCCTTTATTTTCTTAGCCAATTCACGGAGCGCGCCTGGGCTCTATGCTGTTTCCGCCCCGCAATCCACTCGTTGATCTTTCGTTCCAAAACGTCCAACGGCAACGCGCCGTCTTTCAGGATCTCGTCGTGAAACTCTCTGATACTAAACTTCGCGCCGAGTTCGCGTTCGGCCTTGTGACGCAGTTCGAGAATCTTTAGCTGTCCGATTTTGTACGCAGTCGCCTGGCCCGGGATAGCGATGTAGCGTTCGACTTCAGCGATCACTTTCTCTTCCGTCAGCGGCTCGTTTTCCAACGAATATTTGATCGCCTCTTCCCGCGTCCAACCCCGCGAATGGATTCCCGTATCAACCACGAGCCGAATCGCGCGGTGCATTTCCGCCGACAACATGCCGAAGTATTGATACGGATCGGTGTAGAGTCCGAGCTCCTTGCCGAGCGATTCGGTGTACAAAGCCCAGCCCTCGGCGTAGGCGCCGTTACCGCCAAACTGGCGAAACTTCGGCAGGCCGGTCTGCTCCTGCTGCAGCGAAAATTGATAATGGTGGCCGGGAATCGCTTCGTGCAGGAAGAGCGATTCCATGCGAATCAATTGGTACTTTGTCGGGTCGGGAATCGGGACGTAGAAGACGCCGGGCCGCGAACCGTCCGGCGAACCGGTGCTGTATTCCTCGCTCGCGCCCGCCTCTCTGAACTTTTCCGTTTGCCTGATTTCAAACTTCCCTTTGGGGCTGATGCCGAAGTAGTTCGGCAAGTTAGTTTGCAGTCGCGCTTCGATCGCGCGGTAGGCGACTAACACTTCCTCGGCAGTTTTGAACGGATTGAATTTCGGGTCGGTGCGAACAAATTCGAAGAACGCTTTCAGGTCGCCTTTGAACCCG
>Ga0070686_100001825_pt1 | contig 11873 bp, 8 predicted proteins | sample KBSS23LmetaG_FD_65654 | JGI IMG/M metagenome (GOLD analysis project Ga0070686, IMG submission 65654) | Switchgrass rhizosphere microbial communities from Kellogg Biological Station, Michigan, USA - KBS S2-3L metaG | ecosystem: Host-associated > Plants > Roots > Rhizosphere ...
CCTGGTGCGGGGCTTCCGCAACGAGGACATCGCCCGGGCGCTCGGGACGTCGCCGGCGACGGTGCGGAACCAGCTGGTTCGTCTCTATCGGAAGACCGGCGTGTCGACGCGGTCGGAGCTGGTGGGGCTGGCGACCTCGCGGATCCTGGCGCAGGCGGCGGGGGGTGCGCGATGACCGCGCTCCAGGCCGAGGCGTTCGTCGCGCAGGAGCCCACCGACCCGTCCGAGCTCGTCCCCGAGCTCACGCGGCTGGCGCTGGCGTCGGCGTGCAAGGCGGAGTTCCGTGGACGGGCGCTGGCGCTCCTGTCGCGGGCGCTGCCGTTCGATCGCGCGGTGTGGGAGGAGGTCCCGCCGTTCGGTGACTTCCGTGTCGTCTATCCGGGAGTGAGCTGGATCGGTGGGCGGGACGGCGAGGCGCGCGGGGCGGCATGCGTGGTGACGGAGACGGGTCAGGACCTCGAGCCGGCGGCCGCGGCGGTTGCCGGTGAGGAGCCGTGCGGGAGTGTGGACCGGCCTCGAGCGGTGCTCCGACTGGACCTCGAGCGCTTCGGGCGCACGAGGGCGGTCCTCACGGTGGAGCGGGGAGGGGGTGCGTTCGGAGCCAGGGACGTCGACTGGCTCCGGGCGCTTCTCCCGACGCTGATCCTGGCGGACGAGGGCACGGCGGCGAGCTCGGGTCCATCCCGGGCGCTGACGCCGCGAGAGGCCGACCTCGTGGAGTACGTGCGGCTCGGCTACACCAACGCGCAGATCGCGCTGGCGACGGGACGGTCGGTGTCGGCGGTGCGGAACCTCCTCGTGCGGATCTTCGACAAGACGGGGGTCCGCACGCGGGCGCAACTGGTGGGGGGGCCGCTGATCACCTCGGGCCTGACGCGCCGCGAGCGGGAGATCGTCGAGAAGCTGCGGGTCGGGCTGACGAACCGCGAGATCGGGCGGGACCTGGGGATCTCGACCAACACGGTGAGGAACACCCTGGCGCGGCTGTTCGAGAAGGTGGGCGTGTCGACTCGGTCCGAGCTGATGGGGGCACTGGCCGCCGACGATCAGGAGAAGTGAGGCGGGCCGCAGAGCTGGCCGGCGCGTCGTCGGGGCCGGGGCTCAGCTCCGGCGGTGAGCGGCAGGGCGGAACGAGGTGGGGCGTCACGAGGTGCTGATAACGAGGTGTTTGGCACCTCGTCGGGTCCACAGAACGGGACTCGGAGTCCGAGATACGAGCCTCAGGGAGCGCCCAGTAACGAGGTGTTTGGCACTCGGGTCCGTAACGAGGTGTTTGGCACCTCGTCGGTGGTACCTCGTCCGGGGCACCCGCGGTCCGCTGCGCCTCGTCACAAGTCTCGATCGGGGAGCGCGGCGTCGGTCCGAGCTCGTAACGAGGTGTTTGGCACCTCGTTCAAGCACCTCGTTCAAGGCCCGCGGATTCGATCGATCCACTTTTCAGATTTCGCGCGATCCACTCGCTCGCACGTCCGCGGAGCGGGACCCGGAGTCCGAGATGCGAGAGTCGGAGACGGCGCTCCCGGCCGGTGTGCCCGAGGCGGAACCAGCCGTTCAATGCCCGTCACGATTGTCCTTTGACGAGGGGTCTGGCGCCGGCTTCGGGCGCTCGGTGCGCGCGTCCCGTCGGTCGATCGGCAATCGACGCGAGTCGCCATGAGCTGCGCGCGGCGACACTCGACGCGTCCGTCGTTGCGTGCGCACGCGGAGATTCGTCACTGACCACTCCCCGACGTGCGCGTACCAGAACCGTACCGGTCAGTCGGACCAAGGCAGGGAGGAAGCTCGCTCCGCTATCCCTCTCCTCTCAACGGAGGAGGGATGTTCGTGAGATTGATTCGCTCGGGAAGGCTCGCTGCGCTCGTGCTCGCGGCAGGGTTGCTTCCCTCGGTGGTGCGGGCGCAAGGCGCCACCTCGGTGTTGACGGGAAACGTCGTCGACACACAGACCCATGCTCCGGTCGCCGACGTCGTGGTGACGGCCACCTCGCCCAGTCTCCAGGGTGAGCAGGTCGTGGTGACCGATTCCAGCGGTCTCTACCGGATCCCCCAGCTCCCGCCGGGCACGTACACCCTCCGGTTCGAGAAGGAGACCTACCACCCGTACACGCGCACCGGCCTCGACGTGGCCGCGGACCGGACTCTTCGACTCAACGTCGAGATCCTCCCGGAGACGATCGAGAGCGGAACCATCGTCATCACTGGCGCTGCACCGGTCGTCGACGTGGGCTCGAGCTCGGTGGGCACCACCATCAACCAGGACTTCATCAAGAACTTCGCGTTGAGCCGCGCCGGAGGCATCGGCGGTGCCGTTCGCTCGTTCGACTCGATCGCCACGGCGGCACCGCAGGCCGCGGTGGACCTCTATGGCATCTCGATCAACGGCGCGACCTCGCCCGAGAGCTCGTACCTGATCGATGGGCTCTCGGTGAACAACCCCGCCTACGGAGTTCTCGGAAGTCCTCTCACCATCGAGTTCCTCGACGAGGTCAACATCATCACCGGCGGCTACATGCCCGAGTACGGCCGCACGACGGGCGGCGCGGTCAGCGGCGTGACCAAGTCGGGCGGCAACGAGTTCCACGGGAGCGTCTGGGGGACGTTCACTCCCGGAGCCCTGCAGGGTCGCGCCAAGACGGTGACCACCGCAGGTGCCGTCGTCTCCGGCACGCGCGACCTCTACAACATCGGCGATTTCGGAGCGACGCTCGGCGGCTACATCGTCAAGGACAAGCTCTGGTTCTTCGCGGGCATCCAGCCGAGCTTCACCCGCTACTCGTACAAGCGGCAGTTCTACATCGAGAACCCCGGTCAGACAGATGCCGACGGGAACCAGGCTTACTCGCTCATTCCCAACAGCGAGCAGCGGCGGTTCGCGGACGAGAAGTCGATCCAGTTCATCGGCAAGCTGACGTACCTCATCAACTCCGATCACCGCCTGAGCCTCACCGTGACCGGAACGCCGACCACCGGTGGCAGCGACGCGGCGTTCCCGGTCCGGGTTCCGGGCGTGCTGACCGGTCGGGCGCCGTTCCCGATCGCCGCCTACACCCTTCAGACCTTCAACTCCAATCACTACCTCACGAACGACACGGCCTATGACGTGAGCGGGGAGCTGAACAGCAGCTTCATGGACAAGAAGCTGCTCCTCGACGTGCGGCTCGGCTGGCATCACCAGCTCGACGAGGGAGCACCCGGCGACGGGAGCGGATTCGACAACATCCACAACCTCAACACGCTGGCCGGGATCCCGTCGCTTGCGCCGCTCTACGTCAGCAACGTGCTCGACTTCGAGGACCAGGTTCCTGCGAGCGTGCGCGAGGCGTGCGGCACCGGCGATCGCACGACGAAGTGTCAGACCACCTGGCTCCTTTACGGTGGAAACAACTTCCTCGAGCGGCAGGTCCTCGACTCCTTCCAGGGGAAGGCGACCGTCACCTATCTGCTCGCAGCGCTCGGCCACCACGTGATCAAGGCCGGTGTCGACGGGAGCATCTCGTACTACGACCACCTGAAGACCTACGGCGGCGGCGCCTGGTACTTCGATTTCGGTCCCGGTGGAGTCGCCCCGGGGAACTCGCTCGGGGTCCAGGAGGCGCGCCGGTTCGGGTACCTCTCGGACATCGATACGCCCGCCGGGAACGGCATCCTCACCGTGAAGAGCAAGTCGGTCATCGTCGGCGGCTTCGTCCAGGACAGCTGGAGCATCCTCGACAAGGTCACCGTGAACCTCGGCCTGCGCTGGGACGGCCAGTACCTCTACGACAAGGATGGCTTGCTGGCGATGAAGCTGAACAACGAGTGGTCGCCCCGCATCGGCTTCGTGTGGGATCCGACGCAGCAGGGCCGTTCGAAGGTCTTCGCCAACTACGGGCGCTACTACGAGGCGATCCCGCTGGACATCGCGGACCGGGCGCTCTCGGGTGAGAGCTTGGCCATTGCCAACCACGACTGCGACCCCCGTGCCGTCGGAGTGGCGGGGTGCGATCTGGCCACGGCGAACCGGGGCTCGAACATCGCGAGGCCAAACGTCAAGTGGCGCAACGTCGCGGTGGACAAGACCCCGACGGACCCCAACCTCCAGCCGACCGCGAACGACGAGATCGTTGCCGGTGGTGAGTACGAGATCATCCCCAACGCCCGCCTGGGAGTCTCGTACACGTACCGGAACCTCGTCCGCACCATCGAGGACATGTCGGCGGACAACGGGAACACGTACTTCATCGGCAACCCCGGCGAGGGCATCGCGACATCGTTCCCGAAGGCGACGCGCACGTACCACGCGGTCACCGTTCAGTTCACGAAGAACTTCAGCGACCTCTGGCAGGCGCAGGTCAGCTACACCTGGTCGCGGCTGCGCGGGAACTACGAGGGCCTGTTCGTCAACGGAACCGGGCAGCTCGATCCGAACATCAACGCGACCTTCGACCTGGCCCAGCTCCTGGTGAACCAGGACGGTCCGCTCTCGGGCGACATCACGCACACCATCAAGGTGTTCGCGGCGAAGGAGTTCGTGATCAGCCCGGTGTTCAGCGTCACCCTCGGCCTCACCTATACCGGCGCATCGGGCCCGCCCATCAGCTACACGGGCCCATCCAACGAAACCGGCTACGGCCCGGGCCAGGTGTACATCCTGCAGCGCGGGCAGGGCGGACGGCTCCCCTGGGTGAACAGCGTCGACGCCCGCCTCGCGCTGAACTATCGGCTGAGCAAGGACAGCGTGATCACCGTCGGCGTCGACGGGTTCAACCTCTTCAACTTCCAGAATCCGATCCGAGTCGACGAGGAGTACGTGACGTTGCCCTCTCTGACGGGCGGCGGACGTGACCCGGGGCCCATCGTGAACGGAACGCAAGGGAGCATTCCCGCGCCGTACGGGGTGAACGGCTCGCTGCCTCGCGGCGGCGTCGTGGCCGGACCGAACGGACCGGAGCTCAAGACGGTGGTCCTGCCGGATCCGGACCAGCAGCCGCAGACCTACGCCATCAACCCGAACTGGGGCCGGGCCACGCAGTACCAGGCCGTGCGCAGCTTCCGGTTCACCGCCCGCTTCAGCTTCTGAGGACCGACGACACCATGTTCAAGCCTTCGTTCCTTGTGGTGCCCCTCGTCGCGCTGCTCGCGGCCTGCGGAGGAGAGGTCAACACGACCTGCCTCGTGCAGCGCCCTTCGCTCGGCGGTTATCTGTTCGTGATGGACCGCACCGGCCCGGTGAGTGGCGGAGCGGGATGCGACGATTCCGTGCTGCCGCCGCGGTTGGCCGACAACCTCAACTTCGACAAGCTCGGTGCCGACCAGAAGGAGGTTGTCTTCCGGGCCCAGTCGATGCTCCCCCACGATGCCAACGGTGACGTCGACTTCCCGGCCTCGACCGGAGACGTCGGCCGGGGGCAGATCGGAGACACCCCGGACGCGCAGGGCGTCTGCAGCGTCGCGACCTTCTCGACCGCGAACGCGGTTCCGGCGCTGAGCGACGGGACGCCTCCCGACCCTGCGCGGTCGATCGCGCTGTCCAACACCAAGTTCCTGAGCGCGCCGGCGTACCAGGGCTCGCAGGCCGAGAGCGACGCGACCTACACCATCGGCGCCTGCAGCGCCTCGTACCACGGGCTGTTGCTCACCCCGATCGCGACCTGTGGAAGTGACGCGGACTGCAATCCGTTCGCCGATCCGGCGATTGGCCGTGCGGCGGGCTCCGGGGTGAACCCCTTCTACCCGGTGAGCTGCAACATGGAGGTGGGAGCGCTCTACGGGGAGGACCCCGGCACGGGGATCTGCTGGTTCACCGGGAACACGTTCCCGCAGGTCACCAACTAGCCGCAGGGACGGCCTCCGTAACGAGGTGCCGTAACGAGGTGCCAAACACCTCGTTACGTGTCTCGCTCGCCTCGGCCGTAACGAGGTGCCAAACACCTCGTTACGCGTCTCGCACCCCTCGTCCGAGATCTCCCCCCTACGAAGTGCCCCTACGAAGTGCCAAACACCTCGTTACGACCCTCCTCCGCTGAACCGGGCGTTCACCGGTCTCCGGCGGCGGACTGAGGGTCCGCGGCGGACGACGGTCTCAGGGGCTCGTTCCCGGGACCAGGTGCTGCCCGGGGCAGGTGTGGGGCCAGGTGCTGGGGCCAGGTGCCAAACACCTCGTTACGGTCGTTCCCAACCCCTCAATCGCGAAGCCCGGCGCGGCGAAGCACCGCGTCAAGCGCCCGGGCAAGCTCGGTTCTCTTCCCGGGTGCGCGGCGAGACGGAGCTCTGTGCTACGAGCCCCTCGTCCAGGATGATCGAAGCCCGCGGACTGTCCAAGCGCTACGGCGAGGTGGTGGCCGCCTCCGACGTCAGCTTCACCGTCTCCGCGGGAGAGGTCGTCGGGCTTCTCGGTCCCAACGGCGCGGGCAAGACCACCGTCCTCCGGATGCTGGCCGGCGTCCTGACCCCCACCTCCGGTGATGTGCGCGTCGCGGGCCACGGCACCGAGGCCGAGGCCTTCGAGCTGAAGCGGGCGCTCGGCTTCCTCACGGGCGACACGGCCCTGTATCAGCGGCTCACCCCGCGCGAGGTGCTCAGGTACTTCGGCCGCCTCCACGAGATTCCGGAGACCGCTCTCACCGCACGGATCGAGGCGCTGGTGGCCCGCTTTCGCCTCACCGAGTTCGCGGATCGCCCCTGCGGCAAGCTCTCCGCCGGCCAGAAGCAGCGCGCGAACATCGCCCGTGCCTTTATCCACGACCCGCCGGCGCTCATCCTCGACGAGCCGACCACCGCTCTCGACGTGGTGACGGGCCGATTCCTCCTCGAGGCGTTCCGCGAGGCGCGAGCCGCCGGCAAGGCCATCCTCCTCAGCACGCATGTGCTCGGAGACGCCGAGGCGCTCTGCGATCGCGTCGTCCTGCTGCACCGGGGCAAGGTGCTCGACCAGGGCACCGTCGCCGACGTGTGCGCCCGCGCGGGCGCACGCACCCTCACCGACGCCTTCCTCGCGCGGGTGGGGGACGAGGTCGCGGCATGAGGCTCGCGATCGTCCTCCACATCTTCCGCAAGGACCTGGTGGAGACCCTCCGCGATCGCCGGACCGTCGTGATGGCCTTCGTGGTGCCGGCGCTGATCTACCCGCTGCTCTTCACCCTCCTCGGCTCCGTCGCCACCGACAAGCGCGGCGAGCTCGAGCGCACGCGCGCCCGGGTCGCCGCCTGGGGTCCGGTCCCGGCCAGCACGCTGAACGCGGTCGAGCAGCAGGCCCGTGCCGACATCGTCGACCGCCGCGACCAGCCTCCCGCTGACCTCGAAGCCGAGGCCCGGAAGCTCGTCACCGAACGAAAGGTCCACGTCGTGCTGTTCACGCCGCCCGGAGCCTCGGGGACGAGCATCCCCGTCCGGGTGCTCGCCGACTCGACGGACGTGGACTCGGACGCGATGGAGCGCCGCATCTCGCGCGCTCTGACCGACCACGCCGCGGAGCTCCTCCGCCAGCGGATGACGGCTCTCGGCCAGGACGTCTCGGCAGCCCGTCCGCTCGACATCAAGGAGGAGGACCTCGCCGACGCCGCCCGGCGTGGCGCGAGCTTCGCAGCCGCGCTGCTCCCCTACCTCCTCCTGGTGCTCGTGGCGACTTCCGGGTTCTACGCCGCGCTCGATCTGACTGCCGGCGAGAAGGAACGCGGGACACTGCAGACGCTGCTCACTGCCCCGGTGCGCTCGGTCGAGATCGTCGCCGGCAAGTACCTGGCGGTGCTGGCGCTTACTCTGGCGGCGACGCTGTGCAACCTCGGGTCCATCGCCCTCACGCTCTCACGGGCGACTGCGGCGATGGAGACGAGCGCGCGCTTCTCCCTGGGACTCTCGAGTGCCGGGGCCATCTTCCTCACCGTGATCCCGGCAGCGCTTCTGATCGTCGCGCTCCTGATGGCCATCGGCGTCCTGGCCCGGAGCTACCGTGAGGGACAGAGCTACCTGATGCCCATCCTGCTCCTCGTGATGCTCTCCGGCTTTGCGAGCTTTCTCCCCGGGGCACAGCTCTCGGCCGGTACCGCGCTGGTGCCGCTGCTCAACGTCACCTTGCTGGTGCACGACATCCTCGTCGGCAAGGCGGGCGCGACGCAGGTGATGGTGGTCTGGGCGGTGAGCCTTGCCTGGGCCGTGCTGGGGATCCTGCTGGCAGCTCGCGTCTTCCAGACCGAGCAGGTCCTGCTCTCGGGGGAAAAGCCCTGGCGCGACGTGTTCTCGCCCAGCCGCTCGGGTCGAGGGCTCACGCCGGGGAACGCGCTGGCCTTCGCGGCAGTGCTCCTGGTGCTGACCTTCTACGGTTCGGTGCTCGTCGAGCGACGCGGCGGCGTGGCCGCGCTGATCCTCGTCTCGCAGCTCGGCTTCTTCCTCATTCCCTCGCTGCTCTGGTGTCGCCTCTTCCGGGCGCCGCTGGTGGACACCCTGCAGCTGCGTTGGCCGACTCCACGGGGGTGGGTGGCGACGGCCTTGCTCGCCGCCGGAGGGTGGAGCGTCGGAGCGGTGGTCTGGGAACAGCTCCTGCGCTTCCCAGGAGCGCGGGCCTACTCCGACTGGCTGGGCGAGCTCCTCGGCAAGCAGGGGCGGCTCGACCTCGGTACCGCCCTGGTCCTCGTGGCGCTGCTGCCGGCGGTCGCCGAGGAAGTGACGTTCCGCGGGGTCGTCCTGGCGGGGCTACGCCAGAGCGGCTCTCGATGGATCGCCGTCGTGGGGAGCGCGCTGGTGTTCGGGCTGTTTCACGTCAATCCGTACCACGTGGTCGCCGCCTTCGCGGTGGGCCTGCTGCTCGGGTGGGTCGCGCTGGAGAGCGGGAGCCTTCTCCCAGGAGTCCTGATCCACCTGGTGAACAACGGAGCGCAGGTGCTGCTCGACCGGGTCCCGGGACTGGCCGAGCGGCTCCACTCGCCGCTGATCGTGGTGCTCGCGCTCGCGTGCACCGCGCTCGGTGTGTTTCTGATGAGGGGCAGCCGTCGGCCGACGGCGGTGGCGCCGGCCGACTCGGTCGCGGTGTCGCTCGCTGCGCCGCGCTAGAAGGTGAACCGCGCGGCGAGCCCGCCGCCGCCCGGACCGAAGACCGGGGCGATGGATACCCTGGGCTCGGTGACGGCGTTCAGCCGCTTCACGAGGTTCTTGTTGTACTGCTCCGCCAGCTTCGAGGTTTCCTCGGGGGTCGTCACCATGTCCGGTGTGAGGGCGGCGATGGTGAGCAGCAACCCGCCGACCACGACTCCTCCGCCTATCAACAAGGCACCGTAGAGGCTGCTCTTCTGCGCGCTGTCCACGCACCGGTTGTAGCTGGCGACGCCTTGGCTGAAGCAGGCCGGGTCGTTGAGGTTCTGGGCGTTGCCGCTCACAAAGATGCCAGAGGCGACGCCCGCGGCAAAGGTGAGGAACGAGAACCCGTAGAGGATGCCGCGCTCGCCCTTGCGCGCCTCGGAGGCGGAGGCGAGGTCACCCCGGCCCACGAGCCGGTAGAACTCTGACGCCGACAGCTGGCGCGCTCCGTTCTGGGTGAAGACGTCCGTCTTGTGAGGACGGACGCGCAGCATGTCCCGGTAGTAGACCTCGCGCGCGAGCCCTGCCGCGGGAAGGTCCTCCTGGACGGCCCTTCCCGGCTGCGTGTCCACCGACTGCGTCGGAGCCGCCGAGGGTGCCTGTTGGACCGGAACGGCGCCCGGCGGGAGCAGCGGTTTGGCAGGTGCGGTCTGGACTGCGGGGGCCGGCGCCGCGGGTGCAGGCGCGGCCGGCGCAGCCTGAGGCGCTGCGGCCGGAGCGGCGACCGCGGCTCCAGCCGCCGCCGGAGGCGCGAGCTGCTGGACGGGCGCGGGGGCGGGAGCGGTGTATTGCGGTGGAGCTGCCTGCGGAGCGGGAGCCGAGTACTGCTGAGGCGGTGCCGCCTGCGGTGCCGGGGCAGCGAGAGGGGCCTGTGCAGCGGGAGCGGCAAGGGCAGCGCCGGTGGCGGCGCCTGCGGCCCCGGCGGCGGCCGGCGCGTACTGTTGCTGCGGCGGTGCGTACTGCTGCGGTGGCGCCGCGTACTGCTGAGGCGGGGCGGCCTGCGGTGCCGGGGCGTACTGCTGCTGGGGCGGCGCGGCGTACTGCTGCGGTGGTGCGGCCTGCGGCGCCGGCGCAACGTACTGCTGAGCAGGCGCAGGCGCGTACTGCGCGGGTGCCACCTGAGGTGGCGCCGGTGCCGGCGCATACTGCTGAGGAGGCGCAGCCTGAGACGGCGGGCTCCACTGTGGCGGAGCCTGCTGCCGGGCCAGCGCGAGTGAGGAAACCAGAAGACCCAAGACACAACCGAGCCGACCCTGCATCGTCGCCTCCACGCGAGCGGCGCTCCCCTCGTGCCGCCCGGGAACCCCCCAGGTCCCCGCATGATCCTCGGACGGGCTTCCATGTACCAGCCCGCCAAAGGTGGCCGGCCGCCAGCCCGGCAAGAGATTCGACACTCGCAAAGACGATTCGTTGCAGCGGTTTCGCTCCAGAATCGGCCGCCCGGTCCGCCGGGTGACGGACCCGTGGCGTGGGGGTGCCTCAGTCCGCGCCGGCGGCCGCCCCTTCCGCGTCGAGTCGGGCCTTCTCGGCCACGATCAGGCCCCGGACGTGGTCCCTGAAACGAGGCACGTCACCCGCGAAGGTGCCCGGATCTACGGGGGGAAGCACTCGGACCCGACAGCGGGCGGTCCCCTGCAGGACCCAGCCATGCTTGGGGAGGACGTCGCCGGTTCCGCTGAGGGTGATGGGGATGAGTGGCACCTGCCGCTCGATGGCCATCCGGAAGGCCCCGTCCTTGAATGCCTTGACCTGACCATCGGGAGAACGGGTCCCCTCCGAAAAGAGGAGGATCGGGACCCCCCGGTCGAGCCAGGCCTCGCAGGCCCGGACCATGGCGGCGATGCTCTCCTTGTCCCCCCGGATGAGTGGCACGTACCGGTTGAGCTGCATGTTCCAGCCGATGAAGGGGATCCGGAAATTGCTCTTCTTCGACACCCACTTGAACGGCCGCCAGAGCCCGAAGAGGACCAGGATGTCGGCGAGCGAGGCGTGATTGGAGACCAATACGGCTCCGCCCCGCCAGGGCAGGTGCTGCCGCCCCTCCACGCGCAGGCGCCAGAAGGGGTTGCTCCAGAAGAAGAGCTGGGCCCAGAAGCACGAGTAAAGATGGAGGATGCGGCCGTTTCGATCGAAAGGGAGGGTCGCCAGCCAGATCACCACGGCCCCGATGAAGAGCGGAACGCAGCCCAGGGCGAGGTAGGCCCAGAACAGCGCGGAGAAGATGGCGCGCATCGCGGGCAGGGTCACCGCTTCTGCAGCGTCCGGGCCATGACGCGGCCGACCTTAGCACTGCGGGGTGGGGTGGACCGGCCGGCTGCGGCGGGCTCCCGGAACGCGGTGCCGCCTGAACGAGGTGTTTGGCACCACCGGTCGGGCGGATGCTCGGTAACGAGGTGTTTGTAACGAGGTGTTTGGCACCTCCGGTTCCGGCACCTCCGGTTCCGTCCGCGGCCGCGGGCCTTCTCCGGGCGGCTACAGTCCCTCTTGACGCGGACTGCACCGGCGTTCAGGAATGCGGGGATGGCCGCGCCGCAGCTTCCGTTCCAGTTTGCGTCCGCTGCGGACGCCGTCCATCCGGCGCTCGCTGACTTCCACCCCCTCATCCAGCGGTGGTTCCGGTCGACCCTCGGCGCTCCGTCAGAGCCCCAGAGTCGCGGCTGGCCCCGGATCCTGGCCGGTGAGGACGTGCTCATCGCGGCGCCCACGGGCTCGGGCAAGACGCTCTCGGCGTTCCTCGCCGCGCTGGACCGGTTATTGCGTCTCGCGCTGGAGAACCGCCTCGAGGAGCGGACGTCGGTCGTCTACGTGTCCCCCCTCAAGGCGCTC
>Ga0070686_100001826_pt1 | contig 11868 bp, 12 predicted proteins | sample KBSS23LmetaG_FD_65654 | JGI IMG/M metagenome (GOLD analysis project Ga0070686, IMG submission 65654) | Switchgrass rhizosphere microbial communities from Kellogg Biological Station, Michigan, USA - KBS S2-3L metaG | ecosystem: Host-associated > Plants > Roots > Rhizosphere ...
TACAAAAACCAATTCCGGAGCACGCTAGCGGCCGGAGTTGGCGAAAGCTGCGACGCCTGGCAAATCCTCGCAGGTCAAGTCTGGCGAGACCTTCAACTCCTCAACGGCCGAATTCAGGCGGTTTATCCTGACAATCGGGAAGTCATTTCCTGCCCGCGTAATAATTTCCTCCTCCGCCGCGACTAATCAGATAAAGGTCAGAGATTGAATTTGACGCCTGCTGACGAACACAAGTTCCTGGAGCTGGTGGATGAGAATCGAAACAGGATTCTCCGAGTGTGCCGTGTCTATGCGTGGAATGCGGCTGACCAGGACGATTTGTATCAGGAAATCCTGTTCCAAGTCTGGCGCGGCCTGTCGGCGCTGAGAGAAGAGCAATTCGCCAACACCTGGCTTTATCGCGTGGCCATCAATACCGCCCTTTCGTTCGTTCGCAAGCGGGCCGTTCTGTCGGAGCGCGTCGTTCATATCGAACACGCCGACCTCACCCGCACAATCGAATCACAGCAGGCAGCCGAAGGAAATGCCGACGACCGCCTGGCAGACCTTTACACGGCCATCTACAAGCTGAACCCGATCGAGAAAGCGCTCGTCACCCTTTTCCTCGAAGACCTCACCTACGAGCAAATTGCCGAAGCCACAGGCATCAGTGCCAATCACGTCGGTGTCATGTTGCATCGCGCCAAGAAGAAACTTTCGAGTCTGATGATGGGGGAGCCGCCAAAATGCACGACGACGAACTAAAGAATCTCTGGAAGCGACAACCACTGAGAGACCCGGCGTTATCGCCGGCCCAACTGGTCTCTGCGATGGAAAAGCAAATGTCGCAATTTCGCCGCACCTTGGTGGCGCGTGACGTGTGCGAACTCGTGGCCTGTGCTGTCGTCATCGTCGTTTTCGGAATTTTCTATTTCACTTTGTCTCGCACGCCCATGTCGCGGTTGGGTGACTTGCTCGTCATCGCGAGTTCGCTTTGGATCGCCGGGAAGCTTGTCCATGCGCGCCGAAGCAATCCGCCGGCTCCACCCGGCGCGACGGCCGTCGAATCGTTGCGGGCGGAACTGAACGCGGTCCGCGCCCAGTCGCGCTTACTGGGTTCCATCCTTTGGTGGTATCTTCTTCCACTGGCGATAGGCATATTCGTGTGCACCTGGGGCCATCTCGGTGGGGGCGTTGGTGGTCTGGTTGGCCTCATTATCTATAGCATTTTCGTCATCGCCCTCTACGCTTTCATCTATCGCCTGAATCAGAGCGCGCGCGCGAACCAGCTTCTGCCCGTCGAAGCGCAACTAAAATCGCTGCTCCATTCGGCCGAAACCGGCGAGCCGATGGATGAAACGCAAGTCGCCAAGCTGCGTCCCATCGTTCTCTCCATGGCGGCGGCGGACAAAATCAAACCCGTGGAATTCAAGGTCGCCTTTTGGCAGCTCGCTCTTTGGGGCGAAGTCGGCTTTGTTGGAATTTGGTTCTTTTTGATGCTGGGTCTGACCCTGGATAAGCCCCACTGGAAGAGTCAGGGGCAGCTCCTGGAGACGTTGGCGCCAGGCGTTCGCCTCGAGGAAGCCAACCGCTACTCCGTCGTCGCACGGAACGTCAGCAAGCTGCTGAACGAAGGCGATTACGCGGCCGTGCAAGAGCTCTACAACCCGGAGATGAGAAAGGCCTTTCCGCCCAACGAAACATCTGATTTTTACCTTCGACTGGCGGCATTCGGCAGGATCGATAAGGTCGACGGCCCGACCGGTGACGGCTTCCGCGGGTGGACCGCGTTTCGGCTGCATTGCCAGCGCGGCGAGCTGATGATGAGCCTGGCGCTGGACGCGGACGACAAAATCTCTGGAATTCATTTCCAGCGAGCGCCCAGGCCATTCACGGAAAATAACCCCTTGGTCCTCGGCCAATCGTTCGTCCTGCAACTTTTCAGTTGGCAGCACCTGCTCTGGCTCGTGCCTTTCATCCTGGCCGGGTTGTTCTATTCCTGGCTGTTGCAGAAAACAACCCAGCGGGCCGTGGGGATCAGTGCGCTGGGAATTCATTTGCAGAGAGGGCTGAACCTGGTTCTTTGGGATGAATTGATGGAGGTTCGGCCACTCCGAATTCTGAATATTCGCTCTCTCTGGTTGATCCGGGAATCAGGCAAAAAGACGATCATGCCGTGGACTTCTCTGGAACGGCCTTCTGAGCTGAAGGCGGCGGTCGAAAACTTTGCGCCGCCACAGCATCCGCTCCGTAAATACCTGTCTTTGCTGAAATGAGACCCGAAGGGGGGAAGTCTTTTGCCACGGCGCAGGTCGTAAAGTTAGTGCATTGACATCCCCGGTTGCCTGGAAAGAATGCCGGGCAGTGAAAGGGCTCGTTTATCGAGTGACACGCGACCTGCACCTGTACGTTGGGCTGTTCATCAGCCCCTTCGTGCTCGTCTTCTCGGTCAGCGTCTTCTTTTTCGTGCACGCCTGGACTCCGAGCATGGCCCCGGAAACTACTCGCGTCGTTGCGTCATTGGACCTGCCAACCGACTTGGCGACCCTTTCCGGGCGGCCGCTGGTGGATGCGCTTAAGCCGCTCCTTGGGCGCTTGAATATTCGCGGCGAGATCGGATTCGTGCAGAAACGTATGCAAGAGCAAACGTTGCTCATTCCCGTTTCGATCCCTGGACGCGCGATCAGCGTGCAGCTTCATCTCGGCCGCCGTGAGGCGAACATCGTGACGCGAGAAACCGGCCTGGCCGACGCGTTGATGACGCTGCACAAATCTCCGGGCGGGCACGGGCCGGATATCCGCATGAACTGGTTGGCCATGAAAGCCTGGCGGTGGTTTGCCGATGCCACCGTGTATCTCACCCTTTTCATCACGATCAGTGGCGTCTATCTCTGGGCCATGCTGCGCGCGGAACGCCGGGTTGGCCTTGTCCTTCTGTGCGCCGGCACCGTGACGTTTTTTGGAATCGCCTATGCCGTCAGCCACTGAACCGCTGGCCGAGGCCAAACCCGCCACGCGTCCATGGGCGGGGCTCGAACGCTGGAATCGCAAGCTGCATTTCTATGCCGGCTTGTTCCTGCTCTTTTTTTTGTGGCTTTTTGCCTTAAGCGGCCTGTTTCTCAATCATCCGGCCTGGACGTTTCATGAACACTGGAAGAATCGGAAGGAGACGAGCTATGAACGCCCCATTACGACACCGAGGCCGGACGCGATCGAGGATCTCGAGCAGGCCCGCGATATCATGAGTCAACTCGGCATCGAGGGCGACATCCTCTGGACCACCCCTCGGACGGACTCGGACCTGCTGGATTTCCAGGTCCGCCGCCCCGGCCACTTCTTTTTCATCAAGGCCAATTGGCGTCAGGGCAGCGCGAGCGTGCGGCACGCCGAGGTCAATGCCTGGGGCGTGATGAAATTCCTCCATGTCTTCAGCGGCAATGTGGCCGACGATGCGCGGAATCATCGCGACTGGGCGTTGACTTACCTGTGGGCCTATTCCATGGACGCGGTCGCGGCCGGCTTGATTTTCATGGTCCTGAGCAGCGTGTATATGTGGCTCCAGCTCCCGCCAAAGCGCCGGCTTGGGGCAATCGTTCTCGGTGCGGGTTGTCTCAGTTGCGGCCTGTTCTGCCTGGGCCTTCGTTGGCTTTTCTGAGGCGAGAGATCCGGTGAAAGCAAAAATGCGTTCCGCTTTTACAAATGAAAGAAACGGAGGACTACTAAGAAAACTATGGCCAAGCCTGTGATTTGGACTGTGGACGACGATGCCGATGTCCTCCGGGCGGTGGAGCGCGATCTCCGTCGGCATTATGGAGATCGGTATCGGGTTATTTCTGCTGATTCTGGCATCTCCGCTCTGGAAGCGACGAAACAGTTGAAGCTTCGCAACGAACCTGTCGCGCTCTTTCTTGTCGATCAACGAATGCCGCGCATGTCCGGCGTCGAGTTCCTGGAAAAAGCCATTGAGCTCTACCCGGAGGCCAAGCGCGCGTTGTTGACGGCTTACGCTGACACCGATGCAGCGATCCGCGCGATCAACAGTGTCCATATCGATCACTACCTGATGAAACCGTGGGACCCGCCCGAAGAACGGCTTTACGGAGTGGTCGATGACATGCTGGATGATTGGCAGGCGTCCTACCGTCCCGCGTTTCAAGGAGTGCGCGTGGTGGGCAACCAATGGTCTTCTCATTCCACGAAGGTGCGCGATTTTCTAGGACGCAATTTCGTGCCGCACCAATGGCTCAATGTCGAAACGGACGAAGCGGCAAAACAGCTCCTCACCACCTCAGGCGCCGATGCCTCATCCCTTCCCCTCGTCGTATTTGCGGACGGTTCCTTTATTGCCGATCCAGCCACGTCCGATGTGGCGCGCAAACTGGGTCTGAAAACAAAAGCAGAGTTCCCGTTTTACGATTTGGTCGTGGTTGGGGCTGGTCCCGCTGGACTGGCCGCCGCCGTGTATGGAGCTGCCGATGGGCTGCATACGCTCCTGATTGAACGCGAGGCGCCAGGCGGACAGGCGGGTCGGAGTTCGCGCATTGAAAACTATCTCGGTTTTCCGACCGGCCTCAGCGGCGGCGATCTGGCGCGGCGTGCCATCGCCCAGGCTCGGCGCTTCGGGGTGGAGATCCTGACGCCTCAGGAAGTCAGCCAAGTCCGCGTGGAGGGTCCGAGCCGCGTGCTCACGTTAGCGGATGGGAGCGAGGTCGGCTGCCGTGCCCTGCTCATTGCGACCGGGATTGCGTTCCGAAAATTGGATGTGCCGGACCTGGATCGGCTTACCGGCGCCGGCGTTTACTATTATGCCCCAATGTCCGAAGCGTTTTCCTACCGGGATGGCGACATCTACATTGTAGGGGGCGCAAACTCGGCCGGCCAGGCCGCCATGTATTTTTCCAAATTTGCCCGTCACGTCACCATGCTGGTGCGCGGCAATTCTTTGTCGGACACGATGTCGCACTACCTGGAAAAGCAAATTGCGGCCACGAAGAATATCGAGGTGAAACTGAACTCCAGCGTCATCGCGGTGGAGGGCGTTGAACACTGCGAGAGAATTGCGATTCGAAACAACAAAACTTCCGAGCAGGAAACAGTGCGCGCCAGTGCTTTGCTGATTTATGCGGGCGCTGTTCCTGGCACCGATTGGCTCGCTGGCGTCGTCCAACGCGATGCCCAAGGCTATATCATTTCAGGCCAGCACCTGATGCTCGACGGTCAGCGGCCGAGCGGATGGACGGCAGACCGAGACCCATTCTATCTGGAGACGAGCGTCCCGGGCATTTTTGTAGCGGGCGATGTTCGTCATAGGTCGGCCAAAGGCGTCACGTCGGGCGTAGGCGAAGGCGCGATGGCCGTGAAACTGGTCCATCAATACCTCGGCCTCCTTTAGTCATGAGTCCCGGCGAACTCCAGGAAGTCCGTTCCACGCCTCTGTTCGCCAAGCTTTCCGACGAGCAATTGAGCTGTCTGGATGGCGGCAAAATCATTGAGGCGCCGGTGGGGACAACTTTGGCGACCGAGGGTGAACGGACCGGTCTTTTCCACGTGCTCCTTGAAGGAGAAGTTCGCGCGTCGCGGACGTACGATCGGCAGTCGATTCTCCTGGGGGTCAACAAACCCGGAAATTTCATGGGTGAAACGATGCTGCTGTTGGATATTCCCTGGGTCGCAACCCTCCACGTCTCCAAGCCGGCTCGACTGTTTCAACAAGATGAAGACGGATTCTGGCGGATGATGGCCACTTGCCAGACGGTCGCACGGGAGATTTTTCGCTCTTCCTCAAATCGGATGCGGAACCTGGAAGGGTACTCGCAGCAAAGGGAAAAGCTGGTGTCTTTGGGCACGATGGCGGCGGGTTTGGCGCACGAGTTAAATAACCCGGCGGCGGCCGCGCGCCGCGCCGCCGCGCACATGCAAGAGACCACGGAAAATGTGCAGTCCTTCCTTTGCCGGCTCGGCAAATGTTTGGAGCCGGAGCATTGGCAACACCTGCTGGATGCTGCTCAGGAGGCGTCGGCATGCAAACCTCCCGAACTCGATCATCTCGCGCGGAGCGACGGGGCCGAAACGGTCGGCAAATGGCTGGACCTGCATGGCGTCGCCGCCGCGTGGGATCTCGCACCTGCTTTCGTCAACCTTGGCTTGGACACGGCCTGGCTGGACACCTTGACAGAAAGAATTCCGCCCGCCTGCCACGCCGACGCGCTGGGCTGGCTGGGAGCCCGTTTGAGCCTCAAATCGCTGGTGAGTGAGGTCGAGCAGAGCACTCGACGCATCGGGGAACTGGTCAAAGCCGTCAAATCCTACTCTTTCATGGATCAGTCACCGATGCAGGAGGTGGACATACACGAAGGCCTCGAGAGCACCTTGACCATGCTGGGCCACAAATTGAAAAACGTGACGCTCATTCGCGCATTTGATCGCTCAGTACCGCGCCTCATGGCTTACGGCAGCGAACTCAATCAGGTGTGGACCAATCTTATCGACAACGCCATCGCCGCTGTAAATGGGACCGGGAAAATCTGTGTGGGCACTTCGCTGGAGCATGATCAAGTGGTCGTTGAGATCGTGGACAATGGCCCGGGCATTCCGGCTGAAATCCAGGCGCGCATTTTCGAGCCCTTTTTCACGACCAAATCTGTAGGAACCGGCACCGGTCTCGGATTGGTCATTAGCAATCGCATCGTCGGGGACCGACACGGCGGTGAAATTGAATTCGAATCTCGAGCCGGTGAAACACGCTTCAAGGTCCGGCTTCCCCTAAACCGGAAGCCGTGAAGGACGCCGGCGCATGCCCGCAACACATCCAGTCAACTCGCCCGTTCGTTGGCATCTCTCCGTGGATCCCGATGGGACGGGCCGAGTGAGGTTTGAAGGGGAACTCGATGCGCAGTCCACGGCTGCCGCGTGGGAGGCGCTCCAAACGGAATTGGCCGGAATCAAGGCCGTTCGTTTCGAGATCGATGTTCGCCAGCTTCTCTGCGACAGCGCGGGACTGTCCCTGCTTTACTACCTTTCCATTGGGGGGATGACCCCGGGGGCAAACGTCACCATCATCGGATTGAGCGCCGAACTGCAGAATCTGCTGCGCAGTTTTTCAGCCGAGGATTTTCAGGCCTTGCAACGGCATGAGCCGGCCTGTTCGTTTTTCGTTGATGACTTCGGCAAGGCGACCTCTTCGTTCTTTTGCGACCTGCGCCAACAGGTCGAATTTATCGGGGAAGTTGCGCTCGGTGTCATGAAGAGCGTGTTTCGTCCGCGGCTCATGCGGTGGAAAGAAGTGCTCCGCGTTTTCGAAGTGGCCGGGGTCAATGCCCTGCCGATTGTGTCGTTACTGACGTTTCTTGTGGGCATGGTGATCGCGTTCGAGTCGGCGCAGCCTCTGGCGAACCTGGGCGCGCAAGTGTATGTGGCGAATTTGTTGGGTCTGGTGATGTCGCGCGAGCTTGGCCCGGTGATGGCGGCCATCATGCTGGCGGGGCGCTCGGGTTCTGCCTTCGCGGCTGAATTGGGCACAATGAAAGTGAACGAAGAACTGAATGCCCTCCAGACCATGGGCCTCTCGCCCGTCCAGTTTTTAGTCGTGCAGCGAGTCGTGGCCGGCATTCTATTGACGCCGGTTTTGACCGCCTACGCGATGTGGGCCGGCGTGCTCGGCGGAATTCCCGTCCTCTTAGGGCTGGGCTTTCCGCTGCGCATGGTGCTGCACCAGATCCAATCCAGTTTGCACTTCGGCGACCTCGCGGAGGGCCTTTGCAAGGGGATCGTCTTCGGAGGAATTGTCGCTTCGGTAAGCTGTCTGCGCGGAATCCAAACCGGCGAAGGCCCTCGAGCCGTGGGCGAATCCACCACCCGCTCCGTCGTCAGCAGCATTATGTTGATTATCCTCGCCGATGTGATTTTTGCGGCCGTGACTTACACCTTGCGCAAATGAACGGAGCCGCCAAGAGCCTGGTGGAAGTGCGCGATCTCACGATCGGCTACGGTGGCCATGCCGTGCTCGAGCAGCTCAATTTCGAGGTGCGTCGCGGCGAAGTGTTCGCCATCCTGGGCGCCTCCGGTTCCGGCAAGAGCACGCTGCTGAAACACCTGATTGGACTCTACCAGCCGATACAAGGTGACGTTTTGATTTCCGGCGCCAGCCTCGTCCACTCTGAAGGAGAGGAGCGATTGCGCATTCTGCGAAAATTTGGCGTGCTCTATCAGAGTGGGGCTTTGTTTGGCTCGCTCACGACCGTCGAAAATGTTCGTTTGCCGCTGGATGAATTTACGGAGCTTTCCAGCGTGGCTAAGGATTTGATCGCGCTTTCCAAGTTGCGACTGGTCGGCCTGGAATCCTCCGCCACGAAGCTTCCGGCGGATCTGAGCGGGGGCATGCAGAAGCGCGCCGCCATCGCGCGAGCCATCGTCATGGACCCCTGTCTGCTCTTTCTGGACGAACCATCAGCCGGCCTCGACCCGATTACTTCCGCGGGCCTCGATGCCTTGATTCGCGAATTGGCGCGGGGACTCGGCATCACCTTCATCATGGTGACGCACGAGCTTGCCAGTATTTATGCGGTAGCCGACCGGGTCGTTATGCTGGACCCGAAAACACGCGGAATCGCTGCGGAGGGTTCGCCATCCTGGTTGCGCGACCATGCCCCGCAGTCGTGGGTGCGGCAGTTTTTAAACCGGGAGGTCACATGAGCGGCAAAACACACCATTTTAGAATCGGCCTGTTCGTGCTGGTGGCAGCCTTGTTGTTGATTGGGGCGCTCTTCGCCCTGGGCTTGAGAGCTTACTTCGGAAATTCCGATGTCTTTGAAACCTCCGTCACGGGCAAAGTCGAAAATCTTTCCGTCGGCGCCCTCGTCACGCTGCGCGGTGTGACGGTTGGCAAAGTCAGCTCCATCGAATTCGTCGGGACGGCGTATCCGGAATACCAGCAACAATATGTGCTCATCCAATTTGAGATTCCACAAGGCAGGGTCTGGAGAGCGGAACAGGCCAATATCCAACAGCTGCTCGACCTCGAGGTGGCACGCGGTCTTCGCGCCCGGGTGCAGGGACAGGGCTTTCTCGGCGCCAGTATTCTCGCGCTGGAATATGTTGACCCCAAGACTTACCCCGTGGAGCCCGTCCCCTGGACGCCGAAGCATTTCTACATCCCTTCCGCGCCAAATCAAATCAACCGGATGTTTGCTTCCTTGGAGAAAACATTGCGTCACACGGAGGAGCTCGACTTGGCGGACTTACTGGAGCGGGCAGGCAAATTGATCGAGATCGCGAATCGCTTGGCTGGCAACATCAATCAGGTTGATTTTAAACAACTCGGCTCGAATGCCCTCTCCTTGGTCGTTGAATTCCGCGAAACCACGGGCGGCCTTCAACAAACTCTCGCCGAGGCGCAACACGCCATCGCCGGGGCCGATTTGCCGGGGCTCAGTCGTGACACGGCCGCTCTGGAGGCAAAACTTTCCGGCGCCGCTCTGGAACTGCGCCGCGTTCTATCCAGCGTGGACACGGGAGAACTGAACAGCTCGCTGGCGAACGTTCGCGCCGCCACCGACGAACTGGTAGCCTTGCTTCATAACTTGGAACAGCGGCCCTCTTCCGTGTTGTTTAGCAAGTCGCCGCGACCGCTGCCGGAAGTGGAGAAGCCGTCCAAAAAATGAGAATTCTGGCGCCCATGATGGCTGCCGCCATTCTGTGCGGTTGCTCGTTCGACCGTGGATGGAAGCCACAGCTTTTCGCGTTCTCATTGCCCGCTGACCCGCCGCGCACGAATGCGCCGGCCCACCTCATTGCGCTAACTCGGGTTACCATTTCTCCCCTGTTTCAACATCGTTCCTTCACCTACCGAACAGCCGAGAACACCTACAAGCAGGACCCTTACGCGTGGTTCCTTATTCCGCCCGAACGCGCCCTGGCCGAATCCATTCGTGCTTTCATGCGCGATAGCGGTGTCTTCGGGTGTGTTCTGGACCCGGGCAGCGGCCTTGCCCCGACGCTCGTTGCCGAAGTCTCCATCAACGAACTCTACGGCGACTTCCGGCAGCCCTCGCATCCGGTCGGGACCCTGGAGATTCACTTTGTCTGCTACGAGCTCAAGGACGGGAGCCCGGGACGCGTCCTGCTCGACAAGCAGTGCGCCCATTCAACCCCCCTCGGCGCAAAAACCTCCGCGGCCCTCATGGCGGCTTGGGACGCCGACTTGCGCGAAATCATGAAGGAGATCAGTTCCGAATACGCCAAAACAACTCCATCCACCAGCAAGTGATACCGGTTTGCTGTTTGGTAGAGCGTCGGCCCACGGAGCAAGTGAAACTCTCGGCGATGGAACAGTCACGATTGGAAGTCAAACCTGCGTTTTGGCGACTGCGAGCGGATGGTAGGCCTAGATATGCGATTTGCGGCGGTCCGGAGCCATTCTCGCGTTCCGAAATGCGGTTTTCGCTATGCGAGGCATTTTCAAATTGTGCTTGCCGAATTTCGTTGGCTGGAGCCGACGTTCGGGATTCCGCAACGGGTGAGCGATTCATGAAAGCGATTCCACCGACCATATCACCCTCCCTGCGCGAGTTGAACCGATTCTGCCTACTCGGGAACAGAGCTCGAAGGGATCAGAAGGGAGTTCCAGTACACTTCCAACTCGGTATATCGGCAGACGGTGGGCCTTTTTCCATTCGTCGGGAATGCCGTCACTAGCGGTGTCCAGCGGGGATGCAAGCGAGGCATACTTGGGCTAACCAACTAACTAACTGACTAAGGGAGAAGAACCGCAGACACACGAAGATGACTAGACGCCGAGCCGATGGCCGCGAACTTTCGCGGCAGGCCGTGAAATACCGTGGCCGCGAGCTCACAGCGAAGACGGGCCTGTTCGTGAGCTGAGGCGGAATCAGCGATTTCATTGGCAATTCGCGCGATTTAGGGGATGGCCGGCTTCGTGGCACGAGCGCTGCGATTGGTGTTGGCGATATGAGCAACACCACTACACTTGCTGCCAATGAGGCGAAAGCGGCGACGCCTGATGATTGGGTCGAGGCCCACGGCGATTACCTGTTCAACTTTGCCATTGGCCAGGTGCGCGACGCCGGGGTGGCTGAAGACCTGGTGCAGGACACCTTCCTCGCTGCGTTTAAAGCCCGAGACCGCTTCACCGGCCGATCGTCTGACCGCACATGGATGGTTGGCATCCTGCGTCACAAGATTTGCGATCACCTTCGCCGCACCTGTCGCGAGCGCGCCGTCCGAGCCGAGGTGTCGTCACCAAGCGCGGAAGACGAAGCCTGGGATGACGCAGTGACGTGGCTGCACGATGTGGCCTCCGAATGCCAGTCGCCGACGCGGCGTATGGAACTGGACGAATTCAAGGCCAACCTTGAAGTGGCGCTCGGCCTGTTGGCACCTCGTGTGGCGCAAGTGTTTCAACTCTACGAAATCGAAGAGCTTGCCAATCCCGAAGTATGTCAACGTCTCAACATCTCCGAGAGCAACCTTTGGGTGATGCTCCATCGCGCGCGGAAACAGTTGCGCAGTCAACTCAGCGGCTGGTGGAACGGCGACTCCAAAAACCCCTCTACCAAAACGCTTACTCACTGATTTGCCATGCTCAAAATCTCTCGAACCAAATCGATGAACCAGGCTGTCGTCCTGCGACTCGAGGGCCGCGTTGTGGGACCATGGGTCATGGAACTTAGGAAGTCATGCGAAGAGGTGCTGTCCGAAGGTCGGGCGGTCAAGCTTCATTTGGCTGAGGTGGAGTTTATGGACGCACAAGGTGTCGCGCTGCTCTCGGAACTCCGGTCGAGCGGCGTCGTGTTTGTGGAGTGCCCTCCATTCGCAGCGGAACAGTTGAAGGTGACAGGCGGTTGGTGAGCTCCGCTTATCTCGAGGGTGCAT
>Ga0070686_100001827_pt1 | contig 11865 bp, 9 predicted proteins | sample KBSS23LmetaG_FD_65654 | JGI IMG/M metagenome (GOLD analysis project Ga0070686, IMG submission 65654) | Switchgrass rhizosphere microbial communities from Kellogg Biological Station, Michigan, USA - KBS S2-3L metaG | ecosystem: Host-associated > Plants > Roots > Rhizosphere ...
CTCGACGGCACGAAGTACAGGGACTGGTAATGCAAGGCGTGCATCCGCGCGGCGTCGCCGTCAGCTCTCCGCAGGCGCGAAATCTCGAGCGCGGCTTCACGATGATCGAACTGCTCGTCGTGATGACGCTGATCGTCATCCTGGCGACGATGGGGATGACGCAGTACAAGACGTCGCAGGTCTACGCCAGGGAAGCGGTCCTGAAAGAGGATCTGTTCCGGATGCGCGACGCCATCGATCAGTACTACGCCGACAAAGGGCAGTACCCGAGCACGATCGATGCGCTGGTCAGCGACGGGTATCTGCGCAAGGTCCCCGAGGATCCGTTCACGAAGAACAGCACAAGCTGGCAGACGGTCCCGGCCGAACCCGATCCGACCAACCCCACGGCCGAACCAGGCGTGTACGACATCAAGAGCGGCTCCGATCAGACCGCGCTCGACGGCACCAAGTACTCAGACTGGGATTAGCGCGCGGCTCGAGACACGCGGCTGCCGTAGTGTCCGGCTTTAGCCGGACCGTTGATTTCGCCCCGTTGCGCGGATCGCGAGATCAAAGCTAAACAGAACGCAGACACCGCAGAATCCTCGGATCGGGTACGGGTAACGCCCGGCTTCAGCCCAGACCGTGCTCACTCGATGATGCCGCGCCGCGGCGGCGTAACGTTCATGACCGACGCGCAGCCGTTTCGTAGTCGCCGGCGAAGAACGCCGCAACGCCAGCCGATGCCGCTTGCTGTCCGTGCAGCGACGCGGTGAGGAGAAGCAGGCTGACGCCGAAGACAATTGCGCGGCTCGATTGCATCACGAATCGCAAACGAACAGAGCAATCCACGAAGCCACGTGACAGGTCAACGAACTGCACAGACCCCCGCTGAAGCACGGGCGCATTCGGAGGTCGCATTTTACGGATCTGCGACGCCCGCGCGCGACGATGCGCACGGGTTTAGGTCCGGCTGCAGCCGGACGTTACCGGGATTTGATCGCGACGTCTTTTACCTTAGGCTTGCGGACAGACCCAGGGCCGCCCCAGAATGGGCGGCCCTTTACTGCAAACGATTACGAACTGACGGTGACGACCGTCGAGCCGGCGCCCGCTTGACCATTCGTATCACGTGCCGTTGCGGTCACCGTAACGGTTGATCCCACCAGCGCCGCCGAGTAGGTGTGTTGCGCCGACCCGATGTTGCTCGGCACCGTGGTGGAGGTGCCGTCGCCCCAATCGATCGTGACCGAAGCGATCGACGCCGTGGATCCGGTCGGCACCGCGGCCGCGATGGTGAACGTCGCTGGCGTGCCGGCGTGCACGCCGCCGGTCGGCGGCGTCACGGTCACCGTCGGCCTCGACGAGGTGACGGTGATCGACGTGGCGGTGTTGGCTGGATCGCCGAACGCGTCGGTCCCTGTGATCTGCACCGAGAAGGTTCCGGACTGCCCGTAGGTATGCGACACAGCCGCCGGTTGCCCGGCGACAGACGACGTCGTTCCGTCGCCCCAGTTCACGGTAACGCGGGTGATCGGGCTGCCGGTCGTGCCGTAGGTGAGCGGCACGGTGACTGCCTGATTCACCGACGGCGCTGCCGGCACGACAGTGCCAACCGTGATCGACGCCGTCGAATTCACGTTGATCGTGACTTTCGCGGTCTGGGCGCCGGTCGTGGTGGGGGTCGTGCCGCCGCTGGTCGTTGCCACACCCGCCGTCGCCGCCACAGTGGTCGTCCGGTTGGTCGTCAACTGCGTCGTCGCGCGCCCGTTCGCATCGGTCGTCACGACACTCGCGGTGAATGAACCCGCGCCCGACGACGTCGTCGCGGTCGTGTCGATCGAAAAGGTCACCGACACACCCGGCAGTGGGTTGCCGCTCGTATCGATGACGGTTGCGGTGAGATCCGTCGTTCCGCCGGCCGAGGGCAGCGTCGTCGGGCTCGCCTGCAGCGACACGCCACCGACCGCAGCCGCCCCGACCGAAATTTTGACGGCGTTCGCCGCCGCGATCGACGTCCCGCCCGACAACGCGGTGATCGAGGCCACTCCTGAAGTGGTCGCAATGAACTTGACGATTGCGCGACCGCTGACATCGGTATCCGCTTCACTCGGCTGAAGCCGCCCGAGGCTCGTCGTAAAGGTGACGCGCGTCCCTTCGTGCGGCGGCACGCCACCGGCCTCGATGATCTGCGCGATGACGTCGGTGGACCCGTTGATCGGCAGGGTGCTCGCGGCGGTGGTCAACGTGATCGTCGATCCAGCGGGCGCGAGCAGCGGCACTTTCTGACACGCGGCCGACAGCGCGACCGCGGCCACGAGAGAAGCAAGAGTGGCAGAGCGTAATGAGCGTGATACCATGAAGCCGATAACCATCTTAATTGCCATGAACTTAGCGGGTCAAGCCGGGAAGCGGCGACAGCACGCGGTTGCACAGGACGGCTACGCCATGGCGGCCCTGATCGTCGCCATGGGAATCATGGCGTTGATGATGACGGTCGTGATGCCGGTCTGGAAGCAGGCGGCCCGGCGCGAAAAGGAAGAGGAGCTGGTGTTTCGCGGCATGCAGTACGTGCACGCGATCGGCCTCTACCAGCGCAAGTTCGCGAACGCGTACCCCCCGAACCTCGACCTGCTGGTCGATCAAAAATTCCTGCGCAAGAAGTTCAAGGACCCGATCACGAACGACGACTTCGTGATTCTGCCGCCCGGGGCGGCACTGCCTGGCGCGCCGGTGCCCGGCGGCCAGCGTGGCGGCACGCAGCCGGCGGGCGGAATCGGTAGCGGTGGAATCGGCAGCGGTGGAATCGGCAGCGGCGGCGGTAGCGCCGGCCCGGTGAGCCGAGGCGGCGGCACCACCACGGCGCCTCAACCGTCGAGCTCGCAGCCGAGCGGGCGCGGCGGCCTCGCGCCGATCGGATCGCAGCCCGGCGGCGTGGGCGGCGGCGGCGCCGGTGTCGCCGGCGTGACGAGCAAGAGCAAGGATCAATCGATTCGCCTCTACAACGGACGCAATCATTACAACGAGTGGGCGTTCGTCTATACGCCGCAATTGCAGCCGGGCCAGACCTCGACGACGCCGCCGGGAGTGCTTGGCGGGCAGCGCGGCCAGCCTGGCCTCGGACCGGGACGGAGCAACGATCCGAGCGGACGCGGCATCCCGACTCCGGGACAACGCGGGCCGAATCCGTTCGGGCCCGGCGGTCCCGGGACCAGTCCGTTCGGGCCCAACAACCCACCAGGCGGCGGTCGCGGCTTCGGCCCCGGCAGCGGGCAGCAGCAGCCGATCTTTCCACCGAATCCGCGCGGACGCTGACCGGGCGCGGGACGCCGATTACGCAGTTAAGACGAGAGACTTCGCGCGATGGCCGCGCCGGCGCCGACCGCGACGACGAGGAGTGCGCAGCCGAGCGCGGTACTGCGCAACAGCAGTTCGCCGACGCCGAATAGCGCGGCGTAGACGAGGACGCAGCCGAGCGCGGCGCTGACGAGATCGCGGCCGAGCGAACCGCGCGGCCGGACATCGTCAGCCCACGCCGCGACCGGTTTCCACCCCGGACCGTACGGCTGGACGCGCACGTAGAACGCCCTCAGCGTGTCCTTCGGCTCCGGCGCAGTGAGCCATGTGACCGCGAGCCACGCGATCGTCGTGATCGTCACCGTCACAATCATCAGGTAGGCGAAATCCCTCGGCCGATCGCCGTCCCACTTCATCACGATCTGCAGGTAGAGCGAGACCGCGGCGGCGACCGCCATTGCCGAAACCTCCGACCACGCATTGATCCGCCACCAGAACCAGCGCAGGAGCAGCACCGTCCCGGTGCCGGCGCCGGTGACGATCAGCAGCTTCCACGCCTGCTCGATCGACGCCAGGTGCAGCGTCACGTAGATCGAGACGAGCATCAACGCCACCGTCACCAGCTGCGAGACCACGACGTATTCGCGCTCCGCCGCGTCCCGCCGCAGGAAGCGGCGATAGAAGTCGTTGACGACGTACGACGCGCCCCAATTGAGCTGCGTGCCGATGGTCGACATGTAGGCCGCGGCGAAGGCCGCCAGCATCACGCCGCGCAGCGCCGGTGGAAAGACCGCCGGATCCATCAGCGTGCGGACGTAGCCGGACTCCTTGTCGACGAGCGTGGGATAGAGAATCAGCGAGGCGAGCGCGGTGAGGATCCACGGCCATGGCCGCACCGCGTAGTGCGCGATGTTGAACCACAGGGTGGCGAAGACGCCGTCGCGTTCGGTGCGGGCGGAGAAGATGCGCTGCGCGACGTAGCCGCCGCCGCCCGGCTCGGCGCCCGGATACCAGCTGGCCCACCAGCTGACGCCGAGATAGACGAACAGCGTGATCGCCGGCATCCACGCCGAATCGGTCGACGGAAAGAAATCGAGCCGCGATCCGCCGGTTGGCGCGTCGAGTGCGGCGATCTGCTGCTTCAGCGCGGCGAGGCCGCCGGTGGCGCGGACCGCGAACCAGGCGAGCGCGATCACCATCCCCATTTTCAGCACGAACTGGACGAGGTCGGTGACCAGCACGCCCCACAGCCCGGCCAGCGTGGTGTAGAACGCCGTGAAGATCAGCATCGCGAGCAGTGCCGACAGCGCACCGCCCGGCCCGAGGCCGAGCGTGACCTCAAGGATCTTCATCATCGCGAGGTTGACCCAGCCGATGATGATGCAGTTGATCGGGATGCCGAGGTACACGGCGCGAAAGCCGCGCAGGAATGCCGCCGGTGCGCCGGCATAGCGCAGCTCGGCGAACTCGACATCGGTCATCACGCCGGCGCGCCGCCACAGCCGGGCGTAGACGAACACCGTGAGCATCCCGCTGGCCGCCATGTTCCACCACAGCCAGTTGCCGGCGATGCCGTAGCGCGCCACCATCCCGGTGACGACGAGCGGCGTGTCGGCGGCGAACGTCGTCGCCACCATCGATGTGCCGGCCAGCCACCAGGGCACGTCGCGGCCCGACAGGAAGAACTCGGTGGTGCTGCCGCGGGCGCGGCGCGCGTAGTACAGCCCGATCGCCAGGTTCAGCGCGAAGTAGGCGACGATGACGAGCCAATCAACGAAGGTTAGCGTCATTACAGATCGGCGAGCGCATCGTGAAAAGCGCGGCGCACCTGGCGCATCTCGTCGAGCGTGCCGCCGCGGCACACGCGATTGGTGAGCAGGACAAAGTACCGATCGCGCGCCGGATCAATCCAGAGCGATGTTCCCGTGAACCCGACGTGGCCGAAGGCCCGCAGGGACATGCGCGTGCCGCACGACGAAGTCGGCAGCATCGTATCCCAGCCGAGCGCGCGCGAGCTGCCGGGAACTGTGGTTCTCGTCGTGGACAGCCGCACCATCTCGCCGCCCTGCAGCATCACCCGCGCGAACTCGCCGACCGCGCCCGCCGTGCCGAATACGCCGGCGTGCCCGGCGACGCCGCCGAGCGCCGCGGCGTAGTTGTCGTGCACTTCGCCAATCAGCCGCCGGCCGCGGCGCGGGTCGACGTCCAACGGTTCGGTTGGCGCGGCCTGATCGCGCACGTCCACCGGGACGCCGAATGCCAGCTCGCTGTCGCGCAACGCCTTCAGGCGAGCGATCGGCGGCGTCCGTTCGAACAGTACGTCGAGCGGCGCGCCGCCGACGTCGGCGGCAAGGAAGCCGAGCAGGAGGAATCCGAGGTCGCTGTAGATCGATTGCGTGCGAGGCTGGTATTCCAGCCGGATCGTGCCGATCTCGTATTCGAATTCGCGGCGTGTCGCCGGCGGCAGATCGACGAGCCGCGCCGGCAGGCCCGATGCGTGCTCGAGGAGATCGCGAAGCGTGACCGCCGCGCGGTCGTCGCCGCGCCAGTCCGCGAAGAATTCCGCGACCGGTGCGTCGAGCGACAGCGCGCCCGTGCGAACCAGCTCCATGATGACGGTCGTCGTCGCGATCGGTTTGGTCAGCGACGCCAGATCGAAAATCGTCGCGCCGGTGGTCGGCGCCGCGCCGCGATCGAAGGTCACGGTGCCGAGCGCATCGGACCAGATCGGCCCGTCGCTCGAGCCGACCTCGATCGTCGCGGCAGGGAATACCGATCTGGAAATCGCGTCGGCGACGACGCGCCGCGCGGTATCGACCTCCGCCATCAGCCTGCGGCGGCGCGGCCGATCCACGCGACCGCGATCGTGGTCGCTGCGCCGATGAACACGTACCAGGTGAATGCGACCGACGTCCATCCCCAGACGACGGTCATCACGGCGAGCCCGGCGATCATCCCGATGAAGGTCTGACCCTCGGAGATCGTCGGGGCGAGCGTGCCGAGCAGGAACGCGCCGAGCACCGAGCCGGACGCGTAAGACAGGACCGCCAGCCCGGCATCGAGCACCGAACGCTGCATCCATTGCGCGCCAACGGCGATGACGATCTGCACGACTCCCCAGATCACCGTCCACTGCCGGGAGACGCGCATCAGCGTCCGTTCGTCGGCGTCCGGCCGCACATACTTGGCGTAGAAATCGTTGACGGTCGTCGCCGCCATCGCGTTGATCGACGGTGACAGCGCGGCGGCGACAATCGCCGCGACGATGAAGCCGGCGGCGCCGTGGGTGAGCGCGGTCACGATGAAGGTCGGCAGCAGTTCGTCGGTGCGCGCCAGCGTCCGCGGTAGCGGCGCGTGCTGGTAGTAGGTGAACAGCATCACGCCGATGACGAGGAACATCACGAACTGGGCGAACACGAGCACGCCGCTGAGCACCAGGCCCTGCGCCGCCTCGCGCGCGGACCGGGCCGCGAGCAGGCGCTGGACCAGGAACTGATCGGTGCCGTGGGTCGACAGCGTCAAGGCGACGCCGCCGATGATGCCGGCCCAGAACGTGTACGGCCGGGTGAGCGCCACGCTGAAGTCGAAGACCCGGAACTTGCCGGCCGCGCCGCCGGCGCGCAGCACTTCTGACCATCCGCCGGGGATCAGCGCCAGGAGCGACGCGAAGACAACGGTCGCGCCGGCGATGTAGACGAACAGCTGCACCACGTCGGTCCAGATCACCGCCGACGCGCCGCCGCGGACCGTGTAGACGATCATCGCGATGCCGAGGATCACCACTGCCCACGTCACCGGCACCTGCGTCACCACCGCAATCACCAGCGCCGTCGCAAACAGCCGTACGCCGTCAGCCAGCGATCGCGTGACCAGGAAAATCAGTGCCGAGAGGTTCTTGACGCGCGGGCCGAAGCGCCGCTGCAGCAGCTCGTAGGAGGTGAAGAGATCGCCGCGAAAGTACGCGGGGATGAAAATCGCGCTGACCAGCAGCCGGCCGATGATGTAGCCGAACACCAGCTGCAGAAAGGTCATGTCGCTGGCGTAGGCGGTCGCCGGCACGCTGATGAAAGTCAGCGTGCTCGTCTCGGTCGCGACGATGGTGAAACAGATCGCCCACCACGGCACCGACTGGCCGGTGAGGAAGTAGTCGCGGGTCGTCTTCTGGAAGCGCGCGAAGTAGGACCCGAAGGCGGTGATCGCGAGGAGGTACCCGCCGATGACCAGATAGTCGACCCAGGTCAGGACCATGGCCGCCGGCGCATGAAAGCAGCGGAGCGTAGCATAGAATCGAAGAGACATGCACGTCCTCGGCATCGACGCAGGCGGCACGAAGACGGTGTGCCTGCTCGCCGACGAGAGCGGCACGATCCTCTCCGAAGCCCGCGGTCCGGGCGCGAACCTGCACGCCGCCGGCGAGCTCGCCGTCGAGAAAGTCCTGCACGAAGTGATGGAGCGGGCGATCGGCGATCGGACGGTGACGCCGGCGGCGATCTGTCTCGGGATCGCCGGCGTCGATCGCGAGGACGAAGCGCAGATCGTGCGCGCGATGATGCGCCGGATCGGCTACAAGTCGCGCGTGCTGGTGGTCAACGACGCGCTGATTGCGCTGGTCGCCGGCGCCCGCGACGACCCGGCGATCGTATTGATCGCCGGCACCGGCTCGATCGCCTACGGCCGCAACGGATCAGGAGAGGCGGCGCGCGCCGGCGGCTGGGGCCACATGATCGGCGACGAGGGCAGCGGCTACTGGATTGGCCGCGAAGCGCTCGCCGCGGTGATGCGCGGCGCCGACGGCCGCGGTCCCGAGACCGCTTTGGCCGGTGAAATCCTCGCCCACTTCAACGTCAGCGACGTCTCGCGTCTGCCGCGCATCGTCTACGACCGCGAGCAGCCGCGGATGAGCGTCGCCGCGCTCGGGCCGATCGTCCAGCGCGTCACGGAACAGGGCGATGCCGTCGCAACCCGGATCCTCGAACGGGCGGCCGACGAGCTCGTGCTCGGGGCGCGATCGGTGACGATGCGGCTCGAGATGCGCGGCGACGAATTCACGTTCCTGCTGGCCGGCGGCGTGTTCCGCGTCGTGCCGTGGCTGGCCGACGAGCTGCCGCGGCGTCTGGTCGAGGTCGCGCCGAGGAGCCAGACCGAGATTCTCACCAGCGATCCCGCAGTCGGCGCCGTCTGGCTGGCGCTCTCGGAAGCGCGCGGGATGGCGCAGGTGCCTCGCTACAAACCGGCGCTGGCCGAGGGCTGACCGCTGATGGCGATGGCATGACGCGCGTCCGCGTCTTCCGCAGCGCGGACGCTCTCGCCGGAGCGCTCGCTCACGACATCGCGCGGCGCATTTCGGAGACTCCGCGGCTCGTGCTCGGCCTCCCGACGGGGAGAACGCCGATCCCTTTCTACCAGGAACTCGTGCGCCTTTACTCCGGCGGACGCGTCGATTTCAGCCGCACGACGACGTTCAACCTCGATGAATTCGTCGGCCTCGACGGCGGCGATTCGCGGAGCTATCGCGCTTTCATGCAGCGGCACCTCTTCGACCACGTCAACATCGCGCGGCGGCGCGTCCACTTCCTGAACGGCGCCGCACGCGACCTCGCGCGCGAGTGCGCGCGCTACGAGCGCGCCATTCGCCGCGCCGGCGGCATCGACATCCAGATCCTCGGGCTCGGGCTGAACGGCCATATCGGTTTCAACGAGCCGGCACGGGCGCTGATCGCCCGCACGCACCGGACGCGGCTTACGGCGGCGACGCGGCGGGCGAACGCCGCGCTGTTCGGCAACCGGACGAGCGCCGTGCCGCGCGAGGCGTTATCGATGGGGATGGCGACGATTCTCCACGCGCGGCGTGTGGTGTTGATCGCGACCGGGGCGTCAAAGGCACGCTGCATCGACCGGATGGTGAACGGTCCGGTGACGCCGCGCCTGCCGGCATCCTTTCTCCAGCTCCACGCCAACGCGGAAGTGTGGGTCGACCGGGCGGCTGCCGCGCGGAAGTGAAATCGCCGTTCTGTAGCGCAGCCCTTCACGGCTGCCGGCACGGCGTCGGCAGGCCTGACGGCCTGCGCTACGGGAGGCCGACCCAGTCCAGCACGCGGAGCGCACGCAACGTGATCCAGCGGTTCGGTGCGCCCACCGTGCCGGCCAGCTCCTCGTGAAGCGTATTGCGGTGCCGCAGGTCGAGGCGCCAGCGGCCGGTCGCGTCACGACGTTCGAGCACGATCGCGATCGCCTCGTCGACCCTCGTGTCAGGCTGCACGCCGGCCGCGCGCAGGTAATCGAGCGCGCGCAGCACGTCATAGTGCCAGAGTGTTGGAAACGCGAACTGGGTCCACGTCGCGTCGATGATCTCGCCGGTCGACAATCGCCGGAGCAGGCGCCGCTCGAGAAGATAGTCGTGCGCCCGCGCGCGCGCCCCGGTCACGCGGGCCGCCGCGCCGAAGGCCTGCTCGTAGGCGAGCAGCCCTTCGAGCACGCAGATCGTCGTGTGGAACGACGAGCGGACCGAGCCGCGCTCGGCCTCGCAGTTCCACCCGCCGTCGGCGAGCTGTTCGGCAAGCAGCCGATCGACGAGCCGGTCGCTCGGCTGCCCGAAGTACGCACCGAGCGCCACCACGCGGCCGTTGATGCACGGCTCGACCTCACCTTCGAAGAACGGCGAGTCTCCGAAATGCGGTCCCCAGGTGACGTGGCTGCGAACGCGATCGATCGCCGCTCGCGCCGGCGCGCTCGCCGGGTCGAGCCCGAGGTCGCGCAGGAACACCAGCGTGTACATGTCCGACCACCAGAGCGGCGTGGCGACGCCGTCGCCCCAGTGACCGTCGGGACGCTGTTGATCAAGCAGGCTTCGGCCCCAACCCTCCGACGCGACGCGCGCCCGCTCGGCCGCCACGATCTCCGCGGGCGCGGCCGTGAGATCGCGGCTGACCTGCCAGCGGATCGCCGGATCGGCGTCGAGGAGCCAGGCGATGACGGGGTCGGTCGAGGATCGTGGCGAGGCCGTGGGCTGTCGGAGCGTCAATCGGGTATGCGTGATGGGTCTAGCCGACCTTGAGCAATTCCTTCAACCGTGCTTCGACGTCCTCGCCGATCGCATCGCGCACGAAGTCGTGGGCGCGGCGCAGGCGGGACAGAGCCTGCGTGTAGGTGAGCGTCCCCTTCTGCATGACGATGGCGGCTTTGACGTTCCAGTGCGCCTTGCGCAGCAGCGCGTCGGCCGCGTCGTAGTCGAGGCCGGTGACGATGCCGATGATCCGCCGGGCGCGATCCTTCAGCTTCTCCGATCCCATCTGCACGTCGACCATCAGGTTGCCGTAGGTCTTGCCGATGCGGATCATCGCCGCCGTCGTCAGCATGTTGAGGACGATCTTCGTCGCCGTCCCGGCCTTGAGCCGCGTCGACCCGGCGATCACTTCCGGTCCGACGGCGGGGGCGATCGTGAGATCGACGAAGGTCTGCAGTTCGGTGCGCGGATCGCAGGTGACGAAGATGATCTTCGAGCCGGCGCGGCGCGCGCGGGTGAGGGCACCGCGGACGAACTGCGTCATGCCGCTCGCCGAGACGCCGATCACGACGTCCTTCTTGGTCGGCCGCAGCCGGTTGACCGAGCGCATCCCTTCTTCGTAGTTGTCCTCGACGCCTTCGCGCGCCTTGAGGATCGCGCCCTTGCCGCCGGCCATGATCGCCTGCACCAGGTCGGGGTTGGTCCCGAAGGTCGGCGGCATCTCAGCCGACTCGAGCACGCCGAGCCGGCCGCTGGTTCCGGCGCCGACGAAGATGATCCGGCCGCTCCTGCGCAGCGCCTGCGTGATGATGTCGACGCCGACGGCAATGCGATCCTTCTCGCGCTGCACCGCCGCGAGCATCTTGCGATCTTCGTTGAGCATGCCTTCGACGATATCGGCGGCGGGGAGCTTGTCGATGGCGAGGGTCGCCGGATTGATCTGCTCGGTCGGAAGCGACTGCCACTTCGAACGGGACGGCATGCAGTTCAGAACCTCAGGAACAAGCGGCGAAGTCTATCATAATCACTGAATGATCGACGCTTATCTCGACCATCTGCGGGTCGAGCGGCGGCTCGCCGATCACACGCTCGAGAGCTACGCGCGCGACCTGGTGGCGCTCGCCGAATATGCCGCCGGTGCCGGCTGCGCGGTAGATGCGCTCGACCGTGCCGCACTCGAAGCGTTCGTTCGCGAACAGCGAAGCACCGGTCTGTCGCCGCGATCGGTGGCGCGGCGCGTCGCGGCGGTTCGCGGCTTCTATCGCTTCCTCGTCCTCGATCGCCGGCTCAGCCGGAACCCCGCCGACGATTTGCACCCACCGCGCGCGTGGCCGGCGCTGCCCAAGTTCCTCACGCTCGAAGAAGTCGACACGCTGATCGCGCAACCCGACGTGTCGACGCCGCTCGGCCTCCGCGACCGCGCGATGATCGAGCTGCTGTACGCGACCGGCGTGCGGGTGAGCGAGCTGGTGAGCGTCCGCACCGCCGATCTGCACCTCGCCGAGCACTACATGACGTGCATCGGCAAAGGCAGCAAGGAACGGCTGATCCCGATCGGCGAGCAGGCGAGCGACTGGATCCGC
>Ga0070686_100001828_pt1 | contig 11863 bp, 7 predicted proteins | sample KBSS23LmetaG_FD_65654 | JGI IMG/M metagenome (GOLD analysis project Ga0070686, IMG submission 65654) | Switchgrass rhizosphere microbial communities from Kellogg Biological Station, Michigan, USA - KBS S2-3L metaG | ecosystem: Host-associated > Plants > Roots > Rhizosphere ...
CCGGCGGCGACGCCGAACAACCACACGAGCCGATCGTCTTTGAGCTCGTACGAGCCTCGATTCAGCAGTGCCGCTGTCGCGAACCCGCCGACGATCACGCCCAGCGCGCCTTTGACCACCGGCTCGGAAACGCTGCGGAGCACCAGCAAGCCAAGCGGAATGCCGATCATGCTCGAGAGCACCAGCCACACGGCGGTCGAGACCTGCACGTGCCTCCAGTCCTGCGCAACGATGATGGCAGCGACGGTGATCGAGACCAACACCGCAACCGGAGCGGCCGTCTCCACCGGCAGTGCCAGCGCCAGGAGCGGGACGGCAATCAATGCTTCGCCGAAACCGAGCGCCGAGCGCACGAAGGTTGCGCAGAACAGGACGACGGCGACGTGCAGCGTCAGCGAGCTGGCGGCCATGACGCGCAAGAATACGCTGTGAACAAGATCGGCGCAGGCGCGGCCGGGAGACACTACAATGGCGCGCGCGAACTGGTCGCGCACCGCTGTTGAGAGCGCGTTCGATTTCTTCGTAGTGTCCGGCCTTAGCCGGACCGACGACGGTCCGCCTGAAGGCGGACACTACAGAGAATCAAATCCGCTCCAGGACTCTCGCATGAGCAAAGCCAAAGTCTTCGTCACCCGTGTGATCCCCGCCGCCGGCCTCGACAGAGTGCGGGAGTTTTGCGACGCCGAAGTGTGGAGCGAACCGCTGCCGCCGCCGGCCGAGGTTCTGCGGCAGAAGGTGTCGGCCTGCGAAGGCCTGCTCTCGCTCCTCACCGAGCGGATCGACGACGCCGTGATGGACGCGGCCCCGCGGCTGCGCGTCATCAGCAACTACGCTGTCGGCTTCAACAACATCGACATTCCCGCGGCGACGGCGCGGGGCATCGCCGTCGGCAACACCCCGGGCGTGCTCACCGACGCAACCGCCGACATGGCGTTCGCCTTACTGATCGCCGCCAGCCGGCGCATCGTCGAGTCGGAGAAGTACGCGGTCGCCGGGCACTGGAAAACGTGGGAGCCGCTGGGGCATATCGGGCAGGACCTGGCCGGCCGCACCGTCGGCATTGTCGGGATGGGCCGTATCGGCTACGCGATGGCCAGCCGCTGCCGCGGCGGCTGGGGCATGCGCGTCCTGTATCACGATCAGCGTGCCAACGAGCAGGCCGAGCGCGAGCTGGGTGCCGAACGCGTCTCGTTCGATCGGCTGCTGCAGGAATCGGACTTCATCTCGGTGCACGCCGACTTGAACGACACGACGCGCGGCATGTTCAACGCCGGCGCCTTTGCCAAAATGAAACCGAGCGCCGTGTTCGTGAACACCGCGCGAGGACCGCTGGTCGTCGAAGCCGATCTTGCCGCCGCCCTGAGCAAGGGGACGATCTTCGCCGCCGGCCTCGACGTCACTGATCCTGAACCGCCGCGTGCCGGCAATCCGCTGGTCGGCCTGCGCAATTGCATCGTCGCGCCGCATATCGCGAGCGCGACGGTGAGCAGTCGCAATGCGATGGCGGAGATCGCCGCCGACAACCTGATCGCCGGGCTCAAGGGCGCGCCGCTGCGCGCATGGGTCAATCCGGAAGTCGCAGCCAGCCGGAGAACGTGAACCGACGCGTCGGCGGGCCGCGTTCACTTCGCCGCGGCGATCGAAGTGACGGTGATCTTCCTGGTCTTCGCGTCCAGCGCGCCGACCACGGTCACCTTCCGGCCGGCAAACTTTCGCGCGCCCGGCTGATCGCTGAGCGTGTAGACATCCTTTCCGTCGTAGAGCACGAACGCGGCGTCGTGCTCCTCGGCGCAGGCCACGGCGCATTCGGCGTCGGTCGCGCCCATTCGCATCACCGAGTGATCGCCTCGGTCGCACATGCTGTCGGTGATCGTGCCGGTGAAGGTTCGCGGCGTCTGCGGCGCGGCGACGGCTGTCGCGAACAGCAGCGCGGCGAGAAGTTTCGTCATCGCGCTCAGTACCCGGCCGCCTGGCCGTCCTCTCTGAAATTCGACCCGGCCCGGTAGAACCCGGCAATCGGCCGCTTGCACGTCGCATCGGCCGGCGCGCAGCCTGGCGCCGATCGTGGGTCCGGCGTGAACATGATCGCTTCGAATCCGCCAACTGGCGATCCGTTCGACGCCGCGACCTGGTGGCCCATCGCCGACAACTGCGCGCCGACCAGCCCGAAGAGCGCGGACTCGAGCTGCAGCTTGTTGTTCACCTGGTTGTGGCTGAACCGCGCCATGTCGCCGGCCGCCTGCACGTTGGCGTGGAGATCCAGCACGTTCACGAGGACCTGCATGTTGCCCTGGCCCTGCTGATCACCGCCGTGCTGACCGGTCACCAGCAGCGGCCGATCGCCCTGCATCACCAGCACCGCCGACAGCGTGTTGTAAGGTCGCTTGTTGGGCGCGATGACGTTCGGGCTGTCGGGATTCAGGGTGAACAGCCCGCCGCGGTTGTGCAGGATGAATCCGTACCCCGGAACCGTGATGCCGGAGCCCCAGCCGGCGAAATTGCTGTTGATCCACGACACCATGTTGCCCCAGCGATCGGCGGCGGCGAGATAGATCGTGTCGCCGGCATCAAAGGCGTCGCTCGTGCGCGCCCCGGTACTGGAGGCGTGTTTGGGATCGACCTTGCCGCACAGCGAGGCGGCGTGTTCCTTCGACGTCAGCATGTCGAGCGGCACGGCGACGACGTTCGGATCGGCGTTGCGGCCGTAGACGTCGGCATAGACCGCCTTCTTGGCTTCGATCAGAGCGTGCCAGTACTGCGGGCTCGCCGGGCCGAGCGTGCCGAGCGTCTGACCCGGATACCAGGTCGGCACACACGCCTCGAGCACGTTCATCATCTCGACGATGCCCCACGCCTGCGACGGCGCGCGCGTTGCGACGATCGTCTGCTGGTCGTGGTAGGTCGCCGACGCCGGCGTCACCCACTCGCCTTTGTAGCTGGCCAGATCGTCGAGCGTCATCGGCCCGCCGAGCGCCGTCGACTTGGCGATGATCGCCTTCGCGACCTCGCCGCGATAGAACACGTCGCGCCCGTGCTGCTGAATCAGCCGGAACGTCTTGGCCAGATCGGGGTTGCGGAAGATCGTCCCGGTGGTCGGCCGGTTGCCGTCGATGTAGAAGGTCTTCACCGAATCGGGATCCGGTTCCTTGCAGCAGCCTGACAACGGGAGCGCGTTCTTCATGCGCCAGCCGCTCGCAATCTCCTCGGTGATCGGGAAGCCCTGATCGGCGTAGTCGATCGCCGGCTGCAGCACGTCCTTGAACGTTTTCGTCCCGAAGCGCGTCAGCGCTTCTTCCCAGCCCCAGAGCGATCCGGGCACCGTCACGGTGAGGATCCCGCCGGATGGCATGCCCGATCCCGGGCCGAAGTTGACCGGGTTCGCTTTGTAGCCGAGCGAGTTCATGTGCGCGAGCGTCAGCCCGCTCGGCGCGATGCCGCTGGCGTTCAGCTGATAGACCTTTTTCTCTTTGGCCACGTAGATCAGCGCGAACAGATCGCCGCCGATGCCGGTGTTCGCCGGGTAGACGACGTTGAGCGCCGCCGCGGTGGCCACCGCTGCATCGATCGCGTTGCCTCCTTCCTGGAGGATGCGCAGGCCAGCCTGCGAGGCGAGAGGCTGGACGGTGGTGACCATGCCGTTGCGGGCCATGACCTCCGAGCGTGTTTGCGGCAGCCACCCCTCGGATCGATCGCCGCGCACCGCCTGGCACGCCGGCGCGGACGATCCGATGCACATCTGCACCTGGCCGGAAGTGAGCGTGGAGGCGAGACCGAGCGCGATCACCAGCGCCGGAATGGTCCGATACAGCTGCATCTTCATAGGCTCATACTCGATTGATCCGCACGCCACCGACCTTACAAGTCGGGCTAAAGCCGGACACGACGGAAAGAAGCACGCTACCGCTGCGTCTGCTCCTCTGTCGGTTCCCAGTTGTGCAACAGATCCTGGTAGCCGTTCATCGCCAGCCGCGTCGACATCGGCGTCGGCCCGTGCGAGGCGAGATGCCAGGTTTGCTTCGGCACGTAGACGATGTCGCCCTGATCGGCGAGAAACACCGGCAGCGAACCAATCCGGTAGCGAATCTGTCCCTCGAGAATGAACCAGAACTCCGCCGATTCGAGGTGGAAGTGGCCCTTGTCGGTCGCCGCGGGCTGTTGTGGTTTGCCGCGGATGATGTTGGCAACAGCGCGGTCGTCGGCGACGAAACGGCGCGTCGGATCAGTGCCGGCGACGACGGCGTTGAAGTCGACGTACGGCTTGTTGCGCGCGTCGTAGGCGCCTTTGCCGCCGATGCGAACCTTCACGAAGTCGAACCCGGGCAGCGACGGCGGCTTCTCATCGACCGGATACATCGTGGTCGCGCCGCCGATGTTCACCTCCAGCCGAAGCGACGGCGTATCGCCGACCGTCTCCATGCTGTAGACGTTGCGGTATGGCACCTGGACCAGGAATCCCTTTTTGGCGACGAATGGCTCCTGGCCGTCGATGGTGAAGCGGATCTGTCCGTCCTGAACGATCCACCACGCGCGGGTGTCCGGATGGAAGCGGCGGGGTGTTTTCGCACCCGGCGCCATCGAGACGTATTCGGCGCGCAAGGTGGTGTCGCTGACGACGGTCTCCGACCAGTTCTGCTCACCCTTGTGCCTGGCGAGCAGCTCGGAGAGCTTCCAGTGCGGCCGATTGGGCGCGATCCATTTCGACGGCTCCGTCGGCATCGGCGCCCACGCGAGCATCTCGCGCTGGCCCTGGGCGAGCACGCTGCTGCGCGAAATCGACAAGCCGGCTATCCCGAGCGCCGCCATCGCCAGGCACATGACAGGTCGTGGTACGCGCATCGCTCCTCCTGCTTCGGCGAACGATATCCCATTTCGACGTCTCGGGTACGGTCACCTGGTGTTCGAAGGTGAACAGTCGAGCGAGCTGTGACGGACGCCGATCGCGCAATTGCGGCGCGTTCGCAGGTCGAGCGTTGGACTGGAATTCGCAGCGCGCCGCGCCATGTCTTACAAGCATCTCGCGGTCTCTGTCGCGGCGATCCTCGGTCTGCTGTTCGCGATTCCTGCAGGCGCGCAGGAACTATCGGAGCTCTCGCTGCCCCCGAACGGCATGAACCAGCAGGCGGAAGTGTCGCAATGGATCGGCCTCGTCAAGGTGACGATTGCGTATCACAGCCCCAACGTGCACGGGCCAGCGGGCCGCGATCGCACCGGCCACATCTGGGGCGAGCTGGTGAAGTACGGGCTGTTCGACGACGGGTTCGGCCCGGCAAAGGCGGCACCGTGGCGCGCCGGCGCGAACGAGACGACGACCGTCAGTTTCTCGCACGACGTGAAGATCGGCGGCCGCGATGTGCGCGCCGGAACGTACGGGCTGTTTCTCGAGATCCAACCCTCCGGCCCGTGGACGTGGATTCTGTCGACGCAGACCGGGTGGGGCGCGTACCAGTACGACTCGAAGTACGACGTCGTCCACGTCGCGGCCACTCCCGAGCCGGCGCCGTACACCGAATTCCTCACCTACGGCTTCGACGATCGTCGCCTCGATTCGGCGGTCGCGTTTCTCCAGTGGGAGAAGCAGCACGTCGCGTTGAAGATCGAGGTCCCCAACTCGCTGCAGCTGTACGTCGATCAGATGAGAAAAGATCTGCTCGGGTGGCCGGGCTTCAACTACCAGAACTGGCAGAACGCCGCGCAGTTCTGCGCCGACAACCACATCAATCTCGACGAAGCACTGGTGTGGGCCGACAAGGCGATCAACGAGCCGTTTCGCAACGCTGCGCAGGGCAGGAAGGACTTCTATACGTTGAAGACCAAGGCGGCAGTGCTGCGCGCGATGAAACGCGACGCCGATGCCGACCGCGTGATGGACGAGGCGATCGCGATGACCGACGCGCCGGTGATGGGCATCCATCAATACGGCACGGCGCTCATCGCCGCCGGCAACAAGGACAAAGCGATGACGATCTTCCGGATGAACCGCGAGCGTCATCCGGAAGAGAAGTTCGTCACCTACGTCGGCCTCGCCCGCGGCTACACCGCGCTCGGCGACACGAAGAACGCGATCGCCAACTGGGAAATCGCGCTCAAGAACATCCCCGACAGCCAGAAGGCAAACCTGCCCGTCTACGAGCAGGCGTTGAAGGCGCTGAAAGAAAAGGGCTAGCCGGACCAACGACGGTCCGCCTGAAGGCGGACCCTACGGGACCCGCGCGGCATAATACACGGCCATGGCTGACACAGTCGCGGCCGCGACAGCGCGTGCGCTCGCCGCTGCCGGTATCGATCGCGTGTTCGGGCTGCCGGGCGGTGAAGTGCTCGTGCTGATCGACGAGCTTCGCCGCGCCGGTGTCGAGTTCGTGCTGATGCGGCACGAAGCGAACGCCGGCATCGCGGCCGCGGTTTACGGCAAGCTGCGGCGTCAGCCTGGCGTGGTGCTGACGACGCTCGGTCCGGGCGCCGCGAACCTGATGCTGCCGCTCGGCAATGCCTATCTCGATCAGGAGCCGCTGCTGGCGATCTCGGCGCAGATTCCTGCCGACTTTCCTTCGAGCCACACGCATCAGCTGCTGCCGTTGCACGACGTGTATCGCCCGGTGACGAGGCTCGTGGACACAATCACGACGCGGAATGCCGGCGAGGCGGTGGCGTGCGCGATCGCGGCCTGCATGACCCGTCCCTTCGGGACCGCGTATCTCACCTTGTCGGCGAGAGAGGCGCTGAAGCCGATCGACCATGCGCCGCAGCGTGCCGGCGCGGCGACCGCCGATCGATCGACTGCGCGCCGCGGCGACGCCCGCCGGCAGGCCAGCCTGCTCACCGCGCGGCTCGCAAAAGCGCAGCGGCCGATGGTGCTCATCGGGCTCGGGATCGATCCGGCCAATGCCGCCCGAATCCGCCGGTGGATCGACGCGTGGCAACTGCCGGTTGCCGTCACGCCCAAGGTGAAGGGGGTCGTCGACGAGGCCGCCGCGACCTTCGTCGGCGTGATCAGCGGCATGGCCGCCGACGGCCTGATGTGCGAGGCGCTGGGCGCGGCCGATCTGCTCGTCGGGTTCGGCCTCGATCCCGTGGAAGTCGACAAGACCTGGCACGCCGAGCTGCCGATCCATTGGGTGCTCGAGGCGCCGAACGTCGGCGGCCGGGTGCCCGACGACGTCGAGCTGGTGGACCACGCCGAGCTACTCGATGCGTTGGGTCCGTCCGCGCCGGCGAAGTGGAACCATCCGTTCCGCGAGTTCCAGCAGAAGCGGCGGGACATGCTGCAGCGGCCGGCCAGCGACGACCAGCGACGGTCAGCAGCAGGCCGCGCCACGATGTGGCCGGGAGACATCGTCAGCGCGCTGGCGCGCGCGCTGCCGCCGGAAACGATCGTGACCACCGACGTCGGGTCGCATAAGTACGTGTTCGGTCAATTCTGGCCGAGCCGTGACCCGGAAACCTTCTGGATGTCGAACGGGCTGTCGGGAATGGCCTACGGGCTGAGCGCCGCCATCGGTGCGAAGCTGGCCCGGCCGGCGGCGCCGGTTCTCGCCGCGCTGGGCGACGGCGGCTTCTCGATGAACGCGCAGGAGCTCGAGACCGGCGAACGCGTCGGCGCGCGCTTCGTCACGGTCGTGCTCGAAGACGACAGCTACTCGCTGATCAAGCTGTCGCAGGAAGGCAAGAAGCTCGAACCGTACCGAACCGACTTCGGGCCGATCGACACGGTGAAGATGGCCGAGGCGTGTGGTGTCGAGGGCCTGCGCACGGCAAACTCCGACGAGCTGTTTGCTGCCGCGCGCCGCGCTGTCGAGCGGCAGCAGAGCCTCGTGATCGCCGTGCCCGTTGATTACCAGGACTATCGACGTCTCTTCTGAACGACGTAGCGCAGCCCTTCAGGGCTGCCCGGCGGCCGTTGGGCAGGCCTAAAGGCCCGCGCTACGTCGGTGATCGTGCAACGCCCTCCTCGGTTAGAACCTGAACCCGACCGCGACGCGGAACGTTCGTCCCCCGGCCGGAGCGCCGGTGAATGCGAGCGGAAACGCGTTGATTGCGCTCGAGAAGAGGTTGCTGACGGTGTTGCCGGTGGCGGTGCCGAAGTTTGCGGTGTTGCTCGGCACAAACCCGGTCCGCAGCCCGAGCGGATCACGGCTCGAGTTCGTATCCTGCACGACGGTCGTGTTCCACGCGATCATCTTCTGGTTGTCGAACAGGTTGTAGACGTCGAACTTGACCCACGGCCGCAGCGAACGGAAGACCGGCACGTTGTAATTGGCCGAGACGTCCGCGACCGCGTAGCCGGCGAACTGTTGTGACCCGAGCGGTTCGAAGAACACCGCGTTGCCGGAAATCGGACCGAGCGCGGCGAGGTTCGCCGCGTCCGGATACCCCGCCGCGGTCATCACCCCGACCTGCGTCGGCGTGAGCCGCTGGTTCCGCGCCGCGAGGCTGTAGGTGAGCGCCGAATCGACGCGCCACAGTCCCGACAACGAGAGGTCGCCGAGCCGGCCCATGTTCCACACGTACACGCTCCACAGCCGCAGGCGATTGCGCTCGAACGTCGGCAGCCGACCGTCCGGGTAGTTGCGATCGGCGGTGAACGCTTCCGGGAAGTTGCCGATGATCGACGGGCTGTTGCTGAACACCGTCGACCCCGGCGTGTTGCTCCCTTCGCCTTCGTAGTTGCCGTCGTTCTTCAGCTGCAGCGTGTAATGGCCATTCACGGTCCAGTTGTTGGTGATCTGGTAGCGGGACTGGAAGACGAGCGCGTCGTATTCGCGGTGCGCGAGATTGGTGTTGGTGTAGAGCCGGTTGGTAAAACTCGGTGCGTTCGGATCGGTGGTCGGCCCACCGGCGGACGGATCGGTGATCGAGACGAGCACGTGGCTGACGCCCTGCGCCGTGGTTTGAAAGTCCTCGATGAAGTCGCGCGTCTTCCGATAGACGAAGCTGCCCTCGGCGTAGCCGCGGCCTTTGCGGATGTTGACGCCATACGACGCGCTGATTTCATGGGTGAGCGGCGATTTGAGATCGGGATCCATCTGCGTATTCGCCAGCGGTGCGTTGAAGACGAACGCCGTGTCCAGCGGATAGTTGGCAAGGTTGAATCCCGGCGCGAAGTCGCGGCCCTGCCCGGTCGGCCCGGTGTAGGTGAAGTTGATGTCGGGCGGGTTGCCGACGACGCTGTTGGCGCCGATCTGCGCTTCGTTGTAGCGGCCGGAGTACTGTCCGTAGGTGACGTGCACGACGTGGTCGCCGTTGCCGCGCACGTCGTAGGCTGCCGCGAGGCGCGGCACGATCCGATTGGTGTTGATGCTCTCGATGTCGCCGGGGTTCGACAGCGCCTTCACGTGCTCGAACCGCGCGCCCAGATCCGCCGACCAGCGATCGTTGATCGCCCAGTGGTCCTGGACGAACGCCGAGTTGTTGTCGATGTTCATCGTGCCGCCGCGCGTCGCCGGGAAGTAATCGACCGACGACAGGCCGGAGACGAACTGCGGAATCGCCCGGCCGCCGGCATCGAGCAGCGGGTTGCCGCTCGCGTCAGCGGCGAAGTCGGCGTTGAAGACGTAAGAGGTCGCCGACTGCGAGTTGCCGCCTGTCCGCTGGCTGCGGAACCATTCGCCGCCGGCCTTGGTCTCGTGCCGGCCGTGAAACGTCCAGTAGTCGGTGATGCTGCCGGTCAGCTGCCGGTTGTTGCGATGCTCCGGGTCGGTGGCGTCGAAATAGGGCGCGTTGTACAGACACGAGCACTGCGTCACCGACAGGAACGGTGAATCGACGATGCTCGTGCTGGTGCCGCCGTCGCCTTCGAACTGGAACCGCCGCTCGGAGTACTGCGCCTCGACCAGCAGGTTGCTGCGCACGACGCCGTGATAGTTGGTGAAGTAGTAGGAGTTCGGGTTGCTGCGATCGACTTCGGCGTGCGGCTCGATGATGAAGGTCTGCAGGCCGGAGTTGTTGGTCCGCGTCCGCGGATCGGTGAGATAGCCACCCTGGATCGTGTGGTTCGGCGCCACCGTGCCGGTGAACTTCAGCTCGCCGCGCTTGTTGGTGTCGACCGAGGTCAGGCCGATGCCGGTCAGCTGCAGCGTCACCTGGTTGCTGGTGTTCGCATAGCGTCCCGAGGTGAAGAACCACAGCCGATCTTTCGCGATCGGCCCGCCGAAGGTGCCTTCGTAGGATCGCGACAGCACATCGAGGTGCTCGGTGCCGCGCGACACCTCGAACGGCGTCTCCGTCGTCCAGCTCGGGTTGAGCAGGTTCACGCGGCCGCTGCCGGAAAAGGTGTTGCCGCCGCTCTTGGTGACCGCGTTGACGACGCCGCCGCTGAATCGTCCGTATTCAGCCGAGATGCCCGACGTCAGCACCTGCGTCTCCTCGATCGCGTCCTCGATGAACAGGTTCTGCGGCTGCGCGAACAGGTTGTCGTTGATGTCGACGCCGTTGACCATGAACACGTTGTCGAACGAGAAGGCGCCGTTGATCACCACGGTCTGCGCGTTCGGTCCGTTCTCATTGACGGCCGGGGCGAGCTGTGCGATGCCTTGAATCGTCCGCGGCGTGGCCAGCGATTCGATTTCCTCGTGCTTGAAGTTGGCGCCCACCACCGGTGAGGTGATCACGGCCGGCGTTTGTCCGACGACGTTGATCGATTCGGCGATGCCAGCGGCGGTAAGCGCAATCGTCTCGTTCACCGTCGATCCGACGGGAACGACGATCTTCCGCGTCACCGTCGTGAAGCCGGATAACTCGTAGGTCACCGTGTAGTCGCCGGCCGGCAAAGCGGCGACGCTGAACGCGCCCTCGGTGTCGGTCACTGCGACGCGCGGTCCCTGCAGCGCCGGCGACGTCGCGGTCACGGTTACGCCCGGGACGACGAGCCCCTGCGCGTCCTTCACCACGCCGCGGATCGCTCCGGTTTGAACGCCTTGCCCGAACCCTGAGCCGCTGAAGACCACGAACAGTACCGCTGCGATTGCTGCGATTCGTCTCATATGCGCTCCGTGAACTCGCGAATGCGTGCTCGCGGATCCATCGTAGGAGCGTCACGAGAAGGTGATTTTCAAACATCGCGGCAATCCGCAGTCGTCGCGCGAGCGATCCAAATCACGGAGCGGTCAGCGTTCGCTGCTGACAACGTTTCACTCACGCGCGTGTCTTCCTTCTCACGACCGAACAGCGGGGACACCGACCGGGAACGGGCAGCGGCCAGACGCGCACATCGTGGCTGCCGATGCCGCGGATCAGCGGCCCGGCTGAAGTCGGAGACTTTAGTCTGCCAAACAGCGGATTTCCACAGCGTGACCCCATGGTCTTCGAGCGCATGGGCCGCGTGCATAAGTGCCGTACTTTGAGCAACCTAGCCTCGAACGAACGGCATTCGAGCGACCTCCGGCGGCTGCCCAAATCCCACTTCAGGGGCGCTCCGCTATCGGCATGTCGCTTGTTTAACGAAGCGCATCTCCGCTGATCACGCCTGGCTCGCGCACGGAAATCCCCGTGCGCGCCGCCGGCGCGGCGGCGCTTCCACGGTGAACGATGTCAACCCAAAGTGCCGGTCACGAACCAACGTCCGACTCGACGCTCAACGCGCTGGCTGCCGAACTCGGCGCGATGCAGGTGATTGCGAACGCGCTCTCCGACATCCGGGATTCCGATACGCGCCGCCGCGTCCTGTCCTGGGCGAACGAGCGGTTCGTGACAGCCGCGGTATCCGTCGCACCGCCCGTGCGCCCGGCCGAAACCAAACCGGTCAGCGTCGACGACACGCTCGAAGTCGACTCGCTCTACGAATTCTTCGAACGGCGGCCGCAGAACGACGCGGCGCTGCTGGCGCTACAGGCGGCGCCGCTCGAAGTGGTTGAATCGCCGGCGGCCATTG
>Ga0070686_100001829_pt1 | contig 11862 bp, 11 predicted proteins | sample KBSS23LmetaG_FD_65654 | JGI IMG/M metagenome (GOLD analysis project Ga0070686, IMG submission 65654) | Switchgrass rhizosphere microbial communities from Kellogg Biological Station, Michigan, USA - KBS S2-3L metaG | ecosystem: Host-associated > Plants > Roots > Rhizosphere ...
CGTGCCGTGGACGATGAGGAACGGCTACGCGTTGTGCAGCCGCGCCGGGCTGGATGCGGTCAATGCGCAGCTGCGCGCGTGCGACGAACTGGCGCGGAACACGCTGAGGAGCCGGCTGCGCATCGGAATCCAGTGGAACACGCAGGTGACTTCAGGAACAGTCGCGAACCAGTTCGTCTCGCAGGCGTTCTGTTCGGCGCTGCCGGTGAGCTACACCGACATCATCGCTCCACACTGGAGCGCGTTCGCACGGCTCGTCCTCGAGGCGGCATACGAAGCGACGCTGCTCGCCGGTCTGCTCAACGCCCGGCAATCCGGCTCGAACATCGTCTACCTGACCGAGCTTGGCGGAGGCGCCTTCGGCAATGACCGGGAATGGATTCACGATGCGATCCGCCGCGCGCTACGGCTGTTCGCACGCTCACCACTCGACGTCCGCCTGGTCAGCTACCGCACGCGCAGCGACGCGCTCGAGGAACTCGCGCGACGCTAATTCCGAGAACCTTCGAGATGAGCGATCGCCTGGCGGACGAACGCCGGTGCAAGCGCTCCGAAAACCGGGCCGTGCGCGCCATACGGCACGATCCAGAGCGCTGCCTGCGGAATCCCGTGGAACAGTTCAACCGCCATCTCGACGGGATAGTAGGGATCGCGGTCGCCATGCACGATCAGCGTCCGCGCAGTGATCCGCCGGAGCTGTTCCCATGTGAACGCCATGTCGTCGTAGCTCGCCGCGAACGACCGCGTCATCGCATACAGCGCGCGAACCTGGTCGTCGCCATGGACATGGCGCTGCCGCAGCGTGTGCCGCTCGCCGTCCGAGAGCCGCTCGAAGGCTTCCGGGGTGAACTGCGCGGCAGCGGACCTCAAGGCGTCGGGAAAGCGAGGCGTCGCGCTCACCAGGACCATGGCGTCGATCCGTTCCGGCTGCGCGGTGCCGGCGTGAAGCAGCGTCTTGGCGCCCATACTGAGGCCGATCGCCTTGACACGTTCGACGCCGAGGTGGTCCAGCAGCGCGAATGCGTCCTGTGCGCACTGCCCGAACGTGAACGCGCCGCCAGGGTTGGTCGATCGTCCATGGCCGCGGAGATCCGGGACGATCACGCGATAGCCGGGCGGGTCTGACGGAAACACGTGACGCCAGTCGTCTCCGATGCCCATTCCGCCATGCAGCAGCAGCAACGACTCGCCGTCGCCGCGCACCTCGTAGTGCATCTCGAATCCGTTCACGGAAGTCGTCGGCATGCGTGGAGCCTACGCCGACCCCTCCGTGTTGCCGCAAGCCGGTGATAAGCTGGATTAACACCGACAGCAACGACGCCCACACTCTGAGATCCGGCTGCGCTCGATGCCCTGTCAGCGCCAGCCGGCGTGTCAGTACTTTCCGGCGTAGACGAGTCTGACCGGCGTCAGATCCTTGCTGAGCGTGCCGGTGAACACGGCATCGGCCTTTAACTGATTCTCAACCGCCGCCGGTGTCGCCGTCGGATGCGCGGAGAGATACAGGCCCGCGGTCCCAGCCACGTGTGGCGCGGCGAAGGACGTGCCGGAGCTCGTCGCGGTTCCGCCGCCCAGCTCGGTGGTCAGGATGTCGACGGCCGGTGCCCAGATGTCGACGCACCGTCCGAAGCTGCTCTGAATCCACTCGCTGTCGTCGGGCGCGATCCCGGCGACGGTCATGATCCCGTCATGCGGCCCGGTGCGCTGGGGCGAGGTGAGGCACGCGTCGCTCGCCTGGTTGCCGGCGGCGATGGCGTAGAGGATGCCGCGGTCGGCCGATTTGATCACGGCGCGATCGAGCGTGCTGTTCGGCGGGCCGCCAATGCTCATGTTCGCGACCGCCGGCTTGATCGCATGCTTCGTCACCCAATCCACACCTTTGATCACCGACGACGCAGAGAAGAAGACCGGGTCGCACGTCGTCACTTTCACGGCGGTGATCGGCGCGCCCGGCAGCGCGCCGACGACGTCGATCGAGTTGTCGGCGGCGGCCAGCACGCCGGCGACGCGCGTGCCGTGCGCGCACGTGGCCGTGTTGGCGGTATCGGTGAAGTTCACCTGATCGACGACGTTGAGATCCGGGTGCGTGCGATCGGCGCCGTTGTCGAGGATGTAGACGTGGACGTTCGTCACGGCGCCAGCGCCATCGCCGGCCGCGGTGGAGCTGATGTCAGTGTCGATGCGATCGATGCCCCACGGCAGCGTCTGCTCGAGCAGATGCATCTCGGTGTCAGGTTCGACATATGCCACCACAGGGTCGCGCTGCAGCGCGCTGATCTGAACGTCGGTCAGCTCCGCGGCGAATCCGCGGACCGCCTCGGAGTAGACGTAGTCGGCCCGGAAACCGTGCTGGGCCTCGAGCGCCTGCACGGCGCCGACGACCGCGCGATCGAGGTACGCCCATGCGGCAGGGTTCGCGCGCGCCCGCGCATCGAGCCTTCCCGATCCGAACGACTCGAGCGACACGTCATCGTGGAACACGACGATGACCCGCTGCGCCGCATGCTGTCCCGAGACTGGTGCGTTGATCGCTGCCGCGAGAAGCGTCGCCGTCGCAAACAGTCCAGCTCGCGTCTTCACAGCCCCCTCCTGCGGTCCGTTTCTGTTTGCAAGAATCGTTACCTCGGCGCGTTCGCGGCGGGTCAGCGCGTTGCGGTTTCAATCGGCTGGCTGGTGCGAACTGGCGGGCGCGACGACACGTACGCAGCCACGGAGACGAGATCCTCGGTCGTCAGGTTGACGATGGCCATCTTCATCAATTGAACGGCCGCTCCGTTGCGTGTGCCCTGCTGGATATCCCAGAGTTGCCGGACGAGATAGCTGGGCGACCGCCCGGCGATCGGCGGGACGTCCGCGACGCCCATCAGATCGAGCCCGTGGCAGGTGACACACGGCGTGGTTTTGCCCTGCACGATCGTGTTGCCGACGACACGCATGCCGCCGGTGGTCACGAGATCTCTGCCCTTCTCGACGCTGCCGGGCGGCGCATAGGCGACGAATCCGACGTGCGGATTCCGGTACAGCTCGGTCTGCTCTTCGCTCTCCGGGACCTCGACGATCCGCCCGCCGATCGGTTCGCTGGGTTGCTCGGACGTCGGCAGGAAAAGATTCCCCACGATGCGCGTCGTCGGCACGACGGCGGTCTCGACGACACGTGTCCACGGCCGATAAGCGACGGCAGCGAAATATCGCGCCGCCTCCTCCACCTCGTCGTCGGTCATTCCCTTCGCGAGGTCGATCATCGTGTTGGTGTTCGGCTTTCGAGGGTCGGCACTGCGCCGCAGCCCGCTTCGGAAGTCGTGAATCTGGCGAATGAAGTACGCCACCGGCAGGGCGCCGGGCGGAGCGTTTTCGGGACGGCCCTGGCCGTTCGGCAGATGGCACGACCCGCAGCCGCGGGTCAGCGCGCCCATGCCGGATGGCCCGTGCTTGATAATCCGGGGCATTGGCATCGGATGATCGCTCGGGAACCAATCGATGACATTCGATCCGTCGCGCACATCGACGAGCGAATAGGTGGCCGGGCTGCCGTCGAGAGTCCGCAGCCGCGTCTGCTCGCTGGCATCTTCGTTGGGACGGAGGTCGCGGGTTGGCGGAGCCTGCGGCGCGGCCGTCTCGCCGGGCTTCCTGACCGCGGTGAATCCATAGGCCCACAGCGGTTCGGCCGCGAAGTCGACGGCCGGTGCAGCCTGTTGTGGTTGCCGGGCAGCCGAAGCGGCGGTCGTGCGCGTGTCGTAGTAGCGCTGGACGGCGGCGCCGAGCGCGAAACACACCGTTGCCAGGACGATCGTGCGGAGGGAACGCTTCACGGTTGGCGCGTCGAGCGGGATTCTAGCGTGATTGCGCTCCACAACCTACACTGGCCTTGATCATCCAGGCGAGGGAGGAAACCGAGTGCACACACGACCCGACCAGTCCGAGGCGCCTGACTATTTCTGGAAATACATCGAGATGGTGCCGGACGGTGACGTGCGCGAGATTCTCGACAAGCAGCGAGCCGACACCGTGGCGCTGATCAGCTCGATTTCAGATGCGCGCTCGCTGCATCGGTATGCGGCCGACAAATGGAACATCCGCGAGCTCGTCGGCCACGTGAACGACACCGAACGGGTGTTCGTCTTTCGGGCGTTCTGGTTCGCGCGCGGCTTTTCATCCGCGCTACCGGGCTTCGATCAGCACATCGCCGCAGCAGGTGCGGCCGCTGGCGAGCGATCGTGGAGCAGTCTCGTCGACGAATTTCGTGCGGTTCGGGCTGCGACGCTGACGTTCTTCGAGAACCTGCCGCGGGAGGCGTGGAGCCGATCGGGCGGCGCCGACGGGCGTGACTTCACGGTGCGAGCGCTCGCCTATATCGTCGCCGGACATGTCATCCATCACACGACGGTTCTCGAGGAGCGCTATCTGCGCGCGACCTGATCACGGCGCGGTTCTTACCAGTGGCGCGTCGACATTCCCGCCGACGGTTGTGCTTCCGGTCGGCGCCACGGTGTTAATTTCGCGACGGCAGAAAGCAGCGAATATGCTGCGACGCAAGTCCGGCGCCGCGACATGTGCTTGATTTAGAATCCTGGTTCGCCTGACGCTCAGAAGGAGCGTTCGAGATGAATGAGACGCCGTCGACTCGCGTGACAACTCGTACGAGAACGGTTCTGTTTGGCGTCGCCGCACTCATTCTCATCGTGGCTGGAGGCGTCGCCGTCTGGACCACGACATGCCCGTGCAACCGAACGCCCGGATTCATGCTGCTGGGCGAGATGCAGACGACGCCGGTGACGGACTGGCGCTTCGTCAACGACATCCCGCTCTGCCAGATTCAGATGTACGCGGGCATCATGCCCCACGCGGTGAATCTCAACTGCATGGCGACTCCCGACGGCCAGCTCTATCTCAGTTGCAGCGCATGTGAAACCAAGTTCTGGGGACGGCACGTGGAAGACAACGAACGCGGACGCTTGCGCGTCAACGGCAAGGTCTATCGCGTCGTGTTCTCGAAGGTGACAGATCCGGCTGAACTGGACCGCGCCTGGGCGGCGAGAGTGAAGAAGCTGCAGGTATACGGCGAAGAGCCGTACAACCCCACGCCGCCGCCCGACGCGAAGCGGCCGAAGAATTGGGGCACGTTTCACCTGCGTTCGGTCACAGACTAGCGCTCGCCGGGCGCGCCGTGAACGAAGAACGGCTCCTCACGATCCGTGTTGAATGCTATGCAGGTCATCGCGGTGAGCAGACGCCGCGCGTGCTGATTCTGGGAGACCGCCGCGTCGAGGTCACGGAGGTCGTCGATGCGTGGCTGGCACCCGAGCACCGGTACTTCAAGTTGAGCGGTGGAGACGGCAACACGTATCTCGTCCGCCACGACGAGCGCTCCAACACCTGGGAGCTGACGATGTTCCGAGCCGAGCGCGGCGCTGCTCACTCCGTCGAGTCCGAAGAATGAGGTTCGCCAACAACGAGCAGGCCGCGGCAATTCGGTGCGCGGCAGTTGCAGTGAAGCCGTAATCCGGACATTGTTCGGCACAATAGGCGACCGTAACCTCTTCACCACAGCGAGGAAGATTTCGTCTGGTTCGATGCGTCGCGTGGCGAACACTCCGCGACCGTCAATTGGCGACTCCTGGACAACGACGCTTTTCAGATCGGGCGCTCAGCAGCGCGAGATGCTATCACGCGCCGATCTGACGCAGAATGAGGTATGACCTTCGACCGCGGCGCCGCTGCTGACTGGTATCGCAGGAACCGCGCGCGATCGCGCGCGCTGTTCGATCTGATCAGCGCTGACGCCTACTACTCGCAGCCGATCTCGCTCCGGCATCCGATCGTGTTTTACGAAGGACACCTGCCGGCGTTCAGTTTCAACACGCTGGTAAAGCGGGCGCTCGGGCGGCCGCCGATCGATGCGCGCCTCGAAGCGCTGTTCGCGCGCGGGATCGATCCGCACGAGTCGGCGGCCGCGGGTGGGGACGCCGCGCGCACCGCGACGCTGTGGCCGGCGCGCGCCGAGGTGCACCGGTTCGCAGAGGAAGCGGATCGGCAGGTGATCGAGGCGCTCGAGCACGCCGAGCTCGAACGGCCGGGCGATCCGCTGCTCGATCGTGCCGAGGCGGTGTTCACGATCCTCGAGCACGAGGCGATGCATCAGGAGACGCTGCTCTACATGTGGCATCGGCTGCCGCTTGCCGAGAAGCGAGCGCCGGCCGGGTATCGGCCGCGCACGGACGACACGTCGCCGCGGCAGGAGTGGGTGGAGGTGCCGGCGGGCTGCGCAACGCTCGGCGTCGCACGCGACGCGGTGCCGTTTGGGTGGGACAACGAGCACCCGGCGCTCAGCGCGCAGGTGCCGGCCTTCTCGATCGACCGCCACGACGTCACCAACGATCAGTTCCGCGAATTCGTCGACGCCGGCGGGTATCGGCAGCGCGACTGGTGGCGCGCGGAGGACTGGGAGTGGATCGAGCGCGAGACAATCGCGCATCCGCTCTTCTGGGAGCGGCAGGACGATGGGTGGCACTGGCGCGGGATGTTCGAGCTGATGCCGCTGCCCGGCGCATGGCCGGTGTATGTCAGCCAGGCGGAGGCTGCCGCATACGCGCGCTGGCGCGGCGCGCGGCTGCCGACGGAAGCCGAATTTCAACGCGCGGCCTACGGCTCGCCCGAGGGCGAACGGCCGCATCCGTGGGGCGACGCAGCCGCCGACGCCAGCCGCGGCCTGTTCGACTTCGCGAGCTGGGATCCCGAGCCGGCCGGCACGCATCCAAAAGGTGCGAGCGCGTGGGGCATCCACGATCTCGTCGGCAACGGCTGGGAGTGGACGAGCACGCCGTTCGCCCCGTTTCCCGGATTTCAGGCAATGCCGTCGTACCCGGAATACTCCGCCGACTTCTTCGACGGCGAGCACGTCGTGATGAAAGGCGCGTCGCCGGCAACCGCGCGCGAGCTGCTGCGGCCGAGTTTCCGCAACTGGTTCCGCGCCCGCTATCCCTATGTCTATGCGACCTTCCGCTGCGTCCGCTGATCGGCTGACCGCCGCCGCGCACCAGGCCTTCGCCGAGGCGGTGCAGTTCTACCTGATGCAGACACCGCGCGAGCTGCCCTCGGAGTTCTTCTACGACGCGCTCGGCTCGGCGCTGTTCGAAGCGATCTGCGAGCTGCCGTGGTATCGGATCACCCGCGCCGAGCGTGCGCTGCTGGCGGCGCACGGCGCAAAGATTTGGTCCCTCGCCGATCCCGTGTCGACGGTCGTCGAGCTCGGGCCGGGAAGCGGCGACAAGCTGGCGACGCTGCTCGACGCGCGGACGATCGCGCGCCCGACCACGGTCCACCTTGTCGACGTGTCCGCTGCCGCGCTCTCGCTCGCGGCGCGCACGCTCGGCGAACTCGACAACGTGACGATCGTTCCGCATCGCGCGCCGTACGAGACCGGCCTCATCGACGCGACCGGCACGCGCGGTCGCAGCGGCCGGACGCTGATCGCGTTCCTCGGCTCGAACATCGGCAATTTCGATCCGCCTGGCGCCGACGAGTTCCTGCGCAGCGTCCGCCGCTCGTTGCTGCCGCGCGACGTCCTGCTGGTCGGCGCCGATCTCGTGAAGCCGGAACGCGACCTGCTGCTCGCCTACGACGATCCGCTCGGCATCACCGCCGCCTTCAACCGCAACCTGCTGCTGCGGATCAACCGCGAGCTCGGCGGCGACTTCAATCTCGAGCGCTTCGTGCACCGTGCCGTCTGGAACGCCGCCCATTCGCGCGTCGAGATGCATTTGGTGTCGACGGCGCGGCAGCGCGTCATCGTCCGCGACGCCGCGATCGACATCACGTTCGAGCCGGACGAACCGATCTGGACCGAGAGCTCGTACAAGTACGAGCCGGACGGCATCGTCAACGTGCTCGAGCGCGCCGGCTTCCGGCGCCTCGGTCAGTGGCTGGACGACGAGGCGCGCTTCGCGGTGACCCTCGTACAGGCTGTGTAGATAACCGCAGAGACCGCAAAGAGCGCAAAGACTCCTTTTCTCTGGAATCTCCACTCACTCGCACGCCCCAACGGACGAGCCGAATTACAGAAGCGCGGCGGACGATTCGCGAGAAAAGAAGTCTGCCGTCTCCGCGACTTTCTTGTTTCCGCGCTTGTGCCTGGCGGCCACACCGCACACGCCGGTCGCGACCAGCAACAACGATGCTGGCTCTGGCGTCGCCGCAATCGGTGTGAGATCAAACGTGAAGTCGAAATGAGCGCCAGTGTCCATCAGGCCCGGAAATGCATCGGTGGAGAGCAAGTCCGTGGTGGTGCCCACAGCGAAAAAATAGTCCCCAGCAATCAGCTCGCCGGTTTCATTCACCATTCCAGGACGACCAACCGTTTCGAAAGAAAACAGCTGTCCTACAGGTCCGCCGCCAAGGTGTGCCGTGAAACGGCTGATGCCTCTCGTGTCGAATGCAAGAGAGTTCTGGGCGCCAAATGCGCTCGCGAACGTGAACTGCTGCGGCGATTCCAGGTGGAAGCCGACGGAGAATTGTGACTGTGCCTCACCGCTCTCCGCGTGCCCACTAAATGTGACCTTCGTGCTTCCGCTACCGACGAATCGCGTGGGGTCGTTGATACTACTGAAGAGAGTTGCCACGGCAGACGACGTATTCGCGCCTACTGGGAGATCACCCGGAAAGCGCGGCCGCGCTGGCGCTGTCACCGACGCTGTCGCAGTGAGCGAGTTGCCGTCGCGTTGTGTATCTGCCTGCTCGACCGTTTGGCGGTTGAGGTCGTCGAATGCGGAGGCTGAAGCGACCGTTAGCTGCTGATGCTGAATGAGCGTAATCGGATCCGCATCGGCACCGACACAACACCCGACAAACAGCAACCCGAAAACAGATGTCGGAAGAGTGGTTCCCATGCCTTCCTCCGTCGTTGAATTCCAAGTCGATTTATCGGTGGTGATCGGGCATACCGATGCGGCTCGAACGTTTTGCAAGAACGACGCCTGCCCTTCGAATCCTTTCTCTGGAGTTGCCGAAGCGCTGCGAACGATTCGTGAGAAGACGTCTTCCTTACATGATGGGGCGAGGGAAACGCCAGCCGCGGGTTGGCCTGACGACATCGGCTGCGGGGAACGCGACGGCATGCACCACGCCATCCTTGGTATCGAGCGCGGCGCCGATGATGCCGTGTCCTTCGAACCGCAAGTCGCGCCCGGCGCCGACCGCCGGGTACGCGGTGCAGGTCGCCTGCGAGATGGCGCCGAGGAAGCGCGACGGATCCGGCGTGGCGAACCCGTCGCCGCCGATCCCTTTGTCGAGCGCGTCGAGGCCGTAGCTCCTCAGCAGCTTCGGCATCGACTGCGCCCAGGTGCGCGGGTGGTCGAACACGTCGAGGCCGGCGATCATGCCGCGGATGACGAAGATCGCGCCGACCTGGGAATCGAGCGGCCGGATCGACGCGATCATCCGGTCGAGCACGTCGCGCCGTTGGTCGTACATCGCGCCGGCGGCCGCGGTGGGCGACCTCGCACCGAAGCGCTCGCTCTTGTCCGCGATCTCCGCCCACACTGCCGATTGATCTGAAAGCCGGCTCCCCGCCACCATCGACATCGAGACCTGGGACAGCTTGCTCCGTCGTCCCGACGCGTAGTGGGCGCGCTCGGCGGGCGCGAATTCGTCGCTGACATGGCGCCAGCGTCCCGACTCGACGCACGTGACCGGCAGCGGAATCGTCGTCGACTCGGGACGAGCACGGTCAAGTTGACGATCCGGTTCTGCTTGGCGCCGATCAGTTCTTCGCCGTCGATGATCAGCACCGGACGCTTGCCGTCGTTGACGACGCGGAGCTCGGGGACGCTGCCAGCGGCGGAGACCTCGGTGATGTGCAGCGTGCCGGCGCGAACCGCGTCGGAGAGCGTGTCGTAAAACGGCGCGCCGCCTGGCGCACGCAGCAGCGGATAGACGGAGAGCGCGTCGATCGAGGATGGCGATCCGATGGAGAGCGACGACAGGAACGAGTCAAGATTGTGCATGCGATCACCTCGGCCTCAAGCCGCAAGCCTCGAGAGAGCGGCAGCACGGCGTCCCGTGCAGCGGCTACACTACAATTAACAATCGGATTATATATAAGTGACTTCAAAAAATACAGGCGAAAGCCCGCCTCCCCCCTACCCGCGCCGCCGCGGCCGGGTGCCCAAGCCGACATCGCACCCGCTCGGCAGCGTGATTCGCGAGCGGCGAATGGCCAAGGGACTGTCGCTCGCGCAGCTCGCCGAGAAGATCGGCATCGGGCCGACGTCGGTGTCGCTGGTCGCGGCGATGGAGCACGGCGACATCCCGCCGCGCCGCGACGTGGCGCAGAGCCTTGCCGCCGTCCTCGAACTCGATCCTGAACCGCTGCTGATGTGGGCAGATACGCGCGTCTCGCCGCGTGCCGCAGACGACGCGCTCAGCGACCGGGCGCGCCTGGAGGCGTTGTTCACGCACCTGGAATCGCCGTGGCTCGCGCGAGGGACGGCGCGCCCGTCGCTGCCGGCGCGTGCAGGGTCTCGCGACGACGACTTCGCAGACGCGTTGGCGATGCCGATCGCCGGAAGCGACCCGGCGCTGAACCAGATTCCGATTCTGCCGGCGGGCGCTGACCCCGATCGCTACCGCCGCAAGCCGCTCGGCTACCTGGATCGCCTCGCAATCGAGCGGCTGATCGCCGGCCGCGCCGAGCTGATACGGCCGATCGCCTACGAGCTGTCAGACGAAGACTTCGAGCGCCTGCGCCGCGTCGCCCATCCGCACGGGCGGCCGCTGCACGCGCTGGTGTCCCGTCCCCTGCCGATCGTCGTCGACGCGCGCGAGCCGTACGCAATCCGGTTCGACGGCCGCGTGATCCTGGCGTATTGCGCGTGGGACGGCCGCGAGCTGGTGGTGCTGCAGCCGCCGAAGCACCGCGGCTTCGCACGCCTCAAGGCGAAGCGCGAATCGGATCTCGAGGAGCACATCGTCGGCCAGGTCGTGACGCTCAACTGGTGGGAGCCGACGAAAGCGTGATCAGCAGCGGGCATTTGCATTGCCGCGGCGCGGCAAACGATTCGTGAAAAAAAAGCTCTGCGTCCTTTGCGGCCTCCGCGGTTTCTTACACGATGCGGCGAGGGAAACTGACCAGTGCCGCAAAACCTGGGTTGGCGAGAACAACACATCGACGTACTGGCCTTCCGGCCCTTCGGCCTTGTCGACGGTGAGCTCGCCGCGGCGCTCGTTCGGCGCTGGACCAGGTGTCGGCGTCATCGCCGGGACGATCACCGCGCGCTCGGCGGCGGGCGTCGGCAGCTCGGGCTCCAGGCCGGACAGCGGGTGGAGGACGCGGCCGATCGCGTTGAGCATCGACGCCCGACCGACGCCGTGGTGCAGCACGCGCGCCTCGCGCACCGCGCGCGGCCAGCGATCGATCTGCGCCGCGAGGTCGGGCGGAAATTCGCCGACGATCTCGTCATGGCATGCGGCACAGATATAGGTGTACGGGTGCGGATCACGGCGCTCGAGGGCGCCGGACGCGCCGGGGCGATCGAGATGGCACCGCATGCAGGCGCGCGCCTTCGCGCCGGCGAAATAGTCGCCGAGCGCCGCCGGCAGCAGTCGCGCCTCGGCGCCGCTCCGCGTCCGCTTGGCGATGTGCGCGGTCAGCAGGTGCGTGTGCACCAGGGCCCGGCCGAGCGCTTTCGTGAGCGCGCGCCGAGCGAGGCCGTCCGCCTGGCCGACCGCCTGTGAGTACATCGTCACCAACTCCATTTCCGCCAACCGCATCGCCTTCAGTGTCATCGTCGTGCTGAGCCGCGCCGTGACGGCTGCCTGCGTCTTCGTCAACGTTTTGCGAAGGCCGCCGCTTTCGTCGGCTTGAACTGG
>Ga0070686_100001830_pt1 | contig 11862 bp, 6 predicted proteins | sample KBSS23LmetaG_FD_65654 | JGI IMG/M metagenome (GOLD analysis project Ga0070686, IMG submission 65654) | Switchgrass rhizosphere microbial communities from Kellogg Biological Station, Michigan, USA - KBS S2-3L metaG | ecosystem: Host-associated > Plants > Roots > Rhizosphere ...
GCCGCGGATCAGCTTGTCGGCCACCACGTACAGGATCCGCCGTCCACCCGGCGCGGGCAGCATCGCCACCACGCGCCCGTCCTCGTTGGTGAGCTGGCGGAAACGCCCGGTCGCCGGCAGGAAGGCGTAGACCTCCTGGTGCGGGTTGATGATGAAGAACCCGGCGCCCGTGGGCGGGATCCGGAGCGGCGCCCGCGCCCGCCCGACGAACAGCACCGCACCGTCGAGGTCGCCGCCCCAGGCGGCAGCCGCCTTCGCCATCGCCGTGCGGATGCGCACCATCTCGGGACGGGGCTTGAGCGCGCCGAGGTCGGCCGCCTCCAGCACCTCGCGCGCCCAGGGGACGTAGGCCTTCGACAGCAGCGCCTCGACCTCGGCGGTCGCCTCGGCGAAGCGTTCCTGGCGGACGAACGAGCAGGCGACATTCAGGCGTGGCGCCAGGAATGTCGGGTCCGCTTTCTCGGCGGCGCGGTACTCGATGCGCGCCTCCTCCCATTTGCCGTCGCGGTAATAGGACTTTCCCGCGCTGTTGAGCTCCGTCGCCTTCGGATCGGGCGCGTGAAACGGATCGACGGCGCCCAGCCCGGGCGCCGCGGTCGCGGGCAGGCAGGCGGGCGCCGACGTCGCGGGTGCCCGCCCGGATGCCGCCGCCATCAGCGCGGCGAGCAGCGCGCCCGTCATTCCAGCCACACCCGCCGGAGATCGAAGCGATCGCCGACGGCGGCCAGCCCGTGGACGCGCCCGGCGACCAGCGCCGGCACGTCGTAACGGTAGAGAAAGATCGCCGGTTGATCCTCCGTCACCAGGCGCGTGATGCGATCGAGGATCGACGCGCGCGCCAACGGTCCGGCCGCGGCGCGCGCTTCGTCGAGCATCGCGTCCATCGCGCCCGATTTGTAGCCGCCGAAGTTGAACGCGCCGTCAGAGCCGAACAGCGCCGCCGGCACGTCGTCCGGCGCGCCCTGCCAGGTCATCGGAGCGAGATCGAACTCGCCGCGCTTGATCCGCTGCATGATGGTCGCCGAATCGGTCGGCACCAGATCGACGAGCACACCCGCCTTCCGCATTTCAAGGACGAAGGCGCGCGCCTCGACGTTGAACAGCTTGTTGCCCGCGGGTTCCAGCATCGTCAGCCGGATTGGACGTCCCTGGTTGTCGCGCACGCCGTCCGCGTCGCTGTCGCGGTAGCCGGCCTGCTCCAGCAGCGCGATCGCGTGCGGGCGGTCGAACCGGGGCGCGGCGACGTCTCGCGTGAGCGAGCCCGGGCTTTGCCTGGGCGAGCTCTGCGCGGGGGGCGCGGGACCCTGCGAGGGTCCCGCAGTCCAATCATCGCCGGGCGGCCCACCGATGGGAATCGCGAGGTCGTCGTGCAGCTCGCCCGAGAATCGGTTGCGATCCCACAGCATCGAGACGGCGCGCCGGAAACGCGCGTCGGACAGCGGGTAGTGCGCGTTGTTCACGACCAGAAATGAATACCGGCGCGACGCGAGCCGGTAGAGCGCCGCCCCGCCGTGGAGAGTCGTCGGTTCGACCTGCTCCGGGTAGTGAACCTCGAGCACGCGCGCGAGCACATCGATGTCGCCGCGCCGCGTGCGGTTGAGCGCGCGCACCGCGTCCGAATCGAGGTCGAAGACGATCTCGTCGAGGCCGGCGGGCGGTCCCCAGTAGTCGGGCGCGCGTTCGAGGCGGATCCGCTTGCCCCGCTCCCAGCCCGCGAACTTGAACGGGCCGGTGCCGATCGGCGCGCGCGCGATCGGCGCCGATTCGATGCGCGCGCCGCGGATGATGTGGTCGGGGAGGATCGGCACGTCGCACAGCGCGCGCAGCGCGAGGTCCGAGGGGCGCTTGAGCACGAGGCGAATCGTCCGTTCGGTCACCAGTTCGAGGGACGCCACGTCGGCGAGCTCGGCGCGCAGCGCGGCGGCGTCGTTACCCTTGCGCAGCAGCGGCTCGATCGTCGCCTGCACGTCGAGCACGCCGAACGCGCGGTGATCGTGCCAGCGCACGCCGCTGCGCACGCGCACGGCCAACCTCATCCGGTCGTCGGAGACGTCCCAGCTCTCCGCCAGCGCCGGGCGATAGGTTCCGTCGCTGCAATCGAGCAGCGTCTCGTACACGAGCCCGTTCGTCACCTGCAGGGCCGAGGACTCCGCGTCGCCCAGCGGCATCAGGTTGGTCGGCTCGCCGTCCAGATGGACGCGCAGCGTTCCGCCGCGCCGCGACGGCAGCGGCACCTCCGCCGGCGCCGGCAAGGTTCCCGCATCGGGCGGCGGAGGCCGCGCGCCCGAGAGCTCGGCCGTGGTCTGCCCGCGCCCGGAGCCCGGCGCCGTCTTGCGCTTGCCTCGGCAACCGCTGACGCAGATCAGCGGCGCGAGCGCGACGATCGCCAATCGCACCGACCATGTCAGTCTCGCTTGCCGGACGAAAACCACCGTGTTATTCAGGGCTAGCCGCATCGCGCGGCGGGAGAGGGTCTCCATGAAGCGACTGCCGACCGTATACCACCTCGTGCTGCCCTTGGCCCTGGCGATGCTCGCCGGGAACGTTCGCGTTGCCCACGGACAGGGACAAGAGATGCCCCCAATCAAGGTGGATCTTCCGCCGCCGCCGAACTTCAACATCCAGACGGCGCCGGAGAAGTATCCGAGCGGGGAGATGTCGATCTACGGACTGCGCAAGCACATGAGCCAGTACCTGGACAAGGACGTCCAGGTGAAGGCCTTCCTGCTGCAGATCTACGAATGCCCCGCCGAGCAGCGGAAGTGCAACGACGACCTCGCCGCGAAGTCGAAGAAGGAAAAGAAGAAGGAGTACGCAGCACTGAAGAAGGGCAAGGAGACCGCCGCGGCGCCGGCCAAGGGTCCCGAGCCGCCGAAGCAGGCGGGCGCGTGCCGGCCTTGCGACCAGCCGCACTTCTACCTGGGCGACACCGCCACGACGAAGCTGGATCACGGCCTGCTCGTTGCCGACTATCCGGTCAAGGACTGGAACACCGGCAAGCCGAAGCCGCTGGTCGCCAAGGCGGGTGAGCAGTACATCGTCACCGGCATGTTCGCGATCAACTCGATCGGCGGATTCGCCGCGTCCGACGGCCTCATCATCCACAAGAAGTTCACGGATGCGGCGGGCAAGGTGATCGCCGAGGGCAACGCCGTTCTTCCGCCGGATGCGCAGGACATCAAGCTGGAAGGCAAGCCCGTCGAGGCGGTCGGTGGCAAGCGCATCGACGCCGAGAAGGCCGGCAAGAAGCCGTAGTCGCCGACTTTCAGTCGGTCTTCTTCAGTAGCGGCAGGCGGAGCGCGTCGCACGCGGCGCGCTCCAGCGTAAACGCCGTCTTCTCGTTCAGGTCGGCGACACACCCGTCCTTCGCGGCGAAGATCCGCAGGGCGTGGTGAACCGGCTTCGGTTCGCCGGGCGGCTGCACGTCAACTTGCAGGCGCACCGCGGGCGCGCCCGGCGGCGGCGCCTCGACGAAGTCCCTGGCGCGCAGGTCGGACAGCGCATCGACGACGCGGGAGGCGTTGGCGGCATCGGCGGTTTGACCCGCAGGCGCCTTCCAGGAACCGCCGCCGTCGTCGGTCGTCACCTCCTGCGCGGTCTTTCCTTCGGTCCGCTGCAGCCGGCGCACGTCGAACCGAGCGAACGAAAGGACGCGGCGTTCGCGGAAGCGTAGGGGATCCGCCGCGAGCAGCGCGAGGACGGGCGGCGGGGACGAAGCCGGGACGTCGACCTCCTGGTGAAACCGGCCCTCCACGCTCAGGTGCCGCCCTTTCGATCCGCCTGATCGGGCCACGACGGTCGCGCTTGCCAGCCGCGCCAGCCAGTCATCGACGACCTGCGTGTCGGGGGTGTAGCTGACCTTCGGCGTGGTGAACGCCCACGCGCCGCCGACGCGGCGCAGCCCGAGGCGGCGGTGGCCGTCGTCGACGTCTACGCTGGTCACGGCGTCGGGCGGCATCGCCACCAGGCGATCGTCGCGCGCCGCCGCCGACGCCACGAACCGCCAGGCGGTCTCGAACGCGTCCGCCGATACGTGCAAGAGCTCCTCGTCGCGGACCATGTCGCCGTTCGCGGTGATGGAGAGGGCGATGCGCACCGCGCCCGCCGTCAGCGTGAGCGCACGCTGGGTGTCCGGTGCGCCCGACGGCCTGGCACCGAAATGTTCGATGCGCAGCGCGCTTAGCTGGCGGAGGGTCTCGGCGACGCGTTCGTTCCCGACCCACTCGTTGCGTCCGTTCTTCCAGCGGCCCTCGACCTCGCGCAGCTCGCCCGCCGCGGCGGCAGCGTGCCAGGCCAGGGCAGTCACCGCCGCCGGCGGCACCGGGAACAGGCGACGATCGCGAAACGCATCGGGCTCGCGGTCCGCGAGCTCCGCCACGCGGTTTCCGATCACCCGGATCGGACCGTCGGGCGCGAGGCGCGCATACACGTTGTGCCCCGTCGCGTCCGCGCGCCCGAGCTGAAGCGCGGGTGTGCCGTTCGGGGTCTCGATCGCGATCTCGGCACGCGGCGGTGCAAGACCCGCCGCCTGCAACGAGATGTCGGCCGTCCGATCGCTCTCCGCGAGATCGAGGGCCGCCAGCAGATCGTCGACGGCCGCATCGTCGGCCGCGGGCTCGCGGTCGCGCTGCAGGTGCCACGCCGGCGCGGGTGCCGGCGCGCGCGGCGACGGCGCGTGGACGAGCGTGACGCCCTCCCCCGCGCTCCGGTGGATCACGACGCGACTGACGGCGGTTCGATCGAAGGGCGGCAACATGCGCACGCGCGGCGCGGACTGTTCGACGCCCTGACGCCCGCGCCCGCCGAACACCAAGTAACCGGCCATCGCGGCCGCGACGATCGCCAGCGCGATCAGCCCGCGACGGCTCATCGCCGCCGCCGCACCCAGGTCACCGCGCCCGCGACCAGGACCAGCAGCGGCAATCCGACGGCGAACAGCCAGAGCGCGCGGTCCACGTCCGCGCCGGTCAGCCCGGGCGCCGTGCGACCGACCAGTTTCGGTCCGACGCCGACGCGCGCCTCGCGATCGGACAGCCACGCGATCACGGACGTGACGAAGTCCTGGTCGTAATCGTGCAGCGTCAGCCCGGCGAGGCGCACGTTCATGACCAGACGCCCGGTGCCGAGGAACACGAGCCGCGTGGCGTTCGCGCCGCCGCGCTCGACGGCGACGGCCACGCTGACCGGGCCCTTGCGGTCGTGCGCCGGGTCGAAGGCCAGGTCCGCCTCGCCGCGGATGGTGGGCAGGTCGGTCTCGCCCCACCCTTCGGGGCTGGACTGCACCAGCGTGGTGACCGCGAAATCGGCCGGGCGCGGCTCCAGCGGCGCGACCTCGCGCGTGCGCGGCCAGTACGTGAGCCGCCCGCCGAACCGCACCATCAGCGGATGCGGGCGGTAGTTCGTCGGGCCCGCCGCCCAGACCGACGGCCCCTCGACGTCGCTGGCGCGCGCCGGATCGACGACGAGGTTCTCGCCCAGGCGAACGCCGAAGCCGGCCGCGAACGCCTCCAGCCCGACCTGCGCGAAGCCGCTCGCGTCGCGCGTGAACACCGGGCCCAGCATCACCAGCACCCGCCCGCCGCCGTCGGCGAACGCGCGCAGCGCCGCGATCTCCGGCGCGGGCAGCGCCTGCTGCGGCTCGGCCACCACGACCACGCGGCAGCCCGCGGAGGCCGCGTCGCCGATCTTTTCCAGCGCGCGCACCTCGTCGCCGTCGCGCCGCAGCCCGTCCGCGAAGGTCGCGTAGCCGCCGTCGTCCGCGGATTCAATGCCGGGCTCGCCGTGTCCCGCCGACAAGCAGATGCGCAGCGGCTCGTCGGAGGTGACCGTGAGCAGCGCGGACACGAACGCCTCCTCGCCGCGCCAGGCGTGGAGCGCCGGCGTCGCGTCGCCCTCCGCGTCGAACTCCGGCTCGACCAGGTCCTCCCAGGTCACGACCTTCGAACGCGCACCCGACGTGAACACGATGGCCCCCTGCCCCATCTCGTAGGCGCCAATGCCGTGGCGCCGGCTCGCCGCCTCCGCCCGCTGCGGATCGCGATCGGGATCCACGAACTCGGCGTGGAATCGATCGCCGGCGACGCGGCGGCAGCGCTCCACGAGCTCGCGCAAGAGGCCGGTGATCGCCCGCGCGCGTTCCGTGTCGCGCCCCGGATAGAGGAAGATGGTCACCTCGACCGGCCGCGGAAGCGCCTCGAGCACGCTGGTCGACCGCGGCGACAGCGCGTACAGCGACTGCCGTGTCCAGTCGCCGCGCAGGTAATGCCGCCCCGCCAAAAGCTGCGTCATCACGGCGATCGCCACGATCAGCACGGCGGCGATCCGCGTCGGCGGCCAGCGGCGGTGAGGCGCGTCGGCCGGCAGCGGCCCGCGCAGCCGCGCCAGCATCGCGGTCGCTGCGAGCAGCGCGAGGACGGTGACCATCACCAGCTGCAGCACCGGACGTGAATCGACGATCCCGTGGCCGAAGTCCTCCATCATCCGCAGCAGGCTCGCGCGCCGGAGCGCCGCCGCCATCGCGGGCGACCTGACCATGCCCTCCAGCGCGCCGATCAACAGCGCGACGAACAGCGCGACGAACGACAGCGTCGCCGCGACGATCTGGTTGCGCGTGACCGTCGATGCCAGCAAGCCCACGGCCAGCGCGGCGCCGCCGATCAGAAAGGTCCCGAGATAGCCGGCGGCGATCGCGCCGGGATCCAGCGCCGCGCCGACGGCGCGAAGGTAGACGACGTAGAGCAGCGTCGGCGCCCAGCTCGCAACGAAGAACGCCAGCGCCGCCAGCCACTTCCCCAGCACGACCTCGATCGGCGCGACCGGCGCCGTCAGCAGCGGCTCGATCGTGCCGCTGCGTCGCTCCTCGGCGACGAGGCGCATCGGCAGGACCGTCGCGAGCAGCGCGAGCGCGATCCAGTACAGCATCGTGCCGCCGAACACCCACTCCATCACGCCGCCGGACGGCGCGTCGGGTTGCGCCAGCACGCGCACGAACATCCAGAACACGACCCCCTGCAGCGCCAGGAACAGCGCCAGCACCGCCCAGCCCGCCGGCGTCCGGAAGTAAGCCGCCCATTCGCGGCGGACGATCGCCAGCGTCGCCGTCATGCGGTCACTTTCTGGAAGACCTCGTCCAGCGACGCCGAGGCCTGCGCCGCCTTCAGCTCGTCCAGCGTGCCGGCCGCCTTCACGCGCCCGCGATCGAGGATGACGATCCGCCCCGCCAGCGCCTCGACCTCCGACAGGATGTGCGTCGACAGGAGCACGGTGCGCTCGCGCCCGAGGTCGCGGATCAACGTACGAGTATCCCGGATCTGGTTCGGGTCCAGCCCCACCGTCGGCTCGTCCAGGATCAGGATCGGCGGCCGCGCCAGCAGCGCGTCCGCCAGCCCCACCCGCTGCCGGTAGCCGCGCGACAGCGTTCCGATGATCTGCGCGCGCCGGTCGCCCAGGCCCGCGATGGTGACCGCCTCATCGACGGCGGCGCGCCGCTTGCCGCGCGCGACCGCCTTCAGCGCCGCCCGGAAATCGAGGTATTCGTTCACGCGCATCTCGGGCGGCAGCGGCACCGCCTCCGGGAGATACCCCAGCGCGCGCCGGACCGCCCGCGTATCCTCCGAGATGGAGCAGCCGTTCAGCACCGCCGTCCCGCGCGTGGGCGCGAGGAAGCAGCTCAGGATCCGCATCAGCGTCGTCTTGCCCGCGCCGTTCGGGCCGAGAAGACCGACGATCTCGGCCCGCCCGACCTCGAAGGAAACGTCGTCCAGGGCGGGCGGCCCGGACCGGGCCCCGCCGTAGTCCTTCGTGACACCCCGGACGCTTATCAATCCGAAGGAAGGTTACTCCTCCGAGCCCGCCGCTCAAGGGCGGCCGCGGCGCGTTTACTCGAGCCCGCGATCGCGCAGCGAGCCGTCGTCCTCGCCGCGGAGGTGGCCGACCTCGTGCAACAGGGTCCGCGTGATCGCCTGGTCCAGCTCGGCGGCGTCGTGAACCGTCCGCAGAAGGTTCCGCCGATAGAGCACAATCGTCCGCTCGCCCGCGTCGCACTGCAGCTCGCCCGCCGCGCCCAGCGTCGCCGGCTGCTTGCCGCCGCTCTCGGAGCCGCCGACCGGCTGCGCGCGGCCCTTGCCGGCGCGCCCGGCGGGCATCGGGATCACGCGGTCGGTGTAGTCGAGCGGCAACCCGCGGAACAGACCGAGGATGGTCGGCGACAGCGGAGGCTTCTCGGCGACCAGGTCGCCCATCTCGGGCAGGTCGGCGGCCTCGACCTTGATGCCGCCCAGGTCGTGGCGCACGTCGTCCGGCAGCTCCGTGACCGCGCGCTGCACGCGCGTGGCGAAGTCCGTCTGCGACATGTCGAGCGGCGGCGGGAACGACTTCGCGTCCGCCGCGCTGGCGGCCGCGAGATGCCGCGCGGCGGCCGCGTCCTCGCCCATCCGCTCCTCGATCAAACCGAGGTGGTACAGCGCATGCGCGTGGTCGGGTGTCGTCGCCAGCACCTTCTCGAACGTGCGCCGGGCGTCCTCGAACCGACACATCTCGAACAGCGCCACGCCGCGCTCGTAGATCGCGGCGGCGAAATGCGGCGACGCCTTCAACGCGGCGTCGATCCGACGCAGGGCCTCGACCGCGCGGCCGAGATCGATCAGCGCCTGTCCTTCCAGCAACGCCAGCCGCGCGACGCGGTCGCGATCATGCCGCGGCACGTGGCGGCTGCCGCGGCGCGCGTACTCCAGGCCCAGCGCTGACCGGTCGACCGACGGCGGCAGCTGGTTGATGTTCAGGTCCGCGGCCGCCTCCAGCGTCTCCGCGTCGTCGGGCGCGAGCGCGAGCGCCAGCGCGATCGCGTCGCGCGCCTCGTCCAGCCGATCCAGGCGCATCAGCGAGATGGCGCGGTTGTGATGCGCCTCGACCGAACGCGGCGCCTGGCGGGTCGCCTCCTCGGCGCAGGCGAGCGCGCCGGTGTAGTCGCCGTCGTCGAACAGCTCCGCCGCGCGATCGAGCAGCGCGGCGACGGGCGCATCCAGCCACGCTGGCCGATCGGAGAAGCAGCGCCGCAGCGGACGCGGCGGCGGCTCTGTCGCGTCCGTGGTCGCGCCCGAACACGTGGTGCGCGCCTGCGCGGCGGGCGCCGCGGTCGGAGACGCCGCGCCACTCTTCACGACCGGATCGATCTTCTGACGGCCCGGCCGCTGCCGACACCCGCCCACCGTCACGAGCACGAGGCAGGCAGTGGCGGTCAGGACAGCGGATTTCATTGCTGGCCCCCCATGATACCTGAGCCAGAGTGGTTCGCGCTCGTGGTCTCGGCTCAGTGCGCCTCGGACCAGGTCAACCCCGACCCGACGTCCACGACCAGGGGAACGTCCAGCTTATAGACCCCTTCCATCTCGTTCTTCACCCAAAGCTTGAACTCCTGGCTGCGTTCGGTCGGCACCTCGAAGACGAGTTCGTCGTGGACGGTCAGCAGCAGGTCGGCCTGCGGGACCGGGGAGCGGCCCGCCTCGATGGCCTGGTCGACGCGAATCATCGCCAGCTTCAAAAGGTCGGCCGCCGACCCCTGGATCGGCGTGTTGCGCGCGATGCGCTCGGCGTAGGCGCGATCCTGGCCGCGCGTCGCGCGGATCTCGGGCAGTGGCCGCCGCCGGCCGAGCAGCGTCACGGTCTCCGCGGTGTTGCGCGCCTCGGCGATCGTCCGTTCCATGTACGCGCGCACGCCCGCGTAGCGTTCGAAGTAGCTCTGGATGTAGCTCTTCGCCTGCGCCCGCGGGATGCGCAGCACCTGCGCCAGGCCGAAGTCGCTCTGTCCGTAGGACAGCCCGAAGTTGATCGCCTTCGCGATGCGCCGGTGCTCGGCGGTCACGGAGCCCGACGGCACGCCGAACACCTCCGCGGCCGTGCGCTGGTGGATGTCCTCCCCCGAACGGAACGCATCCAGAAATGCCGCATCCTGGGAGAAGTGCGCGAGGATCCGCAGCTCGATCTGCGAGTAGTCGGCCGACACCAGCACGTGAGCCGGCTTGGCGACGAACGCCTGCCGGATGCGGCGGCCCACCTCGGTCCGGATCGGGATGTTCTGTAGATTTGGATTGCTGGACGACAGCCGGCCGGTCGCGGCGACCGCCTGGTTGAACGACGTGTGAAGGCGGCCCGTCGCCGGGTTGACCAGCGCCGGCAGCGCATCGATGTACGTCCCCTTCAGCTTCGACAGGACGCGGTAGTCGACGATCTTCGCGGGCACCGGGTGGAGCGCCGCCAGCTCCTCCAGCGTGTCGGCGTCGGTCGAGGGGCCGGTCTTCGTCTTCCGGACCACCGGCAGCGCCAGCTTGCCGAACAGCACGTCGGCCAGCTGCTTGGGCGAGTTGATGTTGAACGGGAGCCCCGCCAGCGTGTGGATCTCCGTCTCCAGCGCCGCGAGCTGGGCGCCGACCTCGAGGCCGATCTCGCGCAGCTTGTCGGTGTCCAGCTTGATGCCGCGACACTCGATGTGCGCGAGCACGTGCGACAGCGGCAGCTCCATGTCGCGGTAGAGCGGATCCAGCCCCGCCGCCTTCAGCTTCGTGGCCTGCGGCGCGGCCAGCGCGAGTGCGGCGGCCGCTTCCGCGGCCAGACGCGCCCCCACCTCCTCGACGGACAGGTCGGCGCCCGGCTTCGCGGACGCGCCGCTGCCCATCCAGCTCGCGCGGCTGGCGGTGGGCAGGACGCCCTCGCCCGCGCTCACCAGCTCCAGCTCGTACTTCGTACGCGACGCGTCCAGCAGGTAGGCCGCCAGCATCGAATCCGAGGCGATCCCCGCGAGCTTCATCCCGCGGCGCAGCAGCAGCACCTCCAGCGTCTTGGCGTCGTGCAGGTGCTTGGCGACCTCCGGCGACGCGAGCACCGGCGCCAGCACCGCGAGCGCCTCCTTCTCGGGCAGGCAGCTCGGCGCGCCCAGGTAGCGATGAACGATCGGCAGGTACGCGCGGTGATCGCCGAACGCGATCCCGAGGCCGACCAGGTCTGACCGGACGGCCGACGGTCCGTCGTAAAGCGCGGCCAGCCCGACGGCGCCCGCCTTCCGGATGTCGGCGGCGATCGCCTCCAGATCGGCGCGCTTCGTGATTGCGGCGACCGGCGGCGGCGGCGGAACCGGCGCGATCGTCTCGGGTACGCTGGTCACCACCGGCGCGGGCGTCGCCTCCGCGTGGGGCGCGATGGCCGCCACGCCCGACGGGGACAGCTGATCGGCCAGCCGCCAGAACTCGAGCTCGGTGAACAGCGCGCGCAGCTGCTTCTTGTCCGGATCGATCCGGTGCAGCTCCTGCAGCGGCTTCGGCAGCGGCGCGTCCTCGCGCAGCCGCACCAGCTCGCGCGAAACGCGGACTGCCTCCCGCGCCTCGTGGATCGCGACCCCGCGTTTGCCCGGGACGCCGCCGGCGGCGGCCGCCGCCAGCAACGCGTCCAGCGACCCGAACTTGTTGATCAGCTCGGAGGCGGTCTTCGGCCCGATGCCCGCCACGCCGGGAACGTTGTCGATGCTGTCGCCCATCAGCGCCAGGACGTCCCCCACCTGGTCCGGCCCGACGCCGAACTTCTCGCGCACCTCGGCCGGCCCGATCTTCCGGTTCTTCATCGTGTCCAGCACGGCGATGCTGCCGTCGTCGGTGCAGAGCTGCGTCAGGTCCTTGTCGGACGAGCAGATCACGACGTTCATCCCGGCGCCGCTCGCGACCCGGGTCAGCGACGCGATGATGTCGTCGGCCTCGTATCCCGGCACCTCCAGCTGGGCCAGGCCGAACGCCTCGATCACCCGCCGCACCATCCCCAGCTGATCGCCGAGCTCGGGCGGCATCGGGGGGCGGTGGGCCTTGTACTGGTCGTAGAGCT
>Ga0070686_100001832_pt1 | contig 11857 bp, 11 predicted proteins | sample KBSS23LmetaG_FD_65654 | JGI IMG/M metagenome (GOLD analysis project Ga0070686, IMG submission 65654) | Switchgrass rhizosphere microbial communities from Kellogg Biological Station, Michigan, USA - KBS S2-3L metaG | ecosystem: Host-associated > Plants > Roots > Rhizosphere ...
ACATCCCAGTGCTCGACGATCTTGCCGTCGTCGTCGACGCGGAAGATGTCGATGCCAGCCCAGTCGGCGTCGCCGGGCCATTGCTGATAACAGTGCAGCACGACGAACTGCCCTTCCGCGATCGTGCGCTTGAACTCGACGCGCTTGCCGGGATACTCACGCGCCATCCGCTCGAAGTAGTCGATGAACGCCTGCTTGCCGTCGGCGACGGTCGGGTTGTGCTGCGTGTAGGATGCGCCGGCATACTTCGCGATCGCCTCGGCCGGCCGGCACTGGTTGAACATCAGATCGTAGAACGCCTTCACGTTCGCGGTGTTCCGAGCGAGCGGATCCATATCGTGCCGGTTTTTTTACGTTCGCGCGGGTTTGCGATTGAGCAGCGCAGCCGCAATGCGCTCCCACTCCGCCGGCAGCGAATCGGTGGCGACGGGCTGGTTTGCGCGGCCGTACCAGTATTCGGCGTTGCCAGCGTCTCCCTCTCTGCGGTGGAGGTAGGCGTGCACCCAGGCACCGTCTGCGTCGTCGACTTCCTGCGCGAGCTGATGAGCGTCCTCCCACTCGCCCTGCGCGTCGTGCCACAGCGCGCGCAGCAGCGGCGGGAGCGCTGTTGCGTTCGCGGTGGCCTTCAGGTCGTCGATCGTCATGGACGACGGAGGAGCGGTGCTATGGCTGTGCCGCAGTCGCCGCCGGCACCGGTTCGGCGAGCAGCCGCTCGACGAGTTCGCGCAGCTCGGTCTTCAACCGCGTGTGCTCCTCACCGGTCGCCGGGCTCGCAAATCCGGCGTGGACGCCGCGCACCTTGCCGTCGCGTCCCAGATAGATGGTCGTCGGGTAGGCGCCGAAGTTGACGATCTGCGGCATCTTCTCGGCAATGTTCTGCGTCGTGCCGGCGAGCAGCATCGGGTACTTGATGCTGTGCCGCTTGATGAACGACTGCACGCGCGGCCGCGCCACCACCGGATCGGGATCGTTCTCGAACATCAGACCGACGATCTCGAGGCCGCGGGCACGGTAGTCGCGATACAGCTCGCCAAGGAACGGAGCCTCGTCGTGGCAGTTCGGACACCAGCTGCCGCCGATCGAGAGAATCACCACCTTGCCCTTGAACGCCGGGTCGGAGCTCGACACCGTTTTCCCGGTGAGATCGGGGAATGCGAACTGGAACGCCGACGTTGGATCCTTCACGGTGGTGTAGCGCGACGGATCCGGCGGTTCCGGAATACCCTTGGCTCGCGCCTCGCTGCTGCGGACGACGAGATAGTGGGCGTTGCCGTTGAGGGTGACGTTCAGCGTGCCGTCGGCATTCGGTGTCGCCTCGAACAGGTTCGGCCGCTCGCCGGCAAAATGGCTCAAGGTCAGCTTGCCGCCGTTCCACCGGCCGACGAGCGTGCCGGTGTCGCCGTCGACGCGCAGGATCGACCCCGACACTTCGGCGCCGGACTGGCGCAGGAATACCGTCCAGGTCCGCGTGTCGCGCGGCGCGCTCACTTCCGCCTGCACCCGCCGCATCTCCCACGTGCCGGTCGTCTGCGGTACGTCGGCCGCATCGGTAGTCACCGGCGTGAAGCGCCGCATTTCAACTTTCTGCGGACGTGAGTTCGGCCGCCGGTTCACATACTCGCCGGCGAGTGTGCCGCCGCTGTTGGTGAGCTCGAGGGCGGTGTTCAGATGATCCCAGACCAGTTTCAGGACGCCGCCGGTGTATGTCCCTTCGCTCGACTCGATCTTGCGATCGCCTTCGAAGAACGATCCCTTCGCGCTGGTGCCTTTGGTCTCGATCTCGAAACGGAATGGAATCGTCGCCCCGCTGCTGACGATCGTCGCGTCCCACAGCCCGTCGATCCTGGCTGCCGGCGCGGCGGCTGATTGCGCCGCAGCGCTGACCGGGACATAGGCGACGGCACCGACGAGCGCCGTCAAGAAGACCACGCCGATCGCGTAATTGGCGGAGGTGCGTCGAGCCACTGAGCGACTCCTTCCTGTAACCTGCCGGACAGACTGACTTCGCGGCATTGTAGCAGTGAAGACGCGATGCTACTATCCGCGCCGGTTCAGCTCACATCACCTCGAAGGAGTCCCATGACGCGGCAAATTCGCTGGGTCTCGGCCGGACTGATCGCGGTATGTGCCGTCGCGCCGTTCGCCGTCCGCTCGTCGGCGCAGCAGGCCCATCGGCCGGCGGCAGCCGTCCCGAAGAATTCCGAGCGGAGCAGCCGCGACCTCGCCACGATCGCGCCCGAGTCGGTCGGCGTCTCGTCGGAGCGCCTGCGGCGGATCGACGCGGCGATGACGCGACTCGTCGACGAGAAGCAGGTCGCCGGCCTCGTCACGCTCCTCGAGCGCCACGGCAAGATCGTCCACTTCAATGCCGCCGGCAAGCTGGACGTCCGCAAGCCCGACCCGCTCCAGAAAGACAGCATCTTCCGGATCTACTCGATGACCAAGCCGATCACCGGCGTCGCGATGATGATGCTGTACGAGGAAGGGAAGTGGCGCCTCGACGACCCGGTGACCCGCTACATTCCCGAGTTCGCGCGGCTGAAGGTCTACGCCGGCAAGAACGACGACGGCTCGCCCAAGCTGGAGGACGCGAAGCGCTCGATGACGATGCGTGAGCTGATGACGCACACGGGCGGCCTCGGCTACGTGCTCAACGCGAACAACCCGGTCGACAAGATGATCATCGACGCCAACGTGCTCAACGCGCGCGCGCCGCTGCAGGACATGATTACCGGGCTCGCGAAGATCCCACTGCTGGCCCAACCCGGGACGCGCTGGTCGTACAGCATCGGCGTCGACGTGCAGGGCTACCTGGTCGAGAAATTCTCCGGCCAGCCGTTCGCCGAGTTCGTGCGAACGCGTATCTTCGAACCGCTCGGCATGAAAGATACGGCTTTCTACGTGCCGAAAGAGAAGCTGTTGCGGCTGGCGCAGGTCCATACGGGTGCCGGCGCAAACCTGGCCGTCGACGAGAACCGTCCCGATGCGACGCTCGTTCCCGCCGGTCCGTCGGGCGGCGGCGGACTGTTTTCAACCGCCGCCGACTACGCGCGCTTCTGCGAGATGCTGCTACAGGGTGGGCAGTTCAACGGCGTCCGTCTGCTCGCGCCCCGCACCGTCGAGATGATGCGCACCAATCACGTCAACCCCGATCCGCTGAAGACGATGCCGCCGGGCACCGGATGGGGCATGGACTTTCAGATCGTGATTGACGCGGCGGCGGCCGGCGATTCGGTCTCGAGCGGCACCTACAGCTGGTTCGGGATCGCCGGCACCTGGTTCTGGATCGATCCGGTCGAGGATCTCGCGTTCGTCGGGATGGTGCAGCACCAGAGTCTCGCCACGACGCGCGCGATCCACGGGCTGTCACGAAGCCTGGTGTATCAGGCGGTGATCGAGTAACCCCTCGTAGGGGATTCCCTACTTCAGTTCCGCCGGCGTGAAGGCGGCAATCATCTGTTCCGCCGACGGTGGGTTCAGGATGTAGGTCGCGGCGAACGATTCGGCTTCGGGATAGGCCGTCTCGCGGATCACCGATGCCGCGGCCGCGAGATCGTAATCCGTGTGCCGCAACTCGACGCCCGGTCCGAGCAGTAGCCAGTCGGCGCCGGCCGGGCCGAACGGCATTCCGATGCTGCCGGCGTTCACGACGCGGTGCCGCCCGACGCGGCGATCGAACTGCATGTGCGTGTGACCGCAGACGATCACCGGCGGCCCGACGCCTTCGAGTACGGGATGCAGCTTGTCCTCGGCGGTCGTCGGCAGGAAGATCTCGAACTCGTTACGCGGCGTGGCGTGGCAGAAGAGCACGTCGCCGAGTTCAGGAATGGACAGGCTGCAGGTCAGCGGCCAGGTCGCGACGAATGCCGCATCGTCTTCTTCCAGTTGGTGGGCAACCCATTCGATCATCGGCCGATACTGCTCCGGTACTCCCGGCGGCACCAGGCCGCGCTTCTGCGCGATCACTGCCGTCTCGCCATTGCCGCGGATGAAGTCCACCGGCATTTCCAACTCGCGAAGGCGAGCGAGGACCTCGTTGCACAGCGGTCCGGGGAACACGTCACCGCCAACCACCACGCGATCGACGTGTGCATCGCGAAGCTCGTGCAACACGGCGTTGAGCGCTGGCAGGTTGCCATGGATGTCGTTCAACACCGCCACCCGCATCTATTCCTCCAGTCGGATCACGGTCCGGCTCAAGCCGGACACTACGGTCGTTTCGCAGGCGCCGTGTCGAAGCGGTAGCGGGTTGCGTCCTTGAATCGCTTTTCATACATCGCGAACGCAACCTGCGGGCGCACTTCGAAAATCGGCCCCATCTCGGGGTCGAGCTTCCACGGTTTGTACTTGCGGTAATACACCGGCGCGAGCCGCTGCATGACCGCGGCGTCCGAGACGATCGCGGCGCGGCCCTCGACGATCACCGCTTCCGCGGTGCGCTCGGTACAGACGATGCAGGCCGAATTGCGCTGCAGGTTGCGCGCCTTTCGCGACCGCGCGCCGGTGCTGAAGTAGAACCGGTTGTCCACCCAGATCCCCCACACCGGCATCGCGTGCGGCTTCGCGCCCGGACGAACCGTCATCATCCAGTAATTGTGTGAGCGGCGCAGGCGCTGCTCGGCCCACGTCCACCGCAGCAGCCCTTTGGTGCCGCGCGGCAGACCGTATCCGGGCATGTGCGGCCGCGCCGCTTTGGGATGTTTTGCCTTCGTCGCTGTGCGTCGCATGGTGCGGCTGCCTAGAAGTGCCATTGTCCCCCCGCACCGGCGCGATACACGGTGGACGAGACGCCGCGCCTGACGACCCCGTCGTCGAGGCGGTCGTCGTCGCGCAGCTTGTGGATGCGGCCGAGCGCAAGGATCGACAGGCGTTCGGTGATCCGGAAGGTGATGTCCGCGCCGAACGTGTACGCGAACACGAAGTTCGAGAGCGTTTCCGAGAACGGCGATCGCGATGCCGGAGGAAAGAGCGACGCCGTCGTGCCTTCGCGTGAGGTTCGGCGGTACGCGCCACCGGCACCGCCGACGGCGGCGACACGCAGCCGATCGCCGACCGGGACGAAGAATTTGGCTGTCCCGCTGATCACCGTGTCGCGGTGCCGGCTTTCGAACGCGTTGGTGGCGCCGCTGGTCCGCTGGCTCTGGTCGCCGGTGATCGCGGTGGCCGTGCTCACCTCGGCGCCGATCGTGAGATGACGCCTGACATCGCGATCGATCCCGGCAATCACCGCGAGCGAGGTGCCGCCGAAACCGCGGCCGAGATAGGGCAGGTCGCTGTCGCCCGCCGCCTGGTTCGACACGCCCACGGCGCCGCCGACAGTCTGCGCATCCGCGCCGCGTACGGCAACAACGATGACGAGCGTGGCGAAGACGACGAGTCGGAGCCTGCGCATCGCCGGAGGATATCAGTCCGGCTCACGTTGCGTCACGGTGGGCGCGTCCGTACAATCGGCGGTTGTCCGCGTCGGGTGAATGGGACCGATCGCGGCCGCAATCCTGTCGGAAGGAGCATGTTGATGAAGCGTGTGATTTCGTACCTGTCGGCGGCCTCGCTGCTTTCGGTCGGCGTCGTGGCGGCGCAGATGCCGCAGGCCGGTCAGAAAGTCGGGCTGGCGACGTCGCTGCAGCGCGGCTACGCCGGCTTCAAGCGCAATTTCACCGCCGCCGCCGAGAAGATGCCGGAGAGCGACTACGGCTTCAAGCCGGGGTCGACGCCCGAAGCGCGCACCTTCGCGCAGGTGATCGACCACATCGCACAGGCGCAGTTCGGGCAGTGCTCAGGGCTCAAAGGCGCGGCCAATCCGATGCAGGGGAAGAACCTCGAGCAGGAACTGAAGACGAAAGCCGAAGTGACCAAGGCGCTCGCCGATTCGTTCGCGCTCTGCGACGATCTGTTCGCGCAGGTCACCGATGCGAACGCGACGGAGATGGTCAAGGCCGGCCAGAACGAATTGACGCGCGCCGCGGCGCTCTTCGGCGTGCTCGTTCACGGCAACGAAATGTACGGCACCGCCGCCGTCTATCTGCGGTCGAAGAACATCGTGCCGCCGTCCACCGAAGCCCAGGGGATGCGCGGACGCGGGAATAACTAATCACCCTCCTGTAGTGTCCGGCGTTAGCCGGACCCGATTGATTCCGATCGGGCCGGTCTGGCTGAAGCCGGACACTACGAACGGGCGCGTGCGTCACTCGACACGCTCGAGCCGCCGATTTTCCCGATATCCGCGGCCCTGCTTCGCCACTTTCTTTCCATCAACCATCACGATGTCAGCGGTGAAATCGAAGCGGCCGCCGAACAGCGACGAGCCGACGCCGTAGGCGTCGACGGGCACCTGTTCGCGTTCGAAGCGGGCAATCTTCTCCGGGTCGAACCCGCCGGACACCGTGATCTGCACGTGCTGGAACCGCTCCGCGTCGAGCGCAGCGCGCACCAGCCGGACGAGCTGCGGGTTGACGCCGCGCGGATCGAAGTCCCCCATGTGCGGAACGAGCGACCGATCGACCATCGCCTCCGATGTATCGAGGCGGACGCCGTGCAGCCGCGGGCCGAGCGCGCGGGCGACGGCGAGCGACGTGCCGACGCAGTCGTTGTCGAAGTCGACGAGCGTGATCACTTTCATGTCGGCGGGCATCGTCGCGGCAAACGCGCGCGTGGCGGCGACCGTATCGCCGCCGAATGCGGCGATGAGCGCGTGCGGCACCGTGCCGAGCCCCTCCGCACCCCACCACGACGCCTGCGCGTCGGTCGAGACGCCAATCGCGCCGGCGATGTGCGCCGCGTAGCCATCGCCGGTCTGCACCAGCCAGTGATCGAAGCGCGCCGGAAAGAACATCACCGGCTTCGGCCACGCCGCCTCGACCACCCGGCGCGTGTTGGTGGCGACGCGGGTGCGCCGCGCGAGCACGCCAAGGTACACCGTCTCCAGGTGAGCGAACGCGGCGAACGGACCGGTGATGAACATCGCCGTTTCCCGGGGCTCGACGCGGTCGCCGTCGTGCAGCGCGAGCACCTCGAGATCACCCCATGAATAGCCGTCGGTGAGGCACAGCTTCAGCAGCGCGATCGCTTCGTCGACGCCGCCCAGCCAGGCACGCTGCTTCTGGAACACCTGCATCGTGACGCGGGGATTGTGTCCGCTGCGGAGCAGCACCTCTCGGGTCCGCACGAAGTACTTGTCCGAGTAGTAACCCTGGCGGAGCCGATCGACCGGCAGTTGAAACCGCTCGGGCGGCACGCGCGCGGCGGGACGGAGCGGCGGAGGCGCGGAAGTCGTCATCGAGGCTCGCTGCTGCAAATGGCGTGCTTGATCCGTTTTGCTTACTATGTCAGCATTTGAACTTCATGCCGCCGGCTGACGTCTCTATCCTCGGCGAGTTCGAGCAGGTGGTCCTGCTCGCCATTCTCCGGCTCGGCGACGATGCGTACGCCGTGTCGATTCGCGACGAAATTCTCGACTGTACCGGCCGCGACGTCGCGCGCGGATCGATTTACATCACGCTCGATCGCCTCGAGACGAAAGGGTACCTCCGATCGCGCCTCGCCGACCCGACGCCGGAGCGCGGCGGCCGCGCCAAGCGCTACTACGCGCTGCGGCCGAAAGCCGTCGAGGCGCTGAAGGAGAGCCGGCGCGCACTGGTCGCGCTGTGGCGCGGGCTCGAAGGTGTGCTGGCGTGAACCAGCGGCTGCCGCGCGGCGTCGAGGCGATGCTGCGATGGCTGTTGCCCGGCGATCTCGTCGATCCGATCGCCGGCGACCTGCTCGAAGAATTCGTCGACGTGCAGCGGCGGCGCGGTCCGGCACGCGCCGTCGCCTGGGTGTGGTGGCAGGCGGTCCGCGTGACCGCGACCTTCCGCGTCGAACGGCACACGCGCGGGCGGCCGCTGCCGCCGGTCGGCGACGAACTGCGGAGTATCACGCACATGTGGGATTCGCTCGGACACGACGTCGTTTTCGCGCTGCGCATGCTGCGCCGGCAGCCGGGGTTCACCGCCGTTGCGCTGGTTGCGCTCGCGCTCGGCATCGGTGCGACCACGGCGATCTTCAGCATCGTCGACGCCGTGCTGTGGCGGCCGCTGCCTTATGCGCAGCCGGCGAATGTCGTGCTCGTCGCCGAGCAGCGGCCGCGCGAAGGGCGGCTGAACGGGCCGGTGTCGCCGGCCGATTTCCTCGACTGGCGCGCGATGAATCGCAGCTTCAGCGCGATCGCCGCAGCCAGCGATTTCTCGCTCAACCTCACCGGCGATGTCGAGCCGCAGCGCCTGCGCGCGCTCGCGGTCACCACCGGCTTCTTCGACGCGCTCGGCGTCGCGCCGGCGCAGGGACGGGCGTTCGAGCCCGAGGAGGAACAACCCGGCCACCAGCGCGTCGCGATCCTCAGCGATGGGCTGTGGCGCGGCGCGTTCGGCGCGCGCGCGAACGTCGTCGGCACGACCGTCCTGCTGAACGCGGAGCCATACGTCGTGGTCGGCGTCCTGCCGCGCGGCTTCTGGTGGACCACCCTGCCGGACGTGATCGTGCCGCGCGCCTTCGAACCGGCGGAGCGCACGCTGCGCGTCGTTCACATGTTCCCGGTCGTCGCCCGCCTGCGGCCGGGCGTTTCGATCGCGCAGGCGCGTGACGACATGGACGAGATCGGCCGACAGCTCGCGGCGAAGTATCCGAAGGAGAACGCGAATCACTTCCCGCGCGTCGTTCCGATTCGCGAGGTGATCGTCGGAGAGACGCGGCAGCCGCTTCTCGTCCTGTTCGGCGCCGTGGTCCTGGTCCTGCTGATCGCGGCGGCCAACGTGTCGACCTTGCTGCTCGCGCGGGCGACGGCGCGCCGCAAGGAGATCGCCATCCGCCTCACCCTCGGCGCGGCGCGGCGGCGCCTTGTCGCGCAGTGGCTGACCGAAAGCATCGTCCTGGGGTCGATCGGCGGCGCGATGGGCATTCTCCTCGCATCGTGGATCGTGTCAGCGGCGATGCAGCTCATTCCGACGCAGTTCCTCGGGCTGCCCGGGCTCGATCGGATCGGGATCGATCTTCGCGTGCTGCTTGCCGCGGTCGCAGGAACCGTCGGCGCCAGCCTGCTGGTCGGCATCGTGCCGGCGTCGGCGGCGTCGAACGATCGCACGGCGGCGGCGCTGGCCGAATCCGGTCGTTCGACGACGGCCGGAACGACGACGCGACGCCTGCGTGCCGCCCTGGTCGTCGGCGAGCTTGCGCTGTCGCTGATGCTGCTGGTCGGCGCGGCGCTCTTGATCGTCAGTTTCCGCAAGCTCGTCGACGTGCCGACCGGGTTCCAGTCGCAGCATCTCGTCACGATGCGGGTGACGCTGCCGCAAGCCAGTTACGGCCAGGCGCCGCGCGCGGTGAGCTTTTACGACGCGCTGCTGGCGCGGATTGGTGCAGCGCCCGGCGTCGAGTCGGCCGGCGTGGTGACGATGATGCCGTTCGGCGGTCTGGACAGCCACAGCGGGTTCCTGATCGAGCGCCGGACGACCGAATTTCCGTTTCCGGTGCGGGTACGGCCGCTGTCGGTGAGCGCTTCGTACTTCGAGACGCTGCGCATCCCTCTGTTGCGCGGCCGATACCTCGCCGACCGCGACACCGAGGGCGCGCCGGAGGTCGTGGTCATCAACGAGTCGGCGGCGCGTCGGTTCTGGCCCGATTCGAACCCGGTCGGCCAGCGGATCTCGCTGTCGTTCGACCGGCCGCGCTGGATCGAAATCGTCGGGATCGTCGGCGACGTGAAATGGCGCAGCCTCGACCGCGAGCCGGAGCCGGAAGCGTACCTCTCGTACCTGCAGCAGACCATTGCCGGCCCCACGCGGGCGATGAGCGTAGTGGTCCGCTCGACGCTGCCGCTCGCCGCGTCGGCCCAGCTCCTGAGGACCGCGGTCGCGGAACGCGATCGCAATCTTCCGGTCGGCGCGATCCGGCCGATGGACGATCTGGTTGCGGAGTCGATCGCGCCGGCGCGCCTGAACCTGTGGCTGCTCGCGGCGTTCGCCATCGTCGCCGTGACGCTGACGGCGGAGGGCCTGTACGGTGTGATGGCCTATCTTGTCACCCAGCGCTCCCACGAAATCGGCATCCGCATGGCGTTGGGGGCGTCGCGCCGCGCCGTGCTGCTGATGATGCTGCGCGAAGCGGGCGTGATGACCGCGACCGGCATCGCCCTGGGGCTCGCCGGCGCCGCCGCGCTGTCGCGCTTCCTGGCGACGCTGCTGTTCGGCGTCAGTGCAACCGACCCGATGGTCTACGCCGCCGTCGCCCTGCTGCTCGGCGTCGTGGCGCTCGCCGCCGTCGTCGTCCCTTCGTCGCGTGCGACGCGCGTCGATCCGCTCGTCGCGCTCCGGGAGGACTGAACCCTCTCCCGTAGTATCCGGCTTCAGCCGGACCGTCGATTGCGATCACGGTCCGCCTCAAGGCGGACACTACGATACGATTCGCGGCGTGTCGTTGACCACGCGCGTGCTCATTGGCCTGATCGCCGGGTTCCTCGTTGGGTTCGCCCTTTCCGGAAGCACGTCGCCGGTCGCTGCGACCATCGTCGCCATCGCCGCGCCGGTCGGTACGATCTTCATCAACCTGATTCGGATGACGGTGCTGCCGCTGGTCGCCTCGATGCTGATCGCGAGCGTCGGCTCGCTCGCGTCATCCGGCGCGATCGCGCGCGCGGGGTGGCGGGCGGCGGCGGTCGCGCTCGCGCTCCTCGCGGCAGTCGCAGTCGCGACGGTACTGATCGCCGCGCCGATTCTCCTGACGCTGCAGATCGATCAAGCGGCGGCGATGGCGCTGCGGCCCGCCGCCGCCGCCGCGGCGCCACCGGCGTCGGCTGGCGCGCCGTCGATCGCGCAATGGTTCATCGATCTCGTCCCGCAGAACGTCGCCAAAGCGGCGGCTGACGGCGCGATGCTGCCGGTCATCGTCTTCTCGGTCCTGTTTGCGTTTGCGCTGGCGCGGGTGGCCGAGGAGCGGCGCGACGCGCTGCTGCGCGGCGTGCAGGCGGTTGCCGACGCGATGCAGCGGCTGGTCGCATGGATTCTCGAGCTCGCGCCGGTTGGCGTGTTCGCGCTGGCGGTGCCGCTTGCGTCGCGGCTCGGCCTCGCCGCCGCAGGCGCGGTGGTCGAGTACATCGTTCTGGTCGTGGCCTTGACGCTGCTGGCCGGCGTCGCGCTGCTGTATCCGCTCGGCGTCGTCGTCGGCGGAATGCCGCTGCGGCGGTTTGTCGCCTACTGCGCGCCGGCCCAAGCAGTTGCCTTCGCGTCGCGCTCGTCGCTGGCAGCGCTCCCGGCGATGGTCGAAAGCGCGGAGCGTGCCGCGCTGCCGGCGGTGGTGTCCGGTTTCATCCTGCCGCTCGCCGCCTCAGTGTTCCGGGTTGGCGCGGCGGTCGCGATGCCGGTTGGCGCGCTGTTTCTTGCGCGCCTGTACGGCGTCACCGTCTCAGCGCCGCAACTGGCGTCGATTGCGTTTACGACGGTCCTCGCCTCGTTCGCCGTGCCGGGGATTCCGGGCGGCAGTGTTGTGGCGATGGTGCCGGTGCTCGCGGCGGCGAATCTGCCGCTGGACGGGATCGGCATCCTGCTCGCCGTCGACGCCATCCCCGACATGTTCCGGACGACTGAAAACGTGACCGGCAGCCTGACGCTCGCCGCCGTCATCGCGCGCGGACGGGAAGCACGGGAAGCACGGGAAGCCTCAAGCCTCAAGCCTCAAGCCTCAAGCCGCACGTAGTGTCCGGCTTTAGCCGGACCCGTGGTGCTCTCACGAGCGGGTCTACGAAAAGATTCGTTGACATCTACGAAATATGTCGTAGATAATTGCGGCCATGAAGTCACTGCGCCGCAAGCCGACTGACGCCGAGCTCGCG
>Ga0070686_100001833_pt1 | contig 11855 bp, 9 predicted proteins | sample KBSS23LmetaG_FD_65654 | JGI IMG/M metagenome (GOLD analysis project Ga0070686, IMG submission 65654) | Switchgrass rhizosphere microbial communities from Kellogg Biological Station, Michigan, USA - KBS S2-3L metaG | ecosystem: Host-associated > Plants > Roots > Rhizosphere ...
CAGGGCCAGCGCGAATTCCAGGAACATACCGGAATCAACCTCGAAACCGATGTCGATCGCATCGTCGCCTGCGCCGGCGCAAATGCCACCACCGCCGGCCTGCACGGTGCCGGGCTCCTGCTCGCGCGCGGCCGCTTCGATGAAGTGCGGATCGAGTCGCTGATGCGCGAGCATGGCGCCGAAGTTCAGACCTACGGCGACAAGCGGCTGATCGTCGGCGAGGCCGGCGAACGGCAGGATATCGACACGACCGACCAGCGCCGCCGGGTGAGCGGCAGCTTCGCGGCGTCGTTCATCGAGCCGGGACTCGTTGCGCTCGGCAGCACGCCGATGGTCAAGACGGCGATCGACCTCCACCGCGCCGGCAACAACCCGCAGTCCGGCATCGAAAGCGTCACCGGCAACGACGAGCTGATGAACCTCGTGCGCTCGATGGACAACAGCTCGCAGAACGCGTGGGCGGTCGGACGCTTCGACGCGCTGCGCGCCAACGCGCACCTGCCCGAAAACGTGATGAGCCAGATTCCGGCGATCGCCTGGTTTGCGGTCAGCGGCCATGTGAACGGCGGCCTCCGCGGTACGGTTCGCGCCGAAGCGCGCGACGACGAAGCCGCGAACAATCTCCGCGACGTCGTCCGCGGCTTCCTCGCGCTGGCGAAATTGAGCGCCGGCGGCAAGCCGGAGGTGCAGACGATGATGCAGTCGCTCGAACTCGCCGGCACCGGCAAAACCGTGTCGCTGTCGTTCGCCGTCCCCGCCGAAATCTTCGACATGGTCAGCGCCTCAAGAATCCCCAAGCCTTAGGCCTCGAGACTCGAAGCCTTGCGGCTGAAGCCTTGCGGCTGAAGGCTTGTGGCTGAAGGCTTGTGGCTTGAGGCTTGTGGCTTCGCGCTGCGCGGCTGCGCTACACTCGCCGCGTTGACCGACCTCGTCTTCTTTTACGGCACCCTGATGAGCGGCTTCAAGCGCGCTGGCCGGGCGCGTGTCGATCCGAAGCTCACCCTCCAGGGCCGGGGCTGGATTCCGGCGACGCTGTTCGACCTCGGTATCTACCCGGCCGCCATTCCTGCCGTCGACAGCCGCGTGTGGGGCGAGGTGCACCGCATGTCGGACGTCGACGCCGTGCTCGCAGCGCTCGACGAAATCGAGGGCTATCGTCCGTCGGAACCCGACAGCAGCCTGTACACGCGCGTCGAGGCGCCGGTCACGTTCGAGGACGGCCACGTCGCCCACGCGTGGGCATACTTCTACAACGCGCCGCTCGGCGGCGCGCAGCGGATCGAATCGGGCGACTATCTCGAGTACCTGAAGGTCAAATGATGACGAGCATCACGCGCACCGCTCTCGCCGTCCTGGCGGGCGCTTCGGTCGTATCAGGTGTCGGCCGGACTGTCGCCGCGCAGACGGTCGAAGGCGACCTCGATCCGCGGATCGTGAAGCTGGTGGGATCGGTTTCTGAGGAGCGCCTCGGCGCGATCCTGAAGAAACTGGAAAGCTTCGAGACGCGCAGTTCGCTGTCGTCGACCACGTCGACCACGCGCGGCATTGGCGCCGCGCGCCAGTGGATCCTCGACGAGATGAAAAGCTACAGCCCGAAGCTGCAGGTCAGCTTCGATGTGTACCAGGTGCCGCCGCAAGGGCGCATCACGCGACCGGTCGAGTTGCGCAACGTGATGGCGATTCTGCCCGGGCGCAGCCCGCGGCGCATTTACGTGAGCGGCCACTACGATACGGTGGCGCGGCCCGGCGGCCAGGGCGCGAGCAACGCCGGCGGTCCCGCTCCAGCCGATCCCGATGCGCCCGCCGGCCGGCCGGCCGATCCAAACGCGCCGCTCGACAACCTGGCCCCCGGCGTCAACGACGACGGCAGCGGCACGGCGCTGACGATCGAGCTGGCGCGGGTGTTCAGCCAGAGCGGCATCGACTTCGAGGCGACGCTTGTCTTCATGTGCCACGTCGGCGAGGAACAGGGCCTCGTCGGCGCACGCCTCCACGCGCAGAAGGCCGCGGCCGAGAACATTCCGATCGAGGCGGTCCTCAACAACGATATCGTCGGCAACGATCGCGGCGGCAACGGCATCATCGATGGCGCGACCATCCGCGTCTACTCCGAGGGGCCGGAGGATTCGCCGTCGCGCGAGCTGGCGCGCTTCGTCCAGCGGTGGGGTGGACGCTACGTGCCGTCGCACAAGGTGCGGCCGATGGCGCGGCCCGATCGGTTCGGCCGCGGCGGCGATCATTCGGCGTACAACCAGCTCGGGTTCACCGCGGTCGGGTTCCGCGAATCGCGCGAGAACTTCACGCGCCAGCACGACGTCCGCGACACCTACGAAGGGATCTCGCTGCCGTATCTCGCCCAGAACGCGCGGGTCAACGGCGCCGCCGCGGCAACGCTGGCGCTGGCGCCGCCGCCGCCGACCGTGACGAACGAACGCAACCAGCCGCAGATTACGCGCGCGCCGTCAGGGTATGACGCGAACCTGAAATGGACCGCCGCGCCCGGCGCCGCGGCGTACCGGATTTTCTGGCGCGAAGCGTGGGGGCCGGACTGGCAGCACGACCTGCTCGTCGGCAATGTCACGAACATCGTGCTGCCGAACATGCAGATCGACGACTATGTGTTCGGCGTCGCCGCCGTCGACGCGCACGGCCACGAAAGCTTCGTCACCGCCTACGTCACGCCGGCGCGCGCGAGCACGCCAATCAAAACAACCCCATAAGCCGCACGTCACACGTCGCAAGTCAGTCGCATGTCGCATGTCACGAGCGACGGACTTGCGGCTCGCGACTTGCGACTGACTTCGACTCGCGACTTGTAGCGCTGGAACTAGAGCGCTCTTCTCCCCGTCTGGACGGCTTCGATGAACTCGTGGATGACGTGGGCGACGCGCTCGGACGGCTCGATGAACTCGATGCCGCTCTTGTAGACCACGAGCTCCTGCTCCACGTCGGTAATGCTGCAGTGCGCGACGCGGCCCTTGACGACCACTGAACGATCGCCAAGGGTCAGCCGGAATTCGTGGAGGGAGTCGAGCTGGAGCGGAAAGCCGGTTTCGACTTGTGCGCCGCCGCGGCTGATCTCCTTGATCGCCATCGGCTGAAAGACGGTGACTTCGCCCTTGAGCTCGCCGAGAATCTGGATGCGCTCAGTGTCGCGTTTGTCTTCCGGTCGGCCCATCCGGCGCGACTATAGCACTCAATTCATCCAGGCCGCGGCCTTGGAGGCCGCGAACATCTCCGACTCCGACGGTTCGGCGGTTTCTTCGGTGGTTTCCGGCCCGTCGTATTCCGTCGTGTAGGTGAGCACCGGAATCGCCCGCGTGTCGTCGTCGAGCTTCAGCATCGAGAGCACCTGGAACCCGTCGGCATCGTCGATCCGGACGCAGAGGATGACGAGGTTGGGCTGGACGCGCTTGATCTGCGAGTAGGCGTGCTGACTCGACTCGACGAAGACGACGTCGTAGTGACCGGCGTCGAGAACCGTCTCGAGCAGCTCGAGAATCTCCGCGCTGCCATTGACAATGACCACTTTCTGAGCGGTGGTCGCCGCGATCGGGCGGCGAAGGCTGTCAGCGGTTGTCCCGGCGTTGGTCACCATCGCGTCTCGTCTCCTGCCTTCCGCAATTCAGGATTCATGCCACGGCCCGCGGCAGGATTTCCCGCCAATTCCTCGACGATTTTCGGGCCCTTTTCGGGGATTGTCGTAGTTGACCCCTGCATGTTGCAGTCGTGACCCAGCTGTAAGCTGCTGCAGCCATGCGCTTTCGTCACCTTGTTGCAGCCGGCAGGCACAGTACGGCATTGTCAGCGCCTATGGGGACTTCTTCCGCCACCACGACGACCTATCACAACTTTATCGACGGCGCCTGGGTGCCTTCGGTTTCAGGCGACCTGTTCGAGGACCGCAACCCGGCGAACTCCGACGAAGTGGTTGGCGTCTTTCAGAAGTCCACCGCGGCCGATGTCGCCGACGCGATCGATGCCGCCCGGCTGGCCTACGAGCGGTGGCGGCTCGTCCCCGCGCCCAAGCGCGCCGAGCTCCTCTTCCGGGCGGCGCAGTTGATCGCTGAGCGCAAGGAGGCACTGGCGCGCGACATGACGCGCGAGATGGGGAAGGTTCTCGACGAGACCCGCGGCGACGTCCAGGAAGCGATCGACATGACGTTCTTCATGGCTGGCGAAGGCCGCCGGCAGTACGGCCAGACGGTGCCGGCCGAAATGCGCGACAAGTTCGCGATGTCGGTGCGCCAGCCGATGGGCGTCGCCGCGATCATCACGCCGTGGAATTTTCCGATGGCGATTCCGTCCTGGAAGATCATCCCGGCGCTCGTCTGCGGCAACACCGTCGTCTTCAAACCGGCGACGCTGACGCCGCTGTCGGCGTTGAATTTCGTCAAGATCCTGGAAGAAGCCGGCATTCCGCGCGGCGTCGTGAACCTGGTGACCGGCGGCGGCGGCAACGTCGGCAACGCGATGCTCGTCAGCGACACGATCCGCATCGTCTCGTTCACTGGATCGACCGAAGTCGGTCGGACCGTCTCCGAGGCGGCGGCGCCGTCGTTCAAGAAGGTCCATCTCGAGATGGGCGGCAAGAACGTCGTGATGGTGATGGACGATGCCAACCTCGAGCTGGCGGTGGAAGGCTGCCTGTGGGGCGGTTTTGGGACGACTGGTCAGCGGTGCACGGCGGCGAGCCGCGTCGTCGTGCACGAAAAAGTGTACGACGCGTTTCTCGAGCAGTTCGTTTCGCGCGCCAGAGCGCTTCGCGTCGGTGATGGTCTCGATCCGATGACGCAGGTGGGACCGTCTGTCAGTCAGGGTCAGCTCGACACGGTGATGAAATACGTCGAGATCGGCAAGGACGAAGGGGCGCGGCTCATGTGCGGCGGCCGGCGGCCGTCAGGCAGCGTCTATACCAAAGGATATTTTTTCGAGCCGACGATCTTCGCCGACGTGTCGCCGTCGATGCGCATCGCGCAGGAAGAAATCTTCGGTCCGGTCGTCTCGGTGATTCCCTGTCGATCCTTCGATGAAGCTGTCGCGATAGGCAACGGCGTGCAGTACGGCCTGTCGGCTTCGATCTACACTCAGGATGTCAATCGCGCGTTCGCAGCCATGCGCGATATGTACACCGGGATTTTCTACATCAACGCGCCGACGATCGGCGCGGAGGTGCATCTGCCGTTCGGCGGCACGAAGGCAACCGGCAACGGCCATCGCGAGGCCGGGACGGCAGCGCTCGACGTCTTCTCCGAATGGAAGTCGGTGTATGTCGATTTCAGCGGCCGCCTGCAGCGCGCGCAGATCGACGCGCAGGAAATTTAAGGGGACGCTGGGACGAGTGAGCCCATCGGTCCTGCACACTCGTGTTGAACTGGGCCGTCATCGGACTCGTTTACGCCGGCGCCTACGTGGCGCTGATCACCGCGCTCGCCGCGCAGCCAGCGACACGGCTGGTCATCGGCAACATCGCGCTGCTGCTTCCACCGCTCGCGCCGATCGCCGTGCTGATCGGGCGCCGCGGCGCATGGCGCGGCCGCCAGGCGGTGTTCTGGGGCGCGATCTTCGCGTGGGCGGCAGTGTGGCTGTCGGGCCAGCTGGTGTGGGCGTCCGACGAACTGCTGCGTGCGACACTGCTGCCCTGGTTCAAGTGGCCGATCATCCTGCAGTTGTGCGCGTCGGCGCTGCCGCTCATCGCGCTCGTCGCGTGGCCGCATAAGATCGCGCCCGACGAAACCGCGGTCACCGTCGCGCTCGACATCGCGGTGCTCGCCTTCCTCACTGGCTTCCTCTACTGGTGCCTGATCATCGCGCCGGGGACCAACCCGGATCACACCGCGCTCGCCGTGCGCACGCTGGCGACGATCGGTCCGCTGGTCCGCCTGGCGGCCGTCGCCGGCCTGCTCGCGGCTGCGTACTCGGCGCGCCGTACGCGATGGGCCATCGTCTATCAACGCCTCGCGATCGGGTTTGGCCTCGCTTTCGGTGTGCTGATCATGATGTCGCTGTCGGCAGTCCGCGGCGACTACCAGACCGGCTCGCAAGCGGACATCGGCTGGATGCTGCCGTTCTTCTTCGCCGCGTGGGCCGCGGCGACGGCGCCGGCATCGGTCGCGGCACCGCGCGGCGTGACTGTGCTGCAGACGCCTTGTTCCTCGCCGATGCTGCTGTTCGTGGCGCTCACTGCCGTGCCCATCGTCGGCTACGGTTCGAGCGCCGTGATGCCAGTCGGCGACGCGGTCGCGCGCCTGCGCGAGATCGCCACCGCCTTCACGCTCGTCTGCGGCGTTGGCCTGGTCATGCTGCGGCTGCGGATCGAACGGCTGTCGGCAGGCCGCGCCTACGAACGGGTCCGGCTGCTCGCGACGGCGTGCGAGCAGGCCGGCGAGCTCGTCGCGGTCGTGCAATGCGAGCGCGAAAACGTGATGGTCTACGCCAACGAGGCGTTCTGCCAGGCAACCGGGTATACGTGCGACGAACTGCTGGAACTGCCGCCCGAGGTGCTGGTCGGGGAGGCATCGGTCGACGCAATCGCCGCGTTCAACGAGAGCATCCGGGCAAAGAAGGTGACCCGCGTCACCGTCACGCTGCAGCGGAAGGACGGTTCGACCTTCCAGGCTGCCTGCGTCGCCGCGCCGATTGTCGACGACGCGGGCCGCGTCACGCATTTCGTCGTCGTCATTCGCGACATCACCGACGAGCTGCGGCTGCGGGAACAGCTGGTGCGCAGCGAGCGGCTCGCGGCAATCGGCGAATTCCTGTCCGGCGTCACCGTCGAATTGAACAACCCGCTGCAGTCGATTATCGGGACGCTCGAAGTGGTGCTCGACGGTGCGCTCGAGCCAGCGGTCCGCGCCGATCTGGAACGGACGCGTTTCGACGCCGGCCGCGCCGCGCGCATCGTCCGCAACCTGCTCGCGTTCGTGAAGCAGGCGCCGAACGAACGGGTGCTGATCGATCTCAACGAGACGCTGCAGGCGACGATGCGGGTCCGCGCCTACGAGCTGCAGCTCGCCGGCATCGAGGTGTCGCACGACTACGCGTCGGTGCTGCCGCTGGTTCTCGCCAACCGCGACGAAATCCAACAGGTCCTGCTCAACCTGGTGATCAACGCGCAGCAGGCGATGGCCGATGTCGACGGTTCGCGCACGCTGTCGGTCAGGACGCACATCATCGGCAGCGACGCCTGCGTGGATGTCTGCGACACCGGGCCAGGCGTGCCGCCGGCGATCGCCGGCAAGATCTTCGAGCCGTTCTTCACGACGAAAGGGTCGATGATCGGCAGCGGCCTGGGCCTGTCGTTGTCGCTTGGCATTGCGACGGCGCACCGCGGCCGGCTCGAGCTGGTGTCGACGGCGTCCGGGAGCTGCTTCCGCCTGACGCTGCCCGGCGCCGGCTTCCCCGGACCCGCTTCGTATTCCAGCTCGACCCCGTCTGCACCAACCGGCATCGGCGGGTAAAATGTACGGTTTATGCCGTCCGCCGACGTCGTCATCCTGAGTGCCGCCCGTACGCCGATTGGCCGGTACGGCGGATCGTTCAAAGACATCCATCCTGCAGAGCTCGGTGCGGTCGCGGCGCGCGCTGCGATCGACCGCGCCGGACTCACGGCCGAGGCGATCGACGAAGTGTTGATGGGCCACGGCCGCCAGGCCGGTTCCGGACCGAACCCGGCCCGCCAGGTTGGCCATCGCGCCGGCGTACCGCACAGCGCGCCGGCGCAGACGATCAACAAGGCGTGTGCGTCGGGACTGCAGGCGATCGTCTCCGGCGCGCAGTCGATCGCGCTCGGCGAATCGTCGATCGTCCTGGCTGGCGGGATCGAGTCGATGAGCCGCATGCCGTATCTGATCGACGCCATCGACGCGCGATGGGGCCACCGGATGGGCAACTTCACGCTCGTCGACGCGATGTACCGCGACGGGTTTCAGTGCCCGCTGTCGGACATGATCATGGGCGAGACCGCGGAACTGCTGGCGCAGCAGTACGGCATTACCCGCGAGGCGTCGGACTGCTTCGCGCTGGACAGCCAGCGCAAAGCGAGGGCGGCGATCGACGCCGGCTACTTCGGGCGTGAAATCGCACCGGTGACGGTCACGGTGAAGGGCCAGCCGACGACGATCGATCGCGATGAGCATCCGCGCGGCGACACCACCATCGAGAGCCTGCGCAAGCTGCCGCCGGTGTTCAGCGCGGTGGAGGGACAGCCCGGCATCATCACGGCTGGCTCCTCGTCGGGAATTACGGACGGTGGCGCGGCCGTCGTCCTGGCGTCGGCGGACGCGGCGCGCGCCCGGGGACTGAAGCCGCGCGCCCGCATTCTCGGCTGGGCGAGCGCCGGCGTCGATCCGCGGCTGATGGGCATCGGGCCGGTGCCGGCGATCGGCAAGCTGGCCGAGCGCACGGGCCTGACGAGCGACGCGTTCGATCTCGTCGAGCTGAACGAAGCGTTTGCCGCGCAGGTGCTGGCGGTGTTGAAGGACGTGCCGATTTCGAGCGATCGGCTCAACGTGAACGGCGGCGCGATCGCGCTCGGCCACCCGATCGGGTGCACCGGCGCACGAATCGTCGTGACGCTGCTTCACGAGCTCGAGCGGCGCGGCGCAACCCGCGGGCTGGCGACGCTGTGCGTCAGCGGAGGCATGGGCATGGCCCTGGCGATCGAACGATGCGCATAGCGGTCATTCCTGGCGACGGCATCGGCGTCGAGACGACCGCAGAAGCGGTCAAGGTGCTGCGAACGGTCGCCGACGTCTACGGCCGTCCGATCGATCTGGAGATGCTGCCGTGGAGCGCCGAGCATTTCCTCAAGACCGGCGTCACCATCCCGGCCGACGGCTACGCGATGCTGCGTGAGTTCGACAGCATCTTCATCGGCGCGCTCGGCGATCCTCGCGTCCCCGACAATCGCCACGCCCGCGACATCCTGCTCGGGACGCGCTTCGAGCTCGATCTCTACGTCAACTACCGGCCCGTCAAGCTGCTCGACGCACGCCTCTGTCCGCTCAAGGAACGGAGCCCCGCCGACGTCAACTTCGTCGTGCTGCGCGAAAACACCGAAGGCCTGTATGTCAGCGTCGGCGGCCGGTTCAAGGCGGGCACCGAGGACGAAGTCGCGATCCAGGAAGAGCTCAACACCTACAAGGGCGTGCATCGCATCATCCGCCACGCCTTCGAATTCGCGAAGGCGACCGGACGGCGCCGCGTCTGCATGGCGGACAAGAGCAACGCGATGACCCAGGGTCACGCGCTCTGGCAGCGGGTGTTCCGTGAGCTCGCGCCGCGCTATCCCGGCATCGAGCCGCGGCACCTGTACATCGATGCGCTGGTGCTGCTGATGGTGCAGAACCCGGCGCAGTTCGACGTCATCGTCACGAATAACCTGTTCGGCGACATCATCACCGACCTCGGCGCGGCGCTGCAGGGCGGCCTCGGCCTGGCCGCGTCCGGCAACCTGCACCCCGGCAAGACGTCGATGTTCGAGCCGGTGCACGGCTCGGCGCCGCCTCTGGCCGGCAAGAACATCGCGAACCCGATGGGCGCGATCCTCTCCGCCGCGCTGATGCTCGACTACCTCGGCTGGCACCACGAAGCCGCCGCGATCGACGCGGCGGTCCAGGACGCCGTCACCCACAACCAGGGCACGCAGGAAATCGGCGGCGCGCTCGGCACGCGCGAGACCGGCGACTACATCGCCGCGCGGATCAGGGCGGCGGACACCGCACGCCGCGACGAGGACGCGCGCCTGCGCGCAGAAGAGGAGCGGCGCCGCGAGGAAGAACAACGCCGCCAGCAGGACGAAGCACGCGAGCGCGAAGAGGCGCGGCGGCGCGAAGACGCCGACGCGAGGGCCGAGTTGCCGGCGCCCGACGCCATTCTCACTGCGCCCGACGTGCGGCCGATCGAGCCGCGAACCGAAGGATCAGTCGCAAGCCTCGAGCCGCTGACCGAGCGCAGACGAAACGATCATGACCAAACCTGACGTCTTCATCGTCGGTGGCGCGCGCACGCCGATGACCGGCTACGTGGGCGCGCTCAAGGACGTCTCGGCGATCGAGCTCGGCGCGATCGCGTCGCGCGGCGCGTTCGAGCGGACCGGCGTCAAGCCGGAATGGATCGATCACGCGGTGTTCGGCAACGTGCTTCAGACCAGCGCCGACGCGATCTACGGTGCCCGTCATGTTGCGTTGAAGGCCGGCGTCCCCGTCGACGTGCCGGCGCTCACGGTCAACCGGCTGTGCGGATCGGGGATCCAGGCGGCGGTCAGCGGCGCGCAGATGATCCAGCTTGGCGAAGCGACGCTGGTGCTCACCGGCGGCATCGAGAGCATGAGCCAGGCGCCGCATGTGATTCGCGGTCTGCGCAGCGGGCTGAAGCTCGGGCAGGGCAAGCTCGAGGACTCGCTGTGGGAGGCGCTCGTCGACACCTACTGCGGCTGTCCGATGGCGATCACCGCCGAGAACTGCGCGGCGAAATACGGGATCACGCGCGAGGCGCAGGATTGTTACGCGCTCCGCAGCCAGCAGCTCGCCGCCGCGGCCTGGCGCGACGGCCGCTTCGTCGAGGAAATCGTCCCGGTCGAGATCAAGACGCGTCAAGGCGTTCAGGTGATCGACCGCGACGATCATCTGCGGCCGGAAACGACGATGGACGGGCTGACCAGGCTGCCGCCGGCCTTCAAGAAGGACGGCACCGTGACCGCCGGCAACGCCAGCGGCATCGTCGACGGCGGCGCGGCGCTGATCCTGGCGTCGCGCGAGGCGGTCGATCGCCATCAGCTGAACCCGCTCGGCCGGCTGATCGCGTGGGCGTCCACCGGCGTCGATCCGACGCTGATGGGTATGGGCCCGGCGCCGGCGTCGCGCAAGGCGCTCGCGCAGGCCGGCCTGTCGCTCGACGACATCGATCTCGTCGAAGTGAACGAGGCGTTCGCCGGCCAGTATCTCGCGGTGGAAAAAGAACTCGGCCTCACCCGCGACCGGGTGAACGTCAACGGCGGCGCAATTGCCCTCGGCCATCCGCTCGGCGCGAGCGGCACGCGGCTGCTGCTCACGGTGATGCTCGAGCTGCGCCGCCGCGGCCAGAAGCGCGGGCTCGCCACGGCCTGCATCGGCGGCGGGCAGGGCATTGCCGCGGTGGTGGAAGCGGCGTTGTAGCGCAGGCCTTCAGGCCTGCCCTCGGCGATTCGGCAGCCCTGAAGGGCTGCGCTACGGATAGGCTTCGTTGCTCGAGGTTCACATGACGATTCGCGCGGTCGGCGTGCTTGGTTGTGGGTTGATGGGGTCGGGGATCGCGCAGGTGTGCGCGGCCGCCGGCTACAAGACAGTCGTCCGCGAAGTCGACGACATCCTGCTGAGCAAAGGGCTCGGACGGGTCAAGAAGTTCCTCGAGGATGGCGTCGCCAAAGGCAAGGTGACGGTCGACGCGCGGGATACGACGCTCGGAAACCTGTCGGGCACGACCACCTTCGACGCGCTCAAGGACTGCGATCTGATCATCGAGGCGATCGTCGAAAACCTGGAGCAGAAGCAGGACACCTACGCGTCGCTCGAACCGGTCGTGTCCGATCGGACCATCTTCGTCTCGAACACCTCGTCGCTGTGCATCACTGAACTGGCGGCGGCGACCAGGCGCCCCGACCGCTTCGGCGGATTGCATTTCTTCAACCCGGTGCCGCTGATGAAGCTCGTCGAGGTGATCCGCGCCTTGACGACCAGCGACGAGACCTATCGCACGCTCTTCGAGTTCGCGCAGTCGCTCGGTAAGGAGCCGATCACCGCGCCCGATCGTCCCGGCTTCATCGTCAACCGTCTGCTGGTCCCATACCTGCTCGACGCCATCCGCGCCTACGAACA
>Ga0070686_100001835_pt1 | contig 11851 bp, 10 predicted proteins | sample KBSS23LmetaG_FD_65654 | JGI IMG/M metagenome (GOLD analysis project Ga0070686, IMG submission 65654) | Switchgrass rhizosphere microbial communities from Kellogg Biological Station, Michigan, USA - KBS S2-3L metaG | ecosystem: Host-associated > Plants > Roots > Rhizosphere ...
AGCCATCAGCCATCAGCCCTTGCGGATTTTCTGACCACCCTTACCAGCGTCCGGCGCGTCCTTCCGCTCTTCACCGCGCTTCGGAATCACGATCTTGAACTGGTTCATATCCGTCGCCGGCGGCGGTCCGCCCGGCCGTCCGTGGATCGTCGGACCGGCGGGCAGGTCGTCCTCGATCGATTTCGCGGCAATGCGCGCGTCCTTCTTCGCCGCGGCCGGCTGACGGCTCTTCGTGAGCGCTTCGCGCGTGCGGATCGCGTACTCGTAATTGAACGCGGCATCGATCGCGTGCGCGTCGCAGGTCCGCAGATCAGCGTCGCACCCCTTGCCCTGTGCTTTCAACACTTCGCCGTAACTGCGCACCACATCGTCGAGCTTGCGCACGGTATTGAGACGATCCCCCGCCGTCTGGCTGGCGCGGAAGGCGGCGTTGGCCGAGAGCAGCAGGATGCCGGGATCCGTTTCGGTGACGACGCCGTTGGCGTCCTTGCGGGGCGCGACGGCCGCGTAGTCGGTCTGCCAGTACCCGGCCGAGGCGCGGACGTCGCGCGCATCGGCCTCGACGGCGTGACCGACCAGCGGGACGCGCCGCTCGAGGCCGAGCGATTCCTCGACGCTGCTCCCTTCGTCGGCGGCGTCAGCGTAGCGCAGCATCGCGAGCTGCTTGTGGACGTCGGCGAGCCGGTTTTCGGTCTGGCCGGCAATCCAGAAGCCGGCGCCGACCAGCGCGAGGAGGATGGCAGCGAGGAGTGGACCAACCGCGGATTTCATAAGCGCCTCTACAAGTGGCAGGCCTGAAGGCCTGCGCTACACAACCGCAGGCCTGAAGGCCTGCGCTACACGAGGCAGGCCGTGAAGGCCTGCGCTACGGGAACTTCCGAAAATACGGGACCGTGAGCTGCAGCGTCAGCGCCACCATCCAGAAGCTCGCGGCAATGAACGCGTAGCCGGAGAACTTCGGCTGCTGGCTGCTGTAGCGCTTCACATCGACGCGGCCGGCCGATCGCACGTCGATGTCCTTGATCGCGTTGAGCACCGCCGATTCGTCGCCGGCGGGATAGAACCGCCCGCCGGTGGCTTCGACGGCAGGCTTCCAGATGTCGTCGGGCAGCACCGCGCCAAGCCCTTTGTTGTAACTGGTTCGGATGAAGTAAACCGGAATCTTCGTCTGCCGCGCCCCCTCGAGGATCTCGTTGACGTTCTTGCCGTGAATCGTCACCTGCGTGTCCTGGCCGTCGCTGAAGATCAGCATCAAGTTGCCGGACGCCTCGAGGAAGTCGAACGCCTTGAACAGCCCGACGCTCTGTTCGATCGCCAGCCCGATCGTCGTCCCTTGATCGGGGAACTTCATGAACTCGGTCCAGTCGCCGATCAGGTTGAGGCTGAGCAGGATGTTGTCGTAATCGGTGGTGAACGGCGTCACCACGTAGGCCTCGTCGCCGAATTCGATCAGCCCGATCAGGTCGTGGTACTTGCCGCTCAGGCGCTGGCGGATGAAGGCCTCGGCGGCCGCGACGGTGGTGAAGAACGTTGCCTCGTTCGGCGCCTTGGCGTTCAAATGCGCGGCAGGGAAGCGCGCCATCATGCTCGACGAGGCGTCGATCATCAGCGCAATGCGGCGTCCCGGGTACGAGACGTCCTCGCGGGTGAGCGACGAATACGGATCGGCGAGCGCCAGTACGAAGAACGGCAGGCCGACGAGGAACAGGAGCAGCGCGCCGTGGCGGACGATCGAGGTCCACGAGCCGCCGCTCCACTCGAGGACCGCCGGCAGCGCCACCTGCGTGCGCCCCGCCTTGCTGCGGGTCAGCGCGCGGCCGACGAGGACGGCCATTGCCAGGCCGATCAGGATCACCGACGCGATGATCGCGTCGGTCCGGTGCGTGAACAGCAGATCGGCGGCGCGCGAGTTGCGCCACTCGACGATGACGTCGCGAAGCGAAGCGGGGACCTGGGTTATCGGGACCACACGCGCGATTCCAGGGCCGCGGAAGCGTCGCCGCGGCGCATGGCCAGCCGCTTCATGATCCAGGTCTGCTCGATGCGCATGCGCTTCAGGACCTGAAACGCCGTCGACAGCGCCTCGTCGAGGGCGACATCGTCCAGCTTGCCGTCGCGGCTGTAGCCGGCGGTCGTGAAGGTCGTCAACGCCTGTGCCAGCGACTCGAGCAGCACCGTCCGGCGGGCGTTCGACGCGGCGCCGCCCCGGGCCAGCTCACGCGCGACCGTTTGCGGCGTGATCGCGCCGGAGATGGCGATCGGCTTGCGCTTGAACAGGCCGTTGCGGAGCACGAGCGTGCCGTCGGTCAATGCGACGGCCTGAGGGCCAGCCGCAGGCGGCTGCACGCCGACGGCCGCCCGCGGGACGTTGAGGTCCATCGAGTAGGTCGTGGGCGGTTGATTCAGTTTCAAGTACCCAACCCGGCGGCCCAGCGCGTAGGTCGCGGCGACGCGCAGCGCGGCGAGCGCGCGCGCGGCGAGCTCCGGCGTCCAGCCGCCGTTGTTATTGCGATCGCGGCGCACCGCGGCGAGCTCGCGGCCGACGCCGCGGAGAATCGCGCCGTCGGTAATCGGCCGATCGGTGACCGTTGCCGGCGCGCGGTAGCGGCGGTAGAGGCGCACGGCCCCGAGCAGCGCCAGCAGGCCGGCGACGACGAAGAGCGTGGTGCCGATGACGGTGAACAGGTTGGCGCGGAACGAGCGCTGGTCGATGTCGCCGAAGGTTTCGACCGGGGTGTCGCGAATGTCGGCGGCGTCCGCCGGAACCAGCGACAGCACCTTGACCGACTGCGGCGGCAGCAGGTACGTCTGGTCGCGCCCCTGGATCGCCGTGTTCTTGCCGACCTTGCTCTGCACGCGGTAGCTGATCTTCGTCTCCGGCAGCGCCGCGTCCTTCCCGAACATCGTCTCGGTGATCAAGCGCAGGCGGTACTCGTACTGAAAGAAGCGCCGCTGATCGGTGCGCAGGTCGGCGCCGTGCGATCCGCCGAGCACCTCGAATGGTGCGAACTGCACCACCGACGGCTCCAGCCGCGACTGATCCACGACCACCGTCGCCGCATCCGTTTCGAGCACCGCGCAGGTGAGGACGACCGAGAACGGTTCGCCCACCCGCACCGCACCGGCGCTGGTCTTCCACCAGCACTGCAGCGGATCAGTTTGCACGTCCTGAGCGAACGCCGCCGCGCACGCGCTCAGCACCAGGAGGGAAGCAACAGCAACACGTCTCATCATGGGCTCTCTACCGTCACGCCGCCGGAACCACAGGTGTCGTAGCGCAGCCCTTTGAGGGGCTGCCCGCGCCGGGCGGCAGGCCCGAAGGCCTCCGCTACAGTACCCTATGCCGCTTTCCGCAGCCGCCGCTCGGCGATGAATTCGCTCAGCGCGATCGTGGTCTGCACTTCGTCGACGCCGATCCGCAGCACGTCGAGGTCGTTGTCCTTGGCCAGCCTGGCGACCTCGTTCTGCCACGCCCGGGTCCGGCTCGACAGGGCCTTGAGCGCGTGGCGCGACATCACTTTCGACTTGCCGGTCTCGACGTCGAACGCTTCGATCCAGCCCGCCGATACCGGCGGCAGCTCGAAGGCAAAGGCGCTGTCGATGAGCACGATGAAGACGTCGTGCATGGAGTTCAGCTGCGCCAGCTCCTTCATCACGCTGCCGGCTTCGTCGAACAGGAAGTCGGAGATCACCGGCACCATCGACGTCTTCCGCATGAACCCGGCCAGCGACATGCTCAGGCTGTCGGCGCGCTTGAGCAGGGTGAGCCCCTCGCCGAACTGGTAGGCGTCGAGGCAGTGAATCACCTGGTTCTTGCCGATCCGCGGCCGGATCGCCGAGAGCTGCTCGAACTTCGCGTCGAAGGTGATCAGGCCGAAGAGATCCTGGAAGAACACCGCCGACATGCCGATCGTGCCGATGGTCCGCGCGATGGCCGCCGCGATCGGGATGCCGTCGATGCCGCAGCGCGTCGACAGCGAGTTGTCGGCGATCGCCACCACCGTCGCGGTGCTGCGCTGCTCGTAGTCGCGGACCACCATCGGGCTGAAATTGGTGAGCGTCGACTGCGCCCAGTCGATCTGCGACATCCGGTCGCCGGCCTGCCAGTCGCGCAAGCCGACGAAGTCGAACCCCGATCCGTGAAACAGGCTGCGGTGCTCGCCGATCGTGAACTCGCGCATCCGCCGCATGATCAGCAGCTCGATCTCGGTGAGCTCCGACAGGTTGACGAACGGCTCGACGTCCTGCTCGCGGGTCCTCATCGCCGCGTCCTCATCGCCGCGGCCGCTCGTAGCGCAGGCCTTCAGGCCTGCCAACGGCCACCCGGGCAGCCCTGAAGGGCGGCGCTACAAAGCCGCTGCTCATGGGATCGCCACCCGGTCGATGACGTCGGCGATCACGCTGTCGGTGGTGAGGCCGTGGCTCGCCGCGTGCGGGCCGAGCCAGATGCGGTGGTTGAGGATGTAGGGCGCGAGATCCTGGATGTCCTCGGGGTAGACCTCGGTGCGGCGCCGCACCAGGAGCGCCCACACTTTCGCCAGCCGGCCCCAGCAGATGATCGCCCGCGGCGAGGCGCCGAGATCGACGCCGTGCTCGACCAGGTCGGACGGCGAATGGGTATGCCAGTCGGTGTCCGGGTTGTAGGGGCGCGTCGCCGCGACCAGCCGCTGGATGTACTGCCCGAGGCGCTCGTGCAGGAAGACGTGCTCGTTGATCGCCGCGCGCAGCTCGATGATCCGCTCTTTGGTCATCAGCGGATTGAGCCGCACCTTCTTGAAATCGAAGTGCACCAGCTTGGCTTCTTCGGCCGGCGGCAGGTAGCCGATGTTGATCATGATCGCGAAGCGATCGGTGGCCGCTTCCGACAGCGGAAAGGTGCCCTGCCCGAGCTCCACCGGGTTCATCGTCGCGATCGCGAAGCTGAACGCCGGCAGCTCGAAGGTGGTGTTGCCGACCGTCACCGTGCGGTCCTGCAGCGCCTCGAGGAACGCGCTCTGCGACTTCAGCGGGATGCGGTTGATCTCGTCGAGCAGGATCACTTCGGCCTGCGCCATCGGGCCGAACTCGGTCATCAGCTCGCCGGTGGCGGGGTTGATCATCTGGAAGCCGACCACTTCGGTCGGTTGCAGATCGGCGCGTCCCTGGAGGCGGACGAATTTCGCGTTGCTGATCGCGGCGAGGATCACGCCGAAGAACGTCTTGCCGACGCCCGGCACGCCGCGCAGCAGGAGGTTGCCCGCGTTGACCTGTCGCTGTTCCTTCTTGTCGTACGAGGTCGGAATCTCCGACATCAGGACGACGTTGGCGAGCGCTTTTGCCGTGTCGTAGCCGACCAGCGCCTTCCCGCCTTCCGCGACGATCGCTTCGTGGAAACCGATGGCTTGTTCGAGGTCAGGATGCATCAAATTGGGAGTCGTATCTTACTTGATAGAATACCGTTTCAATGAACAAGGTGCTCCGGAGCGCCGCGGAGGCGGTCGCGATGATCGAGGACGGCGCGACCATTATGATGGGCGGCTTCGGCCTGTGCGGAATTCCCGAGAACCTGATCGCCGCCCTGCGCGCGCGCGGCGCCCGCGACCTCACCGTGGTCAGCAACAACGCCGGCGTCGACGATTTCGGGATCGGCGTGCTGCTCAAGGCGCGCCAGGTGCGCAAGATGATCGCGACCTACGTCGGCGAGAACAAGGAGTTCGAGCGGCAGTTTCTCACCGGCGAGCTCGAGGTCGAGCTCGTCCCGCAGGGCACGTTCGCGGAGCGGATTCGCGCCGGCGGCGCCGGGATTGGCGGTTTCTTTACACCGACCGGATTCGGGACGCTGGTCGCCGAAGGCAAGGAAACGCGGACGATCGACGGCAGGATGTTCGTGCTGGAACGCCCGCTGACCGCCGATTTCGCGTTCGTCAAGGCGTGGAAAGGCGATCGCGCCGGCAATCTCGTCTATCGCCGCACGGCGCGCAACTTCAACCCGGTGATGGCCACCGCCGCCAGGGTGACGATCGCCGAGGTCGAGCATCTGGTCGAGCCCGGCGAGATCGATCCCGATCACGTCGTCACGCCCGGCATTTTCGTCCGCCACATTCTGCAAGGTCAGAATTATGAAAAGCGGATTGAGAAAAGGACCACGCGCACAGCGTCGCGGCTCGGGGCTGGGAGCTAGCTGTGGACGTTCGCGATCGGATCGTGACGCGCGTCGCGCGTGAGCTGAAGGACGGGGATTACGTGAACCTGGGCATCGGCATGCCGACGCTCGTCGCCAACCACATTCCACCGGGCGTGCACATCACGCTGCATTCGGAGAACGGGCTGCTCGGCATCGGGCCGTTTCCCACCGACGAGGAGGTCGACCCCGATCTGATCAACGCCGGCAAGGAGACCGTCACCGAGATCCCCGGCTGCTCGTATTTCAGCAGCGCCGACTCGTTCGCGATGGTTCGCGGCGGCCACATCGACCTCACGGTGCTCGGCGCGCTGCAGGTGGACGAGCAGGGGAACCTCGCCAACTGGATGATCCCCGGCAAGATGGTCAAGGGGATGGGCGGCGCGATGGACCTCGTCGCCGGCGCGAAGCGTGTGGTGATCGCGATGGAGCACACCACCAGAGACGGTGGCCACAAGATCCTGAAGCAGTGCACGCTGCCGCTGACCGGGATGAACGTGGTGAACCTGATCGTCACCGAGCTCGCGGTGATCGAGGTCACCGACCGAGGGCTGCTGCTGAAAGAGATCGCGGCGGATACGACGCTCGAGAAGGTGCGCGCCGCAACCGGCGCCGACCTGATCGTGAACGGTACGCCCTCGACATTTTGAGCCGGAGGCAGCTTTGAAGGGCTGCGCTACGCGTAGCGGATTTGTAGCGCAGGCCTTCAGGCCTGCCTCACGGTGCGGTCGGTTTGGAATTCGCCGGCAGGACGCCGAGGGTCAGGCGGATCGCCGTCGGCTTCGGCGCGCTCGCCGGTGTGAGCGGCGTGCTGAAAGCGGTCGACAGCAGATCGGGATCCTCGAAGGTCGCCTTCACCTCGATCTTCGTCCCGCGCGGCAGCGTCAACGGCTTTTCGAACCAGTAGCGGCGGTCCCAGTCGGCGCGCGTGTTCAGCCGGATCATCGGCGTCCGCGCACCATCGGGGTGAACGGCCTCGACCTGCACCGAGATGTTCGGCGGCACGCTGTCCGGACTGAGCGCAACCGCTCGCACGTCCTCGGCGAGGGTGCGGCCGAAGGTGACGCTCTGGCCCTGTGCGGGCGTCGCCGCTGGCGACTCGATCGGCAGCGTGAGGAGCTCCGTGGCCTCCTTCACCGGCGCGTAGTAGACGCCGACGGTGCTGCGATCCGACAGCGCCTTGCCCTCGAACTGCCACGTCTTCTTGTAATGGATGCGCACGCCGATTTGCGCGCCGGCCGGCAGCCGGAACGCAACGCCGCTGTCGAGCGGTTCCGGATCTTGCCCCGGCAGCCAGTGCGCCAGCACACGCTCGGGTGCCGGCGCGGATGCCGCGGAGCCGGCGGCGCCAGGATCCTTCACGAAAATCGTCGCGCTGCGGACGATGGACGGCGTGCCCGGCAGCAGGTCCACTGCCCGCACCCAACGCGCTTCGCTCGTGCCTGACGGCAGCGTGAACTCGTGCGTGTCGTCCATCTTGTCGGCGGCGAGCGTGAATTCTTCCGGCAGCTTCAGCGCCAGGTCGGGCGCGCCGAGCGCCCAGTCGTTCTTGAGCGTCACGGCCGGGAGCTTCTGATCGAGCGCGCCGCGCGGGTTGCCGCCGGTCGCCCACGTGAGCACGACGTCCAGCTCCTTTGGCGACAGCGTGTGCGCGCGCTTCAGATTGCCAAACCCCTCGTCGGCGTTCCACGGCGGCATGTGGCCGGCGACGAGCTCGGCGCGAATCGACTCCGCCCACGGGAACGCGTCGTCGTAGGTCATCAGCGACATCGGCGCGACGCCGCCGGTGACGTGGCAACGGGAGCAGCGGTCGCGCAGGATCGGGAACACGTCGTCGTTGTAGGTGTACTTCGACGTGATCGCCTTGTGCGCTTCGCCGGGAATCGTCGACAGCAGCGCCGCCGCCAGCAGGCCGGCCGCGAACCCGATGCGGGTGATGCCGCGCGTGCGCATCATGGCTGCGCAGGGAAGGACGCCTGGATGTCCTTCTCCGCCTCGATGAACTTCGCGTACGCCTCGGTAATCTGCTGCTTGTTGCCGAGATCGCCGAACGCATCGAGCATGTAGGCGACGCGCACCAGCTTGGCGATCGCCGGCTCGGCAATCTTGCGCTTCTCGGCCGGCAGCGTGTCCTTGTGGGCATCGAGCGCGAGCGCGAGATCCTTCGCCTGGAACGCCGGCACGTAGATGCTCGCGAACGATCCCTTGTCGATGAACGAGCGGATTTGATCGGTCCGCGTCCGCAACTGAGAGAGGATTTCGGGCACGCTGTCCGGGACCGGCAGCGGCACGAGCGCCGGATCGACGCCCGACGACAGGTCGGGCGTTGTCGTTGACGTCGGCGTGGAAGGCGCGGTCGTCGTCGATGACGTCGGCGCCGCGGCCGGTGTGGCTGGTGCCGCGGCGGGCGCGGCTGTGGGCGCGGCGCTCGTGGTCCGCGGCGCGGCTCCGGGTGCGGGCTCCTTCGAATAGCTGTCAAACGTGAAGTCGAACCGGTTGTCGGGTGCCTCCGGCTTGAACTTCACCTTCGCGTACATGACGGCGGGGAACGGCAACTTGCCGACGGTACCCTGCAGATACTGACCGCTGCGCGTCAGCGGGATCGTCTTGTCCTCGCCGGTGCGTGGATCCTTCACGACGACAGCGCCGCTGATCGTCCGCACCTGCGCGACCGGCAGCGGCTTCGTGTAGTCGTCGTACAAGTGCATGCGGAACACGCCAGTCGGCAGATACGTGCCCTCGAGGTGATGCCAGTTGTCCGAGGCCATGAAGAACTGGCCGCCGTGCTGCGGGTTGTGATTGCCGTGCGGGCGCGGCGCGTACTTCTTCACCATCGGCGCGCCGTTCGCGCACGTCCCGGGCGCCGTCTCTTCTTTGTCGCTGCCGGGGCACGTCCAGGAGATCGCCATCGTCATCTGGATCAGCTGACGGCCGTCGATCGGACACTTGCCCGGCTTCGAGTCGTGAATGGCGGCGTGCACCGGACACGTCCACACCGTGTCGAGCCGGATCGGCACCAGCGTCATGCCGCACTTGCGGCACTTGCCCGGGTGATCCTCGATGACGTCCTCGTCGCCGGCCATGATGCAGACGTACGACAGCGGCGGCAGCTCGATGTCTTTCGTGGCCGCAGCAGGCTTCGACGACTGCGGCGCGGCCCGGCCAATGCCGCCCAGCGCCGCGACCACCACCACGATCGGAATAGCGTGACGTGCGTTCACGATTCAGCTAGCCCCCACCCCCGAACCCCCAGCCCCGACTGATTTTCATGTTATACCCGTCGCGTGCCACGGCACCTGATTATCCTGTTCACCCTCATCGCGACGGCGTCCGGCATCGCCACCGCACAGAAAGCGACGGTTGACGCCGCGTTCGATGAGTTCTGGGCCGCGTCCTCGCGCGAAGAGGCGGCGCATCGCATCGAGCCGATTCTCCACAGCGGCGTGTCGTTCGACGAGGCACACCGGCGGCTGCAGCGCGGCCGCGCGTATGGACCTCAGCCGACCGGCGTCGTGCGCCTGACGAACACCTCGGCAACCGGCGTCGAGCATCACTACGCGCTGAACGTTCCTGAAACGTACGATTCGACGCGCCGATACCAGGTCCGGTTTCAACTGCACGGCGGCATCGGCGGCCGCGCGACCAACGCGCCGGTGGGCACGGGCACCGTCGGCGCGCTGACCGGCGCCGAGCAGATCTACGTGATCCCCTACGCGTGGGTCGACTCGCCGTGGTGGAGCGACGATCAGGCCCTCAACCTGGTCGCGATCGTGGACGCGATCAAGCGGCGCTACAACGTCGACGAGAACCGCGTCGTCGTATCCGGCGTGTCGGACGGCGGGACTGGCGCGTACTTCATCGCAATGCGCGAGACGACGCCGTTCGCGAGCTTCCTGCCGCTGAACGGCTACCTGCTGGTGCTCGCCGCCCGCGACATCGACGACGGGCTGATCTTCGCCAACAACCTCCGCGCCAAGCCGATCTTCGCTGTCAACGGCGGCCGCGACCCGCTGTATCCGACGCGCATCGTCGATCCGACGATCGAGCAGATGAAGCGCGGCGGCGTCAGCGTCGACTACCACCCGCAGCCGAACGCCGCGCACAACACGTCGTGGTGGCCGGAGGTGAAGGACACCTTCGAGGCGTTCGTCCGCGACCATCCGCGCGTGCCGCTGCCCGATACGCTGACGTGGGAGGTCGGCAACAGCGTCGAGCATCATCGCGCGCACTGGCTGGTCGTCGATCGACTCGGCGCCCAGAAAGACGACGCCAGCGCGCTCGACGACGTGAACGACATGCCGGTGCCGCCCTCGGCCGACTTCGGCGTGCGCTCCAACGGCACCCGCATCAACCGCGTCACGCCGGGATCGAACGCCGACCGCATCGGCTTGAAAGCCGGCGACGTCCTGGTCCGGTTGAACGATCAATCGGTGCCGGCGTCGATCGACGTCGGCGAGGCGCTCGAAGACACGCCGCCGGGTGCGAAGATCGCACTGCTCGTCGCGCGCGACAACCTGCCGGTCGAGTTGAGCGGCGTCTACCAGCCGGCGATCGTCCAGGGACCGCCGAAACATCTGTTCGCGCGCGGCGGGCCGAGCGGCCGCGTCGACCTGACGCGAGCCGGCAACACGGTCACTGCGGTCACGCGTGGCGTCGCCGCGTTCACGCTGCTGGTCTCACCCGATCAATTCGATTTCGCGAAGCCGGTGAAAGTGGTGGCGAACGGCCGCACCGTGTTCAACGGCAAGGTGCAGAAGTCGCTCGCCACGTTGCTGAAGTACGCGGCCGCCGACAACGACCGCACGATGCTGTTCGGCGCGGAAATCCACGTCAAGTTGGATTGACCGTCACCGCGCGATCACCGCGATTCCCCATGGCCGATCGCCGGCTTTGATCTTCTTCACGACCGACTTGGTCGCGAGATCGACGATGGACACGTCGTTCGACGGTCCATTCGCGGTGTAGATCGTCTTGTGGTCGGGCAACAGGCCGACGCCCCAGGGGCGCGTTCCGACTTCGATGTCGCCAACCGACTCGTTCGTCTTCGGGTCGAGGAGGAACAGTTTGCCGAACGAGCCGGTCGTGACGTAGACCATCGAGCCGTCGGGGTGGACGGTGATGCCCATCGGCCGCGGCTTCGGCGTCTTCCCCTCGCCCTTGAGCGGCACCAGCTTCAGGAACTTGTGCTGCTGCGCGTCGAGCAGGGCGAGCGCGCCGTCGTTCTCGAGTGTCACGTAGGCGCGTGAGCCGTCGGGCAGGAAACCGATGGCGCGCGGCCGGTGACCGGCCGGGATGCGCTTCAGGACCTTGTTCGTGGCGGTGTCAATCGCGAAGACGGCGCCGTCCTCCTCGCTCGTCACGTAGACCACCTTGCCATCGGGGCGGAGGCGCACGCCTTCCGGCTCGTCGCCGATCTTGACCGTCGCCGTGACCGTGCCGGTGTCGAGATCGACGACGCTCGTCTGGGCGGCGTCTTCGTTGGCGACGTACAGTCGTTTGCCGTCAGCGCTGATATCGAGCTGCTCGGGATCGTTGCCGGCGTGGATCACGCGCTTCACCTGGTAGGTGTCGGCGTCGATCTCGCCGATGCCATCGGCGGTCCGGTCGGGCGGCGGCAGCGTCTTCTCGTCGACGCCGGGCGGCGCCGGCGGCGATCCGCTGAGCGCGACGTACAGCGACTTGCCGTCCGGG
>Ga0070686_100001836_pt1 | contig 11842 bp, 6 predicted proteins | sample KBSS23LmetaG_FD_65654 | JGI IMG/M metagenome (GOLD analysis project Ga0070686, IMG submission 65654) | Switchgrass rhizosphere microbial communities from Kellogg Biological Station, Michigan, USA - KBS S2-3L metaG | ecosystem: Host-associated > Plants > Roots > Rhizosphere ...
TGGGGAACCTGGTTGAGGGCGTTGCGCGCGCGTCGGCGGAGCGCGAGTTTGAAAATTTCGCGTTGCGCAGGGTTCTCCGGATCGAACTCCCAAAAAATCTTTTTCAATTCCGCCTCGAGCCTCTGCAACATTTCGGGCGCCATTTTCAGCAGCGTGGTCGAATCGTTTTCCGCGCCATCGACCTGGATTTCCGAGATGCCCCACGTCCGGAGAATTTTGACATGGCGCGCGGTCAATTCGCAGCCCGCGGGAATCAAGAGCATTTCGTCCATGTTCTTGACGTCGGCCGTCACGACCATTCCTTCGGTCACGGAATCGAGCTTAACTCTGGGCATAATCGAGCGTAGGCCCGCCCCCGCTCTCCATGGCAACGCTGTGAACATTGCCATGCAACAACGAGAGCAAAGGCAGGCCCGCTCTATGTCGAATATCGGCGGCGCCCCGGGAAACTTGATGAAGAAGGTTGCGAAACGTCTCAGCGTGAAGAAGGTCGGCTGCCAGGCGAGCGGGCCATTTATTCCACCAGGCGAATGCGATAGTAGCCTTGCGCCCCCGCGGCGGCATCGACCACGCTCGCTTCGCTGCCTGCAGCCACCACCTCGGAGCCCACGGAAGTCCATGCGCCCGAGTCGATCGACGCTTTGAATTCCAGGAGATAATGCCGCCCGCTGACCGCATTCCAAACCACCACGCGCGATCCATCCGCTTGCATTTCGATGCGGCGAAGCGAGAGCGACGATTGCGCGTCCAACGGATTCGTGCCCGCGCGAAACTCGGCGCCGTTGCTAAAACCATCGTTGTCGAAGTCATCCGTCGCGCCAAATTGCAGTGTCGAAAACTGGGCGCGTTCCCAGCTATCCGGCAGCCCGTCGCCGTCACTGTCGATGGTCGAATCCGTCGCTTCGACCGCCGACAAATAAATATCCGGCGCTTCGTTGAGATCGGCCGACACCAGGTCCGAAGCCAGGCTGGAAAATAAAACAAACGAACCATCCGCGCTGAAATAAGGATTCACGCTGATCGAATTTCCCGACGCGTTGGAATTGGATTTATGACTCACCAGAGTTAGCCGATCCAAAAAGCGATCGTAGAGAAACACATCCTTGAGCGCGTTCGCATCGCCTTCGACCAAATCGCTGGCCCAGCTTTCGAACGCAATGAACCGGCCATCTGGACTGACCACCACCGCGCCGGAAGTATCGTTGCCCGCCGTCGTTTTGCCAACGGCGCGCGAAACCAAAACGTTCTGCCCGGTCAGTCGATCGATAAATCCCACCACGCCCGGGCCCGTCGCCGTCGAGGCCGACGTTGTATAGGCAATGATGCGACCCTGCCCGTCGATCGCGACGCGGCTGACTTGCGGGACGGCAAACGTCTGGCTCGTTCCCGCATTCCAATTCGTCACAATAATGCTCGTGGTCGTGCGGTAGGCCACAAACGCTCCATTCGCCGAAAGAACCGGGCTTACGGTACCGATTGACTTCGCCACTCCGTCGGGCAATTCGCGAAGATAAGCGCCTCCGCTCTGGACAAACGCCACGCGCGTGCCAGCAGCATTGAAAGATGCCGAACTTCCGGTCGTGCTTAGCAGAGTGTCGGTGTGATCGATTAAATCGTGCAGATGCAATTCCGCTCCATTGTTAAAATAAACATAACGACTGTTCCCGGTGACCCCCAACAAAACCGCCGCGCCCGTCTTTGGACCGGAAATATTCAAAATCGCGCCCGTCTCGACATTCCGCGCATAAAGGCTTTTCGCCGTCCGCGCGTCGCCAACGCCCGCGAGACCCTTGGCAAAACTCTCGAAGACGACCCACTTCCCATCCGGCGTCACCATCGCGGGCCCCGAACCGCTATTCGCCGCAAATCCATCGGGCATGACGCTAATCAATATATTGGTGTGCCGCGCCCGATCGTATAAATAAACGTCGTTATTCAAATTCGTGTCGTTTGGGCTGATTTGAGCCAGGCTGGTAAAGACCACCAAGCGTCCGCCTGCGCTCACACTGTTCGCCGTTGCGGAACTCGATCCCGAGCCCGTGAGACTCGTCACGCCAATCTTCTTCGTCGTTAACAGCGAGAGGTTTCCGGTCGCCGAATCCCATTCGAATAGGTCGTAGGCATCGTTGCCATCACCCGCTACGATTGAAGACGACTGGGTTTCCAACAGAATCTTCGAGCCATCGGGCGAAAACGAGGCGTACGACCCTTCCAAATCCGCGGCCGGTCCGCCGCCCGCCGCTTGCGAGACCAGTCGCGTGACGCCGAGTTCCATGTCGCGCACGTAAAGCTGCGAGCCCGCGCCGCTCACGCCCGTCACCAAATTCGCGGCGTCCGAGAGAAAAAGCACAAATCGACCATCCCCGCTGATTTCCGGCGAATCGGACAAACGTGCGCCCGCATCGCCGCCCGCATCGACCCGATCGTTCAGGCCCGTCACGGCGTTCCAACGAAAAACATTCGTGCCGTTGGCCCAGGCGATAAATTGACCGTTGTCACTAATGGAAGGCCCATAGAGCGCCGCCAGATAAGGCGCGACTGAAGGAAATACATTGGTCACGATGACCGCACTGTTGTCGTTCAAATCGACGCGCACCAATGCCGGTTTGAAGGAGGTCGTGGACGGCGGCGTGCCCACGAACGCAACGTAACGTCCATCGCGCGAAATCGCCGGCGTCGAGAAGGCGGCCGCGCTCATGTTCGGAAGATTCGTCGCGGGCCAGCTGACCCAGCGCGTTGTTTCAGTTTGCAAATCGCGCAGATAAATTTCGGAATTCGTCCGGTTCGTCTGCACCAGGTTCACCCCGCTCGCTTCGAAGAGGACAAAGCGGCTGTCCGCGGTGATCGTGAAATTCGAGGATTCTGTCGCCAACGCGTTCGTGCGCGGCCCCGCGCTGACCAAATGAATTTTTCCGTCCGCGCGATTCCAGGCATAAATGTCGCGCAGACCATTCGCATCGGCGCCACCCGAAACCATGTTGCTGGCGAGACTTTCGAAAACAACCCACGAACCGTCTTCCGAAATCTGCGGAAACTCCGAACGCTCATTGGGCGTGATCGAACTTCCCACCTGCGCCGGCAAATGACTCACCAGCGTCGTGGTGCCCTCCGTCAAATCGCGCAAAAAAATATCCGTGAACCCGTTCCCGTCGTTGGCCACAAGATTGCTCGCGTTGCTCTGGAAAACCACGAAACGATTGTCCCGCGAAAAATTGCCCGGCTCCGAATCGTTGTTGGGAGCGCTTCCATTCACTCCGACGCTGATTTCCTGCACGTTACCGGTCGCGCGCGACAGCGCAAACACGTTGAAGAAAAAATTGGCCGGCCCCTCGACCAAATCGTTTGCGTCGCTGGAGAAAAGCAGAAAAGAACCATCAGGCGAATAACTGCCTCCGAGCGAATGCCCCCCGGCGCTGACATTTCCCGCCGGCGTGGCGAACGTTCGCGAAACCAACTCAACCTCCGCGGCGGACACCGCAAAGCCCGCCCAGACGGCTAAAATCCCCGCCGCCCATAAACCTTTTCCGTTCATACAATGTGCCGTTTCATTTTCCAAAATGCGCGATTGCCTGCGCGCCCGGATCCAAATTGTTACCCGGTTAATGTCAATTATTTCGGGCTTAGTCGAGAGAAAAAAGCCGGATTCCCGGCTCAGGCGCGCCATCCAGCCATTCGCCTCGTTCGGCGTCCATTTTCTGGCCGGCGCCCCGTTGACTTTGCCAAGCGGATTCCTAATTCTCGCGGCAAAGGAGGGTGAGGATATGAATGGGGAGAAATTGAAGACGCTGGCTCGGGATTTGAGAAAGACGCCGCCGCGCAGTCCGCGGGAAAAACTAGGCGGATTCGTCATCGGCGCGCGCATGCTGGACAAAGCGCGCGCGAACATTTTAGGGATCAATGGCGAATATAATTATTACCCGTGCGGCCTCGGCGCGTATTTTTGGAAATTTACCGGGCTCGATCCCATGAAGTTCAAGGAGTTCGTGGCCACGGGAGCTACGGACGAGGAGGTGGATCGCTGGATTCGCGAGCAGGCGACGCAGAAGGATTCCAAGGCGATCATTAAATGGAATAACGAAATGATCGGGCTGCGCCTGTGCGATCTGGCGGAGGGCGTGCAGGAATATTTCGAGAGTTACATCCCGAAATTCTGTCGGCCCGAAAGCAAAGTGAAATTCTTCTTCGACGTGTACGATGTCGAAGAAGGTGTGCTTTAGAGGGTTGTTGCGGGGGCGGCTGGGTCGCTTTCATTTCACTTCGAAACGGACGCTGACGATGGCGGTGATTTCTTTTTCGAGGGAGGTGGTGTCGTTGATGCCTTCGGCGGTGGTGGCGGTGACGCCTTTGGGGTTGATTTGCATGACGCCCATGCGGGCTTCGACGAGTTTGCCGAGGCGTCCGTTGGCATTGTTGACGATTTGGGAGGCGCGCGCGGTGGCGTCTTTGGTCGCTTCGGCCAGCATGTTGATTTTGAGTTCGGAGAGCTTGGTGTAGAGATAGGAAGGAACGGCGGATTCGATTTCAACGGCTTCTTTGATCAGGCTGGTGACGGCGCGGGAGGCGGCTTCGACTTTGGCGATGTTGGTGGAGCTGACGGTGATGGTTTGGGTGAGGGTGTACATCTCAACTTTATCGGTGGTGATGAAAGTCGGGGGTGTGGCGGCCAGGCCGGCGGTGGGCGGAGTTCCGGGAATGATGTCTTGATGGAAGCGGCGTCCGGTGGTGATGGCGGAGACGGTGATGTCGGATTCGGGCACGCCGTTGGCGCTGAGGAAGGCGGCGGATTTATCAGCGGCAGTTTTCAAGGTGTCGTAGGCGCTGACGAGGTTGGTGTCTTTGGCGGTGATGACGCCGGACCAGGTGACCAAGTCGGAGAGAATGGCTTTGCGCGCGGAACCGGTGACGGAGAGTGTTTTGGGTTCGAGTTTCACGGAGAGAAAGGTCCACGCGAGGATGGCGACGCAGACGACGTTGGCGGCGGCGAAGAATGCGCCGCCCGCGCGGAGGGTGACGTTTACTTTTTCGGGCAGGATGGATCGGTTGGTGTTGTGGTCGGTGGACATGATGGGCTCTCCGGTAAATTTGTGGTGGCTGGCCTGGCGGTCCGAACATCGAGCGATGTTCACAGGATCGTCAGTTCATGGGCAGTGTGACACGCCGCGCGCGCGGGCGTTCGATAAAATTTCGAACTCGCGCGAAATTATTTTGCGGAGGCAAAATGGCGACTCCCCAGAAGCGCAAGAGTTCCCGAGTAACACTGCGCCGCGATTAGGAAATGATAGAGAACGACGGCGAGCAGAACCGGTGTCCAGGTGTCGTGAAGAAGTCGATAAACGTAAACGGCAGCATCCGGTTCGCCGCGAGAGTTTGCCATCCAGAGAAGTCCGTTCAAGGCAGACCACACGCACATCGGCAAGAGGACGGCTACGCCGGAGGTCCACAGCAACGCGGGTAAAAAGGTGCGATGACGAAGGGAGAAGTAGAGTCCGCAAATTGGAGCCGAAACGATGCACAGGCAAAGGGATAAAAGATTGACCGCGACCGACAACTGGCTTTGATCGACGTAAGAAGAGAGTTGCGTCACGAAAAGGCCGCTGAGGCCAAAGACGATCAGCATGCTGACCGGAAGGAAGTAGTAGGAAGCGACGGCAGCCAGACGGGCCGAGAGTAGTTTCTTTTCGGTGAGCGGGGTGACCAGGAGGAGTTCGAAGGCGCCGGATTCCTTCTCGCTTTGGAAGCTGCTGGAGGATTTGAGGGTTAAGAACGCGACGACCGCGAGCAACAAATAAAATTGGGTCGCGAGAAATTCTTCGCGGGACGGAAAGGAACAGAGGAGCAGGGATTCCAGAAGGACGATCAGGAAAGCCATCAGCCAGCGCGCCATGCGAGTCCAGGGCGTGCGGTATTCGAGCCAGATGAGGGGGTTGCCGCTGAGTTTGCGGGCCATGGAATTGCGGAAGTGGGATCGCCAGAGGATGGGCGTCAGGAACTTTTTGCGAAAGACCGCTTCCGATTTGGTTTCGATAACAAGGTCGGCGTGGCGGGCGACTTTGCGGACGGCGACTTGAACGAAGGACCAGAGAGCGGTCGCGGAAAACAGTAGCAGGCCGATTTGAATATAGAGATCGAAATTGGGACCAATGAAAAACATCACAGCGACTTCCCGGGCCTGGACCGGAAAAAAGATGGCGCCGGGGCCGAACATAAAAATCCGATAAAACGCCGGGACTTCATTCAGTCGCCGGGTCGGAAAGAAATCCAGAAAGCCATTCACCACGGCGGTCGAGTCCAGCCAGGTGAAGAAGACTCCAAAAACAAAGGCCCAACCGAGCGTGACGCCGAAGCTCACGAAGAGGGTCGAGGCGAGAAGCCCGGACGCGAGGCCGACCACCGCGATCGAAATCAAAATGACGCTCGAAAAAAGCAGATCCCGGAATTCCACCCCGCCCATAAGGATCGGGAGCATCAAAAACGGGAGAGCCATGATCAGGAAGTAAGACAGGCGAACCAGATGCGACGCGAGTTTGCCTAAAACGACTTGAAACGGCGTCAGGTGCGTAAGCATGAGAAGCCCCAGAGTGCCTTCCCGCTTCTCGCGACTGATCGAATCCGCCGCGCCGAGCGGGGCCACGATCAACAGCATGATCGCGAGACAAAAATGAATCAGCGAGAGAACATTGCGACCGTTCACCGTTTCATTCGGAAAATGCCAAACAAAGAAGGCCAGCACGAGAAAGGAGGCAAGTCCCCACCCCACACGCCCATCGTGGGTCGAACGCTTGCGCGATTGGACCCGCAATTCACGAATCAGCAATGGGAAGGAGAGCACCTCCTTTGGACACCGCAAACGTTGGAATGTTCCGACGCGGCGAACTCAGCGATGGACGTTTTGGATTTCGAAGGTCTGGATGGTGTTGGCCGGAAACCAGGACCAGAAAGTTTTGCCGCTCAGGGTGGTGTCGCTGTGTTGCTGGTATTTTTCGCCGGTCCCGGTTTGGGTCATCCAGCGCGTGACGGGCCCGCCGACGGTGGTGTAGTTGGCGAGATTGTAGGTAATCCATTGGGCCGTGCCGTAGTTGGCAGTGACAAGCACGAGCTTGAAGGCGACAGGATCGAAGGCGGCAATGGTGTTGCCTTCGCCGCCATCGACGATGGTCATGCCCGGACGAATATGGCGGCTGTATTGGGCCAGGACGTAATATTTCGGATTTGCGGGCCCGACCCAATTGTCGCCGGGATTGGATTGGATCAAACCCCAACCGCCGCTGTCGAAGGGCTGCCAATAGCACCAGGCCGTGTTGTGCAGCCAACGAAAATCCAGGTTCAAATTGCTCGCCAATGACATGCCGGTGCCATCGCTCTCGCCGTATTCGGTGTTCCACAATTTTTTGCCGGCGACAGCGCTGAAGAGGAGGTCGCGACGTCCGCCGCTGTATTGATAGCCGTGCACGTTGACGCGGCCGACCTGGGATTTCGTGGTCGAAGAGAAAGCGGTCCAGGTGGCTTTGGCCTGGTCGTAATAGGATTCGTCCGAGGCCGCGATCGCGGTCGAATTCAAGCCGCGATTATTCAATTCCGTGCGCAACGAACTGATGACGGAAGCCTGCGTGCCAGTGTTAAAGTGGCATCCCTCCTGGGTTCCCGTCGCGGACCACCAGGTGGCAATCGGTTCATTGAATGGTTCGACCGACGTAAAGTTGATGCCCCAATTGTCTTTGGCGAACTTGGCGACGGTCGCCATATAGATGGCGTGCGATCCGTAGTTCCAGGATTGAAGATTGTCGTTCGCGCCGCTGTCCGCGCCGGAGGGATTATGGTTGTAACACATCCACCACATGGGCGAGTTGGAGAAGAGTTCGAGATTGGTGACGCCGCGCGCTTTGGCTTTGGCCAACATCGCGCGCTGATTGGCATCGACCGTCCAGGTCCAACTGGCAGAGGCCGGGTCCGTGCTGAACCAATCTTTCCAAAAACCTTCCATTTGGCGGAACGAGGCGATGTTGGGCGAGACGGCCATCGTTGTGCCATTGATCGAATTCCAACTGCACGCGCCGGCGTTATAGCGCGCGATGGTCATGCCCAGTCCGGGCAGCGAGGCGCCGGCTTCGGGAAAAAACGTGTAGTTCGTGGTGAAAAGCACGTCGGCCATGTCATTGCGGTTGCCGAACACTTTGGCCCACCAACAGAGTGAAGTCCCCCACCCTTCCCATGTGCCCCAGGTCGTGTTGGGATTCACGGTGGTCGTGTAATCCGCGCGCGAATTGGTCGCTGCGCCCGCCGCCAAAAGCAGGCTGACCGAGCACGAGATGGATGTGAGAAAACGAAACGGCCCGCTGCGCTTAATAGAAAGCATAGAGTTTTTGGGTTTCTTCCGTGGTTCGACCGGACTCTACACCCGGTCGCTTCTTTGAACATCAGGCTTTGCCCGATAAGCGGTCGATCGCGAATCGCGCGATGATATGCGCCCTGCCCTGCAATTCGATGCACAACGGATTCTCCATCCCGTGTTGGTGGCCGCCCCATCCGACAAAGACATGTCCCGCCTTTGGAATGGCCACCACGCGGGCGGAAGTTCCAAAGCGCGACACGCGCACATTTCCTTCGCCGATGGGAACCACGGTGAGATCGGCTTCGGTGATCAGCGCTTTGAGCAACGGTTCGAATTGGATGGTTGCGAACGGGTCCGCGGCGGCTTCGCGGAAATTGTTGCGCAGAATGTCCCGGGCCCAGCGCGTCACGAGCACGCAGTGAAAAACGCCGACGATCGAGCACACGACCGCGCCGATCGAGTGAATGTCGGTGAACTGCGGATCGAACAGGCCGGGAAAGATCGACACGCACCAAATCAACCAGGGCGGCAGAGCAACGACCGACAGCGCGGTCCAGGTGGCGGCGGTTGGACTTTTGCGCAAGGCGAACCACGGGCCAACCCAGGATAAAGTCACCCAGGTGGCCAGGAGCAGCATCGAGGAGCAAACCAGGAGCGTCGTGAACAAGGCATCCGCTTTGGGGACAATAAAAAACCAGGGCCAGATGAGGACCAGCGCGACGGGCGCGATGAAGCGGCGGAGCATCGCGCGATTCAGACCATAAACTATTTCTTCCGCCGGCAGACTGGTCGAGAGGAGGAGTTCGAGCGCGCCGTTCTTTTGATCTTCGGAAATGGAATGCGCGGAAACGTGAGCCATGCGAAAGAGAATGGCGATGCTTGCGAGGAAAAGGCCGAGCTGCGGGACTTTGAAGAATTCGCCCGCCAGGAGCGCGATCACGCAGGTGGCGATCAATCCCAGGGAACCGATGCGTTCGCGGCTGGCGAGCCAGAAGAGGGGATTCGTTCGGAGCAAGCGCTTGCGAATGCGCGCGCGCTCCTGCGGATTGCCGAAACGGAATTCGTGGAGGCGCCGGGAAATTATTTCGAGCCATTTGTTTTTGCCGGGGGCGTCGTGACAGCGGCTCGGGAGAATCATCACCGCGGTTGAAATCCAACCGGCGGTGAGGATGAGATTGCAAGCGACGGCAGGCCAGAAAAACTGCACGAGATCCGGATCGACCGTGAACGCGAGGACGAAGGGGAGCGTTGGGCTAAACAGGCAGGTCGCCAAATCGAGCGGAAAGGTCGTGAGGGATGCGTTTAAACTGGTCGCGAGGCGCAGCGGCGCGAACGCAAAAACAGCGACGAGGATCGCCGCGCCCGTGAGCGCGGCCACGTAGTTGCGCGCGGCCGCGGAGATGTAAAGGCCCCAGGACATCGACAGAAAAAGCGCGGTGACCAGACTGAAGGCCAGGCGAACGAATTGGTCGAACGTCACGCCGCCGAGGATTAGCGGGAGGCTCAGGATGGGTAGGAACGCGAGCAGGCCGAAGACCGTGAGCGCTGAACTCGACAGCAGTTTCCCGAACAGAATTTGGAATGGTTTGAGGTCCGTAAGCAACAGAAGGCCGAGCGTGCCTTCGCGCTTTTCGCGGGCGAGCGAATCGAAGGTTTTAAATGCGCCCGCGATCGTTGCGTAAAGAAACGCCATCAAACCAAGCGTGTCCAAAAGCGGCGGGCCCGTTGGACCACCGGGGACGGGCGCAAAAATTCGGCGAAAGGCGACCGCGACAAAAACTCCCGCCAGGAGCGAACGGAAGTCATAAGAAAAAATCTTGCGCGCGGCCACCCGGGCTTCCCGCGCCGCGACCGGAAAAAATTCCATCCCACCGAAAGCACGTGGCGGCGCCGGGTTCGTTTTCATTTTTCCGTATAGCCTTTAGACAGTAAACACCGCGCTTCGTTCCGACCACAGGAACTTGACCGGTTGGCGCGCGGAAAGGCAAAGTGGCGGGACATGTTTCGAATGCAATTCCGGGGACGTTCGTGGCTGGTCCTCGCTCTTCTTGGTTTTTCGGTTGGCTGTTTGCCGATTTCGCAACGGCGCGCGTTCGATGACAAAAGCCGCGTGGGGCGTTGGGGGACGAATCAGTTTATCACGCCGATCGGACAAATGCTCACGCCGGCGGGACGGCGCGTGGAATTGCCGGGAATTCGTCCGCAATCGCTCGCGCTCAGTCCCGATGGCGGCATGGTCGTCACTTCGGGAAAGACGGGATCGCTCGTTTTGATGGGCGCGGCGACCGGGTTGGAAATTCAAAGGGTCACGCTGGCCACGAACCAGGTCGAAGCGCTCGCGCAGGTTGAGAAGGAGAAATCCGAGGGCCAGCCGACGCCGGCGGATGCCCAACCTGCGACGAAAACGAACAAGGCCAACGCGCTGATGAGTTTGAATGGGCTGATTTTTTCCCACGACGGCAAACGCATCTATCTCTCGACGTCGGGCGGCGATGTGCGGGTGTTTTCGGTGGGCGCAGATCGCGTGGTCGGAATTCCGGATGCGATTCAAATACCCGACGCGAAGGCGCCGAAGCAGAAGAAGGAAGTTCCCGCCGGGCTTGCGCTCTCGGCGGACAATAAAAAATTGTATGTGGCCGGCAATCTCGGGAACAAACTGCACGAAATTGACGCGCAAACCGGAAAGGCGCTGCGTTCGTGGGACACCGGCGTTGCGCCCTACGACGTCACTCTCGTGGCGGGCAAAGCCTATGTCAGCAACCTCGGCGGCCGGCGCCCAACCACGAACGACCTCACCGCGCCCGCCGGCAAAGGCATGACCGTTCGCGTCGATCCGGTTCGTTTCATTGCGAACGAAGGCTCGGTGACCGTGATCGATTTGGAGAAAGGAATTGTTAAAGCCGAAATCGGCGTTGAATTGCATCCCTCGGCGCTTGCGATTTCTCCAAACAAAAAATTTGTCGTGGTGGCGAACACCGGCAGCGACACGTTGAGCGTGATCGATGTAAAGAGCGATCGCGTGATCGAAAAAATTTGGGCGCGTCTCACTCCCGCCGATCTGTTCGGCGCGCAACCGAACGCGCTGACCTTCGATCCCAGCGGCAAACGGATTTATGTCTGCAACGGAACGCAGAACGCCGTCGCCGTCATTCAATTCGAGCCGGAGGATAATGCTTCGCGCGCGATCGGCCTGATCCCGGTCGGATGGTTTCCGTGCGGCGTGCAAATCGATTCCCTGCGGCACACGCTTTGGGTCGCGAACATGAAAGGACTGGGCGCTTTGAAAAATTTCAGACCGAACGAGAAGGTGAAATTGGCGACGCGGGATTTCTATGGCGCAGTTTCCATTGTGCCGATTCCGTCAGATGCGGAGCTCGCCAAAATGACGCCAATCGCCCTGCTAAACATGCGTTATTCGCGCATCCAGGATGCGAAACTGCCGGCGCGTCCGAATCAACCGGCGCGTCCGGTCCCCGAGCGCGCGGGCGAACCGAGCGTGTTCAAACACGTCAT
>Ga0070686_100001839_pt1 | contig 11837 bp, 7 predicted proteins | sample KBSS23LmetaG_FD_65654 | JGI IMG/M metagenome (GOLD analysis project Ga0070686, IMG submission 65654) | Switchgrass rhizosphere microbial communities from Kellogg Biological Station, Michigan, USA - KBS S2-3L metaG | ecosystem: Host-associated > Plants > Roots > Rhizosphere ...
GATGCCGTCGATGCCGGATTGGTCGATGGATTTGGAGGAGTTTTTGTCCTGGTCCCAGCCGGACGGTTTGCCGAATCGTTTTGAAACGCGAAGACAGGGAGACCGCGGTGGGGAAAGGGGGCAAGGATGAAGGATGAAGGCGACGGGGCGGGACGCGAGAGCGGTCTCAAAGCGCCTCTTCGCGGATTGTTTCGGTGACTTTGAAGCCGTTGGTGGCTCGGGTGCGGATCAGAATTTTCGTGGCGACCGGATAATCGCTTTTGTTCAGCGAAATATCCGGCGTCTTGAGGGCGGACCCAATTGTTTCCCAGGTGGTTCCGCCGTCCCGACTGATTTGCACGGTGTAAAAAAGCTTTTCCCGCTCTGCCGGCGCGACCTCCGCAGCCGCAGCCGCAGTTGCAATAGAGTTCGTCGCGAACGAGAGGATGTTCGGTTGCGACGTCAGCAAGGAAGGGGTTGGCGTTGGTGTGGCCACGCGAAAGGTATCGACCACAGCGCCTTTGTAGAGAAGACGGATTTGCTGCACTTCGGGTGGCGTGGGCAGCAACGCGTCGATCATGCCGTGGCAGGTTTCGCCTTCGCAGCAGGTGCTTTTCTTGATGCGGAGCGGACGCGACAGGAGCACATTTCCCTGGGCATCCAGCGTTTCCAGGATCGCAGGGCTGTCGGGCGTTGGCCGGCTGGGAACGCCCCGTTCAACCGGTTGCACGCTGACAATGCGTCCCACCCCGCTCTCCAGGTTAATCATCGCGAGAACGTGAGTCAGGACACTCTCTGGTTTGGCGGCGGTCACCGCATCCATGGCAAAGTTAAAATGCGCCAGGGGAGCGGGGAATTGCAAATTCTCGGCGGTCAGACGTTCGTGAATGGCGGCGAGCGTGTAGGAGCAGATCCACTGGTACTGGCAATAGGTCATGACATCCGCCCATTTCACGCCCGGCAGGGCGGCCATTGGAATTCCATGGGTGGCATCGCCGATGTCGAATCCGACAAATTGTCTATCCGTCCCGGAAAGTTTGCCATCGGGAAAAGGAAAGGCGGGGTCGTCGGAGGAGTTTTTGTCGCAGAAACCTGGGTGAGAGCGGCCAAAAGTGTGGCCCAATTCGTGGCCGGTGTACCAGTCGCCATAAGAACCGTCATTATCCCATCCGTAAGTCCCCGACCCGGTCGGCCCGGATGCCACAATGTCCGGTGACGGCACGGTGGGAATATCAGACGCGCAGCCGCGCATGAAGAAGCTGCCGCCGCCATCGGCCACCATGCCGAAGTAGTGGGTGCGGGGATCCGCGCCCGCCGCCATGTCCTGCCGGCGTATGGCCGCGAGTTGTAAATTGATGTCTCCACACTCAAACGGCCAGGGCTGCGGGGCGTCGATGACGAGGTGTGAACTGATGACTTCGGGGGTTGGATAGGCGCGCCGGAGCCACGAGAGCGTCAGGTCCAGATCGCGCTGGGTCGGAAGATAGGTCCGCTTCGGAAATCCGGAGGTGTGACGGATCGAAAAGAGTTTCACCCGTAGCGGCGGGGTCTCGACGAAGGTCACCTTTAAGGACGCGTTTGCGGACGGCGCCGGCGGGAATGGATTTTGTTCGTTGGCAATGAGCGAAATCAGATCGATTTGGAGGACGCCCGGAACACAGGCGGCATCGGGCAACAGAAAGTTGAGACTTTTCTCCAGATCCTCGCGCAAAGGAGCAACGCCTTTCGTCGGGAGAACGCGCGCCTCAACGATGTTCATGGAAGGTGTCTGGAGGAGAGTTCCATCCGCCAAAGTCAATTGCAGGACGCCACGGCATTTAGTCCGCGCGGCGCCGTCCGGGACGCTCAAATAACAGCGCACGACCGTTTTCTTGCGGGCGACGAGGGGAACTTCATGGGCCAGGTTTTGAACGACCTGGGTGACCTCCATGGCGTTGACCAGGATGACCGGCGCCGGCGGAGGTGGACCTGCGTTGGCGCCCGGCGCGACGGTTGGATAGGGAGAAGTGCGACCCATAAACGATGGCGTAGCTTAGGGTTTACATGTGCCCCGTAAAGAAAATAAGAGAACAGATAGATAGCGTATCGAAGACCTGGTTACGCTCGGCGCCGGTCCTGCCCGGACGGGGGGAAGTCCGAGCCGGCTGGCCTCGCGCCCTGCCTTGGAGAATCTTCGCATCTGAACAAGATTTTTTGCGATAGCAAACCGGATGGCGCGGATGGGAACAATGAAGGGCTTCCGATCAACTTGCGGGCAGGGCGGCGCGAAGTAATCTGCCGGCATCGACCAAATCCTGCTGAATCTGTTTCCGCTGAAAAAAAATCGTATGTCGGGGGATTCTCCCGGCGCAAACGGCCCGAGAATAAAGGCTGCGGCCCGGACGGGCGCGGAGGATTCTTCATTCTGGAAATGTTGGCGGAGGCACGTTACAGCGTCTGGACAGGCCGGATTGCCCGCGCGGACTTCTTCGGCCAGGGCCGCAATGGCTGCGCTCTAAATCAGTGCATATTGTCAATTCTTACCGAAAACGAGCTTTTTACTGATTGATAAACACGCCCTTTTCAGTGAAATCACGATCAGGGAGCACAAGGATGAAGGACTCGAAAATTGCAGACTGCATCCTCCTCCGCTGAAAAGCTTCCTCGTTTGCCAAGCCTGCTGAGGACCTGATAGACGACGTGGATTGCGGATTGGAGCGAATGGTTTTTGAAACGCGAAGACGGGAAGACCGCGAAGCGGATGAGGCGGATGGATCGCGACGGCCCAAACCCCTGAATGCCTGGGCGAGGATTTGAGCGCGTCACAGCGGCGGTTTGAGGTTATCGGACCGCCGCCCGCTATGGAATCGCCGAGGCGATTACCGCCATCGGCTTTTGTGCCGTGAAAGAACCGCCAACATCAATCCGCAAACGCCAATGGCGCCCGCGATGCCGGGTTCCGGAACAGCTGCCTCCGTCGCTAGGAATCCGTGCGCTCCACGGTTGTCTTAGTAAACGCCGACAATCTCGCCATCCCAAATTCCGGTGGCATAGGTCTGGATTGAGCCGGGCACGGTCAAGGTGGTGAATTCGCTTCCGTCGTACAGGAATCCGAACGTTCCGCCGTCATATCCGCCAACGATGTCAGCGCCGTCAATCCCGCGAATAAAGGTGGCGTCCGCTCCGGGGACATCCAACGTTGTGTAATTTCCGTCCTCATAAATAAAGCCGTGAATCCCAGCTCCTTCCTGGTAATACCCAGCGATGCGCCCATCCGAAATTCCCTGGGCGTGCGTGCCGAAATTGGCTCCGGGAACGTTCAAGGCGTTGTAAACGGCCCCGTCAAAGAAAAATCCGCTTCCATCTGATGATTCACCGACAAATTGATTGCCCGAGACTCCATACGCCGATCTGCCAACGGGCAAAAGGGTGTAGAACGAACCGTCGTAAAAGAAGCCGCGACTGAAGTTGTAAAGCCCGGCCCTGTTGTCGCCGGATATGCCTTCGGCGCGCACGACTGGAAGCGATTGGTAAAGGCTGCCATCGAAGAGGAAGCCACGGTTATCGCCGTCGCTGTCTCGATACCATCCGACGATGTTATTTTGGTAAATCCCCTCAGCAAAGGTATCCGTGGCGCCGGGAAAATTAATCGACGTGAAGTTAAATGCTGCGAGCAGCGGGATGCTGGTGGCAGCGCCGATGGCGATGCGAATTAAACTGTGTAGTCCAAAGGTTTATTGTTTCAATGGTTTCATAAAGTTCAATAGGTTTCGTTAATGAAAAAGGGGAACTGTTGCCAGCCCCCCCCTTCAATTTCGTTATTTCGTTATTCGGCGGCGACGCGGTAATACGCGGTTTCGCCGCTGTTCGGAATGTTTCCCGATCGCGTTTCCAGATGAACCGCAACCGGCTCCCATAACCCGCCGGTCGCCAGGGAGGGCGTCCGTTCGACCCGAAACGGGCCGATCCCGCCTTCCCATTGGAGGCTGATTTGGTCGCTGTCGGAGTGAATGCTTACGATCCGTAATTCAAGCGGATCGAACAGGCTCCCGGTGAATCCCCCCGCGAAAGCGAAGTCGCTTGAAATTGCGATTCCTCCTTCGTCGTCGAGTGTGCAGGCGTCCAGCGAAACGTTCTCGGACGTCATGTTTCCCAACTCGACGAACGAGCTGGACATCAACACGAACGTGTCTCCGGAAGCGTCCGCCGCCCGCACGATGGAAGTCAGCATGAGCACAATGATCGCAGCAATTAGTTTTAGCGTTTGCATAGGCTTAGAGCTTCATGATGTAGGCGAGCGCGAAATACGGAGGAATGTTCGCTCCCGGATTGGTGGTAAACGTGTGGCTGTGCGGATCGACCACGTTGTAATCGGAACCGCCCGAATTGTCATCAAGCCGCCAGTTGCCGCCGGATCGAATTCCGGCGGCGTCGGTCGTTCCGGTATGGACATGCGTCGCGGATCCTCCCAACTGAGCGAGGGTACCGTCGATCGTGCTTTTCGGAATGCCCTGGTCGTTTACGCTCCAGCCGACGACGAAGCGATTCCGAAGGTCCGGAGCGCCGTTGCTCCCGTCACAGAGCGAGAAGCCCGATGGAATTGAGCCGGGTGAACCAGACCACAGGACGATCGTGCCGCGCGGAAGGGCGGCCCCACGAGGCATTGGAACCGGCCGACGGGGCGACATTTCGGCATCATTTCCAACGGTGAGAGTGATCCACCAGGGTTGGTCCGTCGGCCGGTCCAACGGTGTAATCGTACCAAGGTCGAGGCGAAAGATTCCGCCCGTCAACGGAACGGTCGTGTGCGCTTCTGTCCATTTTGACGCGCCCCCCGTCGGTGCGTCGTACATTTTTACAATGATGTTAACGAGGCCCTCAAGGGGCTTCCCGGTTCGATCTGTGAGTTTGCCCGAAAAGCCAGCGATTTCTCCGGGAATTGCACTTGGGAGAATCGCCAGAAGTCCGGCTATGAGGAGTTTTGCACTCAGTTTTTTCATATGTTGTTGTTGTGTGTTGCGAATTCGAGCCCACGCGCTGAGCCCGAGGCTCATGACGGAGGCTGAATTCACGGCCCAGAATAATTGAGAAGAGATTTGCCTGAAGCGCTAATCAGCTCGAAATGCAATTTTCTCAATGAATGACTACCTTTCGATTTCGTCTTGCTTTAACAGGCAGCGTTTTGAGCCTTAATACCCATCGGTCCACAGTTTTAACAGTGGCATTTCGATCAATTTTCACAGCCTTTATGACCATTCCAAAGCCGATGAAAATTCACTTCTTAACAGCGCGCAGGCTGGCCACTTCACCGCCAGAACAATTCTTGCGTTAATCTTCGATTTCTTCTAAAACTCAAACAATGCCCCCGCAACCGATCGCTAAAAACACACCCTGGGCTTCCTCTCCGCCATTGGAGGGAAAACCGAGACTCACCGTTTTTGATTATAGGGTGGCCGAACAGGCGTGGTTGCACGGATTATCGATTCCCCCGATTCTCGACGTGCTGAAACTTCCCCACACTGCGGCCGAGATCGGCCGGGTTAAAAGAGCGCTGAGAAAAGCAGTTCGGTATGGACTGTTGCAGTTCAATCCGCCCCCTCAGGAAACGTTGCAAAAAAAATTGCGCCAGGCATTTCCGCGCCTCAACCACGATAGCGTCATGGTCGAGATCGATTCCCTTGCTGTCTGTCATCGCGCGGCTCTTCTTGTCGCTGGCGAGGTCGATGCTTTTCTTAACTCATCCCGGAAATCCCTGGTCGTCGCAAACCCTGGCGGGCGGACCGTCAAGCACATCGTCGATTCCCTCCAGCGAATTGTCCCGGTGCCTCCGGATCTTGGAAACAAATCGCTGACCTTTCTTTCACTGAACGCCGCGCAACAGCAAAGCCGTTTTGACGACTGCGCGAATTTTTTGGCGGTGCGCATGTCTCAAATTTATGGAGCCAAACATTTGGCGCTCGTCCCGCACCAAAAACAACCTTCGTATGAAAAATCTGTGGGCGAGATCGATTTCATCGTCACCAGCGTTGGTGGAGATGGAAGTCTCCTGAGCGATTGGCTCGTTGAAAAGGAGTTCAAAGTGCCCGAGGCGGTGGGTGATATTTGTTTCCATCTCGTCAATCACAAAGCTTATCCACTGAACCTCGATCCTCGAATCGCAAAAGCCCTTGAGGATGAATTCCAACCCTTTCCACGGTGGGACGAACTGAATCAACTCCTCCGTGATGACAAGGTCCTCCTCGTCGTTCGCGCCGACAAAAAAGCAATTGCACGCGCTTTGGCGGAGAGTGGTATTTCTCGCCGGGTCGTTTTCGAAAGCACGGTCGTCGAAAATCTCCTTAATTCGCTCAGGCCGGCGTGATCGATTTGATGGCAGCAAGATGCTCCCCTAACTGTGATCCGGGATCGGGACCATTCATCTTTTATTCGTTCAAAAATATCAAAAGAATCAGAGCGAACTTTACGGCCTCCGTCAGAAAACGGCGCCGAGTTCCTTCCTGAGGCCGCAGAGGCCACCACGTTCCAGATGTTCAGGAATTGGCAAGGATTTGGCGAGACGTCCAGCAAATCGCAAGCCTTGAACATTTTCGCAGGCTCGGATATCAAACCCGGCATGAGCGAACCCGCGGGTTCAATGCAGCCAGGACGCCTTCAATTCTTTGTTTTTCGCGCTCTCGCCGTGGTGATGTTGGCGCTGGTTTGCCGGGGCGCCTCCGCGGCTGAATTCGCATGGCAGGACACCACCACGTACCGTCCGCCCAGTTTCGAAAAAACATTTGCCGCCAATCCGGAAGCGAGCAAGCGACTGGAACGCGTCATCCAGCCGTTGGACGGGGGCGGGGCGATCGAAGGCGACGTGGTGGAACTGGTGCACCTTGGCCTCCGTGAATTGGCGGTGGATCGCCTCAAGCCCGCGCTGCGCGGATTCGGGAATCGGTTCATCTGGAATCATTCCCCGCAGGACGCGCGCGCGATCGATCTGATGTATCACGCCGCCGGCTCGACGAATCCGATCATCCATTATCACGCGGTTTATTTTGGGCTGTCGGTGGTTCGTCCGCTCACCGATCCAATTGTTCACGCGATGGTCGATCTGGCGATGACTTCAGAAGATCCCAATCTGCTGTCGCGCGTGGCGTGGGGCGCTTCGGATCGGAAGTCCGATCTGCTCAAGTATCTTCAGCCGTATTTGGATTCGACGGACCCGCAAATACAAAAACACGCCGAAGCGCTCCGCCAGATTTTTGCCGGGGAAATCGAAGCGTTCGCCTGGTCGGAAGCGAAAGCCAAAGAGGTCGCTCACGAAAAGTATTTTGGCAAACTCGGGGAGATCCGCGACGCGCTGGCCAATGGCAATTCCGCCCAACGTCGTGAAATGCTCAACCTCATCCAGCGGGAACGGGTGTCCCTGCTGATGGACGATTCGTTCCTCGAAACGTTTGCCGCCGCCGCCTCCGATCCCGATCCGAAAAATCGCATCGCCATCGCCACGATCGTGGGCGCGCAATGGATATGGAATCGTCATCAACCGGGGCCGGCCGTCGCGTTGATGCTTCAACTCGCGCGCGACAGCGATCGGGCCGTCCGGTACGGCGCGATGTATTACGGCCTCTCGACTATTCGCAATCGTAGTGAAGCAGCCATTGAGCGAATGATCGAACTGGCGATGCTGGACGGCCTGGACGACCCGGACTTCCGGCATCGAATTACATGGGGCCTGCGCGGGGAGAAGGAGCGAGCGCTTCCCGTCCTGGTGAAATGGATGAGCGGAACCAACGTCGTGAAAGCCCTCCAAGCTTATGGTTTCCATCTGGAGTTCCTCGGCGAAGAACCGGCCACGCCCGACCGCCTTGCCGATGTTCTGAAAAATCCGAACGATCCCGTCGCCCGCCTCGTTGCGTTTGGCCCGACGCTGGGCTGGAAAGGTCGAAGCATGGACGAATTTGTTGGCGCCGTCCGCAAAGAAGTTCCCGCCGCCATCGGACCGGAACTCGTTTCAGGTAGAGACGGGCCTCCCTTCCTGATCGTGGAACAATCCGAAGCGACGACGATCGAAAATGCCGTCCTCAAAAATCCGAGCGTCCAGGTCACACATCGACTTCCCGTCACCGTCGCCGAACTCGTCCGCATCGGCAAAACCGGCGGATTCAAAAAGTAAGCGTGCGACGCGAGGATCGGAAGGATCAATCCGCCGGGGGCTGAGGAAAATAAGGAAGATGATGGCCAAAGAATTTTTACCTTGGAAAACGCGATTCAAAGTTGGCTCGGGAAAGGAATGATCCGGCGCCCATCCAGTCCCATCCGCAGTTAAAGAATTCTTGCGGAGCCCAGGTCGTCCACCAGTGCCATCTCTCTGATCTCATTTTTCTGTCCACCTCTGACACCGGATCAGCCCGCGAACCGATCAAATCTGACTTCGAGGTCTTCGCGTCTTCGCGTTTCACATCATCCGAGGCATCCGCGCCATCCGCGGTTACCTATGTCCTGCGCCATTCACCCTTCATCCTTCAACCTTCATCCTTCAACCTTGCCCATCATCCGCGGTTAAAAACTCCTGGTCATCACCCAACTATTTTCATTTTTCGTGCAATTTGCACGACCTCGACCTCCACTTCAGCCCTGTCCCTATTGGCCCAAACCCGCCAAAAAAACTTTGCCCCGCAACGAATGCCCACAAATCGAAAACCCGTGCTATAACCATTTTATGAATCAGGTGAACAACTCTGCGAACTCGGCGCCCTCTGCGGTTGAGAACTCCCTCGGGGAGCCCAGATCCTCCAAGGCCATCTTTCTGATCTCATTTTTCTGTCCACCTCTGACACCGGATCAGCCTGCGAACCGATCAAATTCGACTTCGCGGTCTTCGCGTCTTCGCGTTTCACATCATCCTTCAACCTTGCCCATCATCCGCGGTTAAAAACTCCTGGTCATCATCCAACTATTTTCATTTTTCATGCAATTTGCACAACCTCGACCTCCACTTCAGCCCTGTCCCTATTGGCCCAAACCCGCCAAAAAAATGCCATGGTGAACAAATGCCCACAAATCGAAAACCCATGCTATAACCGTTTTATGAATCAGGCGAAAAACTCTGCGAACTCTGCGCCCTCTGCGGTTGAGAATTCCCTCGCCCTGGCCTTTATTCTGAGCCCTTTTCTCGCTCTGTAAACAGATTCAAAACGCGCCTCAAACCCATGCTACAACCATCGACTATGCCAAACCCAGATTCGAACCCCCACAAATCCGTGTCATCCGCGCCATCCGCGGTCAATACTCAGACTTTTCCTTCGTTTCCTTGGTTTGCTCCTGCGAAAATGCGTAACCCGGGGCCGCCACGCTCCAGCGTGGCGCGAATCGTTTTTCATGCTCGGTGGTGAACGCAGTTCATGATGACTTCTGTTGGGACCAAAACCTGCGATCCAAAATCCCTGTCCCGCCTCGGCGGCGATGCGCCAATCTGCAACCAACGTAAAGGCTCACGAACTTTCAACAATCATAAACACCCATGCTATTCTGCTGGTAGAAGGAACAGCGAGTGGGATCTCTCAATGCATAAGTAAATCGTTGAATGAAACGCAAAATCGAAACCATCCAACTCCCGTCCGCTGTTCCGTCCAGGACGCGCCCAACTTAAAATGAACCAGGATCATTGCCACCTTCAAATCGACCAAACCGCCACCCTACGGTGCGACAACTTGTCCCGCCCATCAGTGCGGCCCGGACCGCAAGCCTGTCCGGCAAGTGCCTCCCGAGTGGCATCCCTTTGTCTCATCATTTCACCCGCGATGCGCCCATCCGCTGACCATCCAAACTTGATTACTTTGGACCTGACAACGATAGCGTCTTAAAGGTTCAGCAAAAAGGAGGGTCATGGTAAGCCCAATGGGAACACGCAAATGAACCCAAAAACAGGAGCTAGGAACCATGACCCAAAAGAACCAGAGCCAGGATGGAAAGAACGGGAGCAAAGTAGCTGTGGAGGCGCAGGAGATAAAGGCGGTATTGATGGAGCAGGCGGATTTTCTGCAACCGGTGGTGCAGGAGGCGGTGCAAGCGATCCTCGAGATGGAGATGGAGGAGTGTTTGCAGGCGGGCCGGCACGAGCGGACGGGAGATCGTCAGGGCTATCGCAGCGGCTATTATCGGCGTCGGCTGATCACGCGGGTGGGGACGTTGGTGTTGCGGGTGCCACAGGATCGGAGCGGGCGCTTCAGCACGGAGGTCTTTGAGCAATACCAGCGGAGCGAGAAGGCGTTGGTGGCAGCCCTGGCGCAGATGTATGTGCAGGGAGTATCGACGCGCAAGGTGGCGGCGGTGACGCAGGAGTTGTGCGGGCACGAGTTCAGCGCCTCGAGCATCAGCGCGATTACGGGCCGGTTGGAGGATCAGTTGGCCCAGTTCAGCCAGCGGCCTTTAGATGGGGAGTATCCCTATGTGATTTTGGACGCGCGCTACGAGCGCGTGCGCGAGGGGGGCGTGATTGTGAATCGAGCCATTCTGATTGCGCTGGGGATAGATTGGGAGGGTCGCCGGCAGGTGTTGGCCGTGGAGTCTGCGCAGCGCGAGAGCCAGAGGAGCTGGAAGGATTTCCTTTTAGGATTGAAGAAGCGGGGATTGACGGGGGTGCGCCTGGCGGTCAGCGACGATCACGCCGGGCTCAAAGCGGCCATTAAAGAAGTGTTGCCGGAGGCGTGGTGGCAGCGTTGCTACGTCCATTTTTTAAGGAATGCGTTGGACTACCTGCCGCGCAAAGCGGACGAGGCTTGTTTGCAGGAGTTGCGTTGGATGTATGAACGGCGGGACGCCTTTGAAGCGCGGCGCGATCTCAAAGCATGGCTGGAGAAATGGCAGGCCAAATATCCCAAGCTCTGCGCTTGGGTGGAAGCCAGCATCGAGGAGACCTGGAGCTTTTATCAACTGCCCTTGCCGCACACAACTTGTTTTGGGAATCGCTTTCATCCCGGGACCTATCTCGCTTATCCCGGCTATCCCACTTCATCCCGGTTCATCCCACCCCGGTATCCCGCTTGTAAAAGTTCCTTTGGCGCCGCCAGTTGACCATTCCATCCCGGCTATCCCGGTTCTTTCTGTTATTTCCAAAGCCCCCAGCGAAATCATGGAACCGAGTCGATATATATCGCCCACGCATTTCGAAATCCGGGTTCATGAATTGCGGATTGCAGCGAATGGTTTTTGAAACGGCAAGGCCGCGAAGGTGTCGGATTTTTTTAGCTGCGGGTTACGCGGATTGGCGACGGGGGAAATGCGCGGTGGGAAACGAATTGCGTCGAAAAGGGACGTACCCCCGCTGAACGCGACGACGGCAGCACTTTATGACCGTTTAACGTGGGCTTGCTCTCATGGGATTTGGACGTGATGCTTTCGAATCCATGAAATCAATTTTGTTCGTTTTGCTGGGCGCGCATCTTTTTTGCGGGAGCGCGTTCGCGCAAAATGGAGCGGATCGATTTCGAGTGGCGGAGACGGAGGCGAAAGCCGCCGCCGGGAAAGCGGAGGCACAATTCGAAATGGGCGCGCGCTACCAGAACGGCCAGGGCGTGGAAAGGAATTTCAACGAGGCGGCAAAATGGTATCGCAAGGCCGCGGATCAATCCGATCCCAGGGCCCAATTCAATCTGGGGATTTGTTATTACAAGGGAGAAGGCGTGCCGGTGGATGTCGTCCAGGCGGTGAATTGGTTTCGCAAAGCCGCGGAGCAGAACTTAAAGGAGGCTCAATTTTTGCTCGCCAATCATTACCATCGCGGCGAGGGCGTGGAGAAAAGCGCGCAAGAGGCGGTGAAGTGGCATCGGCGAGCCGCCGAACAGGGTCATGCGATGTCACAACTGAGCCTGGGCTCGCATTATTTGGACGGGGAT
>Ga0070686_100001842_pt1 | contig 11829 bp, 4 predicted proteins | sample KBSS23LmetaG_FD_65654 | JGI IMG/M metagenome (GOLD analysis project Ga0070686, IMG submission 65654) | Switchgrass rhizosphere microbial communities from Kellogg Biological Station, Michigan, USA - KBS S2-3L metaG | ecosystem: Host-associated > Plants > Roots > Rhizosphere ...
CATTTCGAGAGCGAGCTCCAGCTCACCCATGACGGCGCGATCCACTCCCTGGCCGATGAGATACTCCAACTCGCTGGCACTGTGGGTGCGCACGACGATAGCGATGCGCGGATTGCGCTCGCGCGCCAGTTCGAGCGTTCGCGGCACCTGAAAGCCATCGGGCGATGCGATCACGAGCAGGCGCGCGTGCTCGATTGCCGCGAGATCCAGCACGCCGGCCGCAGAAGCATCGCCCTGTATCGCGACGGTGTTCTGCCCGGAGCACCGCGCCCTTGGGCATCGCTACAGGCCGGCTATCTCACGAGCGCGACGTCGAGCGGGCGGCTGTCCGCTCGGCCGCGATCGTCGACAGTTCGGACGACGTAGTGGCCCGAGCCGTGCGGGTTCCACGCGAGTGCAATGCCGGGCGCGCTGGTTCCGACGTAGCTTTCATCGACGAACCAATGCAGGCGCCGAACCTCGCTATCCGCATTCGCAGCGAGCGGCACTGGCTCGTTGCCGACGCGGCCGGCGCGAATCGTGTAAGTCGCGGCGGTGACCGGCGAGGTGATGTGCGGCGGCGTGCCGCTTGGGAGATCTCGCTGGCAATCGGCCGCGGGTGGCGGGCGACGACGCGGCATGCCGGCTTGCGCGAACAGCTGCAGCAGCTCGGTCGGCCAATACTCGAACACTTCCGACCGCGTGAATTGCGGGTCATAAGGCGGACACGCCTGGTCGCCCGTACGCGTGTCGATCCACACGCGTCGATGGACCTGACTCACACGGATCGGCGAGATGCCCGGGATGTACCAGGTGCTCACCGTCTGCGGGCACTCGGCGTTCGGCAGATCGCCCGATGCGCTGCAGACATCGACGCGCTCCAGTCGCGGCGGCTGACGATAGGCTGGCTCGACGAGCTTGCTGGTCGCGCCGATCGCGTCGACGATGCGGAAGAACAGCGGTGCAGCCGTCTGCACGCCGACGAATGCCGGATTTCCGGAACCGTCGAAGTTGCCGACCCACACGACGAGCACGTACGGCCCGAACACGCCGGCCGTCCACGCGTCGCGGAAGCCCCACGAAGTACCGGTTTTCCACGCGACGGGCACGCTGCTGCGGCGCTGGGCGAAGGCGTCGTCGGGACGCGGCGCGCTTCGCAGCATCTCGAGCGTCATGAAGCTTGCTTCTTCAGAGAGCAGGCGCGGGCCGGGCTCGTTGCGCTCGTCCGCCAGATACCGCAGCGGCGCCAGGCGGCCGCGATTCGCGAGCATCGCGTAGAGCGTGGCGAGCTCTTCCGGCGTGACTTCGCCGCCGCCGAGTGTGAGAGCGAGACCGTAGTGTCTTTCGCTCGCGAGATGCGAGACGCCTGCGACTTTCAGAAAATCGTAGAGGTTCGGCTGCGAGAGCTGCGCCGACAGCGCGACCGCGGGCACGTTGCGCGAACGCGCGAGCGCTTCCGTCGCGGTGATCGGACCGACGAAGCGACCGTCGAAGTTCTCCGGGCTGTACGGACCGAACGAAGTCGGCGCGTCCTTCAGCACCGTGAGCGGATGGATCAGGCCTTGATCGATCGCGAGCGCGTAGATGAATGGCTTGAGCGCGGAGCCCGGCGAGCGCTTCGCAAGCGTGCCGTTCACCTGGCCGTCGATCGCGGCTGAGTTGAAATCGGCAGAGCCGATCATCGCGCGCACGGACATGTCGCGATAGTCGACGAGCATCGCGGTCGCGTTGTGCACGCCGGTGCTGCTGCGCTCGCGGATGTAGTTCGCGAGGACGCGTTCGATCAGGGATTGCAGTCGCGAATCGAGCGTGGTGCGAATCGAGTGATCCTCAGCCTTCTGCAATACATAGTTCGTGAAGTGCGGTGCGCTGAACGGCAGCTCGCGCATCGACCCGAACTGCAACGCCATCGCGACGTGCTGCGACGAATCCGCCGCCCGGGGATGCTCCTCGACCCAGCGTGCGAACAATCGCTGGCGCGCGCTGCGCAGCTCTTCGCCTTCGCGTCCGGAGGGTGCCCGCCGCGCGGGCGATTGCGGAATCAGCACCAGCGCCAGTGATTCGGCGATGTCGAGCCGCGCGGCGGGCTTGTCGAAATAGATGAGGCTGGCGGCGCCGACGCCCTGGATGTTCCCGCCATACGGCATCAGGTTGATGTGCGCTTCCAGGATCTCGCGCTTCGAGTAGCACATCTCCAGCTGCACCGCGCGCACGATCTGCTGCAACTTGCCGCCGACGCTGCGCGTGTTGAGGCCGTACATCAGTCGCGCGAGCTGCATCGTGATCGTCGAGCCGCCCATGTGCGGACCGCCGGAGTAGCTGGAGAATGCAGCGCGTGCGAGCGCGGCCGGATTGAATCCCGCATGCCGATAGAAGTGCTGGTCCTCGTGCAGCAGCAGCGCGTCGACGAACTCCTGCGTCGCTTCGTTCAGCGGCGTCCACAATCGATACTGCTGATCGCTCGCAAGCGTCAGTCGCAACAGTCGTCCATGCTCATCGAACACTGCGGTCGACGAGGGAATACGCGTTGCTAACGGCTCGCGCGGCGCGAACCGAATGCCGATCACTGCCGCAGTTACAACGGCAACGATAGCCAGCGACGCGACCACGGCTTTCACGGCCGCGACACCTCCAGCTTGCCCGCGGCCGAGCGGCCGACGACGCTGCGCTCGTACATCGCCTCGCCGTATGCGGGCGGCACGACGTAGTTGCCGACGTTGGTCGCCTTGATGCGATAGACGATCTCCGACATGTCCTTGGTCGCGTCGACATAGAACACGACGCGATCCTCGCGCATGTCGGCGTACTGCATCTGTGCCTTGGTCGCGCCGACGCACACCTGGCAATTCCAGCCCGTGTAGTCCTCGCGATAGTTCTCGTTGTCGTTCTCAGCGCTGGCTTCGAGGAACGGCGTCTGCGCTTCCTGCGACGGTACGACCAGCTCGAAGCCGCCCGGCAGCAGATCCACCAGCGCCATGCTGGAGACGTAGTCGCGACCGATGCTGCGGAACTTCAGATGCACGTCGACCTGCTGACCCATCTGGATGCCGGTCAGCACCTTGCCGCTCGCGTCTGTGTACTCACGCAGCACTTCGAAGCCCTTGCGCAGCGCCGTCGTCGCCTGCTTGCGATCGAAGCCGGACTGCTCGATCGTGTAGTACGCGTTCAGCTCCGAATTGTTCGTGAAGCGCAGCGCCGCCGCCTGCTCGCTGAAGGGCGTCTTCGGGAACGTCACCTCTGCAAGCTCCAGCGCGTCCACACGCTTGTCCTTCAAGACTTCCGCCAGCGCCAGATTGCGGGCGGCTCCCTGCGTCGCACTCGCGTACGCGTCGAGCGCCAGCAAGGTCGTGCCGGCCGACAGCGATTGGTAGTAGCCTTCGTTCACTCGTTGCACGAGCGTTGTCAGCACGTCCTTCGGCAGGTCGCGCAGTCGCTCCGGGAAGTGCTTCGAGATGATGAACAGCAGCAGCGCGTCGCGCGTCATCGGATCGTTGTACATGTCGTCCCACGCGCCAGCGCCGAACTTCGTGCGGCCGATCAACTGATTCGCGTCGCGCTCCTGGCGCATGAGATCCAGCGCGGCCGCGAGCCAGGCCGCAGTGAGATCCGATTCCCACTGGCCGCGATAGCGCTCTTCCAGTCGCTTGCGAGCGGCGGCGATCTCAGTCGACGTCCGTGTTCCTTGCCGCGTCAGCAAGTAGATCGCGTATGCAGTCTGCCGCTCGTCGACCAGATTGTTGCCGTCGCGCGCAGCGATCGAGCGCAGGTAGGCGTTGCCACTGCCGATCAGATCGCCGGGGACCGGCTCGTCGCGTTCCGCTGCTTCGAGCAGGAAGTGCTGCGCATAGAGCGCAACGAATTCGACGACCTGCTCGCTGCCGGGCCAGAGCTTGTATGCGCCAGCGTCGTTCTGGCGTGCACGCAGCTCGCCCACGAGCCCTGCGATATCCGCCCCGGTCTCGGTGCGCACATAGCCGAACTCTGGCCGCGCCTTCAGCAGAATGGCCGGCATCGCCTGGCTCACGATCTGCTCGGTGCACGCGTACGGATAGTGCCCGAGATAGCTCACGAAGCCGTGCGCGAACTGCATCGGCAGCATGGAGGCGCCGGCTTCGAGCGTGCGGAAGTGCGGATACAGCGCACGATCGATAGCGATCTCGCGCTGCCCGCGCTCCAACAGACCCGCCTTGATCTGCGTCATGTACGGCGTCGCCGGCCGGACGCTGAGGTCGATGCGGCGCGACGCGCCGGCAGTGCCCGCTTTCGCGGTGAATGTGAGATTCGCGGGTCCGAGCTCATCGCGCGTCCGTACGCGGAAGCGCACGGAGCCTTCGTGGCCCTCGGCGATTTTTGCGGATTGCGTGCGATCGCCGACGACTTCGAGCGCAGGGTCGGTCTGCAGCGTGACTGCGACAGTCGCGCTCTCGCCGGAGCCCTCGACGTTGTTCGATACGCCGACGCTCACGTCGAACTCGTCGCCCGGCGTCACAGTCGTCGGCGCGTTCGGCGACAACACGAAGTCACCGCGTACGACGGTGCGTCCGTCGAACACGCCGATGCGCTCGCTCGACACCGCAACAGCCATCACGCGCAGCGTGCCGTTGAAGTAGTCGGGCACGAGGTACTTCAGCTCACGCGGGGTCGCGTCTGCTTCGACGATGCCCGACCAGTACGCAACCGGCTTTTCGCCTTTGCGGCGGAACGGATTGAGATGCTTACCGATCAAGCCTTCCGCGTCGCCGCCCGGCGCGGCGCCGAGGCCGAGCTGCCGGAACTCCGGCAGGATCAGGTCGAGGATCTGCAGCGTCGACACTTCCAGTGCGCGCTTGGCGAAGAAGTGACCAAGCGGATCGGGCGTGCGATAGCTCGCGACCTGCAGGATGCCTTCGTCGACTGCGAACAGCACGATGCGCGACGGCCGCGCAGAGCTATAGCGGAATGTGACTTCCTGTCCCGGCTTCGCGAGGGCAGGGGATTCGACGCTGACTTGATTGCGTCGCGCATCGACATCGATCGAAAACGGCTGCACGCCGTACGACAGCGGGCTCGTGTAGATCTCGGGCGAGCCGGCGTCGCGCACGAAGGTCACGGTGACGTACGCGTTGCCTTCGAGACCCTCCGGCAGCTGCAGTCGTTGCACCGAGCTGGTCGTCGAAGTCTTGAACCAGTGCCACGCGTACACGCGCTCACGTTCGATCGTGATCAACCCCGCGCCTGCATACGGCGCGCGAATCGACAGCTCTACTTCCTCGCCGGGCGCATAGTCGCGTTTCGAGAGCGTCAGCTCCAGCTCCGCATTCTTCTCCAGCGCGCGCGTGACGTTACCTTCGCCTGCGACCTGATAGTCGAAGCGCGCCAGACGCTCGCCTTGAGCATCGCGCACTTCGTACGCGAAATTGCCGGGCGCATCGGTCGCCAGCGGCAGGTCGAAGCCATTCGCTGCGATGGCCAGCGGCTTCTCCTGCAGCGTCGTCTCCTTGCGCCGCGACTCATATTTATAGGTGCCGTTCTGCTGACGCATGAGCACTGAGACGAATCGCGTCTCGAGTCGCGCGAGCACGAGCTTGTCGACCGCCGCGGCACGTGCCTGCGGATTGATCGCGATCAAGTGAACGTTGCGAGTGCCGCCACGCGACAGGTACTGCAGATCGCCGTCGGCCTTGTAGCCGATCAGGAACGGCATGCTGGATACGAGCTGCGCCGCTTCCGCAGTCACGCCGCGACCGCCATCCGCCTCGAAGCCCTGCGTGACGAGATGCATCCGATACGTCGCACGCGCGAAGCGCTGCAGATTGAGCGTGAGCTTGGCGTCGCCTTTCGCATCGGTGGTGGTATCGGGCAACTGCTCCGTGTAGCCCTCGCGTGCGTACTGCGGGTCGTAGAACGTGTAATCCGGGAACGCGCGGAACGAAGGAATGCTCGGGTTGAGCGTCAGCTGTGCGGTGATGCGACGGTTCTCCGCCGGCGTGCCGAACAGATTCTCCAGGTGCACATGACCTTCGAGCGCTTCGGGCGCGACCCAGCCGTCGAGCGATTCGGTCGAGAACCCCGCCTTCATGCGCAAGCGATCCGGCTGGAAGTCGCGTACCTGCACCGTCGTCGAACCGATCAGGTCCGAGTTGTACTGACTGCGCACGATCGACAGCGACAGCGTGTACGTGCCGGTCGGCGACGTTGCTTTCGTCGGATGCAGGATCTCGCCGAAGCCGGCGGCGCCAGCGAGATATGTCTCGCGTCGCACGACGATGCCGCGCGGGTCGGTCACTTCCAGGCGCAGCGGCAAGCGATCGAGATCGCCGCGCCAGTCCTGGCTACGCACGATCGCCGCCGCGCGGATCTCCTCGCCGGGCCGGTAGATCCCGCGATCGGAGAACAAATACGCCGCGAGCGCGCCGCGGTCGGCGTTGCTTTCCACGCCGCCGACGTCGAAGCGCGAGAAGTCCAGCGCTCGGTCGCGTACATCGAACGGTAGGAAAGAGCTATCGCCGCCGCGTCGTGCGAGATACAGCACCGGCGCGCGCTCGTTCTTGAAGCTCGCGAGATCCGGGAAGCGCACGTGGCCAGCGCTATCCGTCGTCTCGCTGAGCGCGGGCAGGCCGTTTCGCCCAATGATCTCGACAGTCACGCCGGCAAGCGGCGCACCAGTCGCGATCGATTGCACGAACACATCGTGCGAGCGGTCGACCGAGCGTTTCGCGACCAGACCGAGATCGGTCACGACGAGCAGTCGCCCGTCTGACAACCCACCTGTGTTGTTCCATTGCGTGCCGTACTCGCGCGCAGATTTCTCGTCGCCATCCCAGGCCTGCGCGCGCACCAGGAAGATGCCGCGTCGATCGCCGCCCTCGGCGTCGAGGAACTCGCCGAGATCCACAGCTTCGTACTGCGCCTTGCCCGGGGGCGCCGGCGGCAGCTCCAGCACTCGCACGAAACGCTCTGCGACGTTCGCTGCGTCGAACGACCAGTTCGAGAACATCGGTGTCGCGAAATTGCCGTTCGATTGCGTGACGAGGTGCTGCAACTGGCGCGGTAGCAGCCGATTGACCTCGACGCGGATCTTGCGCAAGTTGCGCGCGAACAGACTCAGCGTCTTCTCGCCGGACATCGATAGCAGCGAGCCCTGATGCATGATGCTCAGCTCGCGCGGAAAATCCGGCACGCGAATGATGCGCTCGACGCTCTCGCCGAGCTGATAACCGCCAAACGAGCGCAGGCCCGAGTCGATCTTCACGTAGATGTAGCGACCCGGATCGGCCTCGTAGCGCAGGCTGTGCAGCTCGTAGTGATCGCGCTCGCCCGGGATCTGCGTGAGTTGCAGCTGCGTGTCGCTGCGCAGGACTTCCGGCCGCAGGTTGCTCGCGTTCCACGCGAACGGCCGGTTGCCACCGCCGGCGTCGTACGGCTGCTGCAGTTTCGGATCGGGATGCTTCATCGGCAGCAGCCAGGCGTGCACTTTTGGCGGCAGCTCCTTCTCCAGCACCGAGAACGATGTCGTGATCAGCAGCACCTGGTCCGGCTCATTGCGCTCATCGCGCACGATGTCGAGCGCGACGTCTGCAATCTTCAGGCTGTTCAGTCCGGGCACATCGACGTTGCTCGCGAGCTCCTGGCGCGTCTCGTTGCCGCCGCGCGCGGAGTGCACGCCCGGTGCGATCGCGATGTGCAGTCGACCGGCCTTCGCCGGCACTTCCACCTGACCGGAGTGCACGTAGGCGTTCAGCTTGAGCTTGTCGTACGTGACCATGAAGGTCGGCGCGCTCAGCTCCTTCTCGATCTTGTCGTTGATGCGCTCGAACATCGCGAGCTTGACGCGCTTCTCGAAGCTTTCCGGATCGACCGGATGCGTGAAGGAGATGCTGACCACCGCCTTCTTGTTCGCGGCGACCACCGGGTCCTGATAGAACTCCGTGTTCGCGACCTTCGCGACGAACGCAGGCGCGTCGAACTCGAACGTGTACTCACGCAGCTGCACGTGCCCGGCGGCGAACGTCTTGCGCGACAGCGACACTTCGAAGCGCTGACCGACGGGCCAGTCGCTCGACGGCTGGAAGCGCAGCACCTTGTCGTCGTCCCAGGTCCATTGGCCGGCGAGCTTCGGGCTCATCGAGATGCCAGCCTGCTCCGGCTCGACGCTGTGACCGGCGCGATCGAGCGGCGCAGTCGACGAGTCGAAGCGCACGAACAGCGGATTCGGCGGACGCGGCGGCTCGCACGCGTAGCAAGTGACCGGCGGTGGCGTAACGGCGAACGTGACTTCGACGGGCTGGGGCCGATTCTCGTACCAGCGCCATACCAGCACTGCAGCAACGACCAGTGCGAGTGCGCTTGCACTGATCAGAGCCGCGCGCCGTGGATTTGTCCGGGCGGCGTTTGCGGTTGCTGCACCATGGGCGTGCAGGAACGACGCGGACCTCGAAACCCACTGCGGCGGCTGCCAGGAAACCTGTCCGAAAGCCGCCCGCAACCCGGACCGAAACCGCTCGCCCGCACCCATGGAGACCTCTTGTTCGCCGCCCGCTGCGACGGATTTTGGGCGCGGATTGTGCCGTAAGACGGGTGGAACTGTGGCGAAGCGGTGGCGTCAGAGAATCCCTGGTGGCCGCGGTTAGCGGTCGGTGCGGAAATGGGTTACGGTTAGCTCCATGCGTAAGTTGAGATGGCTTTTTGCTTTGTGGTCCGTGGTGTTGCTCGCCGCCTGCGGCGGCTCCGAGCCGAAGTGCGTAGATCCGGACGAGCCCTACCTGGGTGCCAAGAACAATCCGCAGATCCATGTCCCCGACGGCATGACGCAGCCGAACCGTTCCGAGGCGCTGGCGATTCCGGAGACCAAGAAGGCAGCGAACCCGTCCGGTCGCACCGCCTGTCTCGACACGCCGCCTTCCTATTTCCGCTCCACGGGCACCGTGGCACGCTCGCCGGAGGAAGTGGTCGCCAGCTGGGCGCAGGCCTGGGCGAATCGCGAAGCGGACGCCGTCGTTTCGCTGTACTCGACGCAGTTCGTCGCGCCGACCGATTCGGCGGGCTCCAAGGAGTGGCTCGAGCAGCGCCGCGAGCAGGTCGCAACCGGCCCGGTGCCCGACTCGATGGTGAAAGGATTGAAGGTCGAGCCGGACGGCGCCGACCGCCGCATCGTGTCGTTCACGCAGCAGTTCGGCGTCAACGCGCTGAAGAAGCAGCTGATACTCGTGCGCGAAAGCGGCTCGTGGCGCATCGTCGAGGAGAAAGTCGCTCTGTAGCAATGGGGACAGTCCCCATTTCTGCTTTCATCTCATGAAGTCGCAAACATCGGCAGTCCATGCCGCGACGGCGCTGCGTCCCGGCGCAGTGCGCGACGCGATCATCGATCGACTCGAGCGGGCCCTTGGCAAGCCGCTGCAGGGCGCGACACGTCGCGACATCTATGATGCGCTGACGCTTGCCATTCGCGAGGAGCTCGCCGAGCGCTGGATCGCAACCGGCACTCGCGTGAAGCGCGCGCGAGTGAAGCGCGTCTGCTATCTCTCGATGGAATTCCTGCTCGGCCGCAGTCTCATCAACGCGCTGTCCTCCTTCGAGGACGGGTTGCTCGAAGAAGTTCGCGAAACCGTCGAGTCGCTCGGTCACGATCTCGATCGCATCGCCGCCGAGGAAGAAGATCCGGGCCTCGGCAACGGCGGTCTCGGTCGTCTCGCTGCCTGCTTCCTCGATTCGCTCGCGACGCTCGGCTATGCAGCGACGGGCTACGGCATCCGCTACGACTACGGCATCTTCACGCAAGTCATCGGCGAAGATGGCGCGCAGCGCGAAGTCGCAAGCTCCTGGCTCGGCGTGCACAACCACTGGGAGCGCGGCCATGGCGGCGTGCGTTATCGCGTGCGCTTCGGCGGCCGCTGCCACGCGACGCGCGACGATCAAAGTCGCATCCGTTACGAGTGGGTCGATACGCAGGACGTCTGGGCCGTCGGTTACGACCTGCTCATCCCCGGCAATCGCAGCCCGACGGTGAATCACCTGCGGCTGTGGTCCGGCCGCGGCATCACGCCGTTCAAGATCGAGGCGTTCAACGCCGGCAACTATGCCGCAGCCGTCGCCGATCAGATCGAGGCGAAGAATCTCACGCGCGTGCTGTATCCGGACGACTCGACGCCGCAGGGCAAAGAGCTGCGCTTCAAGCAGCAGTACTTCTTCGTGAGCGCGTCGCTCCAGGACATGCTCGCGCAGCATCTCTCTGAGCGGCGCCAGCTCAAGGATCTGTCGCAGGCGATCGCGATCCAGCTCAACGATACGCATCCGGCGATGACGGTCGTCGAGATGATGCGGTTGCTCGTGGACGTGTACGACCTGCCGTGGCCGGTCGCATGGAAGATCACGTGCGAGACCTGCAGCTACACCAATCACACACTGTTGCCCGAAGCGCTGGAGACCTGGCCGATCGCGTTCTTCGAGCGGCTGCTGCCGCGCCACCTGCAGATCGTCTACCAGATCAATCGCGATTTTCTGGAGATCGTCAGCGCGCGCTATCCGAACGACCTCGACCGGCGCCGCCGCATGTCGCTGATCCTCGAGGAAGGCGACCGGCGCGTGCGCATGGCGTACCTCTCGGTCGTCGGTTCGCATCGCGTGAACGGCGTGGCGAAGCTGCACTCGCGGCTGATGCGCGAGACGATCTTCCACGACTTCGCCGAGCTGTGGCCGGAGCGTTTCGTCAACGTCACGAACGGCATTTCGGTGCGACGCTGGTTGAAGCAGGCGAACACCGGTCTCGCTGCACTCGTCACCGAGAAGCTCGGCTCAGCGTGGGAGAACGATCTCGAAGATCTCGAACGTCTGAAGTGGGCGATCGACGATGCCGATTTCTGCCAGCGCTTCCGCGCCGTCAAGCGCGCGAACAAAGAGCGACTCGCCAACACGATTCATCAGCTGCTCGGTGTCGACCTCACCGTCGACGCGATGTTCGACGTGCAAGTCAAGCGCATCCACGAGTACAAGCGCCAGCTACTGAATCTGTTGCACGTGGTCGTGCGCTACCAGCGCATCCTCGACAATCCGGCCGCGCCGATCGTGCCGCGCGTCGTGATGTTCGCCGGTAAAGCCGCGCCCGGGTATCACATGGCGAAAGCGGTCATCAAGCTCATCAACAACGTTGCGCAGGTCATCAACACCGACGCGCGCGTCGGCGACAAGCTGAAGGTGTGCTTCCTGCCCGATTACGACGTGTCACTCGCGCAGGAGATCATGCCGGCCGCGGACTTGTCGGAGCAGATTTCCACCGCCGGCATGGAAGCTTCGGGCACCGGCAACATGAAGCTGTCGCTGAATGGCGCACTGACGATCGGTACGCTCGACGGCGCGAACATCGAAATCCGCGACGCGGTGGGCGCAGAGAACATTTTCATCTTCGGCTTGACCGCCGAAGAGGTGGTCGCGCGGCGCGCGCAAGGCTACTCGCCGTCCGCAGTGCTGGCCGGCAGCGCCGAGCTCAAGCGAGCCATCGAGCTGATCGAGTCGGGCCACTTCACGCCGCAGAATATCTTCGACTCGAAGGTCGTCACCGATCGGTTGACGGCGGACGGGGAACATTTCATGGTGTTGGCGGATTTCGACGCCTACTTGGCCGCGCAGCAGCGCGTCGACGCGCTGTACACGAATCCCGACGAATGGACGCGCAAGTCGGTGATCAATGCGCTGAGCATGGGGCCGTTTTCGAGCGATCGCAGCGTCCGCGAGTACGCCGATAACATCTGGGGTATCAAGCCGGTTTTGTAGGCCCGTTTTGTAGAACGCACGTCCGATGTCCGACCTCACCGACTTCGATCTCCACCTGTTCGGCGAGGGCAATCACCACCACATCCATCGCAAGCTCGGCGCGCA
>Ga0070686_100001846_pt1 | contig 11814 bp, 7 predicted proteins | sample KBSS23LmetaG_FD_65654 | JGI IMG/M metagenome (GOLD analysis project Ga0070686, IMG submission 65654) | Switchgrass rhizosphere microbial communities from Kellogg Biological Station, Michigan, USA - KBS S2-3L metaG | ecosystem: Host-associated > Plants > Roots > Rhizosphere ...
AGGTAGCGCGCCAGCGTCGTCTGCAGAGCGAGCGCCGCGACTACCGAAACAATGACCCCGAGCGCCCTCAATCGGACACTCCGCCGGTCGCGTCTTTCGCCGGCGTGGGCGTGAGGACGATCAAAACCTCTTCGATCTGCGAGAAATCGACCGCCGGCTTCACCACGATCCGCTTGAACGCCGGACCGTTCTTCTCCACCGTCTCGACCTTCCCGACAACCAGCCCTTTCGGATAGATCGTGTCGATTCCGGAAGTGACGACGAGGTCGCCGACGGCGACGTCGGAGGCTTCGGACACGTATTGCATCTGCAGCCGATCGTTGTCGCCGCCCACGACCACGCCCTGGGCGCGGCTGCGTTCGACGATGACCGCCGCCGCCGCGTTGCGATCGATCAGCAGCTGCACCTTGGCCGACCGTGCGCTCGGCACCACGACGCGGCCGACGATGCCGGCCGGCGCAATCACCGCCATGTCAGGGCGCACGCCGTCGCGCGTCCCCTTGTCGACGGTGAGCGTGCGGAAATCGGGCGACGCCGACGAGCCGATGATCTCGGCGCCGGTCGTGCCGAGCTCGAGGTGATCGCGCAGCTCGAGCAGCTTCTGCAGGCCGCGCGCGCGATCGGCCAGCGCGCGCTGCTCCTGCAGCGCGATTTCCGCCGCCGCCAGCTGCCGCTTCAGCTCCTCGTTCTCGGCCTTGACGTGGCGCAGACCGACGTAGCTGCCCCAGACGTGGCGCACGCCGCCGACGCCGCCGGACAACGTCCGCTGCACTTCCGAAAAGATGCCGAAGGTGACCGCCTCGAGCACCGGCACGCCGGTCTTCGAGTTCACCTGTGCAGAAATGAGCAGGATGTGAGCGACGACGACCCCGAGGAAGAGGAAGCCGGAGCGCTGGCGGATGTCGGTAACAGCCATAAGAGGCAGCCCTAAAGGGCTGCGCTACGCGTGTAGCGCAGGCCTTCAGGCCTGCTAATCGATTGAAATCTTCCGCAACAGGTTGAAGTCCGAGAGCATTTTTCCTGCTCCCAACACCACCGACGAGAGCGGATCCTCCGCCATTGCCAGCGGCAGCCCGGTCTCTTCGCGCAGCCGCTTGTCGAGGTTCTTCAGCATCGAACCGCCGCCGGTGAGCACGATGCCTCGATCGACGATATCGGCAGAAAGCTCCGGCGGCGTGCGCTCGAGCGCGACCCGGACCGCGTCGACGATGACGTTGACCGTTTCGGCCAGCGCCTCGCGGATCTCTTCGTCGGTGATGGTGATCGTCTTCGGCACTCCCTCGATGAGGTGCCGCCCCTTGATCTCCATCGTCATCCGCTCCTCGAGCGGGTAGGCGGAGCCGACTTCGATTTTGATCTGCTCGGCGGTGCGCTCGCCGATGAGCAGGTTGTACTGCTTCTTGATGTACTGGATGATCGCCTCGTCCATCTCGTTGCCGGCGACGCGGACCGCCTTGCTGTAGACGATCCCGGCGAGCGAGATGACGGCGATGTCGGTGGTGCCGCCGCCGATGTCGACGATCATGTTGCCGGACGGCTCGGTGATCGGCATGCCGGCGCCAATCGCCGCCGCCATCGCCTCCTCGACCAGGTGCACCTCGCTGGCCTTGGCGCGGTAGGCGCTGTCCTTGACGGCGCGCTTCTCCACCTGCGTGATCTCCGACGGCACCCCGATGACGATGCGCGGGCGCACCCACACGTTGCGGTTGTGCGCCTTCTTGATGAAATAGGTGAGCATCTTCTCGGTGACTTCGAAGTCGGCGATGACGCCGTCCTTCATCGGCTTGATCGCGACGATGTTGCCCGGCGTGCGGCCGAGCATGTCCTTCGCATCCTTGCCGACGGCCTCGACGCGGCCGTTCACCTTGTTGATGGCGACAATCGATGGTTCGTTGACGACAATGCCCTTGCCGCGGGCGTAGACGCACGTATTGGCCGTGCCGAGATCAATGGCCAGGTCACTCGAGAACAGCGAAAGCATCGAACGGAGGCTCAAACGAACTCCTGTAATGGCCGCGGGTCAAGGCCTGGTGAGGTGGTGGATCGGCCGAGTGCAGTCTCGCGCAATCCTGACCACTGATCACGAAGCACTTCCCACGGCGTTACGCGTCAGTTATCGGCAGGAGCGATGGCAGCCACAATACCGTTCTTGCCGGTTTCTTTGACCTGATACATCGCTTTGTCGGCGGCCTGCACCAGCTCTTCGGCCGAGGCAGCGACATCGGGCAAGGTGGCCACGCCTACTGACGCGGTGAGGTGAATATCGAGCCCGTCCCCCGTGAGGAACCGGTACTCGGCAATACGTTCTCGGATGCGCTCGCCGACGGCGAACGCGCCTTCTCCGCCGGTGTCGGGCAGCACCAGCGCGAACTCGTCGCCGCCGAACCGCGCCACCATGTCGGTTTCGCGCGCGCTGCTACGGATGACCGCCGCCGCTTCGACCAGCGCGCGGCTGCCGTAGAGATGCCCGTGGGTGTCGTTGACCGACTTGAAGCCGTCAAGATCGATGAAGAGCAGCGACAGCGGACGGCCATTGCGCGACGCGCGCTTGGTTTCTCGACGGAGCACCAGGTTCAGGAACCGTGAATTGTAGAGACGCGTGAGATCGTCGGTCACCGACAGCGCTTCGGCGCGCTTCAGCAGCAGCGCGTTGTCGAGCGCCACGGCCGCCGGCTCCAGCAGCACGCGCACGGCGCGCAGCATCGGCGCCGACAGGCGCGGCTCGCGCGCGGACGCCTCGCGGTCGAGCGCGATCAGCGCACCGACGCGCCGCCCGCGGCAGCTCAGAGGAAACGCGATCACGCTGCCCACCGCCGGGTCGGTGACGCGCGTGTCGTGAGCGAGATCGTTGGTCACGAACTCCTGGCCCTTGGCCATCACCCACCCGCCGATCGCGTGCACCGCCGCTCCCATGTCCGGCTGCAGACCGCGATCGGCGAGCACCGAGAGTTGGTCGGACAAATCGGTGGAGACGACCGCCCAGCACGGCGCCGGCACCCACGTCGACGACCGATCGACGATCAACTCGGCGATCTTCGCCGGCTCGAGCGTCGCGTTGACGGCGCGGACGATGTCGAGCAGCGCGTCGTGGCGTTCGACACGGCTGCGGAGCGCGCGCTGAAACACGCGCAGGCGCGTCGCCAGATCGAGTCCCGGTGTGGTCAGCGAGATCTCGCTGGCGCGGCGAAGCCGCGAGCCGCTTTTGCCGACCGTACCGACCGTCTGGTAGAGCGCCGCTGGTATCTTCGTGGCTCGCGTCGCGGGAGACATCAGCTAAGTGGTTCTAGACTCTGCAAATATAGCACACCGTCGCCGCTAACTGGTTGCCACATTGGAAGTTCATGGCTTAAGATGGGTGTTTCCAAGGTGCACGAATGACAATGCTCGATCGGATGCGCCGGCACCGGGACTGGCTGAAGTGGAGCCTTGGCCTGGTTTGCGTGGCGTTCGTCCTCTTCTACATCCCCGACTTCCTCCGCGGCAGCGGCGCCGATGCGGCGTCGAGCGACACGGTGGCCAAAGTCGACGGCCGCGAGATCACGAGCGGTGAGTTCCGCCGCACCTATCAAGCTCAGCTGCAAGCCTACCGCTCCGCGTACGGCAACAACATGAGCGAGCAGCTGCTGAAGCAACTCGGCATCGATCAGCAGATCCTGCAGCAGATGGTCGACGAGCGCGCCGCGCTGGCCGAGGCCGATCGCGTCGGCATCTCGGTGAGCGACGAAGAAGTGCGGCAACGCATCTTCTCGATGCCGGCGTTCCAGGAGAACGGCCAGTTCATCGGCGACTCGCGCTATCAGCAGTTGCTGCGCATGCAGCGGCCGCCGCTGACGCCGTCCGACTTCGAAGACAACGTGCGCCATGGGCTCGCCGTCGAAAAGCTGCGCGCCTCGATCACCGACTGGCTGTCGGTGCCGGACAGCGAGCTCGAGAAAGAGTACCGCCGCCGCAACGACAAGGTGAAGCTCGCGGTCGTCAGCTTTACCGCCGACAACTTCCGCTCGCAGGTCAGCGCCAGCGATGCCGAAGTGGCGAGCTATTTCGACGCGCACAAAAACGATTTCAAGATCCCCGAGAAGCGCAAGATCCGCTATCTCCTGATCGACGTCGACGCGCTGCGCGCGAAGGTCACCATCCCGGAGAGCGACGTCGAAAAAGAGTACAAGAACAACGAAGAGCAGTACAAGACGCCGGAGCAGGTGCGCGCCAGCCACATCCTGCTCAAGACCGAAGGCAAAGACGACGCGGCGGTGAAGGCCAAGGCCGAGGAGATCCTCAAGCAGGCGAAGAGCGGCGCCGATTTCGCCGAGCTCGCGAAGAAGAATTCCGAGGACGAAGCCAGCGCGAAAAACGGCGGCGATCTCGACTACTTCGGCAAAGGCCGGATGGTGCCGGAGTTCGACGCCGCGGTCTTCGCGATGCAGCCGGGACAGGTCAGCGATCTGGTCAAGACGCAGTACGGCTACCACATCATCAAACTGGTCGACAAGAAGCCGGCGACGACGCGTCCCTACGCGCAGGTCCGACAACAGCTGCACGACCAGCTCGCGTATCAACGGGCGCAGGCGCAGGCGGCGGATCTCGCGCAGAATCTCGAAAAGCAGATCAAGTCGCCGGGCGATCTCGACAAGGTGGGCAAGGCGCAGGGGCTCACGGTGCAGGAGTCCGGTTTCTTCGCGCGCGATGAACCGATCCTCGGTCTCGGGCCGGCGCCGGAAGCGGCGAACAAGGCGTTCGACATGAAGCAGGGCGAAGTCGCCGGACCGCTGCGCGCCTCACGCGGCTTCGTCTTCGAGACGATGGTCGCGAAGCAGGATCCCTACGTGCCGAAGGTCGAGGAAGTGAAGGAGCGCGTCCGCGACGAGGTGATCAAGCAGAAGGCGCGCGACGCCAGCAAGGCGAAGGCGGCGGAGATCGCCGCCAAGCTGAAGGCGGCCGGTGATTTCGAGAAAGCGGCGAAGGCGGCCGGCCTCGAAGCCAAGACGACCGACCTCATCACGCAGGACTCGCCGATCCCCGACCTCGGCAACGCGCCGGCCGTCACCGACGCGGCGTTCAAGCTGCCGCAGGGCGCGGTCAGCGATCCGATCGCGACCGACAACGGCACGGCGGTGGTCAAGGTGCTCGAGAAGAAAGAAGTCGCGAGCGAGGAGTGGACGACGTCGAAGGACAAGTTCCGCGAAGAGCTCCTCACCGATCGCCGCAACCGCTTCTTCTCTGCCTACATGGGCAAGGCGAAGCAGAAGATGAAGATCGAGGTCAACCGGGAGTCACTGCAACGCGCGGTGTCGTAGAGCCCAGTCGGGGCTCGGGGCGTCAGCCAGCCCCAGCCCCCAGCCCCCAGCCCCGTCAGCGTAAGAAAGTAAACGGCATCAGAAACAACGGCTCGCCGCGTCGGAACATCGCGAACGGGCCGCGCATGATGCGCAGCGCTTCGATCTCTCCCGCCGACAGGTTCGCATCCAGCCACGCGCTCACCGCCATCGACTCCCCCGACCCGCTCAGCTGATCCGACAGCAGCTCGTAAAAACTCTTGCGCGGCGGATAGACGATCAGTTCGACATCGGCGTCGGCGGCGATCTTGGCGCGCTGCTTGGCGATCGAGACGGCGCGATCGAGGCCGCCGAGCTCGTCGACGAGCCCGTTCTGCTTGCCCTGGCGGCCGGTCCACACCCGCCCCTGCGCGATCGCGTCAATCTTCTCCGGCGTGCTGTGCCGCGCCGCCGCGACCTTCTCCACAAACTGGTCGTAGAACGACTGCAGCTGCTCCTGCAGCTTCTCGGTCTCCTCGGCGTTGTAGGGACGCGCCGGCCCGTTGATCTCCGCGTGCCGGCCGATGCTCGTCGACTCGATGTGCGCGCCGAGCTTTTCGTACAGCCCGCCGCTCACGAACTTGCCGCCGAAGATGCCAATCGATCCGGTGAGCGTCGACGGCTGCGCGACGATCACCTGCGCCGGCATCGCAATGTAATAGCCGCCGGAGGCGGCCAGGTCGGACATCGAGACCACCAGCGGCCGATCGGCGCGCTCCTCCTTGGTGATCGTCAGCTCGCGCCAGATCGCGTCCGACGCCGTCGCCGATCCGCCCGGGCTGTCGACGCGCAGGACGATGGCGCGGACGCTGCTGTCGCGCCGCGCCTGGCGGATGTAGTCGATCAGCGTCTCCGACCCGGCGACCGCGCCGTTGACCGGATCGTAGCCGCTCTTGCCGCTGGCGATCGTGCCGCTGGCGTAGATCACCGCCACCCGCGGTCCCTTATTCAAGCCGACGGACGCCGGGCTGATGCGGCCGTAGTCGTCGGTGTCGACGCGGGTGCGTTTCTGGCCGGCGCGCAGTTTGTCGTCGACCTGATCTTCGTACGCGACGTCGTCGACGAGCCCGGCGCGCAAGGCGTCTTCGGGCAGGAACGGCCCCTGATCGATCAGCGCACGGACGTCGCTTTCCTGCTTCTTCCGTCCGTCGGCGATGCCGCGCACGATCTGCTCGTAGAGATCGCGGTTCATCGACTCGTCCATCTCCTTGTGGGCGGCGGTGAACGTTTTCTCCTTGAACGTGTTGACCGCGGTCTTGTAATCGCCGATGCGATGGAGGTCGGGATAGACGCCGATCTTGTCGAGCGTGCCGCGCAGGAACAGCTCGTAGGTGGCGACGCCGGTGAGATCGAGCGGCGTCGATGGCATCAGGAAGACCTTGTCGGCGGCGCTGGCGAGGTAGTACTCGCGGTCGCCGCCGTACTCGACGTAGGCATAGACCGGCTTGCCCGACTTCTTGAAGTCGAGCACTGCGTCGCGGATCTCCTGGACTTTGGCCCAGAACGGCGACTCGAAGCCGGTCGGCTTCAGGAGCACGGCGCGGATCCGCGAATCGACCTTCGCCTTGCGGAGGTTGTCGACGATCGCCCGCACGGTGGGCGCCCTGGTGCCGCGCAGGTAGCCGACCACGTCGTTCGGCGCCAGCTCGGCGAGCGGTCCGCCGACGCGCAGCACCAGCGTCGCATTGGCGGGCACCGCCGGCTCGCGGCCAAACAGCACGTAGAGCGCCGCGAAACCGACGATCGAAATGAAGAACGCGATTCCCAGCACCGTAAACAGCAGCGCAAATCCGCGGCGTGCCATATTCCACTCCGTAGTCCGAGGCCCTGAGGCCCGCCTTCGCAGTATAGTCCGCCCTCATGGACGCGCTCGTTCAGGACCTCCGCTACGCGGTGGCGTCGATGCGTCGCAATGTGGCGTTTGCTGCGGCTGCGCTGACTACGCTCGCGCTCGGGATCGGCGCGACCACAGCCGTCTTTTCCGTCGTCTACGGCGTGCTGCTGCGGCCGCTGCCGTTTCCGGAGCCCGACCGGCTGGTGCGGCTTTCCGAAGAGCATCCGGGTGGCAATTCACCGCTGCGCGCCGCGATGCTCAGCAACCTGACCTACGACGCGTGGACGGCCGCGCCGCGGACGGTCGAGCAGTTCGCCGCGTATCTGTCGTCGGCCTACACCGTGACCCGCGGCGGCGAGTCGGTGCGGCTCGACGGCGCCAACCTGACGCCGTCGCTGTTCACGATGCTTGGCGAAACGCCGGCGCGCGGGCGCTTCTTCCGCGCCGAGGACGCGGCGGTCGGCGCGCCGGCAGTGGCCGTCCTCAGCGACCGCGGCTGGCGCGAGCGCTTCGGCGCCGATCCGTCGGTTGTCGGCCGCGGCGTCGTCATCGATGGTCGGCCGGCGACGATCGTCGGCATCGCCCGATCGGGTCTCGCCTTCCCGGACCGCGACGCGCTGATGTGGATGCCGCTCGCGGTGCCGCCGCCGTCAGCTGACGCCGTCGCTGGCCGCCGCGGGCGCATGAGCGTGCTGTTCGCGCTGGCGCGATTGAAGCCGGGCGCCACCGCCGCGCAGGCGGAAGCGGAAGGGACTGCCGCCGCGCGGACATCGGTGAGGCCAATGGCCGCGAACCTGCTGTTTGGCGTCGGCGGACCGCCAGTCGTGCACGTACGCGGCATGGTCGAAGAGATGACGTCACGAGTGCGGCCGGCGCTGCTGGTGCTCGCCGCCGGGGTCGTCTGCGTGCTGCTGATCGCGTGCGCGAATGTCGCGAACCTGTTCCTCTCGCGCGGCGTGGCGCGAGAGCGCGAGCTCACGGTCAGGGCCGCCATCGGCGCCAGCGCGGGCCGGCTGACGCGGCAGCTGCTCACGGAGAGCCTCGTGTTCGCGAGCCTCGGCGGCGTTCTGGGCCTTGGTCTCGCCTCGGCCCTCGTGACGATCGCCGGGCGCGTCGCGGCGAGCGATTTTCCGCGGCTCGACGCCATCCGCGTCGACGCGCGCGCGGTCGTGTTCACGGCGATGGCGACGCTCGTCACCGCGATCGTCTCCGGTCTGGCGCCGGCGGTGCGTGGCGCGCGAGTGAGCCTGATCAGCGCGCTGCGCGGCGGCGACGCGGCGAACGCCGCTGAATTTCGCGGTGCGCGGGGCAGCCGGCTCCGCGACGTGCTGCTGGCGATCGAATCGGCGTTCGCCGTCCTGCTGCTCGTCGGCGCGATCCTGCTGGCGCGCAGCTTCGCGCGGCTCACGCATGTCGACGCAGGGTACACGGCCGATCGCGTGCTGGCGGCGGAAGTCTACGTGCCGGGAGGCGATGCGCCGGATCAGGCGGCGCGGATCGGCGCGCTGGTGGCCGCGCTGCTCGACCGCGTACGCGCCCTTCCGGGCATCGAGGCGGCCGGCGCCGGGAACATGATGCCGCTCGATCGCGCGACCATGATCGCCGGCTTTCCCGCGCCGTGGACGAAACCCGGCACCGAGCCGGTGAGTGCTCGCGCGCTCCAGTACCTGATTACGCCCGGCTATCAGGAGGCGCTTGGAATCCGCCTGCGGCAGGGCCGGCTGTTCACCGATGCCGATCTCGCCAACGGTACGCGCGCGTGGGTGGTCAACGAAGAGTTTGCCCGTCTCTATCTACCGCCGCAGCCGCTCGGGTATCGCTTCGAGCAGCCGCGTGACAGCGGCCCCATCCCCGTCGAAATCGTCGGCGTCGTGGCCAACGTGCTCAAGGATGGCAACGATCGGCAGCCGCAGCCGGAGGTCTACCTTCTCGGGCGCGACGGCGGACGATTCTCGGGGCGATTCGAGATCGTCGCCAGGACGGCCGGCGCCCCCGCGTCGGCGGCGCGCGCGGTGCGGGAGGTTGTTCGCGAGCTCGCACCTGAGGCTGCTGTCGAAACCGTGGCGCTGTCGCAGCGCGTGTCGGCAGCGGTGGATCAGCCGCGCTTTGCGATGTCGGTGCTCCTCGCCTTCGCGATCGCGGCGCTGGTGCTCGCGTCGATCGGGTTGTATGGCGTCCTGTCGTATGGCGTGTCCCAGCGGCGGCGGGAACTGGGCGTCCGGGCCGCGCTCGGCGCCGCGCGGCGCGACCTCGTCGCGCTCGTGGTTCGTGAAGGCATGGTGACCACGGCCATCGGGCTCGCGATTGGCCTGAGCGCGGCGGCGGCGCTGACCCGGTTCATGCGCGGAGCGCTGTTCGGCGTCGCGCCAATGGATCTCGCGTCCTTCGCCGCCGCGCCCGCGATCCTCGCGATCGTCGCCGTCGCCGCCTGCCTGGTTCCGGCGCGCCGGGCCGCCGCGATCGATCCGGCGGCAGCGCTGCGATGCGACTGAGCGTTGAGCTTCGCTCCGGTACGCGCGTTGCTCATGCGCCGCTTCATGACGCGTACGCGACTTGTTTTGATGCTGATTTTCGCGCTGATCGTCGCAATCCCCGCCGCTGCGCAGCCGCCGGCGCCGGCCGCTGCGCCTCCACCGCCGCCTCCATTATGGGACACGCAGATCGGCGCCTCGTTCGTGGGCACGAAGGGCAACTCCGATACGTCGTCGATTGGCGCCGATTTCGGCGCCCATCGTCGGGGATTGATCTGGCAGATCGAGTCGACGGCGACCGCCGTTCGCACCGACACCGACGACTTGACCACTGCCGAGCGGTACCTCGGCCTCGTGCGCGTCCAGCGCAACCTGACGCCAATCATCGGGCTGTCGATCGGCGAAAAGGCGGAGCGCGATCGCTTCGCCGGCCTCGACTTCCGGTCGATCCTGGACGGCAGCTTGACCTGGGCGCTCGTCAAGCAACCGCAATGGACGCTCGACGCCGCGACCGGCATCGCGTGGCTGCACGAGAGCCGGACCGATGCGACGACGCTCAACGATCCGGTGGGCAACTTTCAATTGCTGAGCCGGATTCCGTTCGGCACGGCCGGTGACACCACGCAGCGATTCACCTATTACCCCGACTTCAAGAACACATCCGCATATCGCACAGAGGCAGAAATTACCGCGCAGGCGGCAATGGCCGCGCATCTCGCGTTGAAGATCGGCTACCTGCTTCGCTACTCGAACGACCCGGTGCCCGGATTCAAGAAGACCGACAACACGACCACCGCCTCAGTCGTGTTGCGCTGGAAATCGGACCTGCCCGCACCCGGCCGCTAGTAAATTCATCCACGATCGCCGCGAGCGACATCGCAGGTTCTGCATCGCTCGCGGCGTGGGCGGGACACTCGGCGATCGTGTTTCCGAACAATCCCGAAGCTCGGCGCTGCGGCATCGCGTTCGCATTTCGACGATGCTACGATGCGCGCTCCGAAGACGACCGTTGCTGCGCTTCAGAAGCGAATGGACCGGCGTTTCCAGCGCCTCGACCGGAGGCTGGACGTCCGTTTCAAACGCGCCGACTCGCGATCGAGGACGGTGAATCGCCGACTCATGTCGCCCGACGCGAGATTCAAGGCGATCGACGCGCGGTTCGATGCGCTGGACGCGCGGTTCGATCGAATGGCGGCTTTTCGGCGAAGTGTTTCGCAGGCTCGATTCGCTCAACGACAAGCTCGACTCGAATACACGACGACTCGACACGACGCTGCGAGCAGTCGACGAGCGACTGACGACGTTCGCGAAGGTAGTTGGCGCGCGTGAGGACAGGCTCAACGAGATCCAATCGACGCACTCGTCGTCTTGGGGCTTGAGGCTTGGGGCGTCGGTGCACGTCCGCTCGCCAGTCGGGCTTCCGCACCGGCACCCGGAGTTTTTCGGATATACTCAAGGTTCTGTCGCGTGAAGTTTCCTGTCCTACTGCGGAAGTGGCGGAACGGCAGACGCGCTAGCCTCAGGAGCTAGTCCGAGCAATCGGGTCGGGGTTCAAATCCCCGCTTCCGCACCATACCTAAACAACTGAGTCGAAAGGCCTTACATCAGGCCTACTGTCGCCTGTACCTGGATTGTCCCAAACTCGTGTAGGCTGCGCGTTATGGCGCTCACGATCTATCGTCGTCACTCGCCCGATTGTCCTCACAAGAGCAAAGGACGACGCTGGAACGGCTGCGACTGCCCCATTGGGTTCAGGGCTCACTCGCCGGCGAGTGCCTTCGCGAGTCGTTGGACCTGACTGTCTGGGGAGCCGCCCAGGAACGCGTCCGTGGCTGGGAAGCATCGGGGCAGGTCGGCGTCATCCGCAATGAGATTCCCACAATTAAAGAGGCGATCGAAAAGCACGTCGAAGATGCCAAGGCGCGAAACCTCAAGCCGCAGAGCCTGAAAAGAATTAAGGACGTTCTCCAGCGCAGATTCCTCGAATACTGCCACGATTAAGGATTCCGCAGCCTGCGCCAGCTTGATGTCGACGCCGTTCGTGAATTCCGCAATCGGCTGGTGAAGGATTACGCGTTGCTGGCCGTCGCGGACGGATTCAACCCGCGAGGAAAATTTGGCAGCGGCAGCCGCGACCGGGTGCGCGCGATGATTTTGCTGCTGCGCTACTCGGGGTTGCGAATCTCCGACGCGTCGA